>Ga0310038_10003897_pt1 | contig 10678 bp, 8 predicted proteins | sample Sb_taG_6_FD_200461 | JGI IMG/M metagenome (GOLD analysis project Ga0310038, IMG submission 200461) | Peat soil microbial communities from Weissenstadt, Germany - Sb_50d_4_PS metaG (v2) (version 2) | ecosystem: Environmental > Terrestrial > Soil > Wetlands > Peat | place: Germany: Weissenstadt... | reverse complement strand
AGAGAAGCTTACCCGCTCATCACGTCCGGCCAAGGGACTTTTCGGTGTCCGAGCCCCGTACGGCTGGGTGAGGCCCGGATGATCAAGGCGCTCACAGGCGTGATCTCGATGCTGCTGGCGGCGATGAGCGTCGTGGCGCAACCAGCCACGACGGTGGATCCCGCTGAGGGCACGAGCTCGACCCCGGACGTGCTTGCCCTCCCGCAGCTCGGGTCCGTGGGGTTTCGGTGCGGCCGTAGCTGGGCGGCGCAACCGTTCTTCGACCTGGCGCAGGCGGTCGCAACCGAGGAGGTCACGATTCGTGTCGGGTCGCTGGCGAAGCGGAACTACGCCCGCAAAGTCGCGGGGCGCAGTCATGGGAGGGCCATAACCCGGGTCGCGGTTGCTCAGATCTGGCAGCTGGCTCTTCCGTTCGGGCACTACCGGAACGTGACGTTCACCGTCCGGCAAAGCACCGAGGCGCGCGCGATCGCCGCGATCGTGGAGGTCGCGTTCGTCGCCGGCGAGTTCCGCGCCGCGCCCGACTCGGAGAAGCTCGCCGACTGCTCGTCAAGCGCTGGGCCGTGCGGATCGACGTAAGCCCCTATTAAGAGAAAACGCTTGGTAGGTAGGTATCCGACCAGTTATGCTTGCCACCGGGGATAAACGTGGAGCTACTCGTGGACCTGGGGGTGGACCGGGACGAGGACGCGGCTGACCTCGACGACGCCGCGCGTCAGCTGCAGAGAGAGCTGCTCGAACTCGACGTCGATGCCGTCCAGCGGGTCCGTGAGGGCAAAGCACCGCCCGGCGCTCGCGCGGTCGATGCCGCAATGCTGGGAAGCCTGGCGGTCACGGCTGGCAAGGAGGTCATGGGTACGGTCGTCCGAGCCATCGTGCAGTGGATCGGGCGCCGAGCTGACCGTAGGGTGAAGCTCACGATCGGGGACGACTCGATCGAGCTCTCGAACGTGTCCGCCGAGGATCAGCGCCGCCTCGTCGAGACCTTCCTTGCGCGCCAGGCGAGCGAGACCTGATGGATCCGGCACGTGACGCGCTCATCGTCGCGATCGCCGACTATCGCGACCCGAAGCTCCGTCAGTTGCGTGCACCCGTCGCCGATGCGACCGCTCTGGGACGGGTGCTCAAGGATCCGGCGATCGGCGGCTTCACCGTCCAGCTCGCGCTCGACGAGGACGAGAGCACGCTGACACGACGGCTCGCGCGGTTCTTCTCGGATCGGCGACCGGACGACCTGCTGCTGATCCACTTCTCGTGTCACGGCATCAAGGACGCGAGCGGAGAGCTGTACATGGCCGCCGCGGACACCGAGACCGACCTTCTGTCCGCCACAGGAATCCCATCGCGCTGGTTGAGCGAACACATCGGGACGTGCCGCTCCAAACGGATCGTCGTACTTCTCGACTGCTGCTTCAGCGGATCGTTCCCGTTCGGGACTCACTACCGCGCCGGCGAGCAGGTCAACGTCCAGCAGCACCTCGAGGGCCGAGGCCGAGTCGTGATCACGGCATCCAACGCGATGGAGTACTCATTTGAAGGCGATCAGCTTTCGGGATCCGGCCAGCCGTCGATCTTCACCGCCGCGGTTGTGGAGGCTCTCGAGACTGGCCAGGCCGATCGCGACGGCGACCGGCTCGTGTCGGTCGATGAGCTCTATGACTATGTATTTGATCGCGTTCGCGAGACCACCCCGAACCAGAGTCCGACCAAGCTGAGCAGCCTCGAAGGCCCGCTCTACATCGCGCGGAGCCAGTACGAGCGACCGATCGAGCCCGCCGCACTGCCGAAGGAGCTGGTCGATCTCACCCGCCATCCCTACGCAGAGGCGCGGGTCGGTGCCGTCGCCGAGCTGTCGCGACTCCTCGCCAGCAACAACCCTGGGATGCGGCTGTCGGCCCGACTGACGCTTGAGTCGATGATCAACGACGACAGCCGCAAGGTCTCAGACCGTGCCCGTGAGGCTCTGCGCGAGCGCTCGATCACGGGGCCGGTGGCGGTCGAGGCGGTGAGGCAGCAGCTGGCTTCGGAGGGGGAGCCGGTGCCGGAGCCGGTGCAGGAGACGGAGTCGGAGTCGGAGTCGAAGCCCGAGGCGGAACCCGAGCGCGAGCACGAAGCTGACCCGAACGCGGGCTTGGCGCAAGAGCCGAGCTTGGTCGCGGGTTTGTTGCGCTCGGACCGCCGGCGGATCGAAATCGTCACCGGCGTGGGCGTGGCGCTCTGCGCGATCGGGTCGCTAGTGGCTGCCGTGCTGGCCTGGCCCGTATTCAAGTCGGCGGGAACGTTCGGAAATGGCACGGCGTATGCCGGCCTGGTCATCTCGGTAGCTCCGTTGGCGATCGCGCTCGTCGCCTTGGGCGTGTGGTCTCGCGCCACTACGCTTTCGGGTCCGCTCGCGGTCGCCGCTATCGTGGCGGGCACCGCAGTCGGGAGTATTGGTGGGTTCGTGCACTACTCGGGCCATGCCCGGACGTTCCAAGTCGTCGTGTTCGCGATTTCTGGGGTAGGCCTCGGCCTCGCCGCCACTCTGCTTCGGCGTGACGCCCGAGTGGTGGTCATCGGCCTCGTCGTCGGCGTGATCGCCGGAGCACTCGGAGGCCTGTTGACGCCGATATCACCATTCGCGCACAGAGGCGCCTGGACTGCTTGGCAGACGCTGGGAGGCGTTATTTCGACCGTGCCGTTGTGCCTGCTGATCGCGTTCCTGCCGCGTGTCGACGCGCATCATCATCTGTTGCCGCCCAGGTTAGTTTCGAATGTGACAGCTAGTTTCGAACGGTCAGGCGGCGAGGCGTAGGCCGCCTGGGGTTCGCATCCGCCCGGTCTTGATGAAGACTGCGTTGATGAGGCTGGCGCGGATCAGCGTCTGCGATTTGCTTTCGAGGTCGATGATCGCGGCGGCGGCTTGGCGTGGGGACAGCTTTCCGGTGTCGCGGAGGTTGATGACTGCGTGAGCGAGCGCGGCGCGTTGTCGGGGTGTGTCGACGGTGTCCAAGACGATGTCGATGACCTCGTCAGCGCTGTCGGGGTCGTCGTCTCTGGCTGCTTCTTGGAGTTGGGCGAGCTCGGGAGTGATCAGTGTCGGGAGCGGGACCACGAGCGAGAGGTCGATGCCGGGTAGCTCGGCCAGGCCTCTCCAGAGTTCGGCGAGGGTGCGGGTGGGGAGATCACCGATCTCGCTCGCGGCCCAGCGGGCTTGTTGGGCGATGAACGCGCGGTCGAGTTGATCGGGAGACGGACCTCGCTGCTCTCCGCAGCAGCGTTTGACTTTGCGGCCTGAGCCGCACGGGCAGGGCTGATTGCGTCCGGGTGTGGGCATGTTTCGGCTCCTGTCGTCGGTCGCGTTGGAGGGTCGCATCCCGCCCGGTCAGAAACGGCTGGCTCAATGCGTCAGATCGTGCGTCCGGTGGTCAGGCCGCGCTTGAGGTTCGCGTTGGCGTAGCCGGCCTGTCTTTGTAGTTGCCGCGCTTGATCGGTCAGCCGTCGGTAGCGTTGCGCGAAGTCGGGCTCGGTGCGACAGTGGCGCACGACGGTGGCGTGCGAGATGCTGGCCTGGGCGTCTTTGACGTTGTGGATGTAGGCGATCTCGTAGCAGGTGAGATCGGTGTAGTCACGGCAGAGCGAGATGCTGGTGCAGCGCGCTGAGTATTCCCCGTGGGAGGAGCTGAGCAGTTCGGCGCATTCGGCTTTGATGGCGATGGCGATGGCGATGGCGCGCATGCGTTGGTGGTGCGGCGTGTTCGGAGGCGCGGGCATGGGGACGCGCCAGCGCTCCGCGGAGCGGACCAGCTGGTTGACTTCGGCGGCCAGCCGCGCGTTGTGGGCGAGTGTGTGGCGGTAGCGGCGGTCGTTGTCGGCGAGGTGGTTGCCGTCACCGCCGATCGCGGCGCCGATCGCGGTGAAGGAGGCGAGCGTGGTGCATCGCAGCAGCCTGGTAGCGAGCAGTCGGGCGTGCGTGACCGCGGGTGGGGCGTGCGATCCGACGGAGGGGGTGGTGAGGCTCGGGGGGTCGACGCCGGTGTGAGCGCCGACGTGCGCGAGAACGCGGTCGGTGATCAGCGGGTCGATCGTGTCGAGGTGGAAGTTCTCGGCGAGGTGTCCGTGTTGGTGGAGCGCTGCGGCGAGGCGATTGTGAAGGGTCGTGCGAGCCTCCGTCGGCGTAGCGATGAGTAGCTCTCCGAGGATCAGTAACGGATCGTGGAGGGTCGGCAGGGCGTCGCGGATGAACTGCGTCTGGTCGGAGAGCCCGCGTGTGGTGGGCATTGGCATCGGCGCGGCGCGCTCGTGGCCGCTGGTGAGATGGCACCACAGCCACAGCGAGGCTCGGCGGCGGCGCACGGGCATGTCGGTGCGCCAGAACGGGGAGAGCGGCCGCGGGCGGGGTTGGAGAAGGTGCCAGCAGTCGACGTCGATGCCGTTCCAGTCAGCGAGATTTGCGCGGCGCTGTTTGAAGTCGACCAGTCCCGTCGTGGCGTGCTGGTTGGCGATCGCCTTGACTCGGATCGCGAGTTCGTCGAAGCGGCCGTTGGTGCGCAGTTTGGCGAAGGTGGTGTTGTAGCCGTCGTTGATGAAGCGCTCGGGGAAGTCGAGGTAGCGCACGGCGCCCTGCCAGTCCAGCGGCGTGAGCATCCGGGCGAGCAGCACCGAGCAGAACCGGCGGCCGAGCCAGTGCGTGAAGTCGTCGAAGTCGAACAGCCGGGCGATCCCGCGCTGGTAGTCCTCGGCCCAGAACAGTTGCGGGACGTGCCGTGGTTGCAGTCGCTGGTCGAGATCGTCCGGGCGCCGGTGTGCGCCGGGGTGAAGTCCAAGCTGCCGGGAGGCGCTCGCCCACGCTGCCTGGCTGACCGCACGCCGCAGCACGGCCGAGAGCTGCTCGGACATTGGGCCGGTCTTGCTGGCCAGCAGCGTCAGCCCGTCGTCGCGGTAGCGCTGATCGGCGAGCTCGCGCAACGCTTGGACGAGCGCGTCGGGGTCGGGCAGGTCAGCGAGCGCGAGCGCCTCGGGCAGCACCGCTGCGAGGTCTGCCGGATGGTCGTGAAGCCGACGTCCTGACCGTGCTGTCGACGATCGCTGTGCGGGCGGCCGTGCGTGCCGGTGCAGCAGGTTGCAGAGCGTCAGCAGGTCGCGCAGGTAGATCGGAGGGTCGAGCTGCACGCCCGCGAGCGTCGGGGTGAGCTCCCCGTCGAGTAGCGCGTTGATCCGGCGTTGCGCCGCGAGCGCCGCGTCACTCACTGTCGGCGTGTCGGCGCTCGCGAGCCGGCAGCGGCACAGCCTGCGGCCCGAGCGGTGGGCGCAGCGTGTCGGATCGGACAACGGGCCGCTGCGGTCGCTGGGCCAGCTGTCGCGCACGGCGGCCTTGGGTACCGTGTCGCAGCTTGGGCAGCGGCGGACCAGCAGCACGCGGTGCGCGACGCAGGCGAAGCTCCAGCCAAGCTGCCAGCCGATGAGCCAGGCGCCGTGCTCGCGCAGGCGGCGTGGGCACAAGCGCGAGCAGCGGATCAGCGCCTCGTGTCCCTGAGCGGCAGCTGCGAGCGCGATGTCCAGCGATCCGGTTGGCTGCCGGAACGCGCGGCCGGCGAACCGCGAGAGCAGCATCCGCTCGATCCTTGCGGGGGCGATGCCGGTCGCGAACGCGACATGCTCCAGCTGGCGTGGCGTCAGCCACGCGCCGTAGCGTCCGGCCGCAAGCACGATCCCGCTGCCGCCGTCCAGCCCGAGCGCCCTGAGCATGTCGCCTGGCGGGAACTGGAAGGTGTGCGAGTAGCGGGCGACGTAGCCGGGCAGGCTCTCCCCGTTGATCGGGGAGAGCCGCAGCGGCAGCGTTCTCACGCCGCTTGGCGGCGTGGCTGCTGGCGTCCGGCGCCGACCTCGGCGGCGTAGCCGACGTCGATCCCATCAAGCAGCTTTCGGGTGATCCGCTCCGCGCCTGCATCGATCGCCTCGGCGGCGGCCTCGGTCAACAGCTGGGTGAGCGACCCGATCACCCCTTGCGTGCGCCGCCACAGATAGTCCGCCTGGCCGGTCAGATCACCATCCTTGGCCTGCAGCAGCACGAGCTCGCGCTCGAACACCGAGAGCACCCCGAGCCACATCGCCCGCTCGGTCGCGGTCGAACGGCGCAAGGGCTCGACCGGCAGGCGCTTGAATCGCTGGCTGATCTGCGCCAGCGCCGCATCAGCGCCGTGGAGCCCTTCGTGCATGAACCCCCCGTGCGACAAGCCGACGCCGGCGTAAACGAACGTCGCCTGCAGATCGTTCGCGAGCCGCTTGAGATGGTTGTTCGCGTCGCGGTCGGCCTCGCGACGCAGCTCGAGCAGATGAATGTCGTCGATCACGACCAGCGACGTCTGACAACACCGCGCGCACTCGAGCACCAGCTGCGTCAGCTCACGCGCGTTCGCTCGCTTCGGCGGCCCCATCCCATAGAACGTGAGGATCGCGTAGTTGAGCCCCTTGATCGTCGGCAGCGCGTCGACGTTGACGTAGACGACCGGCAGGTACTCGTGCCCGTCGGGCGTCAACTCGTGCGGGTAGCGCGCTCGGCAGCGCCGCTCGTAGTGACGGCCGAAATGGCTGACGATCGTCGTCTTGCCGTTGCCGGGGTTGCCGTCGAGCGCAGCGCCGTGCCGCGCCCCTGGCCCGCGCAGCTCGTTTGAGACCACGAGCCGCTCGAGCGAGCGGTGGATGTCGGCGTAGAGCGAGCGGATCGGTCCGAACCCGTGCGCGTGCCGTAGCCGCTCGCGATCGTAGGCGGAGCGTGAACGCTCATCGAGCCGGCGGTACTCGCCGACGCGCTTGCGCTCGGGGCGCTCGGTCGGTTCATCAGCGACGAACCGCTGCCAGCCCTCCTTGACCGTCAGGCGCCGCCAGCGGTCCGCGCCAGGGTCGGTCACCGCTCCAGCTCCAGCGTTGGGATCTCGATCCCGGCCCACGCATCCGGCGGCTTGGGTTGCGCCGGCATCGCGGGCTTCTCCGGCTGCCTGGTCGGAGTGCGGCGCTGCTCGGCGATCACCGCCTGGCGGACCGCCTCACGACGCGCCCGACGATCGCGGAACAGATCCTCATCGGAGAGCTCGTGCAGCAGCCTGGCCAGGCCCGTGGCGATCTCCTCCTCGCTCGGCCGGTGCATCCCGGACTCAACCAGCAGCCGCTTCACATAGCCAAGGGCGGAGCCGCCGAACGGGCGGGCGACCTCGCGTGCGTGACGCCAGGACAGCTCGTGGAAGCGCTCATCGCGCGGGTCCTGGAACCACACGCGGCCGAGCTCGCGTCGGTCGACCCGGATCGGCCACTTCCCATCCAGCGCCGGCAGCGGCGAGCGCCGCTGACGGTAAGGGTCAAGTACCGGGGAGTCGTAGGTCAACCCGGCGATCTCGACCCCCGCGCGGCCGATCACCCGCGCCTCCACGGGCAACAGCCGCAAATGCAGATCAGGGTCGCGCGGCACGAACAGGAACCCGGCGCGGGCGACCGCCTCCTCGTATGCCTCATTCGGGCTGAGCGTCAGGTGCGGCGCTTCGGGGACACGCAGCCCGTCGTGCGGACGGCACTGATAATCCGCGGCGATCCACCGGCCGATGATCGCCTCGAGCTCGTGCGTGAAATACACCGCGTCGGCCTCGATGTCCTTCCCGCGCGCGAGCACATTCGGGCCCGTGTAACCAGGCAGCGACTCCAACAACCGCTCGCGCATCGTGCGAAACAGCCGCTCGATCCAGCCCTTGTCCGAACCCCGATACGGTCTGGCGGACTGCACGTTGATCCGCAGGTACTCGCACGCCGCCATGAACGCGACAGACTGGTAGTTGCGACCACGGTCGATCACCACCGTCCCCGGCCTGACCGTCGGCCGCGGCGACAGCGGCGTCCCAGCCGGCAGCTCGAACGCACGCAGCACCAGGTTCTCCGGCACCCCGCAATACGGGTAGGCCACGTCCGCCGGCCAGCGGCCATCCACCGGCGTCGGCGAGAGCAGATCGGAGAGCAGCAGCGCCAGATCCACGCCCTGCGTCGAGAACGGCGTTAGCCGGAACGTCAGGATCGAGCGGGTGCACACGTCGATCGCGGCCGTCAGGTCCAGCCCCACCCACTGAAAGGTGAACGGGTCGATCGCGAACACGTCGAGGCTCGTGGTGTCGATCGCGACGTACTCACCCGGCCGCTCGGCCACCAACGACCCGAACGTCTCGCTCGGGGCGCTCTGCGCGCCGCGGCGGCTCTTCGCCGGCAGGCGAAACAGCCCCGTCGAACGCAGCGCCTCATCGACGATCCGGTTGAACGTCTGGCGCGAGGACGGCAGCTCAAGCGGCTCGCCGCTCTCGCGCGCCAGACGGCTCGCCACCCGGGCGCGGAACTGCATCTTGCGCACATCCGATGACTCGGCCAGCTCCCGCGCCTCGGCGAGGATCGCCTCCCGCACACGCGGGTCAATGCCCGAACCGGTCGCGGAGCGCGCCGCGCGGCCATCGACCAGTGCGACGACGCCCCTGCGCAGCAGCTCGCCGCGCTTTTGGTGCAGCTTGCCGACCGAGCAGCCAAGCTCGGCCGCCTTCGCCTCAACACGCTGGCGCAGCGTCGTCTGGGCAGGATCGAACCCCGCCCTCGGCTCGCCCGGCGACATGCGCCCGGGATCCCCGGAGCGATGGCCGAACCACGCCTCGTTCAGATGCCCCAGCAGCTCGCCCGCCTCCCGCAGCTGCGCGTCGCTCAAGGCGCTGGCGTCGAGCAGCACCGCGCCGAACTGCCACTCCTCGTTCGCTGGCGCCGGTTCCTCCCCGACTCGCGTCAAGACGAACCGGACCCGCTCGCCAGCGGCCGTGAAGCCATTCACCTCTGCGCCATCCACGGAGTGGACCGTGATCGTCTCGCCGTCGATCACCAGCCGCCCGCCGATCCCCAGCGGCCACCTCGGCTCGGTCATGCCGCCACCCGCAGACGACCCCACACCCGGGTGTCCTCACCGATCGGCTCCGACAGATCAGCCAGCGCCTCCCCCGCCCACAGCAAGTGCATCAACACCGGTCGCGCGAGCATCGGCTCGCGCGCAGCCGAAACGAGCTCGCCGACCGCGCTGCGACCGCTCGCCAGCACCGACAGCATCCGCGCCCGCTCACCGTCCGGGTCCGCGGGGCGCTCGCGGAATCCCGCCAGCCACCGCACGTTCACCAGCAGCTGACGATCCGGCTCCGACAGCACCCGATAGCCGAAGCCAGCCTCCGCGCACGCCAGCCCGGTAGCGCGGACCTGAGCCAGGAACTCGGGATCCTCCAAGCGCTCCTCGCTCTTGACATCACACAGCTCAGGCGCCCCAGCGCGCCACACCAGCAGATCCGGCACGTGACTCGCCGGTTTGTCGTCCTTGCGGTATCGCAACCGCAACGGCTGCTCGCAGATCCACTCAACCTCCGGGTCGAAATCCAGCAACAGCATCCAGTCGCGCTCGAGCAAGCTCTCGTACTCCAGAAACCGCCCCGCCGTGGTCGAGAACCAGTGGCCCGGCATATGCCGCTGACGCTGATACGCCCCGGGGCTCCGCACCGGACCGCACCGCCGCAACACATCCAACGAAAGGTCCGCCAAGCAGCCGCGAACCTCCTCCCCACCAACGCGAAGGGACACCTCGAAAGGCCCCGTCACAGCGACCCCCGAGCCCACGGCCGAAGTCACGCATCAAACGATAAGAACGTGGCCGGACGCCCTCGGCCTAATCGCGCCGGGGCCGCCCAGGCGTCAGGCCAGGCGGGTTGCCCAGTCGAGGAAGATGGCGATGGTCTCGCTGAGGTTGAGCGGCCCGCAGGCCGATCGGAAGCCAGTCTCGTCCTGCCAGCACACGATCCAGTCCTCGGTGCTGCGATGGTCTTCGTGTCGGGGGGAACGAGCGGGTCTCGAGCTCGGTATGGGTGAGGTCTATCTCGATCCACCAGCCGGGGTTGTCGAGCGTCGTGATCGTCACTCCGTTGTTGTGCTCCCAGTCGTCGTTGCAGTGGGCCAGAAACCACGCCTGCAGCTCGCCCAAGATGTCTCGCGGTGTTTGCATCGTGGGTGATAGCTAAGTCGTTCCGGGCCCTGACCGGCGGGTGTTCCAAGCTACGTTGCACATTCGAAACTACCGTTCGAAACTACCTGCCATATTCGAAACTAGCCTGGGCGGCAACATCATCGCCGCGGGTGACCGCCGACGCGCACGGTTACTCGCTGGCTGGCGGCCGGCGCGTACGGGTAATTGCCCATTGGCAGCGAGGCGATCTGGAACCAATAGGTCCGATGGAGGCTCGGGTCGCCCGGCCCGAACGATGCGACGGTTGAGAAGCGGCCGTCGCCCATGACGTGTTCCTCGACGCCATAGGTGTTGTACGTCGAGCCGTAGCCGATACGTAGGCGCACCAGCGCGCCACCGGGTGGCAGGTAGCCGCCGAGCAGCTGGCCGACGAGATGGACGGTGCCACCCCACGCGACGTGTCGAGGCCAAACCTTCAGCAGCCGGATCCTGGCCGGCACGATCGTGGTCACCTGCCCGCTCGACGGGAGGATCGTCGCCGTGCCATCGGTGACCGCCCGGATGATCCGCGAGGGCCCGGCAGGTAACGTGGCCGTCCAGCTTCCGTCAGCCGCGGTGGTCACGACGGCGACCTGGCTGAACGGGGACAGACCGTTGTTCGGCGCCGCGAGGATCTGGACGGGC
>Ga0310038_10003891_pt1 | contig 10683 bp, 6 predicted proteins | sample Sb_taG_6_FD_200461 | JGI IMG/M metagenome (GOLD analysis project Ga0310038, IMG submission 200461) | Peat soil microbial communities from Weissenstadt, Germany - Sb_50d_4_PS metaG (v2) (version 2) | ecosystem: Environmental > Terrestrial > Soil > Wetlands > Peat | place: Germany: Weissenstadt... | reverse complement strand
CCGGGGCAGATCGACTGGAGCGGCACGTTCACCGCGCCGGGCAGCCGGGCCGAATCGGGCGGCTGGACCACCTGGTCGTCGGTGGTCCACAGGGACAGCCACGGCGGGCGGGTGGCCGAGGCGGTCCCCTGCAGGCGGTTCAGCATGGAACTGCCGGGCACGAGTTCCTCGCACGCGGCCGGGCAGGCGCCGGGCAGGTCGGTTGCGCCGACCGCGGCGAGGTCCGCGCCGTGCAGCGGAGAGCCCAGGGTGATGATCCGGCGGGCCTTGGCCACGCCGTCGTAGTCCACGTCCCACAGCCAGGCGACCACGCCCCCGGCCGAGTAGCCGATCACGGTCACCGGGCCGGAGCCCGCGGCTAGCGCCTGGTTCACGTACCCGTTCAGCACGTTGGCCTGCACCTGGAGGTCGCCGGTGCCGTCGCCGGCCAGCTTGACCACGATCGCGCGGCCGCCGGCGGCCGTGATCTTGCTGGCCAGCTGGTCGAGCGCGGTCGTGCTCCCGCCGTAGCCCGGCACCAGCAGCACGTCGCCCGGATGGTTCTCATTGGCGCTGGTGACGGCGGGCTGGCCGGCCAATGCGCGCACCGTGATGGCAACGCCGCCCGCCACGACGACCAGGGCCAGGACGGCCACCAGCAGCCTGCGCCTGCGGCTCAGGCCGCCCCAGCGAACGAAGGCGCGCACTCCCCCATGGTGCGCCGCGCCGACCGCCCGCGTCCAACCCGGCGGGGTCCTAGAAGATACGGGTGAGGACGGTCAGGTGGCTGCCGGCCTGGCCTTTACGGACGCGGACCTGGGCGGGGATGCGCTGCCTGAGCTCGGCGACGTGGCTGACGATGCCGACCATGCGGCCGCCTTCCCGCAGGCCGTCGAGCACGCTCATCACCTCTTCGAGGGTGTCCTCGTCCAGGCTGCCGAAGCCCTCGTCGACGAACAGCGCCTCGATCTTGGTGCCGCCCGCCTCGGCGGTGACCACGTCGGCCAGGCCGAGGGCGAGGGCCAGGCTGGCCAGGAACGTCTCGCCGCCGGACAGCGTGCTGGTGTCGCGGTCCACCCCGGTCCAGCTGTCGCAGGCGAGCAGGCCCAGGCCGGACCGGCCCGCGCCGCGGCGGGCGTCGGTGTGCACGAGCGAGTAGCGGCCGGAGGTCATCTTGAGCAGCCGCTCGCTGGCGGCGGCCGCGACCTCCTCCAGCCGGGCGGCGAGCACGAACGACGACAGGGTCATCCGCAGCGTGTTCGCGCCCAGGCCGGCCGCCAGGTCGGCGATTCTCTTGGTCTCGGCTGCCTTCTCGGCCAGTGGCCTGAGGTCCGCCAGGCGCGCGGTGAGCTGGGGGGCGAGGTCGGCGAGCTGCTCGGCCTTGTGCTGGGCACGGTCGTAGGCAGCCACGGCGCCGTCGTGGGCCTTGCGGGCCGCCTCGACTGCCGCCTGCGTGCCGGCCAGGTCGGCGGGCGGGTCGAGCGGCACGTCGAGATCGGGGTCGGCGAGCAGTTCGCCGACGGCCCGGGCCGAGGCCTCGTGCTCCCGGATGGCCTGGTCGGTCGCGGTCCGCCAGGCGGCGTCCCGCCGGGCCTGCCGGACCGCGTCCAGGCCGGCGAATCCGGCCTCGGCCGCGGCCTGGACGGCATCGGCCTGGGCGCGCCGGGCGTCTTCGGTCGCGCGGGCGGTGGTGTCGGCTGCGTCGGCAGCGGCGATGAGCACGTCGGCGGCCTGGCGGGCGGCGCTCAGCGCGGTGTCCAGGTCGGGCTGGCCGCCGAGCTGGGCCAGCAGCGACTCGCGGTGCCGGGCGGCGCGCTGGCCGGCCTCGGCCTCCTGGCGGAGCGCGGACTCGCGCTGTTCGCATCGCTCGGCGAGGCGCTTCTCGGCGGCGGTGAGGGCCTGGTCGAGGGCGTCCAGCGCGGCCTGGAGATCGCCGTGCCTCGCCGCGTCACCGGCCAGCCGGGCCGTCTCGGTCTGCCGTTCTCTGGCGGCCGCCTCGAGCCTGGATGCGTCGGCGCGCAGCGAGGTCAGGTCGGCGGCGAGGGTGAACCCGGCGTCGGCGAGCCGGGCGGAAAGGTCGGTGACACGGACGTCGGCCGCGCCCAGCTTCGCGCCGATCGTCTCGGCCTGCTCCGCGGCCCGGGCGGCCTCGGCCGCGGCGGCCTCCTCCTGCTCGCGGGTCACCCGCTCGCCGCGAAGCTCGCACAGCTCGGGATGGTCGAGCGAACCGCAGACCGGGCAGGGGGCGCCGTCGACCAGTGTGGCGGCGAGCTCGGCGCGCATGCCGTCGATGCGCGTCATGCGCAGCTGGGCCGCTTCGGCGAGGAGCTCGGCCATCTCGATCTTCGCGTCGATGTAGGCCTCCTCCTGGCGGCTCTTCTCGACGCGGGCACTGACCAGGGCGCTCGCGTCGGCCGCGGCACGGCCGTAGCGATCGGCTTCGGCCTGGGCGGCGGGGAGCTGCTGGCCGGCCTCGGCCGCCTGGTCGCGTTCGCCGCTCAGCCCGGAACGCTGCCGCTGCCGGGCGGCGAGCTCGGCGGCGGCGTCGTCGATCTGGACGCCCAGCGCCGCCGCGGCGGCGCTGGCGGCTTCGGCGGCCTGGTCCTCGTCGGCGGCCTGCCGGGACACCGACCGCAGTGCCTCAAGCCGGCCGAGCTGGGTGACGTGCTCCTCGCCGACCGCCCTCAGCTCGGCTGCGGTGGCGCCGGGAGCAGCGTCGGCATCGCGCCTGGCCCCCTCCTCGGCCGCGCGGGCCGCGTCGAGCACGCGGCCGGTTCGTTCGGCCTCGGCGAGGGCGTGCGCCACGTCCGCGGCGCGGACGGCGGCGGCGAGCTCGGCGCGGCGTTCGGCGAGGCCGGCTTCGGCCGCGGCCAGGTTGTCCCTGGTCTTCAGCGCGTCGGCGCGCCGCCGCTGCCGGTCGGCCAGACGCCCGGCCGCACGCTGCCAGTCAAGCGCCCGGTCGAGCTCATGCCGGTTGGCGGCGACCTGGCCCTGGCAGGTGGCGGCTTCGGCAGCGGCGACCAGGGCCAGCTGGGCCGCCCACCGGGCGTCCGGCAGGGCCTGGGCCGACGGCGTGGCCTGGGCCGACGGCGCCTGGGCGGACGGGGGTACGTCTGCTGCTTCGTCGCCCGGCGCCGGGACGCCGGCGGCCTGGGCGACCCGGGCCAGCAGCCCGGAGATCGCGATCTCGGCCGCCAGGACCTCGTCCGCCGTGGCCTTGCGGCGACGGGCGAGCCACTCCTCCACGGCGTGGAACCGGTCGGTGCCGAACAGCCGCTGCAGCAGCTTGGCCCGGTCGCCGGCGTCGGCGTGCAGGAACCTCGCGAACTCGCCCTGCGGCAGCAGCACGACCTGGAAGAACTGGTCGGCGGACATCCCCATCAGGTCGGCGATCTCGGTGTCCGCCTCCCCGGCCCGGGTGGAGACGGCCTGCCAGGCCGCGCCGGCGAACTCCTCGAGCAGCACCTTCGCCTGCTCGGTCGTGGTGCCGGTGCCGCGGAGCTTGGGGCGTTCCTGCTCCGGCTTGCGGGTGATCCGCATCCGGCGGCCGCCGATGGTCGCCTCAAGCTGGACCTCGGTCGACGTGCCCGGCGCCGCGTGATCCGAGCGCAGCCGCCTGGCCTTGCCGCGCTCACCGGGCACCCGGCCGTACAGGGCGAACCCGATGGCGTCGAGCAGCATGGTCTTGCCCGCGCCCGTCTCGCCGTGCAGCAGGAACAGCCCGGACGAGGCCAGATCGTCGAAGCTGACCTCTACCGTGCCGCCGAACGCGCCGAAAGCGGTCACGCGCAGCCGGTGCGGGCGCATCAGCAGGCCGCCCCTTCGGCATCGGTGCGGACGGCCTCGAACGCGCTCCGCAGCAGTCGTTCCTCGCCTGGCGTGGGCGGCGCGCTGCTGACGTGCCTGACGAACTCGGCGGCGATGGACTCATCGTCGCGGCCCGCGACCCTGGCCCGGTAGCCCCGCCCGTCGGGCACGGCCCCCTCCGGCTCGAACGCGAGCACCAGGACATGCGGGAACCGGGCGCGCAGGGCGTCCATCGCCCCTTCCGGGCGCCTGGGGTCGGTGAGCGTAACGGACACGAAGTCGTCCTGGTGCCCGGTGTAGGCGGGCGAGCCGAGCAGGTCGGCGAGCCGGCCGCGGAGCACGCTCAGCCGCCGGAAGGCGGGCGCGGGCACCTGCTCCGCGTGCGCCGTCCCGGTACCGTCCAGCTCGACCAGCCAGCTGCCCTTCCGGTGCGACGCCTCGGAGAACGAGTACGGCAGCGGGGAGCCGCTGTAGCGCAGGTGCGGAGCGATGGTCTGCTGACCGTGCAGGTGGCCGAGGGCCACGTAGCCGAAGCCGCCGAACAGCTCGGCGGGCACCTGGCCGACGCCGCCGACCGTGATGTCGCGCTCGGATTCGCTGGCCGCTCCCCCGGTGACCCAGCCGTGCGCCAGGACGACACGGCGACCGATGCCGCGGGTCTCGGCGTCGGCCCGGATGCAGGCGACGGCGTGCCCGAGCACCCCGGCGTGCCCGCGGGGTGCCTCACCGGGCGGGGGAAGCTCGCCGCGGACGGCGTCCGGCTCGAGGTAAGGCACCCCGTACACGGCCACCGGCCCGTGGGCGTCGGTGAGCACGACCGGCCGGGCCAGCGCGCCGGGCCGGGTGCGCAGGTGCACGCCCGCCTTCTCCAGCAGGCCGCTGCCGAACCCGAGCCGACGGGCCGAGTCGTGGTTGCCGCTGATCAGCACGATGGCGGCGCCGGTGTCGTGCAGCCGCAGCAGGGCGTCCTCGCACAGTTCGACGGCGTCGACCGGCGGCACCGCGCGGTCGTAGACGTCCCCGGCGACCAGCACCGCGTCCACCTTCTCGGCGCGGGCCACGTCCACCAGGTGATCGAGGAATGCTGACTGCGCCGCCCGGAGATCCGCGCGGTGCAGTGACCGGCCGAGGTGCCAGTCCGATGTGTGCAGCAAGCGCATGGCCCGGACCCTAGCGGAGGGCACCGACATTACGCCGGGGTACGCGCCGGCCGTTCAGCCAATGAGGCAGGATCGCATTTATGCGCCGCTGTGGTCGTATGCCATCGGCGGTTGCACCAGGATGCGTACTCTAGCTGAGCATGAGTGCGCAGCGGCGCTACCTGACGTTCGCCACGGCAGCCGTGCTGCTCGGTGGCGCCCTATTGAGCGGTTGCAGCAGCTCACCGCCTCTGCCGCAGACGACAGCGAACGCCTACCTGGCGGCCTGGGCCCGGCAGGACTGGGCGTCGATGCGGCAGCTGACTACAGACCCGCCGACCGACTTCACGTCGGTGAACCAGGCCGCGTTCCGCAACCTGACCGTCCGCCAGGCCAGCTTCGCGGCCGGGCCGATGCACACGAACAACTCGGCGGCCAGCGCGCCTGTCACCGAGCGGCTCACGCTGGCCGGCCTGGGCACGGTCACCATCAAGTCCTCCCTGCAGCTCGTGCTGGTGCAGGGCAAGTGGCTGGTGAAGTGGTCGCCGGCCACGATCGCGCCGCGGCTGGGCACCGGGGACCAGCTGTCCCTGCAGACGACCTGGCCGGCCCGCGCGGCCATCCTCGGCGCGGACGGCACTCCGCTGACCAGCCAGGGCCAGGTGGTGACGGTCGGCGTCGAGGGCGCACGGATCAAGGACGCCGCCTCGCTAAGGTCGGCGCTGGTCGCGGCGGGCGCCCCCGCGGCCGCGGTCAGCGCCGCGATCACCGCCGCAAAGACCCATCCGACGTACTTCGAGCCGGTCTTCACCGTGACCCGGGCGCGCTACGACCAGCTCGAGCCGACCATCTACCCGATCCCGGGCACGGTGTTCCAGTCCAGCACCGCGCTCAGCGCCGTCACGCCCGGCCTGACCGCCGGGGTCGTCGGCACCGTCGGCCCGGTGACCGCGCAGGAACTCAGCCAGCTCGGCGCGCCGTACGCCGCGCAGGACGACGTCGGCCAGACCGGCCTGGAACAGGCGGACGAGCGCCAGCTGGCCGGCACGCCGGGCGCCACCGTGTCGGTGGTCTCCGCCGGCGGCGGGCACGTCGCGACGGTGGCGACGCTGCCGCCGCACCCCGGCACTCCGGTCACCACGACGATCCAGCCTGCGGTGCAGCGGGCCGCCGAGGCCGCCCTGGCCGGGGAGAAGAAGAGCGCCGCGCTGGTGGCGGTGAACGCCTCCACCGGGGCGGTGCTCGCCGTCGTGTCGGCCAACTCCGGCTTCGACCAGGCCATCGACGGCGGCTTCCCGCCCGGCTCGACCTTCAAGGTGATCACGTCCACCGCGCTGATCAGCCGCGGGCTCAGCCCGCAGTCGGCGGCCAGTTGCCCGGGCACGGCCACGGTCGACGGCGAGGTGTTCCACAACGCCGAGGGCGAGGCGCCGGTGAGCAACCTGCTGCAGGCGTTCACCGAGTCGTGCAACACCGCCTTCATCAAGCTCGCCACCGGGCACCTGTCACCGCCGGACTTCCCGGCGACGGCGGCGATGTTCGGGCTGAGCAAGAGCCCGCACATCGGGCTGACCGCCTTCGGCGGGTCGGTCCCGCAGCCGACCGACCAGGCTGACCTGGCCGCCACGTCCATCGGGCAGGGCCGGGTCCTGGTCTCACCGCTGGGCCTGGCGATGGTAGCGGCGGCCGCCGATACCGGCACGGTGCGCGCGCCGCGCCTGGTGACGGCCGGTGCCAGCCCATCCGGTGCCAGCGGATCCGGTGCCAGCCCATCCGGTGCCAGCTCGCCAGGGGGCCAGGCGACGGGCCAGCTGCCGGCCTCGGTGGTCAGGGACCTGCACGAGATGATGGCCTCGGTGGTCGCTCGGGGCACCGCGGCAGGTCAGGGCCTGCCGTCGGGCACCTACGCCAAGACCGGGACCGCGGAGTACGGCACGAGCAAGCCGCTGAAGATCGACGCGTGGCTGATGGGCTTCAAGGGCAACATCGCGTTCGCCGCGCTGGTGGTCAACTCCGCTGGGGACGGCGGGCCGACCTGCGGCCCGATCGTGGCCAGGTTCCTGAACGGGCTTTAGTGCGCCGTGGCGCGTGCGGTGCTGGCGGCGAGCCAGTCGTCGACCTCCGCGTGCCACCGCCGCTTGTCCGCCTCGGGCGCGAAGCAGGCGTCGAACGAGTTCCGCGCCAGCGCGGCCATCTGGGCATCGTCGTAGCCGAACGCGTGCCGCACCGCAGCCAGGTTGTCGTCCACGTATCCGTTGAAGTAGGCCGGGTCGTCGCTGTTCACCGTGGCCAGCAGCCCCGCGTCCAGCATGCTGGGCAGCATGTGTTCGCCGAGCGAGGCGACCACCCCGAGCGCCACGTTGGACAGCGGGCACACGGTCAGCGCGATCCGCTCGTCGCGCAGCCTGGCCACCAGCGCGGGATCCTCCATGGACCGCACCCCGTGGTCGACGCGTTCCACCCCGAGCAGGTCCAGCGCCTCGCGCACGTAGTCCGGGCCGCCCTCCTCGCCGGCGTGGGCCACCAGCCGCAGGCCTTCGGCCGCCGCCAGCTTGTACACCTCGGTGAACAGCGACGGCGGGTAGCCGACCTCGGTGGAGTCGAGCCCGACGCCGATGAACTGGTCCCGGAACGGCAGACAGGCGCGCAGAATCGCGTCGGCGGCGTCCGCGCCCAGGTCACGCTGGAAGCACGGGATCAGTTCGGCGGAGATCGCGTGGTCCCGGGCGCCGTCGGCCAGGGCAGCCGTCAGCCCGCCGAACACCTCCTCGAGCGGCACCCCGTTGGCCAGGTGCGTCTGCGGGTCGAAGAAGATCTCCGCCCGGCGCACCCCGGCCGCCGCGGCCCGGGCCAGGTAACCCCGGGCCAGGTCGTAGAAGTCCGGCTCGATCTTCAGCACGCGCATGTTGGCGTAGTGCAGGTCGAGGAAGGACCGCAGGCCGTCGAACCGGTACTGGGCGCGGAGCTCGTCCACATCCAGGGTCGGCATCCAGGTGCCGTTGCGTCTGGCCAGCTTGACCAGCAGCTCTGGCTCAAGCGCGCCCTCGATGTGGATGTGCAGCTCAGCGACCGGCAGCATACGGCTTCTCCCCTCACCTAAGCCCAGCCTGTCATGGCGGCCGGGCGGCCATCCGCCCGGCCCCTGGCGAGATTCTCTCCCACCTGAGGGGTAAATGTTCTTTCTTATCCCTAACGGACCGCGGTGCGTGCCCCGCGGATCGCCGCTGCGCCCTGCCTACCGGCGCCGGGCCTTCAGTCGCCGGACCTGATGTCGGTGTCGTCGTCTTCCACCACGTGGACCGCCGCCTCCTCGGCGCTGGCGGCCCCGCCGTCGATGCCGACGTCGCTGGCGACGAGATCGGCCTCGCGGTCTGGATGGGCGCCCTCGTCCTCGGCTACCAGCCGGCCCGCCCGGGGATCCGGGCCGTCGTCGAGCAGGAGCCCGTCGAGATACTCGTCGGCCTCCTCGTCGTCCTCATCGTCTTCGGGCAGGTCGTCGTCGACGTCGAACGGGGTGTCCGGCTCCTCCTCGGCGAGCAGCTGATCGAGGGACTCGCCCGAGGTCTGCTCGTCGGCCGTGGACCCGAACTTGATCCCCGCCGACCACCGCTCCGGCGGGATGACTCCGCGGTCCAGGGGATCGTCTCCAGCCTCACCCGGTTCCCCTGTCAGGGAGTCAGCGGGCTCTTGTACCGAGTAGTCCTCGAGGTCAGCGGACTCGTGGCGGCTCTCGTCTGGCATCCTCAGCTCCTCTGGAGTCGGGTAACGATGAGTTCGCGGTTGTTGTTTCGTCTTTACCACGCGGGCGCGGAGATATTTCGGTTGGCCTGGGCCGCCGCGGTGCCGGTAGGTTCGGGGCACGGGGACGATGCGGGTTTTTCTGGAGGATGGATGTCAGAGTTCAACGGGGTCAGCGAGCAGCCTGCGATCCTCGTGGAGGACTTGACCAAATCGTTCGGCGAGGTGCGGGCGCTGCGCGGCATCGACCTGTCGGTGCCACGCGGGACGGTGCTGGGGGTACTCGGGCCGAACGGAGCGGGCAAGACCACGGCGGTGCGGATCCTGACCACCTTGCTGCTCCCCGACGGGGGGCGGGCCCTGGTCGAGGGCTACGACGTGGTACGCCAGGCGGCGGCGGTCCGCCGGTCGATCGGGCTGGCCGGCCAGTCGGCCGCCATCCAGGAGGAGCTCACCGGCCGGGAGAACCTGGAGATCATCGGGCGGCTGTACCACCTGAGCTGGCCACGGGCCCGCAGTCGGGCCACCGAACTGCTCGAGCAGTTCGGCCTGAGCGATGCGGCCGACCGGACGGCCAAGAACTACTCCGGCGGCATGCAGCGGCGCCTGGACCTGGCCGCCAGCCTGGTCGGCCAGCCGAAGGTGCTGTTCCTGGACGAGCCCACCACCGGTCTGGACCCGCGGTCGAGGCTCGGGATGTGGGACATCATCCGGTCGCTGGCAGCCGACGGGACCACGCTCCTGCTGACGACCCAGTACCTCGACGAGGCCGACGAACTGGCGGACGAGATCGTGGTCATCGACCACGGCCTGGTCATCGCCGCGGGCACGTCCGAAGAGTTGAAGGGCCGGGTCGGCGGGGATGTGGTCGAGTTCGCTGTGCCCGACCGCAGTCGGATCGGCGACGCGGTCGCGGCGATCGCCACGATCGGCGAGGGCGAGCCGCACGCCGACCCGGAAACCGGCGTGGTCACCATCGGCGTCGGGGGCCGCGGCTCGGAGGCGCTGATCGACGCGGTGCGCAGCCTGGACGCCGCGGCCGTCGAAACACGCGGTCTCACGCTGCGCCGGCCGTCGCTCGATGACGTGTTCCTGGCCCTGACCGGGCACGCGGCCGAGGACGACGCGCCTGGCGGACGCCAGCGCGGATCTCGGGGTCGGCGCCGAGGTGGCAGCAAGGAAATGGAAAGGACAGCATCATGACCGCGGTCGCTGAGACGGTCGGCGCACCCGGCGCCCACCACGAGCCCGGCCTGCGCGTCCGGTTCGGCTGGGCGGTGACCGACACGCTTACCATCACCCGGCGCAACCTGCTGGTCTGGATGCGGGTACCCGCTTATCTCGTCTTCACCGTGATCCAGCCGGTCATGTTCGTCTTGCTGTTCCGGTACGTCTTCGGCGGCGCGATCCCGGTGCATACCGTCGGCGGCTACGTCAACTTCCTGATACCCGGGATCATCGCGCAGACCGCGGCGTTCGCCACGTTCGGCACGGCCATAGCCCTGGCGCAGGAACTGAAGAAGGGCGTGATCGACCGGCTGCGGTCGATGCCGATGGCGCGCTCGGCGGTGCTAGCCGGGCGGCTGGTCGCCGACACCGGGCGGATGCTCATCACGATCCTGATCATTGTCGGCGTGGGATACGCGGTCGGTTTCCGGTTCGAGCAAGGCTTCGTCCCCGCCGTGGCCATGATCGTGCTCGCCACCGTGTTCGGCGTAGCGATCTGCTGCATCTCGGCCTACACGGGCCTGGCCATCGGCGACGAGGAGTCGGTGCAGGCCTTCGGGCTGATCTGGTTGTTCCCGCTCACGTTCCTGTCCTCGGCGTTCGTGCCGATCTCGACCATGCCGGGCTGGCTGCAGGCCTTCGCCAACAACCAGCCGGTCACCTACGTCGTCAACACGATGCGGGCACTGGCCCTCGGCGGCCCGGTCGCGGCGAGTTTGTGGAAGAGCCTGGTCTGGCTGATCGGCATCTTCGTGGTGTTCCTGCCGCTGGCAGTGCGGGCCTACCGGCGGGC
>Ga0310038_10003882_pt1 | contig 10697 bp, 7 predicted proteins | sample Sb_taG_6_FD_200461 | JGI IMG/M metagenome (GOLD analysis project Ga0310038, IMG submission 200461) | Peat soil microbial communities from Weissenstadt, Germany - Sb_50d_4_PS metaG (v2) (version 2) | ecosystem: Environmental > Terrestrial > Soil > Wetlands > Peat | place: Germany: Weissenstadt... | reverse complement strand
GATTCTATGTTCTCCGCAGGTTTTCGAAATCGTTGCTCGGCTGGTTTGCTGGCGGGTGTGATGGCGCTGGCTTTTGCCGCCGTCTCCCAAGCGCAGGACAAGGACGCGAAGGGCACCAATGACACCGGGGCGGCGAGCCAGCCAGACCCGCTAAAGCGTCCGATCCCGGAAAAACAGAGGAAGGCCAACGCCAAGGCGCTCAAGATTGAGTTGAGCAAGACGTATCGGAAGTGGCTGGACGAGGACGTGCGGTGGATTATCACCGACGAAGAAAAATCTGCCTTCATGCAGCTCTCGAACGACGAAGAGCGCGACCAGTTCATTGAGGCCTTCTGGCAACGACGCGATCCCACACCGGACACCGAAGAGAACGAGTTCAAAGAAGAGCATTACCGGCGCATCGCGTATGCAAACGAGCATTTCGCGGCTGGCATCCCCGGTTGGAAGAGCGACCGCGGCCGGATGTACATCGTGTTTGGACCGGCGGATGAGATCGACTCTCACCCCTCCGGCGGCAGCTACGAGCGCCCCATGGAAGAAGGCGGTGGCGAGACCTCCACCTTCCCGTTTGAAACATGGCGCTATCGCTACATCGAGGGGATTGGGCAGGAAGTAATGATCGAGTTCGTCGATACCTGTATGTGCGGCGACTATCACATGACACTGGACCGCTCGGAAAAAGACGCCTTGAAGTACACCCCGAATGCCGGCCTGACGTTGTACGAGCAAATGGGCATGTCGAGCAAGACAAGTCGTTTCAGCGGCGGCGGTTTGGAGCAACTGGGCGCCGGGCCGTACAGTAGTAATTTGCAGACCAAGGAATTCGACCGCCTGGAACAGTTTGCCAAACTGCAGGCGGCGCCAGCCGTGAAGTTCAAGGATCTGGAAGAAGTGGTCAGCCACAAGATCAGCGTCAACCTGATGCCTTTTGATGTGCGAGCGGACTTCGTGAAGGTCACCAGCGACACGGTGCTGGTACCGGTCACGATTCAGATTAAGAACCGCGACGTCACTTTCCAGAACAAGGACGGCGTGGAGCGCGGTACCGTCAATATCTTCGGGCGCGTGACGACGCTCACGGGCAAGATCGTACAAACCTTTGAAGATACGGTGCAGGTCGATGTGCCGGTCGAATTGCTGCCCAAGACCGCCGAAAATTCTTCGGTGTACTGGAAAGCGCTGCCGCTGCGCATCAGCCAGAATCGCTACCGCCTGGACGTCGTCGTGAAGGATGTAAACGGAGATCGCACTGGGAGTTGGAGCCATGCGATCCAGATCCCCGACTTCAGCGAGGACAAATTGAGCAGCTCAACGCTCATCATCGCCGACCAGATGGAACCGGTGGCGATCAAGAACGTAGGCACGGGCAATTTCGTGATCGGGACCACAAAAGTGCGGCCGCGCGTGGCTCCTTCCGACGGCAAGCCAATCTCCTTCAAGCGGAATCAGAAGCTGAATTTCTGGATGCAGGTTTACAATCTGAGCGTGGACGAGAAGACCCACAAGCCTTCGGCCACGATCGAATACAATGTGACGGACGCCAACAACAAGGCCGTCATCCATACCGTCGAGTCGACGGACACGATGGGCAATGTGGGCGACCAGGTCACGCTGCAAAAGACGCTTTCCGCTGCGAACCTGCAGCCGGGCCTGTACAAGATCGAGATCAAAGTGAACGACAACCTTTCCAAGCAGATGGTGGATCCAACGGCGACCTTTGCCGTGGAGTAAGCTGTTGCTTGGTTTCCCAGAGGTGGTGGGCGAGATGTTCCGAAAGCTCGGGTTCCTCGTAGTCGTCGCTGTCACTGTCGCGACCATGGTTCTTCCGGCATGGTCGGGAACTGCGTCTGGCACGATCTCGGGCGCGATATCTGGATACGTTCGCGATGGGAGCGGCGTGCCGCAAATGGGCGCGGCGGTGGAAATACTCGGTTCGGCCGCCCAGGCGCTGAAGGTCTTCACCGACGATCGTGGCTTCTACTCAGTCGCGAGTCTGCTGCCCGGAACGTATAGCGTCAAGGTGAGCGCGCCTTCGTTCCTCCCTTCGCTGCGCGAGAAAATCGGCGTGCGTGCAGGCGCGAAACTGATGGTGAATGTCACGCTGACCACGCTGTTCGAGGCCATTCAGCTTGTCTCGTTGCGGGGTCCGGTGGACGATGACGACTGGAAGTGGACCCTGCGCTCGGTTGCCAACAGGCCCATCCTGCGCGTGCTTGAAGATGGCACTACCGTGGTCGCGCAGAGCGGCGAGTCAACCGCTGACCACGACTTGAAAGGTAGCTTGACCTTCCTGGCCGGATCGCCCGGGCAGGGTTTCGGCAGCCCCGCGGATATGAGCGCTGGTTTTGCCGTGGAGCGTTCGCTGCTATCGAGCGGCACCCTGCGACTGAACGGCAACGTCGGTTATGGAACCGACGGCCAGGGCATTCCGGCGGCGGTTCTCCGAACCACCTACACCAACCGCTTCAACGGTGTTTTTGAACCCTCGGTGGCGATTACGGCCCTCCGGCTGAATTCGCCTGACTTGAACACGATGCCCGGCGCCACGCTGCAGGCGCTGTTGGTGACCAGTTCCGATCGGGTCGTCATAGGCGACAAACTGGAGATGGTGCTCGGCAGCGAATTGCAAGCGATCCAGTTTATGGGGCGGGTAAACGCCTTCAAGCCCTTCGGGTCGGCCGATCTGCACATTACGCCGAACACCGTGCTGGAATATCAATACGCGAGTTCAATCCCGAATATGGGACTGGGGGATCGTTTGGGCGACGATCGTTTGGAGTCCGCTTCGTCGGACCTCAGCGAAACCGCGCCGCGCATGAGCATGACCGGGTTTTCTCCGGCGGTGGAGCGGGCCCATCACCAGGAAGTGTCGATCTCCCAACGCATCGGCAAGAACAATATGCAGGTCGCATTCTACTCGGACAGTATCATCGATCCGGTGCTTACCGGCGTAGGCGAAATGACCGCCGAATCGGGTGAAGTGCTGCCCGATGTGTACTCGGGTACTTTCAGCTATCAGGGGAACGATTTTGCGACGCGCGGGATGCGGGTGGTGCTGCAGCGGAAGCTGTACTCCGATCTGACCGCGACCCTCGATTATGCCTACGGAGGCGTGCTCGACCTGTCACGCCCCGACGTCCAACTGCAAGACGCACGGGATTGGATTCGCGCGGAGCGGCGCCAGGCTGTGGCAGCGAAGTTCAGCGGAACTTTGCCCAAGGCCAAGACGCGCTGGATCGCCTCCTATCGTTACACGGGGGGCCGCACGTTGACGCCGGTCGACCTGTTCAATAGTTCGGCGGGCCAGTCCTCTCCTTACTTGAACCTCTTCATCCGGCAACCGATTCCGGCCAGCTTCCTCGCGGGACACATGGAAATTCTCATGGACCTGCGAAATCTTCTCGCGCAGGGGTATGTGCCCGTGATGGGACGCGACGGACGCACTCTTTATCTGGTGCAATCGGCACGCTCAGCGCGCGGCGGCGTCGCCTTCAGCTTCTAGAATCTGTAGATTCGCAATCTGTGATTCCATAGATTTTCTCCGTAGACTCCCGAAGATTGCTCCCAGCGCTCACCGTCCACTTTTTCTGCTGCCTCCCGGCCGCTTCGGGCGACGCAGATTCCGCGCTGATCCTCTTCCACTTCCACGAACTTCCCCTTGTGAAGTTCGACACAGACCTTTGGCACGCGCTCGGTTATAATCCCGCGCATCTCAAGTGGAACTGCATTTGCCGCTTGCGGAACTTGGGTCTGTTCCGGTGCCCGCGAACGACTAAGGAGACGGCAATGAAACTGCGCTTAGTGGTGGTAGTTGTTCTGCTCTCGACGGCCTTGCTGGTGGGCCAAACGTTTCGTGGGACAATCCTCGGCTCTGTGACCGATCCCTCCGGAGCATTTGTGGCCGGAGCTACGGTCAAAGTGCACAACCTGGCCACTGGCCTGGAACGCACAACCGTAACCAGCGGCGACGGCAGCTACGCCGTCTCTGAGTTGCCCATCGGCACCTACTCCGTCACGGTAACGCAGACTGGCTTCCAGACCGCAGTCACCAACAACGTTGAAGTGAACGTGGCCACCGAGCGGCGCGTGGACGCGCAGTTGAAAACCGGCCAGGTCACGCAGATGGTCGAGGTCTCCGGCGGAGACCTTCCCCAGATCGAAACCCAGTCTAATGACCTGGGAGGTGTGCTGACGAGCAAGGGCGTCGAAGATTTGCCCATCAACGGCCGCGATTACACCAAGTTGATCTTCTTGAATGCCGGCGTCGCAGGTTCACCCGACCAGATCACCGACTCGCCGGGATCGTTTGGCGAGTTCTCGATGAACGGCGCGCGCGGGCGCTCCAATAACTACCTGCTCGACGGCACCGACATGAACGACGGATACCGCAACGACCCCGCCATCAACCAGGGCGGCGTGTTCGCCGTTCCGTCGGCCATTCTTCCGATCGGCGCGGTGGAAGAAATGAAAGTGCTCTCCAACTTTCAGCCGGAGTACGGACGCAACGCCGGCGCCGTGGTCAACATCGTGACCAAGAGCGGGAATAATAAAATCCATGGCGAGCTGTTCGAGTATTTCCGCAATAACGCGCTCGATGCGCGCAACTACTTCAACACGACGGACGAACGGCGGGCTCCTTTTCACAACAATCAGTTCGGCGGAGACCTCGGTGGCCCGATCGTGAAGAACAAGACTTTCTTCTATCTGGACTACGAGGGGCAGCGCGAAACCGTGGGCACGGTTACGCTCGCCTGCGTGCCGGAGGGCACAGGTCCGGGTGGCTCGCTGAGCCCCAATGATGCGAGCAACCCCGTCATTGCTGCGCTAATTGCGCAACACAATCCCTGGCCCGCACCGAACATTCCGGGGGTCCACTCCACGGACTTAGGGTGTCCGAGTGGCCCGAACGCATCGTTGGTTACTCCATCATCGAACAATCTCAGCAGCCTCATCGCCAAGATTGACCACAATTTCAACGCCAACAATATTCTTACAGGGCGCTATTTTTTCGGCGACAGCACCCAGTCCTTCCCGCTCGCGCTAACCGCCTCGGGCAGCCAACTTCCCGGTTTCAACACCGTAACGCCGACCCGAGTGCAGTTGGTTTCCCTGTCGTACGTCCACACCTTTGGCACGAATATGGTGAATGAACTGCGCTACGGATGGAACCGATTCGCAGAAGGTTTCTTCCCCCAGGATGCGAGCTTCCATCCCAGTTCGATAGGGCTGTGCGCCGCAAGTTCGACTGCCGATTGCGCGGGCGGTGGCATCCACGACTCCGGCCTGCCCATCATGTTTGTCTCGGTGACGCCCACTGGTGCTAACAGTTTCTTCGCCCAACCCGGCACGACCTCTGCCGATCCGCGCGCACGCGTGGACACCAACACTCAGTTCATCGAGAACTTCTCCTGGAAGTTGGGTAAGCATGACCTGAAACTGGGTTTTGAGTATCGTCGTACCAGCATTAATCAGCAGGAATTCCAGAAATACTTTCGTGGGAGACTGAAGTTCGCAGACTTAAATGCCTTTCTCGCTGGAACACCCGAGGGTGGTGGTTTCGGCAGTCTGCAGTACTCCGGGGCTTCGACCAGTCGTCATACCTTCGAAAACGGCTATGGTCTTTATTTTCAGGACAGCTTCAGAGTGAACCCGCGGTTAACTTTGAACTACGGCTTGAGGTGGGACTACTACGGAATTGTGAAAGAGAAGAACAATCTGTTCGCCAACTTCCTGGTGTCCAGTTTCGACCCGGTATCGGACACAGGTACGGGTGCGTTGCAACAAGTCGGTACTCCGGGGTTGAGCAGGCTTTACGAGCCCGACTACAAGAATTTTTCCCCAAGAGCCAGTATTGCGTGGGATGTAACTGGGAAAGGCAAGACTGTAGTTCGCGCCGGGGCCGGTCTTTTCTATGACGCCTTTTCTCAGGATATCTTCCTGGGCCATCTGCCTTATCCCGCTTACTATGCCCCGGGCCCCGCATACGGTACCTTTGGACCGGCTCCGATCACGTCGGCGGGGCTGAATCCGAACTCCGCGACGATCACTCAGGGCGTACCCGTTTACGGACCATCCGACTGTAAGTTGGTCGAGTGCGACATTTTTGCGGTGGACCAGCACATGAAAACGCCCTACATGGAGAATTACAATCTCAATATTCAGCAACAGCTCACCAGCAAGACCACTCTGCAGATAGCCTACGTGGGATCGCAGGGGCATCGGTTGTTTCGCTTCTACGACATCAATCAGCCGAACCAGGATGCGATCTGGAGAGCCGATTGTGGTAGCCAGACGACTGGCATTGGCATTCAGCCGTGTCCCACGGGGACGATTCTTAGCGGTGGCGTGCCGCGTGTTTTCGGCAACGGTGGCGTCGGTGCAATCTATATCTTCCAAGAAAAGTCCACCGGGAAGTCGAACTACAACTCGCTGCAGGTCAGCTACAGGGTTAACGGATGGCACGGGATCACCTCTGCCCTCAACTATGTGTATTCGAAATCGCTGGACAACTCCAGCGACCTAGAGGACTTCGTGGTCAACGCGGCCCAGCCTCAAGACAGCAACAACCCGCAACGCGAATACGGACCATCAAACTTCAACATCCCCCAGCGCCTCACTTGGGTGTTCGGTTATGAATTACCGAACCGGGGCGGGAGCATGCAGCGCCTGAAGAACGGATGGGGTTTCGATAGCACGCTGTCCCTGCAGAGCGGCCAGCCGTTTACGCTAAATTACGACGGCGAGGATGACTACAGCGGCGGCGGCGACTTTTATGATCGGCCGGATGTGGTGGGACCGATCGTGTACCACAAACGCAACCCGGCCGACTATGTCGACCTGACGTCGTTCGCCATGCCATGCACAATTACGGCAGCTGCACAGTCGTTACCCTCAGGCTTTGCTTCCGACTGCGTGCCCGGCACACGGCACTACGGCAACCTCGGGCGCAACTCTCTGGTCGGTCCGACCTACAAACAATGGGACTTCGCACTCTACAAGAACACCGCACTCGGCGAGCGGGTGAAGGTGCAGCTGCGGGCTGAATTCTTCAACCTTTTGAACCATCCCAACTTCTCCAGCCCGCTGCTGCCGGCGTTCATCGCCGATCCCTCCTCCAACCTGACGCCGTTGGGTACCGGCTGCGGGTGCGGTTTCCAAGTAGTGAACGGGCGAGAAGTTGGTGGCCAGCCCGCCCTTGCCGGCCAGCCGGCCAATCCGGGATACCATATCACCGCTACTGGCGACGTCGGTATCGGCAACCCGTTCCTGGGCGGCGGAGGTCCGCGCGGCATTCAGCTGGCCGCCAAGTTCACTTTCTAGCTTCGCAACTTTGCTTCTTCCCCGGCTCCTCTCCTGAACGTTCGAGAGGAGCTTTTTCTGCGAACACCCCCGGTTTCCACGTTCCCGGCAAACTGGGGTACACTTCCACAGCATATGACTGAGAAAACTCCATCCAGTGAGAGGCGATCAAGCCAGCGGATGACAGTTCGCGTCCCGGTCAAGGTGCGTCACGAGGGCGGTGAGCACCAGGGCTTGACGCGCGATCTGAGTTCATCGGGAATCTTTTTGTATTCCGAGTCAGGAATGAAAGCGGGCTCCAAGCTGGAACTGGTCATCATGCTGCCTCCCGGCCTGGGATTTGGACCCGGCGGATGGACGCTCTGCCAGGCTTCGGTCGTGCGGGTGGAGGAATCGGAGGGCAAAGGTGTGGGCATTGCCGCTACCCTCGACCGCATCGCTTTGTTGCCGGAAATCAGCTGAAAGTCGGTTGATCGCGCTCAATGCCAGGCCGCTATCAGTCCGCCTTTTCTCAAGTTGATCCAGGCAGTGCAAATAAATTCTCCACCAATATAAAAAGATTGCTTCCCAATGCCCCGTCCCTGGTGCAATAATAACCGGTTTTAATTAAAGGAAAGGCAAAGTTCGCCGTCTTACCCTAGGTGGGCTAGGTTCATGTGGATTGAAAAACTCACCGATGGCGTTCTTGAACTGGACACGCCGATCGGTCCTCGATATGTGCAACCGAATCTCTTGCAACGCGCGTATCTGATTTGGACGTTCCGAAATTTTTTCTCGCTGCCGCAGCAAGTGCTGCGCCCGTGGGAACGCCGATTGATTGATCGCCTGCGGAGCGAGAACAGGTTCGTATCCTTGTCCCCAGTGGGCGTGGCCGACAGACCAGTCATCGGAAGAGTCGAGCGGCGAGCGCCGGCTCAGGCCGAGGTTGTGCCGATTCGCCAACCGGCTTCCGGTTCGAACTCCGCCGTAGCTGAGCAAACCCGAGAAGCCGCCTCAGCATAGGCGCGCCGGCGCCGCCACGCAATTACACCGCGCTCAAACTCAAGTTAGTCTCAAACTCAAGCTGCGCGCGAATTCAACTGGGCCGAGGCGTTTCGTTCGGAGGCAGTTCGTCCTCCTTCTGCGGATGGGGGCTGTGCGGAACTGACATCTCGCCACAGGGTCCGCCGTGCCCGTCTCCAACATGGCCGCCGCCATGGCCGCCGTTGCGCTGCTCCTGACAGGACCGCATAGCTTCCTGCTGTGCAGGTGTGATTCCTGGGACACGTTTCTGGTCACGTGCGTCCGGGCTTGGGCGTCGGGAATCGGAGTCGGGGATCCGTAAATGTCGGCCAAGCCGGAGAGCGCCCGATATCAATAATTGCGTCGAGCGAAATAGCAAGTTTGTCCCCACCTTGCCGTTGGCAGTGGGCGCGTAGCTCACTTGGCAGAGCAACTGACTCTTAATGGGTACGCAGTCCGCCACTTCCGTTATTTGTCAGCAACTTACGTGCTGTGTCGTGCTGCTGAATGCTGGGCTTTTTTGACGGATAAGTGAAAGATAAGTGAAAAAACGAGGCCGCGTCAGCGGCCCGCCGTGGAAAGGAAAACACAAGAAAATGGGACAACTTCGAATCTCAGTTACAGACACCTTGGATGGAATCCCAGCGATTCGCTACCGCGATGCTGAGGGCCAGTATCCAGTGCTGAACCTTTCGCAGCGCTCGAGGTCGCAGGCAAATAAACGGGCGAAGGCTATTCTGGAAGGAAGAGTCAGCACTCTTGGCTTTCTGATACTGAATCACACGCGGCGCATCGCCGAACTTGAAAAGGAAAGCACAGCGCCACTCATGAACCACCCAATAAGGCCGGACGATCCAGCGGTGACATTTGGGGACTACACCCGTTCCATAATTAAGGCGCAGATCCTCGAAATTGACTGGCTGAACAAGCAAACGTGTGAAGTTGTAGACCGACGGCGGTCCCTGACCAAGCGCAAGTCTTAACCGGCTCGACGGGTCCGGGCGCAAGAGGGATAACCCGCGCAGTGCCGGATGCGGGGCGCGAACTCACCGACCCGTCGCGGTATCTCCCTTGTACAACCAAGTGTTCAGTTTGCCGCTAGGCACTAGATCGCCAACTGGGATCAGATCGTGACCGCTGACCCATACCATCCCCTCGCTGACGCTGTTTATTTTCACGCGACGGCAAGAAGGAAAAATCAACGTGTCCCCTCTCTTAGGTCTTGATTCGTTCTTTTCGCTAGTGGATTCCCTTTATCCCGATTGGCACCCAGCCGTCGTTCTTCATTTTCTGTAGAGCGGTTTCGGCTTCTTTTCTGGTGTTTCCTCCGGCATCCGTAACTACGTGCTTCGGCGAGCAAATCTCAATCAAGAATTTATCCTTTGCCATCGGTCTTCTCTCCCGCCTTCCGTTCTACACGAGCGGGCGCGGGCTGGGAAAGTTACCCATGGTTCGGCGCGCTGATCCAATTCATTTCGGCGAGAAGGTATCGGTCGAACGCCTTCGTGAGCAAGAGTGCGAGGGCGATGTCAGATCGGCTCACGAAGATTCTTTCCACCGAGAGCGGACAAACCCGAGGAAAACGGCGAACCTGCATCCCGGAAATAGGAAAGGCTGCGACATTGGTTATGCTCCAGCCGTATTCGCCTGGGTGTTGGGCGTGCTGGCCGATCACGGGCTGCTGCAAGGGCAGCGGATCGCGATCGATGCAACGACGCTGGAGGCGAACGCGGCGATGCGCTCGATTGTGCGGCGGGACACGGGCGCGAGTTACGAGGAGTTTCTGCGCGGATTGGCGAAGGCCTCGGGGATCGCGACGCCGACGCGGGAAGACTTAGCGCGGTTGGATCGCAAGCGCAAGAAGCGGATGTCGAACAAGGAGTGGAAGAGTCCGGCGGACGAGGATGCGCGGATTGCGAAGATGAAGGACGGGCGCACGCATCTGGCGCACAAGGCCGAGCACATGCGACTCTATCGACAAGCAGACGTGCATCAAGGCGCTCCGCACTGCACAAGGGCCACAATTCCAGGATCAGTCCGACGTGATAAAAGGTGACTTCCATGAAGCACAGGAAGCTAGCCACCCTAGCCTGCCGAACCATCGATGAAGACGCGAAGCGAGTCCTGTACTTACCGCCAGCCGGAGTGGTCATCCCGCCGCTCGTGTGATTGGGCTGCCGCTGGACGTTACGATCCCCAGGCTTAAGAGAGTTCGATGGCGGTACTGCACGAGGTGGGATGAAGGGTCAGCTGCGGTTCTGGGGCACGCACGTACTTGCGAAGTCAACATATGAATCCGCGAGCATTGGCATTTCGACGGCATCCTCCATCGTTGAAGATCGGGAGCTTGAAGAACGTCTGGACGCGGTGGGCGTCGCGCTACAACAGCCGGTAGT
>Ga0310038_10003879_pt1 | contig 10698 bp, 7 predicted proteins | sample Sb_taG_6_FD_200461 | JGI IMG/M metagenome (GOLD analysis project Ga0310038, IMG submission 200461) | Peat soil microbial communities from Weissenstadt, Germany - Sb_50d_4_PS metaG (v2) (version 2) | ecosystem: Environmental > Terrestrial > Soil > Wetlands > Peat | place: Germany: Weissenstadt... | reverse complement strand
TGGCGCAAAATTTCCAGATAAAGCCAGACCAAAGTGACGATCAGGCCAAATGCACCATACCACTCCATGTATTTGGGAGCGCCGGTGCTAACACCACTTTCGATGAAGTCAAAATCGAGGACGAGGTTGAGGGCAGCGACAATTACCACTACCACGCTGAATCCGATCCCGAGAAGACCAGAACCATTGATGGCAGCGAAGCGGACACCAAAGAACCCGAGAACAAATTGAACCAGATAGAAGACGGCTATGCCACCCGTAGCCGACACCACGCCGAGCTTAAACTTTTCGGTCACTCGAATCAGGCCCGAGTGGTAGGCCATCAGAAGAACGAACAGCGTCCCGAAGGTCAGGCCGACCGCCTGCATCGCGATTCCGGGATAGCGTAGTTCAAAGACTGCGGAAATGCCGCCCAAGGCTAGCCCTTCCAGCAGGGAATAAATCGGCGCGGTGATGGAAGACCATTCTTTCTTGAAGATCGTTACCATCGCGACAATAAAGCCACCGATTCCCCCAATCCACACCAGCGGCAATACCGTATCTGAAGCGGGAGCGTGGAAAAACCGATTCCAACTCCAAGCCGCAGTCGCAACCACGCAAATCAGCAGAATACCCGTCTTATTGACGGTGCCAGTCAACGTCATGGCTTCGCCAGATACCGCCTGATCTACACGAAAGCTATTTACGTTCAAGGCTGGGTTCGAGGTCTTCATGAGGGCCAGTCGATTTCTCCTTAACTTGTACGCGTGTCACGGACGATAACCGCCCAATGGTGACATCACATAGCAACATGTCCGCGCCGTGTCCTAGTGGCGTGATTGTCCAACGAGCAGGTTGCGAAGCAATTCATAGTCTCATGACCCTACGTTCGTTGGAAAACCTTCGGGCTCAGGGCGGTGGAACGCTTGCCTGATACTCGTACAGGACAGACGCCAGACTGGCCACAAAGGCTGCTACTAGGGCAATAACTTCCGTGTACTGAACGTTGGGTTGCGGTTCGACTCACACACGCTTCCGCCAATCTGTTTTTCAGTGTATTACCTGTCCCGCCTGACGAGTGGACTCGAAGGCTGATCCGACTAGCCGCTACCACGCACCTACCGCCGAATCTGATTCAGAACTTTTTCTTCCCAGCGGGTTAGTACTCCTAACCAGTTTGGAATATCTTTGCCTCAGGAGGTGGAAATGCCTCGGACAAGGCTGATCGGCGCGGTCCTTGCGCTGTTGCTCTTGCTGCCCTCCACTTCCCTGCCCGCCTTCGCCCGGAAACACAACAAAAAGCTACCACCGGCTCCGGCCATCCAGAGGATGGACGAGCGCCAGCGGGCGATTCATGCGCTGAACCGGCTGACGTTTGGGCCGCGGCCGGGAGATGTGGACCGGGTGCTCGCCATGGGCGTGGACAAGTGGATCGCGCAGCAGCTTGAGCCGGGAAAGATTGACGACTCGGCGCTGGAGGCGCGGCTTGCACCCTATCGCACGCTGCGCATGACAGCCTGGGAGATGGTGGAGAACTTTCCTCCGGAGCAGGTGCTGCGGGCGGTTGCGGATGGAAAGATGCCGATGCCGAAAGATCCGCAGCTAAAGGCGGTTTACACGGCAGGGGTGGCGCGCTTTAACGACAAGCAGGCAAAGAAGAACGCGAAGGCCGTGGAGGATGCGGACTTGCTGGAGATGAGTCCGGCGGACGATCTTTCGCAGGAGATGAAGGAGAAGCGGCAGGGGGCTCGAGACCATGCGCGCTCGCGGGCGCTGGACCTTATGGAGATGGCTCCGGAGTCGCGCACGCAAAACCTGGCGGCGATGGACGCGGACGAGCGGCGCGGCTTCTGGCGGGCGCTCTCGCAGGATGACCGCGACAAGCTGACCTCCGATATGACTCCGCAACAGAAGGAACTGCTGTTCTCGCTGGAAAATCCGGTGGCGGTGGTGAACGGCGAGCTGCTGCAGGGCAAGCTGCTGCGTTCGACCTATAGCGAGCGGCAACTGCAGGAGGTGATGACCGACTTCTGGTTCAATCACTTCAACGTATTTATCGGCAAGGGCGCGGAGCGGTATCTGGTGACGGCCTATGAGCGGGACGTGATTCGTCCACGGGCGTTGGGAAAGTTCAGCGAGCTGCTGCTGGCCACGGCGAAGAGTCCGGCGATGCTGTGGTACCTGGACAACTGGCAGAGCGTGGGGCCCAACTCGCAGGCTGCCGCGCGCGCTAAGAATAACGGCAAGCCCTCGCCGGGCCTCAACGAAAACTATGCGCGCGAGGTGATGGAGCTGCACACCCTGGGCGTGAACGGCGGCTACACGCAGAAGGATGTGACCGAGTTGGCACGGGTGCTGACCGGGTGGACGCTGGAAGAGCCGAGGCAGGGCGGAGGATTCGTCTTCCGCGAGCCGAGGCACGAGCCGGGAGACAAGACAGTGCTGGGGCGGGTCTTCCACGAAGACAGGCACGAGCACGGACAACGCGAGGGTAAGGCTGCGCTGGAGATGCTGGCGCATGAGCCGGCCACGGCGCGCTTCATCTCCACCAAACTGGCGCAGCGCTTTGTGAGCGACACGCCGCCTCCGGCGCTGGTGGATGCGATGGCCAGAACGTTTCTCGAAAGCGATGGAGACATCAAGGCGGTGCTATGCACCATGCTCGGCGCGCCGGAGTTCTGGGACGTCAAGGAGTATCGCGCGAAGGTGAAAACGCCGCTGGAGTTTACGGTGTCGGCGCTACGGGCGACGGACGCCGAGCTGACGCGTGCGCAGAGCGTGAGCGATGCGCTGAACCGCATGGGAATGCCGCTCTACGGGGCACAGCCGCCGACGGGATACTCAATGCATGCGGAGAGCTGGGTGAACTCCGGGGCGCTGCTGAACCGGATGAACTTTGCGCTGCGGCTGGGCACGGGCAAGCTGGCGGGAGTGAAGATGGATGCCGCGAAGCTGGCGGGCAACGGGACCAATCACGAAGCCCAGGCCGAAACCAAGCCCGAAACCCAGGCCGACGAGGTGCAGCGCACGCTGGAGCAAGCGCTGCTGGCCGGAGCGGTCTCGGCGCAGACGCACGAGACGATTGCCAAACAGTTGAGCGATCCGTTGGTGACCGGGCGCAAACTGGACGACCCGCCGAAGCCGGTAAACCAGGGCGCGGTGGCTGGATTGATTCTGGGCTCGCCGGAATTTCAACGGCGTTAGGAGACAGGCGATGGGAATCACGCGGCGAGTTTTCTTGAAGGGCGGAGCCATGAGCGTGGTGGGCATGGCGGCGGTGCCGGGGTTCTTGGCGCGCGCTGCGATGAGCGCCGACGCGGCGCAGCCACACCGGAGGCTGGTGGTGATCTTCCAGCGCGGCGCGGCCGATGGGCTGAACATCGTGGTGCCGCACGGCGAGGTGGAATATTACACGATGCGTCCGACGATTGCGATTCCCCAGCGCGACGTGATCGACCTCGACGGATTCTTCGGGCTGCATCCTGCGATGAGCGCACTGAAACCCTTGTGGGATGCAAGGCAGCTTGCGATTGTGCATGCTGCCGGATCGCCGGACCCGACGCGCTCTCACTTTGACGCGCAGGACTTTATGGAAAGTGGCACGCCAGGACTGAAGAGCACCGAGGATGGATGGCTGAATCGCGCGCTGGTGGCCACCGGCGATCCGCAGAGAGACGCGGCGTTCCGCGCCGTGGCGCTGGGCACGACCCTGCCACGAATGTTGAGCGGACAGGCTCCGGCGCTGGCCGTCGGCAACGTGAATGACTTTGGCGTGGCGCCGCGCAATCCGCAGGCGCAGCCGCTGGCCAACACGTTTGAGTCCATGTACGCCGCGAGCGTGGATGCGGTGCTGCACGGCACGGCGCAGGAAACTTTTGACGCGGTGAAGATGCTGAAGGCTGCCGACCCGGCGAAGTATCGTTCGGCGGCCGGGGTGGTTTATCCGAAGGGGCGATTTGGAGACGCGCTAAAGCAGACGGCGCAACTGGTGAAGGCAAACCTTGGCGTGCAAGTGGCGTTCGCCGACATCGGCGGCTGGGACCATCATGTGAACGAAGGTGCGAGCGAGGGGCAACTGGGAAGGCTGCTGAAGGAATTCAGCGGCTCGCTGGCCGCCTTCTGGCAAGATCTGGGAGCACTGGCGGCAGAAACCGTGGTGGTGACGATGAGCGAATTTGGACGCACTGCACGGGAGAACGGAACCCGCGGCACCGACCACGGTCACGCCAACGTGATGTTCGTAATGGGCGGCGCGGTGCGCGGCGGTAAAGTGTACGGGCGCTGGCCAGGGCTGGCCAACGAACAACTTTATGAACAGCGCGACCTGGCGCTGACCACGGACTTTCGCCAGGTGATGGCCGAGGCAGTGGCGCGGCAACTGGGTAATCCGCGGCCGGAGCGCGTCTTTCCCGGCTTCCGCAACCCCGGATTCTTGCACCTGCTGGGCTAAGCCGAGACGCGGCTGGTCTGAACCGTTCGCCGCTGGAACTAAACCCCGCCATTCCACGTACATCAAAGCAGGACGCTCGTCCGAGCTTTCATTTCCGGCCGAGCCGCGTCGAACCTGCAGATGTTATTTCGCGACCTCATCCAGGATGTGTTTCGCACCCTCTGGGCGCACCGCGTGCGTACCGTGCTGACCATGTTTGGGATTGCGTGGGGGGTGGTCTCGATCGTATTGATGGTTGCAGCCGGCGAGGGCCTGCGCGTCGGCCAGGCGAAGCAGGCCGAGACCCTGGGCCGCGACCTCATGATTGTCTTCCACGGCCGCACCAGCCTGCAGGCCGGTGGCACGCGGGCCGGACGACTTGTGCATTGGGTTGATTCCGACATCCCTCATCTTCAGGAGGAGGCACCCGATTGTCAGTACGTGATCCCGGAGCTTGGACAGGACACGGTGCGTTCGCACACCGCTTACAATGCGGCTGCGTTCACGGTAACCGGCTCAACCCCGGAGTTTGCCGAGATTCGCAGCCTCGGCGTCAGCGAGGGCCGCTTTTACGATCAGGGTGATGTTGCCGAAGGCCGTCGCGTCGCCTTCCTGGGCTCCGACGCGAAAAAGCAGTTGTTCGGCAGTCGTCTGGCCCTTGGGCAGTTCGTCTACCTCAACGACATTCCCTTCATGGTTATCGGCGTGATGTCATCCAAGAAACAGGACTCCAGCTACGACGGGTGGGACATCAACAAAATCTTCATCCCGTTCCCAGCCATGCGGCATGACTTTCCCGACAAGCCCCCGGGTACGCCCGAAACTTTCGACCAGTTGTTAGTCGTTCCCCGCTCGGTTGAACATCACGAAGCCTGTAAGGGAGAGATCAGACACGTGCTGGGAAGATTGCACGACTTCGATCCCACCGACAAAGAAGCCTGCCCCATCTGGGATACCATCCAGGAAGCAAAAGCCTTCCGCACCATGACCGATGGCATGAAGTACTTTCTCGGCGCGGTCGGAATCGTAACCTTGCTCCTCGGTGGCCTCGGTGTCATGAACGTTATGCTGGTGGCGGTTCAAGAGCGCACGCGAGAGATCGGAGTGCGAAAAGCCATCGGGGCTCCGGCGCACAGCATCCTGCGGCAGTTCTTTCTGGAAGCACTCCTGGTCGCGCTGATCAGCGGTGGCACCGGTCTGCTTATCGCCTTCGGCCTGTGTGCCCTGGTCGATCTGCTGCCGATGCCGGACTTTTTCGCTGGCCTGTTGCCCACCTGGCAAACGGGTGCCGTGGCCATGGCGGTTCTCGGAACCATCGCCATCCTGTCGGCCTTGTATCCGGCCCGCCGCGCCGCCGCCATCGATCCCATTGAAGCCTTGCGTCATGAGGCAGGTGGCTAGTATGGGCATGGGCATGATTTATCAGGTCTTGAACGAAGCCTGGAGGGCGCTGCGGCGTAACCGCACTCGCAGCGCGCTTACCATGCTTGGCATCGTGTGGGGAATCGCCACGGTCACGCTGCTCATCGCATATGGCGGCAGCTTCCGCGAGATCTTGGTCAGTGGCTTCAACGCCTTCGGCAAAGGCGCGGTCATCTGCTGGCCGCTGCAGACCAGCGAACAACCCGGCGGCCAGCGCGCCGGCAAGAAAGTCGTGCTCGAGCAAGCCGACATCGACATGATCAAGGAAACCGCCAACTACGTACGCCACGCGTGTCTCGAGACCGTACGCCGTCCTGGCGTCGCCTACGGAAACCGCATGGTCGGCACTGCGCCCGTGCGCGGCGTTTGCCCGGAATACGGCGATATGCGCAACGAACAACCGTCGGAGGGCCGCTGGATCAACTCTCTCGATGAACTCGAGCGTCGCCGCGTGGTATTCCTGGGAGCGCGCGTGCGCGAGCAGTTGTTTGGCGGGCGCCCGGCCGTCGGCGAAACAGTCGAGATTGCGGGAGTGCGGTTTACCGTGATCGGCACCATGGATCGAAAGATCCAGCTTAGCAACTACTTCTCCAGCGATGACGAGTCGACCTGGATTCCCTACTCTGCCGCGAACGATCTTTGGAACGCGAAATACGCCAGTGTCCTGGTGTTTGAACCCATCGCGCCGCAGTTCGAACAGCGCGCGGAGGCGCAGGTTCTGGCCGCCATTGCCACCCGCCAGCAATTCTCGCCCACCGACAAGAAAGCCATACAGATGTTCGGCCGCGAACAGTTCCGGCCCGTCATCAACGGCATTACCATCGGTCTGCAAGTGCTCCTCATCTTCATCGGCATTCTGACGCTCGGAATCGGCGGCGTCGGCGTCATGAACATCATGCTCGTTTCGGTCGATGAGCGCATTCGAGAAATCGGCTTGCGGCGCGCTCTCGGCGCGCGCAAGTGGCACATCAAGGCGCAGTTTCTGGCGGAGACGCTGCTCATCATGCTGCTCGGCGGCGCCATCGGAATTGGGGTGTCATACCTGGTTGCAGTTGCGGTCGGAACCCTTCCACTGATGGGCCCGCTGTTCGAGGACGACTCCGGCAAAGCCGACATCCACCTCAGAATTTCCTTCTTCACCGTCATGATTTCAACTCTGGTGTTGCTGCTCGTGGGCGTACTGAGCGCACTGATTCCCGCGTCACGCGCCGCGAACCTGGATCCGGTTGAGGCCTTGCGATACGAGTGATCGGCGGGGGCGGGGACGCCCGGCTCTCCATCAGCACGCGCGCCTCGGCCTTCAAGCCTCTTAGGGTTGGGCCGGGCCGTTGTTCGGAACTTTTGGTGTTAGCTTCCGAACGATAAATTCTTGAAAGAGATTGGCGGCGGCACTTTCGCCGGTCCCGATTAGTGCGGTTTCGAACGTTAATCCCGCTCCATTGCGATTTTGCGCCGGGTAGTAGAGATTCGAGATACCGCCCGCCGCAAGGCTTCCGAGGATACTCGAGTAATTTGCCTGCCAGTGTCCATTGTCGCCCTTGCAGATCACCGCGTTGGCGATCGCATACAGAATCCGCGATCGCTTGCTGCCGGTTCCCTTGTAGAAATAACGGGGATCTTGCTTCAGGAGCGATGGCAGTATGGCGCTTCCAATGAACGTGCCCGTAACGACGTCGCCATAGGCGGCACCGTAGCGCTTTGCATAACCTTGTGCGCCTTGCCCATATCCACTGAAGTCATTTTGAGCCTGCTCAACTCCTGCAACGGCCCCATTGAAGACAAACGTAAACGGATCCACTATCGTCCTCCAGGCAAGGTTGAACTTTTGCTTCGAGGTGAGGGGAACTGCATTGGGGATGTAGCTGACATAGAAATTTGGAATGACGCCAAGCACACGTTGCTTCTCTTCAACCTTGATCTCCTCTTCTGCCACTTCCGTCTGTGAGAGTCCGACGTCTACCTCAGCGCTGTTGGTGGCAATATCCAACGCGATCTGCGGGAAAATGTAGTTCTCCCCCGAATGCAGGATTCCAGAGGATGTTTGCGTCGCGAAGCCCTCCGACGTAATTGTTAGCTGGAAAGGTCCGGGAACGATGTTGGCAAAGGAGAATTGCCCATCGTCGTCTGATGGCACCTCTTGCTTTAGGGATTGATCTTCGCCAGTACCAGTAAGGCTCACGCGGGCTCCAGCGACGACAGCTCCACTTTGATCAACGACCGTTCCGCTGATGCTTCCGGGCAAACGATCAGGCACAGGCATTTGCTGAGGCGTCTGTCCTAAGCAGAAGGACGTCCAACCCAGAGTGACAAACACAAGAATTATGAGTCCAGATTTGAATTGGAGAGCCATGGATGAATGACTTAACTTTATCCTCTTCCCACTTCCTATCCAACGTGAGTTCAAATGAATTGCGACAGGCCGGGCCAGCCCCCGTAGTGTCTGGCCCCGAAGTAATCCAGGCCGGATCCGGAGTCCCGTTCTTTGCCGGTAAACTTGTGCTGCTCTCGATCAATGACGTGCAAGGTACCCAATTGCCTTTATTACTCCGCCAAAGAAAAACAGCAATATCACGAGGAACCAGACTACTGTTGGAGGAGCCATCGCGATATCTCTCCACGAATACTGGACCCCCGGCGCGGTTCTGACAAACCTCCGGCTACTAAGCCAAGCGAGACCTGCGGCGAGCGAAATGCTGACTCCCGCAGCGGTGAAATTAAGCCAGTCGTACTTGCCCGGCGCCCAAAAGAGCGCGTTATTGGCCGCGAACAAGAAGACTAGGCTCAATAGAAAGAGGCCCCACTTCATTGGCACACCTTCTTTCCTTATCACTAAAGATGTGAGATGCTTAATTCATGAACTAAGGGCCGGATTTGCTCCGGCCTTTTTTATTGCGACGAAACCCGGCTCGCGCTTTGGCGCGGGCCCTTTTCTTTTGGAGGAGAAAGTTGGAGGAAGAATGATGACTGAATTTCGAGGAAAGCGCGTTACTCACGAATACACGCAAACCAACGCCGGTCCGCCGGCCGAGGTTTTTCCGTTGTTATGTCCGGTTCGAGAAACCGACTGGGTTCCCGGATGGCAATACCGGATGATCTATTCCCTTTCCGGCGTCGCGGAAGCCGGCTGCGTGTTCGCAACCCCGAACGAGAATGGCTCGGAGACGACCTGGATTGTCACCGAGTACGATCCCGCCGCATTACGCGTCGCCTTTGTCTGGGTGAATCCGGGGTTGGTGGCGGCGCGGATTAGAATCTCGCTCGTCGGCAACTCGCAAGGTACGACCGACGCGCGCATCTGCTACTCCTACACCGGGCTGTCGGACGCTGGTAACCGAGAGGTAGAGCGCTATAACCAGGATTGGTTCGGTCACAAGATGCAAAGCTGGGAACAGGCGATCAATCACTACTTGAGGACCGGAAAGCTGCTGGATGCTGCTGCGTGGGAATAACCAGTTCGCGGGGCGCGTCCGTCAAGGGGCTAGGGAGACTCTGATTAAGTCATAGCGGTCCACCGAGATTGAATCGTGGCTCGTGGTCGAAATTCCCTGCAACCCGCTGGTGGCGCGGGCAGAATGCATAGGTCCTTCGCTTCGCTCAGGATGACAGTGGTAATTTTCTTGGACTTAATCAGAGATTCCCTAGGCCCAACTGAACCCGTTCTTTGCCAGCGGCAACCTGCGAATTCTCTTTCCGGTCGCGGCAAAAATGGCATTGCACACGGCCGGCAAGACCGGCGGAAGCGCGGGTTCGCCCAGTCCGGTCGGCGAGAACTCCGTCTTGCGGAAGTGCACTTCAATCTCCGGCGGAGCCTGCGTGATCCGCACTGGCGGATAGTCGTCGTAGTTGCTCTGCTGCACCCGGCCGCGATCGATGGTGATTTCGTATCCCATCAGGTGGCTCAGTCCGTCGATCACCGAGCCCTGCGCCTGATTCAGCGCGTTGCTCGGGTTGATCACATGGCTGCCGATGTCGGCGGCAACCCACACCTTCCTAATCTTCATCCGATTCTTTTCGTCAAGGTGGACTTCCGCCACTTCGGCAAAATAGCCCAGATGGCTGAAGTGGAAAGCCGTTCCCATCCCCGCACCCTTCCCAAGCTTGCTCGCGCCCCAGCCGGATTTGTCGCGCACCAGTTCGAGCACTCCGCGCATGCGCTGGGCGTTGAATAGAGTCGCCGGGGCCGCTGCCTGGTTTCCCGCCGAGAAGGGCAACGGCGCCGCTTCGAGCAGAGCCAGCCGGAATTGCAGCGGGTCTTTGCCCGCGGCGAGGGCCAGTTCGTCAATAAACGACTGCATGACAAATGCGATCCCGTTGCTGCCCGGCGCACGCAGCGGCCCCGTCGGCACACCCAACGGCATCACCGACGTGTGCAGCGCGTAATTCGGGATGAAGCGAGCCGGAAATTCATCTTCCCCGATTCCGGCAGAAGAAGCAAAGCGCTCGCCTTCTCCAAAAGTTACAAAGTGATTGCGCCACGCGACCAGCTTGCCCGAGGCATCGACGCCGCCTTTCAGGAAATGAAATCCCGCCGGACGATAAAAATCGTGGTGCATGTCATCTTCGCGCGTCCACAACAGCTTCACCGGACCGCCGATGTACTTGGCAATCCAAGCGGCCTCAGCCATGTAATCGTCGTTCAGCCGCCGCCCGAATCCGCCGCCGATGCGTGGGAGGTGAATGGTAATGTCACTGGCCGGGATGCCGAGCGCCTTCGACACGATGGGCAGACCACGTTGCGGAGCCTGCGATGGAGCCCACATCTCAAGCTTGCCATCCTGGAAGCGCGCTGTGCAGTTTTGCGGCTCCATGGGCGCATGCGCCAGGAACGGATAGAAGTAGGATGCCTCCACCACTTTGACCGCGTCTTT
>Ga0310038_10003875_pt1 | contig 10703 bp, 12 predicted proteins | sample Sb_taG_6_FD_200461 | JGI IMG/M metagenome (GOLD analysis project Ga0310038, IMG submission 200461) | Peat soil microbial communities from Weissenstadt, Germany - Sb_50d_4_PS metaG (v2) (version 2) | ecosystem: Environmental > Terrestrial > Soil > Wetlands > Peat | place: Germany: Weissenstadt... | reverse complement strand
TGCGCGGCCTGGCACTTGCCGCCGCGCGTCCGATGCTCGGCGTCACCAGCTTCGCAGCCCTCGCCCATGCGACGGCAAAGGAGGAGCGCGCCGGCCGGAGCCTTCTCGCCGTCATCGACAGCAAGCGCGACGAGCTCTTCGTGCAGGCCTTCGACGAGAACCTCGCGGCCGAAAGCGAGGGCATGGTCTTGGCAGCCGACGCGATTGCGGAGCGCCATTCCGCGCGCGCCCTGCTGCTCGCCGGCGACGGTGCGGTGCGCGTCATCTCCGCGTTGCGCGCGCGGGGCTGCGACGTGCGCGAGGCCGCAAGCGCCGCCTTCGTCGATGCCGCCGTCGTGGCGAGAATGGCCGCGGCTCGCGCGTCGGAGGCATCCGCCGAGCCGCCGGCTCCCTTCTATCTGCGTCCGCCCTCCGTCACGACTCCCGCGGCGGCGGTGCCGTGACGCTCTCGGTCAAGCCCGCCGGCTTCGCCCACCTCGACGCACTTGCAGCCCTTCATGAAGCGGCCTTCGACGATCCCTGGTCGGCGCTCGCCTTGGGCGAGCTCCTCATAACGCCGGGCGCCTTCGCGCTCCTCGCCGAACGCAAGCGCTCGCTGGAGGCCCCCCAGGAGCCGCTCGGCTTCATCTTCTGCCGCGCCGGCGGCGGCGAATGCGAAATCCTGACGCTCGCCGTCTTGCCCGCGGAGCGCAGACGCGGGGTGGCGACGGCACTTCTCGCCAGCGCCCTTAGAGAGGTGGCCGCACGGGGCTCGGGCGCGATCTTTCTCGAAGTCGCGGCCGACAATCATGCGGCATGCGCACTCTACGAGCGCCACGGCTTCGCCGTCGTCGGCCGGCGCGCCGCCTACTACCGGCGCGAGAGCGGGGGGGATCGCGATGCACTCGTCATGCGTCGCGCGCTGCCGCATGCAACCGTTTGATAAGAGAAGACTTTTTGGATACGCCAAAGAGGTTGTCCTGCAACACAGAAGTATTTATAACTACAGCGCGTTGAACAGGAGGAGGCAATACAATGGCCGAGCAAAGAAGCCCTGGTGAAATTCTGTCCTTCACCGCGACAATCGTCGCCGCACACGTGTCGAAGAACACGGTGCCGGTTGCAGAATTGCCGAACCTGATCAAATCGGTGCATGCCAGCCTTTTCGATCTCGAAAAGCCGGCCGCAGCGCCGGCCGAGCGGCCGCCGCCGGCGGTGCCGATCAAGAAGTCGGTGACCCCCGACCACCTCGTCTGTCTCGAGGACGGCAAGAAGCTGAAGATGCTGAAGCGGCACCTCAAGACGGCGTACAACCTGACGCCGGAGCAGTATCGCGAGCGCTGGGGCCTCGGACCCGACTACCCGATGGTGGCGCCGAACTATGCCAAGCAACGCAGCCGGCTGGCCAAGGAAATCGGACTCGGTACGCGCGCGCGCAAGGGTGGGCGGCAAGGGTGAGTTGGCAACGCGGCGAAGCCGGGCGCTCGCCGGAGCAATCGATCGAGATGACCGAGATGACGATATGATTGGCCGGTCGCGCGAGATGCCTCGCGCACGAAGGACGGAGGGGGCGAAGTAGCGCCGGCGCGGCATGCCACGTGCAGGAACCTAAGGATTTGACATAAGCAAGGGCGGTTGCTTGCAAGCGCTTGCTTGGCAAGCGGCCGGCGGGTAGTGTCTCAGTTTGAATTTGGATGCTGTCACAGTCTGAAATAGGCGACGGGACCGAAGGCCAACGCGAGGGCCGCGACCTGTATGCTAAGTATAACTAGAATGGGCCTGAACCGCCTCCAATCCGCCGTGACTAAGAATGCGAGAATAAAGGGTATCTGTAACGCGACAAGAAGCTGGAATATGTGGGCTGCTGCGCCCTCATCCTTCATGTCCTTGTCCCATCCGGTGGCAACGGCCAGTAGGACCAAGCCGAATGCCAATAGCGACATAACGACGGGCGCGATTGTACCAATGCGGTTGATTTTCTGGCGGGACATAGGACCATCCAGGTTTCTATAAGGCTACCATCTGCAGGAAGCCGGTCAACCCCGCTAAAATTCAAACTGAGACACTCCCGGCCGGCGAACGCGATAGGCGGCTTGAGGCTTTTCGGCTATACTGTCGAGTGGGGTTTGGCACAAGCGGCTGGAGTCATGCCGTCGCGCTTAGAGAAGCTTTGCCACGACAAGGGCTTGAAGATGACCGATCAGCGTCGGGTGATCGCGCGCGTGCTGTCGGACGCTCACGACCATCCCGACGTCGAGCAGGTCTATCGGCGCGCGACCGAGATCGATCCGCACATCAGCATCTCGACGGTCTACCGCACCGTCCGCCTCTTCGAGGAAGCGAACATTCTCGAGCGTCACGACTTCGGCGACGGCCGTGCGCGCTACGAGGAAATCCCCGAATCCCATCATGATCACTTGATCGACATCCAGTCGGGCCGCGTCATCGAGTTCTCCAATGAGAGGATCGAGCAGCTCCAGCGCGAGGTCGCCGAGGAGCTCGGCTTCGAGTTGGTGGACCACCGGCTCGAGCTCTACGGCATCCCGCTGGGTCCGCAAGCGAAGCCGCGGAAATGATCGAGCTGCTCATTGCTTTCTTGGGCGGCAGCAGCGGGACGCCGAGCGGGGGGTCGCACGCGTGAGCAAGGTCACGCCGCTCAGGAAGCTGAAGACCGCACCCGACGAGGTGACGCGGGTCAGCAACCTCGAAGTCCGCCTCGCCGAGGACGAGGAGGAAATCGAGGCCGCGATGGCGTTGCGTTACCGCGTGTTCTACGAGGAGATGTCGGCCAAGCCGAGCCCCGAAGTCGCCGCGCGCAAGCTCGACTTCGACCGTTTCGACGAGAACTGCGACCACCTGCTCGTTATCGACAACGACAAGCACGACGTGCGCGAGCGCGTGGTGGGGACCTACCGCCTCATCCGCCGCGAGCCGGCGGCGGCGGCGGGCGGCTTCTACAGCGAGAGCGAGTACGACATCAGCCAGCTCAAGGAGTACCCGGGCGAAATCCTGGAGCTCGGCCGCAGCTGCGTGGATGCCAACTATCGCACGCGCGGCACCATGCAGCTTCTCTGGAAAGGCATTGCCGATTACGTGTGGAAGTACGACGTGGCGTTGATGTTCGGCTGCGCCAGCCTGCCGGGCACCGATCCGAGCGCCCATGCCGTCGTCCTCACGTATCTTTACCATTATCACCTGGCCCCGCCCGGCTTGCGCGCCCGCGCGGTCGCCGGCCGCTTCATCGAGATGCGCCAGCTCGATCCGGCAACGATCAATCCGCGCCGCGCGCTCGCCGAGCTGCCGCCGCTGATCAAGGGCTACCTGCGACTCGGCGGCTTCGTCGGCGATGGTGCCGTGGTCGACCATCAGTTCAACACCACCGATGTGCTCATCCTGGTCAAGACCGGCTGGGTCACCGAGAAATATCGCGAGCACTTCTCGGCGGAGCGGGTTGCCAAGAGCGGCGGAGCTTTGGATTAGCTCATGGGCTCGCCGCTCCGCGCGCTTGTCCGGTTGCTGCTTTACGTCGGCTTGACCCTGGTGCTGATTCCGGCGCAGGCGTTGGCGCTCGCCCTCCACGCCCGGGCGCGCGAGCGAATTCCGCTCTTCTATCACCGCACCTGCTGCCGCATCTTCGGCATTAGGCTTGAGGTGCGCGGCAAGATGAGGCACTCGCGTCCGGTGCTGTTCGCGTGCAATCACACCTCCTATCTCGACATCATGGTGCTTGCCTCCCTTATCGAAGGCTCCTTCGTGGCCAAGCGCGAGGTGGCGAACTGGCCCTTCTTCGGGCTTCTCGCCAAGCTCCAGCGCACCATCTTCGTGGTTCGCGAGCGGCGCCAAGCGGCCAGCCAGCGCGACGAGATCACCCAGCGTCTCGCCGCGGGCGACATGCTCATCCTTTTCCCGGAAGGGACGAGCAACGACGGCAATCGCGTGCTGCCTTTCAAGAGCGCGCTCTTCGCGGTCGCGCAAGAGGAGATCGACGGCAAACCCTTGACGGTCCAGCCGGTTTCGCTTGCCTATGTGGCCCTCGATGGTACGCCGCTCGGCCGGTTCCTGCGTCCTTTCTACGCGTGGTATGGCGACATGGACATGGTGCCCCATATTTGGCAGGTGGCAGCGCTCGGCAACCCCACGGTCGTGGTCGAGTTCCATCCGCCCGCGCCGCACGAGGCCTTCGTCTCGCGCAAGACGCTGGCCGACTATTGTTTCCGCCAAGTTGCCGCGGGTGTCGCGCGAGCGCTCTCCGGCCGGGTCCCCGAAGCGGCCGGCGAGAATGCAGCCCTCGAGGCCGCAGAGTGAGGGAAGCCGCCCTTGACGCGGGTGCGCGAGCTGATACTGTCCGGCCCCCGCGCCGCGCGTGCGGCGCTCGAGCCGCGATCAGCCCATAGGACGATGCGCGTGGCACAGAAGCTTTTCATCAAGACCTACGGATGCCAGATGAACGCTTACGATTCCGCCCGTATGGCGGAGATTCTGGCGCCGCTCGGCTTCGTGGCCGCCGCTGCCGCCGCGGAGGCGGATCTCGTCATCCTCAATACCTGCCATATCCGCGAAAAGGCGGCCGAGAAGGTCTATTCCGAGCTCGGCCGCCTCAGTCGGCTCAAAGCGGCGCGCCAAGCCGCCGGCCGCGGCATGACGCTTGCCGTGGCGGGTTGCGTGGCCCAGGCCGAGGGGGCCGAGATCATGCGCCGCCAGCCCGCGGTCGACTTGGTTTTCGGCCCGCAAGCCTACCATCGCCTGCCCGAAATGATCGCACGCGCGGCACGGGGGTACGGCGTGCTGGAGACCGCGTTCGAGGTCGAGCGCAAGTTCGATGAGCTGCCCGAGGTGCGCGTCCCCGGGGGCCCGGCCGCCTTCCTCACCATCCAAGAGGGCTGCGACCGCTTCTGCACCTTTTGCGTGGTGCCCTATACGCGCGGTGCGGAATATTCCCGTCCCGTGGCCGAAGTCGCGGCCGAAGCGCGCCGCCTGGCGGCGGCGGGCGCTTCAGAGATCACGCTTCTCGGCCAGAACGTCAATGCTTACCATGGCCGTGCGCCCGACGGTGCCGGGAGCTGGGGGTTGGGGCGGCTCATCGCGCATCTTTCAGAGATCGAGGAGCTTCTGCGCATCCGCTACACCACCTCGCACCCGTGCCAGATGGACGACGAGCTCATCGAAGCTCATCGCGACATAGGGAAGCTGATGCCGTTTCTGCATCTTCCCGTGCAATCGGGTTCGGATCGCGTGCTCGAGGCGATGAACCGGCGCCATCGTGCGGACGACTACCGCCGCATCGTCGAGCGCTTGAGGCGGGTGAGGCCGGGGATCGCATTTTCCTCCGACTTCATCGTCGGATACCCGGGCGAGAGCGAGGCGGATTTCGCCGCCACACTCGCGCTCGTGCGCGAGATCGGCTTCGCCCAGGCCTATTCCTTCAAATACAGCGCGCGCCCAGGCACGCCTGCGGCCCTGCTGGAGGATCAGCTGCCCGACGAGGTGAAGGTGGAGCGGCTCAGGCACCTTCAGGCCTTGCTTGCCAGGCAGCAGCGCGCCTTCAACGAGCGGAGCATCGGGGAGAGGGTCGAGGTGCTGCTCGAGCGGCGGGGCCGTCGGCCCGGTCAGCTTGCCGGACGCAGCCCCCATATGCAGGTCGTCAACGTGGCGGCAGGCGATGAGCTCCTCGGCAGGGTCGTCGAGGTCGAGATCACCCATGCCCGCGCGGTGAGCGTCGCGGGGCGGCTCGCAGACGCTCGTCCCAACGCGCCGCGGCAGCTGGCGCCGCCAATCGAGGAGGCAAGGATCCCCGCGTGAGCACGCGCACGAGAGAGGGCGAGGGCAACCCGATCCGCCTGCAGTTCGAGGACAACCGGCTGCTGGCGCGGCTCTACGGAGAGCATGACCAGCATCTCGCGCGCGTCGAGCAACAGCTCGGCGTCGAGCTTTCCCAGCGCGGCAACGAGTTGGCGATCTACGGTCCGGCCGCGGAGGCGGCGACCGCGCGCGACGCCATCACGGCACTCTACCGTCGGCTCAAGAAGGGCAAGGACGTCGACATGCACGAAGTCGATGCCGCGCTGAGGCTGGCCGCACACGGCGGCGAGGGCCAAGCCGAGCTCGAGGTGGTCACGCGCCGGCGCGTGATCACGCCGCGCTCGCCCACCCAGCGCGACTATATCAAGGCGCTCCAGGAGTTCGTGCTCGTCTTCGGCCTCGGCCCGGCCGGTACGGGGAAGACCTATCTTGCGGTGGCGACCGCGGTTGCCATGCTCACGAGCGGGCGGGTCGACCGCATCATCCTCTCGCGGCCGGCGCTCGAGGCGGGCGAGCGGCTCGGCTTTCTCCCCGGCGACATCCGCGAGAAGGTCGACCCCTATCTCCGTCCGCTTTATGACGCGCTCTACGACATGCTGCCGGCGGACCAGGTCATGAAGCGCCTGGGCAACGGCGAGATCGAGATAGCACCCCTTGCCTTCATGCGCGGCCGCACGCTCTCGAACGCCTTCGTCATTCTGGATGAGGCGCAGAACACCACCCCTGTCCAGATGAAGATGTTTCTCACCCGCCTCGGCGAGAATTCGCGCATGGCCGTCACCGGCGACCTGACGCAGATCGATCTGCCGCTCGGCGCGCGCTCGGGCCTCGAGGATGCGATCGACGTGCTGCAGGGTGTCGCCGGCATCACCCTCATCCGTTTCACCGACAAGGACGTGGTGCGCCATCCCCTCGTCACCCGCGTGGTGCGCGCCTATGACGCCAAGGATCGGCGTCTCTTGGAGACCGCGCGGCCCACGAGGAAGAGGGGTGGCGCCGGCTGATCATGACGACGCGCATCGAGATCGAGGTTTCCGTCGCGTGCGCGCGTTGGCGCCGGGCGATCGCGGACGCGCCCCGGCTTGCGCGTAGGGCGGCCGCGGCGGCACTCGCCGCGGCAAGCCGCGAGGGGGCTCAAGTGCCGAGTGCTGCCGAGCTCAGCCTTGTGCTCGGCGACGACGCGCTGGTGCGCGGGCTCAACCGCCTCTATCGGCGGAAGGACGCGCCGACCAACGTGCTGTCCTTCCCCGCACTCACGGATGCGGAGCGCGCGCGCGCCGCGCGCGCAAGGAAGCCGGGGAGGCCGGCACTTCTCGGCGACGTCGTCGTCGCCTTCGAGACGAGCCGCCGCGAGGCGGCGGCTCTCGGCAAGCCGCTCGCCGATCATCTTGCCCACCTCGTCGTGCACGGCACGCTCCATCTCCTGGGCTACGACCACGCGCTCGCAAGAGACGCCGCGCGCATGGAGCGGCTCGAAGCCGCCGTCCTTGCCGGGCTCGGCATCGCCGACCCTTACGGGGCACCCCGGCCCGCCGGCCGCGCGTCGCGGTCAAGCCGCGGCGGGGTCGCGCTCCATGGCTGAGCCCTCCTCGGCACCCGGTCGCGGCGGGGGCGGCAGCGCGTCGCTCATCGGGATTCTGCGCAACTGGCTCAAGGGCCTGCGCGGGACGCGCAACGGCGAAGGGTCCTTGCGCGAGGCGCTCGGCGAGCTCATCGAGGAGACCGACGCCGCCGCCGCCGAGATCGATCCGCAGGAAAGGGCGCTTCTGGCCAACATCCTGGAGCTCCACGAGCTCACGGCAGAGGATGTCATGGTGCCTCGCGCGGACATCGTGGCGGTCGAGCACACGGACTCGCTCGACGAGCTCCTGCGGGTGATGAGCAAGGAGGCGCACTCGCGCATCCCCGTCTATCGCGAGTCGCTCGACGACGTGATCGGCATGGTGCACATCAAGGATGTGCTCGCCTGGTGGGGCCGGCCAGCCGAGTTCCACATCGAGAAGATCATGCGCCCCGTGCTCTTCATAGCGCCTTCGATGCGCGCGCTCGACCTTCTGCTCAAGATGCGCGCCACGCGCCGGCATCTCGCCCTCGTCGTCGACGAGTTCGGCGGCATCGACGGCCTCGTCACCATCGAGGATGTCGTCGAGGAGATCGTGGGCGAGATCGAGGACGAGCACGATGGGGAGCTGCGCCCGAGCATCGTCGAGGGTGCGGGCGGGGTGCTCATCGCCGATGCGCGGGTGCCGGTCGAGGAGTTCGAGGCCAAGGTCGGCCGCGTGCTGCGCGAGGAGGAGCGCGCGGACATCGACACGCTTGGCGGGCTTGTCTTCGCGCTTGCCGGTCGCATTCCTGCGCGCGGCGAGGTGGTGGCGCATCCTTCGGGTCTCGAGTTCGAAGTGATCGACGCCGACCCGCGGCGCATCAGGCGCTTGCGCGTGCGCAACCTGCCGCCGCCTCCGGCGAGTGCTGCGTGACAGCGGCGCGCGTCGATCCGGCGCCAAAGAGCTTCGGCGCTTTCGCGACCATCGCAGACCGGCTGGCAGCGCTCGCGGGCTGGCGCCGCTACGCGCTTGCAGCACTGCTGGGCGTGCTCGCCACGCTCGCGCTGCCGCCCGTCTTTGCCACGCCGCTGATCGTGCCGGCCTTCAGCGGTCTTCTCTGGCTTCACGACGGCAGCAAGACGCGCTTGCAGTCCCTGGCGCTCGGCTGGTGGTTCGGCTTCGGCTTCTTCCTCTCCGGCCTTTACTGGATCGGCATCTCGATGACGGTCGACATTGCCCGCTTCGGCTGGATGATCCCCTTCGCGACTGGCGGCCTTTCGGCCGGCTTTGCCCTCTATTCGGCGGCGGCACTCCTGCTGTTGCACCTTTCGCGCGCCAAGGGGGTCGGACGCGTATTCGCTTTCGCCGCCGCATGGACGGCCTTCGATTGGCTCCGCGGCCACCTCCTTAGCGGCTTCCCGTGGAATCTCATCGGCTACACCTGGACGTTTGCCGATGCGCCCATCCAACTGGCCTCCATCGTCGGCATCTACGGCTTGAGCCTTCTGACCGTGGTTATCGCTGCCCTCCCCGCGGCGGCCGCGGGTGTGCATGCCGTGCGCCGCCCGCTCCTGCCGATCGCCGCCGCGGCCCTGCTTGCGGCAGCACTTTGGCTGGGCGGTGCGCTGCGTCTCGCCGATGCGCCCGCCGTCATGGTGCCGAACGTCAAGCTGCGCCTGGTCCAGCCGGACATCGCAGAGAGCGACAAGTGGGATCCGACGCGCGTGCGCGAGAATCTCGTCGAGATGATGCGCCTCTCGCTCGGGCCCGGCTACGCGCAGGTCAGCGATCTCGTCTGGCCCGAAGCGGCGATCCCGTTCTACCTCGCGGAAGAGGGTGACCTCAGAGAGGCGCTTGGGCGCATCGTGCCCAAGGATGGCCTGCTCTTGACCGGCACGCTGCGCCGCGCGCCGGCCGGCACCGGCGGCACTCCCTCGGGCGGCTCATACAAGGATCACAACAGCCTCGAGGTGCTCGACGGCGCCGGCCAAGTCGTGGCCAGCTACGATAAATTCCATTTGGTACCCTTCGGCGAGTACGTCCCTCTGCGCGGCATCCTGCCCCTCGCCAAGCTCACTCCGGGCCGCGGCGACTTCTCCCCCGGCCCCGGCCCGCGCACGCTCGATCTGCCGCATCTGCCGCCGGTGAGCCCGCTCATTTGCTATGAGGCGATCTTCCCCGGAGACGTGGCTGATCCCGCCCGACCACCGGGCTGGCTCCTCAACGTCACCAACGACGCTTGGTTTGGCGACAGCTCCGGCCCCTATCAGCACTTCGAGAGCGCGCGCGTGCGCGCGGTCGAGGAGGGCCTCCCGCTCGTGCGCGCGGCGAACACCGGCATTTCGGGCGTGATCGATCCCTATGGCCGCGTGATCGCGCGACTCGGGCTCGGCAAGAGGGGTGTCGTCGATGCGCCGCTCCCTGCCGCACTCCCCGACGCCACCGCAATGGCGCGATTCGGCTCCCTCGGGCTCGCAGGGCTCCTCACGCTCGCCCTCTTCCTGGCGTGGCGATTTTCGCGCTAACGTCCGGGTTCTCTACCCGAAACGAGATTGCATAAATTTCTAGATGATTTACCGTTTGACCCCCCACGGGATTATAAGTAAGTTTTTTTCCGCCAAATACTGTTTCCGCAAACAACTGAAGATGGTCCATCATGGCTCCACGCTTACGCGCGACCCGTATCAAGACCGGTAAACCCAATCCGGTTGACGTCCATGTCGGCAGCCGGGTCCGGCTCCGTCGCACCATGCTCGGCATGAGCCAAGAGAAGCTTGGCGAAGCCATCGGCCTCACCTTTCAGCAAGTCCAGAAATACGAGCGCGGCGCCAACCGCATAGGCGCCAGCCGGCTGTTCGAGCTGAGTCGCGTGCTCGATGTCCCCGTATCGTTCTTCTTCGACGACATGCCTAGCGAGGCGGCGCTGCGCGCGAGCCGGACGCATGCGGCGGAGGACGGCGAGCAGCTCGCGCTCGACCCGATGGCGAAGCGAGAGACGCTCGAGCTCGTCCGTGCCTATTACCGGATCACCGATCCGGGGGTGCGGAAGAAGGTGTTCGAGCTGACCAAGGCGCTGGCCCGCGCGGGCGACGCGGCGTAATCCCGCTCGCCGAGGCGTCTCGCCGCCTTGGCACCGGCAGGCCTGCCGGCTGCGCTCGCGTGGACCTCATGCCGGTCTGAGCGCGGGGTGCCTCGCGTGCGCGCCCAGCCAGGAGCCCCGGAGCACGGCCGGCGGCCTCGTCGTCTGGCCGGCCCAGGCCAAGCGATGTCGGCAATTTCTGCCGCCTGCGCTCGCGGTTGTGCTTGACACGGCCCTTCAAAGGCTGCGACAAGACCGCGCTTCAGGCCGCGGCGGGAACGCGCATGCGCACCCGAGGTGAG
>Ga0310038_10003873_pt1 | contig 10708 bp, 11 predicted proteins | sample Sb_taG_6_FD_200461 | JGI IMG/M metagenome (GOLD analysis project Ga0310038, IMG submission 200461) | Peat soil microbial communities from Weissenstadt, Germany - Sb_50d_4_PS metaG (v2) (version 2) | ecosystem: Environmental > Terrestrial > Soil > Wetlands > Peat | place: Germany: Weissenstadt... | reverse complement strand
CTCAAGCGGAATCCGGCCAAAACGAGCATCGCACGGAAACGCAAGGCGGCTGCCTTGGACACGGGTTTTCTCGAGGAAACCTTGGCTGGGGCACGAAACCTAGAGAAAGTTTGATGCGTTCGCCCTGATGGGCGCGCCCATTTGATCGCGCAGACAGTCGATGTCGCGATGAATCGTGCGCTCGGTTACTTCTAGCAGCCTGGCGAGCTTCGCGGCGTTTGGCCAGCGTTTGGAGCGCAATTCTCCGTCTATGCGGACCAGGCGAACCAGCACATGACGAGGGAATGAAAGCATGGGCGAGCCCTTTTTCTGCCAGCTGCGTCCATGCCAGATGAAGACATCGAAACGGCAGGTAGTTTACCAAAGGGGGTATGACAGCACTGGGCACAATACAAATGTTCCATATTGGAACCTGCTCACTCGCAGAAATCAAGCAAAACCTGCTGTATTGTGCATCGCACTGCTAGGACCGGCCTGGCCGACTGTCTCCGTTCTTTTCTTTACACTGGAGAATATCGGCCTCTAGTAGTTGCCCTCAATGCTGACTGTAATGGCGCGATGGGTTGCTTGGACAGCAGTTCGGGAAGCGGACTGCGCGTCGTGGCGTTTTTCAGAGAGTGCCCATCTTATGTCGTTCGACATTACCGAGAGTCCGATCAGCTGCCCGCGCTTTCGCCGATCGCACCGAATGGACGGCTCACCAGGAACGCCGACGGCTGGTAGTATGTCCACGATGACGACGGGGAGTGGCGGCACGCTTCAAATGGATGCTGCTCTATTTTTTTTTCGTTGGACCAAAATGTAAAAATCGACGCTTTCTTGAGCACCCAGACAGCAAGCTGTCTTTTGCTCTCTGGTTTGCAAAAACCATTGGCTTTTTACAAATCGCCGCGCCGCAGTGCCCTCCCCCGCCGGCTGCCCCGGTCCCGTCTTCCTCGCTGAGGCGGCGGTTCATTCGCCAAACGCCACATGGCGGTGCCGTCTCGCGTTGACGGGCCATTGGCCAACCTGGGCCTGGACGACGCGACGTGCGCAAACGTGGGAAAATCCTGGCTACGCTCGGGCTATTTACCGGAACCAACCGTGGCCTGGATGCGCGAGGCGGGGGCCTTGTTGCGCTCGGGGAGATTCGGCCAGGAGTCAATGACTCGGGCGGTGCCCAGGAAGGCAACCGGCCCGAGTCTGTTACGTCAACTGTTACGTCGTTTCCCGATTGAAGTCCGTTTCAATCTCAGTTACAGCTCGGTTGCCCCACCAAGAACGCGGAAAAACCGCCACCTTTGAGCCCGTTTCTAACCAGATTAACGTAGCACGGGACTTCAAAACCAGTGGGGGGCTTGAAGAAAGCTCTCAGTGGGTTCGATTCCCATACACTTCCGTCTTCATTTCAGAAATCCAATGCAAATGACATCTTACAACAGGCGATCTCGTATCATGGCGCTTTTGGCTGGTTTTTGGGTGGCTTTGTCCTTGCCTTGAATTATTCCATCCGCAGCGGTCTGCAATCTCCTGCAATGGGCTTCGCACCGATTTCCGAGAGATACAACTGCCTTGCTGGTCTTTTGGATGGTCATTCGCAGGCAGGACGGGTCAGGCAGGGTATACCCCGTTTTTTTGGAACTTTTCGTTTTTGGAGAGTCAACCACCAACCTTGCACATTTTTTCGCACTTTTTCCAAGTGTTTTTGAGCATGCCTGCTCATCAATTATAACTGGTCTCGGCCCATCCTTTCTCGAAGACACCGAAGATTAGGGGTTCATGGCGTAATCGTACATTTTCTCGAACTTGCCATCATCGATCTTGCGGCTTTTCAGGTCTTGGATGTACTGCTCAAAGTGCACCTTAATGTCGTCAACCAATCGGTGTGGGTTGACCAACACGTTCCCGTCCTTGATCTCAATCGATTTCTCGTATTGCCCATGAAGCAGCACACCCTTTTTTGTGAACGTGGTGTGGTAGAGCCCGTTCCTTACGAGGTTGGCAATATCCTTCCGTTGGCCATCGGTAAACCGATTCGGAAAAACGTCATCCAAGCCCCTTTTGATAAACTTGTCGCTTTTTCCTTTGCTGTCCTTTCCTCGCTTGTACTGCGTAATCATCTCGAAATAAGAAAAGAGGATGGACAACAAAGCGAAGCCAGCGTGCTGAATCGGCGTGCCCTTGTTTTTTGGGTCATCGATGAGCCGCCGCAGTTCCTCTGCGATGGCGATCTGCCACCCAATTACTCGATCCTCGAAAATAAGAATCTTTTCATCGACGTTGGGGTTGCCCCCGAAGGACGTGTCACAATATTGTCTGCTTATGCAGATGGGCATATGCTCTCCAGTTGAGACCCTCTATGTCTGTGTAGGTCTGTTATCGATCTTCACCCAATCCTCACTCTGGCACTTCTGGCAGACCGGTTTTATCCCACGAAACGGCACAAAGAGGCCCCTGGCAGGGCCAACATGATGGCAGCGCTTGCACTGGATGGTCCCAAGCTCCTGCTTCTGGTTGCCCCACATAATCCACATGATCGGGATCAAGACGACGGTCAAGATTACCACAATGAAGAACATTTCGGAACAATCGAGCATGAGGCTTCTCCTTCCCTACCATCGTGAAACATCACGCCGAGGGAGTGGTTGCTTGCCCCAGTCAACGGAGATTTAGGATACAAAAGGCGGCCAGCACCGACCGAGGGGGCCAAAAAGCACATATAATTGGCCGGAGACTGGAAAGCAAATAAAAAGATTGATTGGGATCGGCTTATCGGCTTCATTTACGATCGGTCCGTCATGCATGAACCGGCTAATCAGAAGAACCTCGCCATCGAGGAAGAGCGGAGGCCACGGGCGAGATGAGAGGGGAAATCGCTATGTCAATACACATCAGGAAAAGAGGGAAGACGTGCGAGATTTGCCTTCTATCCGAGGAGGATGCCAAATGTCTTGCGGACAAACTAGCGGAGAATGAATACGAAGCCTCTGGCCCCTTGAGTCCGGGGCCTGGAGAGAGTGAGAGGAGATTCCACAGAGTCGTTGTCCGAAGCGAGCGCTGTGCAGAAATCAAAGAAATTGTAAAGAACCTGTTTCCTGACATTGCTATCGAGGGCCCGTGAACGACCAGCAAAACAAGCCCGCCTCGTGTGTGCGGGGAACTTTTTCAAGACTCGGTGGCCTGTCTCCGTGCCTGTCACAGCGGGTGGTTTTCCCGGTGGTATTGGTCTGTTTGTGGGTGGTTTTCGTAGAGCACCGAAAAGCAAAACATCAAAAAGCCCGCATTTTCCGCACTATTTCCTAAGTTTTTTTGAAACCCATACACTTCCGATTTCTCTTCTCCCCTCCTCCATTCCATTCATGCTCCACTGGGCCACGCAGGCCCGCGTCAATGGCACGCAACGATGATCAGGGAGAAGGAATTTCCATCATCGGCGTTTATCCTGCCGCCGGGTCGAGGATGGGCACACAAAACTCTTCTGCTGCCGTTCCTTGTGCGCTCTCCCGGATCTACAATTGAGTCATGGGGACGACGGGAGTCGTGACCTGCCCCACATACGAGCCCGAAGCGTTAGCGAGGTTTCGACTGGCAAGCTTCGGCCGGCTTCCTCGCTTACGCTTCGGGCTCGTATTCCCGCCCCGCACCGTGGTGGCCGAAGACCTGCCAACCGCCAGCCCCGTAAAGCTATGTCGACATGCTCCCTTTGGATTCTGACAAATGCGGATTTGCATTGTCTCTTGAAATGCGGCCTATTTGCGTCCTCCATGGCCGTCTCGCCACGGCGCACTTTGGGCGCACCTTCGGCGCACCAGGGCGCCGGGCCGATATGTGCGTCGAGTGCTCTTCGCTGGGTGGAGCGGGCGAGCGTCTGGTCGCTGGCGTCCCTCGTTGCCTACCACGATCTGCTCAGAACAATCCGGCACCTGGGACATTGCCACCTCGATCTGCCAGCAAGACAATACTTTAGTTCCCGCGAGCAGGGTTCAGAGCAAGACCGAGAGAAAGGATCTCCCCATGAATTCCGCGCATCCCGTGGCTCGATGCACTCGGCTGCTTCTCTTCGTCCTCTGTGTCCTGTTTGCCGGCGGCGGGTCCAACCTGGCTGCCGCAGCACCGCCGGGGCCGGTCAACCTCGATTTCAAAGAAGGCGAGATTGGCCAGGTGCCCACTGGTTGGTTTATGCCCGCTCCTTCACAGCAGGCAGGGTTCGTCGCCAAGCTTACCGAGGACCAACCGAAATCGGGCAAGCGCTGCCTACACATGGATGGCGCCGAGGCGACCAAGGGCGGCGCTGGCATCTTGATGCAGTCCTTCGAAGCCGTGGCGTTTCGCGGCAAACGTGTGCGTTTCCGGGCCGCGGTTCGTGCCGACGTGGCTGGCCCCGGCAATACGGCCCAGCTCTGGATGCGCGTCGACCGCAAGGACAATCAGCAAGGCTTCTTTGACAACATGATGGATCGCCCCATCACAGCCAAAGAGTGGCGTCGCTATGACATCGTGGGCGACGTGGCGGACGACGCCGAATCGATCAGCATTGGTTTGCTCTTCCTGGGCAAGGGTCAGGCATGGCTGGATGCTGCCTCCTTCCAGGTGTTGGGGCCCGCAGGTCTCGGCGATGAGCCCGCGCGCTCGCTCCAGGTACGGGAACTGGATAACCTCGTCGCGTTCACGCGCCTGCTCGGCTATGTCCGCTATTTCCATCCCAGCGACCAATCCGCCAATGCGGACTGGGACCGTGTAGCCATCGAGGGAGTCGTCGCCTGCCAGGGCGCCAAGGATTCCGCCGACCTCGCGCGCAGGTTGGAGAAATACTTCAAACCGTTGGCCCCGACGGTGCGCGTCTTTGTCACGGGAAAGAAGCCGGAGCTGCCGGAGGAACTGCACACACGCGCGGGAGTTGCTTCCTTGAAAACACTGGTCTGGCTCCATCTGGGAGTGGGCACAGGCAGTCCCCAATCGATTTATTCGAGCAGGCGCATCAGCAAAGCAGATGTCGTGGCGACCAGTTTCGGCACGAAAGTGAAGCCGGAAGATTTACCTGTGCCGGAAAAACCATATCTGGCCGAGCTAGGCGGCGGCGTGTCGGCACTGGTGCCTCTCGCCCTGTTTGCCGACGCTCAGGGAACGCTGCCTCACGTCGCTGCGCCGGGCACGAACTCCCGCGACCCTGCCGCCAAACCCGAAGGGTTCCTGCCTTCCGGCAACGACAGGGCCACCCGGCTGGCAGCCGTTGCTCTGGCATGGAATACGTTTCAGCATTTTTACCCATACTTTGATGTCGTGCAGACGGATTGGCCAGCCGCTCTGCGGCGCGCCCTCACTTCCGCAGCCGCCGACCGCAACGAGGCCGACTTCTTGCTCACCCTGCGCCGGCTTGTAGCCGAGTTGCATGATGGTCACGGACATGTGGCCATGCGCACCGTGGAGAGCACGGCTATTCCGCCTTTTCTCTGGGACTGGGTCGAAAATCAGCTTGTCGTCACCCAGGTCGCAGTAGACGGCCCGGATTCGTTGAAGCCAGGTGATGTCATCCTGAAGGTCAACGGGTTGGCCGCCGGCGAAGCGCTTGCTCAGGTGGAAAAAACTATTTCGGGCGCGACCCCGCAATGGCGGCGCTATCGGGGACTTCACGAGCTGGCGACAGGGCCACGCGATTCCACGCTGACTTTGGAGGTGCAGCCAGCGACAGGAAAATCTTACAAACTCGAGCTGAAACGCACGGTAAATCCGTCGGAACTGACGGAGACTCGTCCGGAGAAGGTGACGGAACTTAAACCTGGCATCTGGTACCTGGACCTTGATCGGATCGTGGATGCAGACTTCACGGCGGTGGTGGACAAATTGGCAAAGGCCAGCGGAATCATTTTTGACATGCGCGCCTACCCGCATGGTTCAACCGTGGCCATTAGCCATCTGATCGATAAGCCGGTCGAGAGCGGTCAGTGGCACATTCCGATCACGCTCTACCCGGATCGCACAAAGGTTAGCTATTCGTTCTCCAACTGGTCGGTCGCGCCACAGGCGCCGCGTTTCAAGGCGAAGGTAGCGTTCATCACCGACGGCCGGGCCATTAGCTATGCCGAGACTTACCTGGGAATCATCGAGCACTACAAGCTGGCGGCGATTGTCGGAGGCCCGACTGCCGGCACGAATGGCAACATCAATCCGATGCGGCTGCCCGGAGGATACACTGTCGCCTGGACCGGCATGCGCGTCCTGAAGCAGGACGGCTCGCGCCATCACGGAGTCGGCATCCAGCCCACTATTCCGGCAAAGCGGACAATCCAGGGTGTGCGCGACTGGCGCGATGAACTGCTGGTAAAGGCGCTGGAAGCAGTGCGTAACTAGGGGGAGCCAGTGGAAAATCACCTTGGAGGTATCATTCCGTGGGACGGTCCAGCACGCCGCCGCGGCGGATGGCATCAGCCCCGTAGCGTGTGCGGATCTGATCGAGCGTTTGATCGAGAGCGGTTTGCTTGTCTTGCAAGCCCGAGTCAAAGAGATCTTTCTGCACGATCGTTTCACGTGTCAAGCCGGAAGCGCCCACGCCGAGCAAACGGGCTGGCAACAATCCTCTGGGTATGCGCCGGTCAAACAGCGCTGCGGCGGCTTGCCAAATGGCTGCCGTCGAGTCGGTCGGCTCACGAAGCGTCAGCGAGCGCGAGTGCGTTTGGAAGTTGGCGGAACGGAGTTTCAACTCGATGGTCTTGGCGCGCAAACCCAGATGCCTGAGGCGCTGGCCAAGTTGCTCCACCAATTCGAGGAGCCAACTACGTAAGACCTGAGGATCTTCGATGTCGCGGGCAAAGGTCGTTTCCGTGCTGACGGATTTTGCTTCCCGGTCGGGGACGACAGTCCGTTCATCTTCACCAAGGGCCAGTTGGCGGATATGTCGGCCCATGTCGCCGAATTTGTCCACCAGGAATTGCTCAGGGGTCGCTGCCAATTGGCCAATGGTTTCGATGCCGAGCCCCCGTAATCGGCGCTCGGCCTTGGCTCCCACGCCCCAGATTCGCCCAACGGGCAGTGGTGCGAGGAATGCCGCAACATGTTCCGGCTCGAGAACGAGCAATCCGTTGGGCTTGCTGGTGTCGCTTGCCAGTTTCGCCAGGAATTTGTTGGGTGCGACGCCAACCGAGGCAATAAGGTCTGTCTCTGCGTGAATGCGTTCTTTCAGCTGGCGTGCGATCTCAGGCGCGGGGCCGAACAAGGGCTCGCTGCCGCGCACGTCCAGGAACGCCTCATCGAGGCTGAGCGGCTCGACAAGAGGTGTGAATGACAGGAAGATTTCGCGAATTTGCTTGCCGATGCGTGCATAGTGATCTATGCGGACCGGCAGGAAGATTCCCTGAGGACAAAGCCGGCGCGCCGTTACCGTGGGCATGGCGCTGTGGACGCCGAATTTCCGCGCTTCATAGGAAGCGGCGCAAACGACGCCACGCTGATCCGCGCTGCCGCCCACGAGGACGGGCTTGCCGCGCAACTCAGGCCGATCACGCTGTTCAACAGCTGCGTAGAAAGCATCCATGTCGACGTGAAGAATCATGGCAAACCCCGTGGCAGATCCGATGCGGTCGGCGACCGATTTTAGAGCATGGCCGTGTGTTTCGCAACGGGGTCGAGTGGATGAGGGGCATTGCCGTTTATGCAGCGTCCGAAAAATCGTTTAACCGCGACCCGAAGGGGAGCGCGTCAACAGAAGGGGACCGGATCCCGTCTGTTCACGCGCTCGCCGCTGGCTCGCGGTTAAACGAAAAACGTACGAACAGAAACGGGAATGCACTCGAGTGGACGACGGTGGGTAATCAGCTACGACTGAGGCCGGAGGATCACTTAGTGAAATGGCGCTTCTACATTTAACCTGGTGCTCGGAGCTCGATTTTGTGACGGCCTCTGCCCATCCTTTCGGATTCTCCTGGCGCCCGCGGAATCGATTGCCAATAAAATTCCGGCAAACCCATAGCCTCCGCATACCTAACGCGGGTAAACTGTATCAGAAAGATACCGTGGAGCGCCTGCCTTACTGCTCACCTGGGATCGAGTGCGAACGGACTACCTGCCTGCCGAAATGTAGGATCCAGAAGACGCCGCAACACCTGCCGAATAGAGTGGCGTATCGTTTTCCTGATTCGGCCATCAACTTATGCAGGACCCCCAAGTTCAGGCGGGGGACTTGAGAATGCGAACCGGCTTGCAAAGCGACCTGGCGATCCCTCTGGTGGTGCTGAGCATCATCGGGTCGGTCGGCGTTCGCGCCGCGAGCGCCGAACCACCTGCGCCCAAGGCGGCAGCTTTCTTCGAGGCCAAAATCCGCCCCATTCTTGCTGAAAATTGCTTCAAGTGCCATGCAGATAAAAAACAAAAGGGTGGTTTACGTCTCGATTCCCTGACGGCCCTGTTGACTGGCGGCGACCGGGGCCCCGCGATCGTGCCGGGCCAACCTGAGAAGAGTCTGCTCGTCAAGGCCATCAGTCACAACGACCCCGAGTTGAAAATGCCGCCAGCGAAAAAGTTGGCGAAGCGGCAGATCGAGGACCTCGCCAATTGGGTGAAAATGGGGAGCCCCTGGCCTGGCGTCGACAGTGCCACCAAGGCTGCTCCGCTGCGCGGAGAGTTCAAGATTTCAGACAAGGATCGAGCGTACTGGGCGTTTCGGCCCGTCGCGCGTGCACCCGTGCCGCGCGTCCGCAATGCTCAGGAGGTGTTCAATCCGATCGATGCTTTTGTACTTGCGAAATTGGAAGCCAATGGCCTTAGGCAGAACCACGTCGCCAATCGACGCGAGCTTCTCCGCCGCGCTTATTTCGATCTTCTGGGCCTGCCGCCTACTCCTGAAGAGATCGAGGCATTTATCAAAGATAAGAGCCCTGACGCCTGGGAAAACGTGATCGATCGTCTGCTAGCTTCTCCTCAGTACGGCGAACGCTGGGGCCGCCATTGGCTGGATGTTGTCCGCTACGCTCAGACAAATGGGTACGAGCGCGATGACGAAAAGCCGTTCGCATGGCGCTACCGCGATTATGTGATCCGGTCGTTCAATGCCGACGAGCCGTACGATCAATTCATCCGGGAGCAACTAGCCGGCGACGAGATCCTGCCGCACAGCGACGATGCCGTCATCGCCACCGGCTACTACCGGTTAGGGGTTTGGGACGATGAGCCCGACGACACGCGGCAAGCGGTCTTCGACGAACTCGACGACATTATCACGACAACCGGACAGGCGTTCCTCGGCCTCACGATCAATTGTGCTCGCTGCCACGACCACAAGTTTGATCCAATCAGCCAGCGCGATTACTACAAGCTGTTGGCGTTTTTGGACAACATCAAGGGGTATGAAAAACCGCGCTTTGTTATCGATTCAGCGACGCTTACGGCGCTAGGAAATGGGCGAGAGAAGCTGACACGACTTGGCGGCGGCCAAAAGACGGGCCAGAAGCGCAAAGCACAAGGCAGCGCAGCGGGTGTGACACCAGCTTCGGCAGCCGCGCCTGGTCAGGCGAACAATTTAGATATCGCCTGGGCGCTGTCTGTACACGAGAAGGGTCGCACGGCACCGAAAACTCACGTCTTGATTCGCGGCAATGCTGCTAGCGAAGGCGATGAGGTGGAACCGGGATTTCCAGATGTCCTGGCCCCGGCAAAGCTCAAGCCGACGAGTCAGATGGTGCAAGGCGAGGGGCAGCTAATAATCTCCCCTCGCCCCCGCTTCGGGGGAGAGGGGTCGGGGGTGAGGGACGAAAGATCCCCGTCCAAGGCCCCTCACCTCCGACCCCTCGCCCCGGAGTACCGGGGCGAGGGGAGAGCAATTGCTGCCGCTCGCCCAAGGCGAGTCAACGGGTCGGCGGCTCGCACTGGCGGACTGGATTGCCAGCGCTGACAACCCCTTGACCGCGCGTGTGCTGGTCAATCGCATCTGGCAGCATCACCTTGGCCGCGGTCTGGTTCCCACGCCCAATGACTTCGGCAAGACTGGACTCGGCCCAACACATCCAGAACTTCTCGACTGGTTGGCAGCCGAGTTTATTGAAGGAGGCTGGCGGATAAAGCATCTGCACAAGCGGATCATGATGTCGCGCGTCTACCAGATTTCATCGAGCACGGAAAACCCGCCGGCGCACATGGCGGACGAGGGCAATGAACTTTATTGGAGGCAAAATCTGCACCGGCTGGAGGCCGAGGCCATCCGCGATGCCACCCTTGCTGTCAGTGGTCAGCTCCGCAGTGACATGGGAGGCCGGGGAGTCTTTGTCCCTCTAAGCAAGGAAGTCGTCGCGGGGCAATCGCGGCCAGGCCTGGGCTGGGAAATCTCCGCTGAAGCCGAGCTTGGTCGTCGGAGCGTGTATCTCTTCGTGAAACGCACGATGCTTGCGCCGATCCTGGAAACCTTGGATTACAACAACACGGCGCAGACCATGGGCGAACGACCTGTGACCACGGTGGCGCCGCAAGCACTGATGCTCCTCAATAGCGAGTTCATCCAGGGGCAGGCCGAGGCGTTCGCTGAGCGCTTGGTGCGCGAGGCCGGCCGGGACCCGCAGGCGCAGGCGCGACAGGCTTATCGGTTGGCGTTGGGACGAGATCCCACCGAGCACGAAAGCCAAATTGCGACCGCTTACCTGTGCCAGCAAACGAAAGCCTTCGCGGTCCTTCAGCCGCCCCTGACCATTGCTCCGAAGGTGCCCGCGTCCTTGCACGAGGGCTATCTGCACAAACTTCAACCCTTGGA
>Ga0310038_10003866_pt1 | contig 10713 bp, 9 predicted proteins | sample Sb_taG_6_FD_200461 | JGI IMG/M metagenome (GOLD analysis project Ga0310038, IMG submission 200461) | Peat soil microbial communities from Weissenstadt, Germany - Sb_50d_4_PS metaG (v2) (version 2) | ecosystem: Environmental > Terrestrial > Soil > Wetlands > Peat | place: Germany: Weissenstadt... | reverse complement strand
GCGCGTGTCGCCGACGACAGTCTTGAACGCGACCTCGACCCCGAGCTGGTTCAAGTGCTCGGTGAGGTAAAGGGAATTGGTGTCCTGGCGGAAGGGAGTCAGCATCTCCGAGCCAATGGCGATGATCTCGGCGTCCACGCTAGCAGTGTAAAGCAAAGATCAACGCGGACGAGCGGAGTCAGGAGTCGGTAGTCAGGCGTCAGGAGTTAGGGGTCAGGAGCTGCCTGAACGAGTTGCTGACTCCTGACCCCTGACGCCTGGCAGTGATGCTAATCCAGCAATGCCTTCCCCTGGATTCCCCACGACAAATGATGGACGGCGCTCTGGGTGGCGAGGATGGCGGAGCGTCCGGGTGCGAAGGCAAGCCCAACCAAGCCCTGTCCGGCGACGACCAGCGACGCCTTGTGGTCGGGGGTGATGCGCACGATGCCGCGCTTGCCGCCCAGCGACGCCGCCACGTAGAGGTTGCCCTCCGCGTCGAAGGCCAGTCCTTGCGGGCGTCCTAGGCCGCGATAGAAGACCGAGACCGTGCCGTCGGCGTCGACGGAGTACACCACGTCGTAGCTGGAGGTGGTTGGGCCGGCGACGTGCAGAACTCCCGCCGGGCTGAACGCGAGATGATACGCCGACACGCTGGGTTCGAGCGTCGCGTACACGTAGGTCTGGCGGTCGCGGCTGATCTTGAAGATGGTTCCGGTACGGTCGCCGACGTAGAGGTTCTCTTCGCGGTCGAAGGCGATGCCGGTGGCGACGCCCATCCCCTCGGCATAGGAGGACATGGTGCCGTTGGGCGCTACTTTGTACACGGTGCCGTCGTGCCGCGAGGAAACATAGAGCTGGCCGGCGCGGTCGAGGGCGATGGCGGTGGCGTTCATCATGTCGGAGAGGAACGGCTTCACCTGGTAGTTGGTGTCGATCTTGTAGATGGAGACCGGGACCTTCTGCCCGCGGTTGCCGGAGAACGTGACGTAGATGTTGCCTTCCGGGTCCAGCGCGGGACTCGCCACCGGGTGAAGGTTCTCGGCGATGGGCGCCGCGACCCGGACCTCGTGCCCGTTCGAGACTGAACCGTTGGTCGAGACCACGACCGGACCGGTGACGGCGCCATCGGGTACGCGGGCGATCACGAAATCATCGGCGGCGATGACCACCGCGCCTTCCACCTCGCCGAACTGCACCCGCGGGCGGCGCAGCTCGGGCGGCTTCAGCCCGCTGCCGATGATCCGCACCTCGCCGCCGGGCAGAGCCGCGGCCGGCACCACCGCCTCGATGTGCGGCTTGCCGTTGACGTTCTTCTTTCCCAACAAGCGGTCCGAGATTCCCATATGAGCTACTCAGATGCGCAGCCGACGCCCTCGCGCACGACTCAACCCAGGACGCGCCAATATACCAGTGCCTGGACAATAGCCAGCGCGTACAGGCCGGCGCCCACGTCGTCGAGCACGATGCCGGCGCCGCCCTCGATCCTTTCCAGGCGGCGCAGCGGCGGCGGCTTCCAAATGTCGAAAACCCGGAAAAGTATAAAGCTGAGAATCACCGATTGCCAGCGCAGAGGAACCGCGAGCAGCGCAATCAACTGCCCGGCCACCTCGTCGATCACCACGTGCGAGGGGTCCTCCTGATCGCATTCGCGGGCCACGATCCCGGCCGCCGGGATCCCGATGATGAGAACCGCCCACACTAGAATGGTAGCGGCGATCCATTGGAAGCGCACGGGGATGAGGAAGTGCGCGCCGGCCCACCACGCCGCCGCTGTAATCGCCGATGCCCAGGTCCCGGAGCCCGGACGCCAGAAGCCCACTCCCACCAGCGTTCCCACCGCCCACGCCCACAGGGTGCGTTCCGGGCGGGCGGTTTCGGCGAGGCTCGGATCGTCAGTGCCGTTGGTGATCGGGTTTTCCGGAATCGGCGCCTCCCTCGGGCTTCTCGCCGTGACGTTGCTCCAGTTCGTCGGGATCGAAGATTGGGGTCGAGACCACGTACCCGTCGCTCGCCCATTTGCCCAGGTCGATCAGCCGGCAGCGCTCCGAGCAGAAGGGAAACTCAGGGTCCGAGCGCAGCACCAGCTTCTTGCAGGTGGGGCAGCGCAGGCTGAGAACGCGTTTACGTGAAGTCATGAAAAACCTGGCCACGGATTGTCACGGATCAATACGGATCAGATCTTAATTTCTCATTTTCTAATCCGTGGGAAATCCGTGCAAATCCGTGGCTAAATAAGTTTGACCACGAGGTCGTAGTCGTGCGCCTCAATCACTTCGCAGCGGTGGAACTCGCCGGGCCGCACCTCGGCGTGGTCGCCGAAATCGCTGACGAACACTTTGCCGTCGATCTCCGGGGCGTGCATCTGGGTGCGGCCTTCCCACAGCAGCTCGGTTTCCGCGGACACTCCCTCGAGCAGTACGTCAAATCTGCGGCCGACCAGCGCTTTCTTCTTGCGCCGGCTGATCTGCTTCTGGATCTGCATCAGCTTGCGGCGGCGGCTCTCGACCTCTGCGTGTGGCAGCTTGCCGCCAAGCGCGTGGCTGGTGGCGCCCGCCTCGTCGGAATAGCCGAAGACGCCCAGCCAGTCGAACTCGGCGGCGCGCACGAACTCGCAAAGTTCGTCGAAGTCGCGCTCTTCCTCTCCGGGGAAGCCGGCGATGAATGATGTCCGCAGCGTCAGGCCGGGGATGATACGCCGCATCTTTTCGATCGAGCGCAGAAAGACTTCGTGCCCGCCGCCGCGCTTCATGTGCTTTAGCACCGCGGCCGACGCGTGCTGCAAGGGAACGTCAATGTAGGAGCAGATTTTGTCGTAGCGGCCGATCGTCTTCAGCAGCCGCTCGGTGATCTTGTTGGGATAGGCGTAGAGAAAGCGTACCCAGCGCAGCTCTTCGATGAGCGCCAGCCTTTCGAGCAGCAGCGGCAGGGCATCTTTCAGGCCGAGATCTTCACCGTAGCAAGTGGTGTCCTGGCCGATGAGGGTGATCTCGCGCACGCCGCTTTGCGCCAGCCGCTCCGCCTCCGCCACCACCGACTCGAAACGCCGCGAGCGGAACTTACCCCGCAGTTGCGGGATGATGCAGAACGAGCAAGGATGGTCGCAGCCCTCGGCGATCTTGATGTACGCCGACCAGCGCGGCGTCGCCAGCAGGCGCGGGGTGTTCTCGTCGTAGAGATAGTTGGGAAGATCGGCGATGGCGCCATCCCACTCCCCGCGTTCGAAGCGTCCTTTTTCCGCGCGTGCCGCCGCTTCCGGCCGGCTGCGCAGGACCACGAGCGGCGAGTTGCTGCTCGCTGGCGCCGACACGATGCCCGCAGCCGCCAGGATGCTTTCCAGTTCGCCGGTGCCCACGACTGCGTCCACTTCCGGGATGTTCTTCTGGATCTCGTTGCGGAAGCGCTCCACCAGGCAGCCGGCAACCACCAGCTTCTTCGCCCGGCCGGCGGCCTTGTGCCCGGCCATCTCCAGGATGGTGTTGACCGATTCCTGCTGCGCGATGTCGATGAACGAGCAAGTGTTGACCACGATCACATCGGCTTCTTCGGCGCGCGGAGTAATTTCGGCGCCGGCGCGCGCCACCAGCCCCATCATCACCTCGCTATCAACCAGGTTCTTGGGACAGCCCAGGCTGACGAAGCCGACTTTCACGGGTTCTGCTGTGGTCGTGGGCTTGGACATCTGATTCTTTGATTCTAAATGAAACGACTGATAACCGCCGAGACGCCGAGGGCGCCGAGGCGAACAGAAAAACAACGAATCCTCGGTGCTCTCGGCGTCTCGGCGGTTAAGACTTCCTTATTTCCTCGTAAATCTCGGGCAGGGCCTGCGCGTCGTTCGCGGAATTGCCGAATCGGGCGCGCTCATAGTGATCGGTGAAGGAGGCCACCGGTCCACGGAGCTTCGGATCGCGAATCGTCCCCACGAACTCCTTGGGCGTGTGCGCGGGCAGCTTGCGCCAGCCGCGGCGGCCGAGCGAGCGGAGCATGCGTCCGTACCAGATGCTGGCGGCGGCTTGCGGAGCGCTCGCCGGATTGCGCACCAGACGCCGCACTCGCACCATTCGCCGCAGCCGGCCGATATTCAGCAGCAGAATCACAAGCGCAATCACGGCCAGCGCCATCCCTACAGTCCGCCTCGGCGAGCGTTCCGCCTGCGCCTTCACCTGACGCGCCCGCTCCAGCAATGCGGCATAGCGCTGGCGCATCCACAGCCTGGCGCCATCGAACCATTGCCGGCTGCGGACCGCCACGTCGTTCGAGAGCGACATCTGGTGGGCGAAGTCGTAATTGATTACCCACTCCCGCCAGAACTCACGCAGTGCGTCCACGTAGAGGCCGGCGCGGTTCCAGGCGCCGGAGGACGCCGCGGCTCCCGGCGGCGTGGGATCGAAGGTGATCCAGCCGTAGCGCGGGAAATAGGCTTCCACCCAGGAGTGCGCGTCGCGCCCCCGGACAATGTAGCTGCCGGTCACGGAATTGAATTCTCCGCTGCGGAAGCCGTTTACCACGCGCGCCGGAATCCCGAGCGTCCTCAGCATGAGCGCCAGGGACGAGGCGAAGTACTCGCAGTGCCCGGCCTTGCGCTCGAACAGGAAGTAGGCCACGGGATCGCGTTGGGGCGCACTGGGCAGTTGCAAGGTGTACCCGTATTGCTTCTGCAGGTAATCCTCGATGGCCTCGGCTTTGTCATAGGCCGTGGGCGAGCGTGCGGTGATGTCGCGGGCCAGCCGCGGCAGGCGCGGGTCGAGGGGCGGCAATTGCAGATACTGGATGGCAATCTTGGGCGGGACCTCCGCGGTTGCGTAGCGCAGCTCCTCCGGCGAGGGCTGGCCGATATCAGATGTGGCGCGGTAGGAGCCGATGGCATGTTCGCGATCGCCGTTCGACACCGCGCCGCCTTCGTCCACCGTGATCATGTGGTAGTTGCCGGAAAGCGAGCGCGGCCGGGGAGCCAGGAAAAAGACGCTGGCGCCGATCGGCTCCATGAGCACGCGATAGCGCACCAGGTGCGGCGGAAGTGCGGCCAGCGTGGCGGCGCGGGTCGTGCTCAGGTCATAGTTGCCGTCGGGATTGCTGAGCGCCGCCGCCTGCTGCTGCGGGTTCGACCAGCGGACGCCATCGAACGCTCGCAGCGCCACGCCCCGCCACTTTAGGTCGTACTCGCCGCGAGTGTCGCCATCAATCTGGATGTGCATGATGACGGTGTCTGACTGCTGGATCTGGCCGATCTCGCCCAGCCTAACGTCGTCGCTGAAGCCGCTGACCAGGGCACTGTGCGGCGCATACGCGCTCAGATATCCAGTCGAAAGCCGCGGCATGATGAAGAAGATCAGCGATGAACCCAGCGCCGTTCCCAGCGCCAGCGCCAGAGCGGTGGTGGAGAGCGGTCCGGTCAGCCGCCGCGTGACGGCAGGCGGGGTGCGGCATGCCGACACGCGCGCGGACGAGCGCCTCATTTCCATGCTGATGAAGGTCGAGGCCGCCAGCAGCAGGAACACGCAAAACGCCGCGAAGAAGACTGCATCCACCGTGAGCACCGCCGCCGCCAGCACCGAGAGGAAAGAGATGATGGCCAGGTAAACGTGATCGCGGTCGCGCTGCACCGAGAACATCTTCACCACCATGATGAACAGCACCAAGTGGACGGTGGCGGAAACGAAGCTGCCGGAAAGGAGGAAAAGGTCGCAAACATAGAAGACCACATACACCAGCGTGAGGTACGATGCCCAGCGCTCCGGCAGTTGCAGTGTGCGCCCGCGGACCAGCAGGTATCCGCGGTAGAGCAAGGCGAGCGAAACCAGGAGCAGCGCCGGCGTGTCCAGCTTGCCCGTGCTGGCCAGGGTGGCGAACCCGGTTACGATCAGCAGATAGAGAGAGACCTGGAAATAGCGATCAATGGCCGATCGGGCCGTTGCGGATCGGGTCATCGGGTGATCGGGTGATCGGGTCATTGGAGGAATCATTAGGCTCGGGGAGGGGGATGTCAACCACGCACTTGCCCATCGCTTCATGCGAATCTGCGCTGAGGGTGTTCAATGACCCGATGACCCGATCACCCGATGATAAGATGGCTTGGCGCCGGGTCCCGCGCAACCCAATCCCGCCAACCCCGCCAGGTCCGGAAGGAAGCAACGGTAACGGGTCGTTGGGTGTGCAGCGGGGTGCTCGGCGCCTTTTTAGCTCTTGGCTGTTGGCTCTTAGCTTTTGGCTCGTGTCTTCTGGAGCGCTGCAATTCCCTTCACCTCAGATCGTCAACCCGGCCAAGAGCTAAGAGCTAAAAGCCAAGAGCTAAAAGCTGCTTTCCTAGACTTTCCCCGCCTGCATAGTTCAGAATACAAATTTTGGCGAAGGAGCGCGCATTGCCGAACAAGCCAGGGGCAAAGATCACGGCGCTGGGGACGTACGTTCCGCCGCGGCTGCTCACCAACGACGACCTGGAGAAGATGGTGGACACCACCCCCGACTGGATCATGGAGCGCACCGGCATCCGCCAGCGGCACATCGTGGACAAAGGCGTGGCCAGCTCGGACCTGGCGGTCGAGGCCGCGCGGGCGGCGCTCGCGGAACGCGGCATCGAGCCTTCGGAAGTAGAGATGATCATCGTGGCCACCGTCACCCCGGACATGTTCTTTCCCGCCACTGCCTGCCTGGTACAGCACAAGCTGGGCTGCCCGGGGGCGTGGGGATTCGACCTTTCCGCCGCCTGCTCGGCGTTCCTTTATGCGCTCCAGTGCGGCACCCAATACGTCGCCAGCGGCGCACACAAGAAGGTGCTGGTCATCGGCGCCGACGTGATGTCCTCGATCATCGACTACACCGACCGCGCCACCTGCGTGATTTTCGGTGACGGCGCCGGCGCGGTGCTGCTCGAGCCCGCCGACGGCGATTCGCTCGGCATCATCGACTACCTGCACGAGATCGATGGCTCCGGCGCCTGCTCGCTCTACATGCCTGGCGGCGGCAGCCTCCATCCGTCGACCCACGAGACCGTCGATAAGAAGATGCACTACGTGCACCAGGACGGCCAGGCGGTGTTCAAATATGCGGTGCGCAAGATGGCCGAGGTCTGCGAGAAGCTGCTGGCCCGCAACGGCCTGACCGGCCAAGATGTGGACGCGTTCATCCCTCACCAGGCCAACCGGCGGATCATCACCGCCACCGGCGACCGCCTGAAGCTGCGCCCCGAGAGCGTCATCATCAACATCGACGAATACGGCAACACCACCGCCGGCACCATCCCGCTGGCCATGGAGACCGCGCGCCAGAAGGGCATTCTGCGAAAGGGCTCAACGGTAATGCTCGCGGCCGTAGGCGCGGGATTTACCGTGGGGGCGACGCTGCTGAAGTGGGCGTACTGAAGGCGGTCGTTGGTCGGTGGTCGTTCGTCGTTGGATAAGGACCGTCTCGCCAAAAATCACAAACTCCCGAAAATGAACTCAGCCAAAGCAGCCAAGGTCCGGCACATCTTCGATAATGCCCCATTCATCCGCGAGATGGGCGTGGAGCTGACCTCCATCGAAGACGGCTGGTGCGAAACTCATCTCGTCCCCGACCGCCGGCATAAGCAGCAGCATGGCCTCATCCACGCCGGGGTGATGGCCACCATGTGCGACCACACCGCCGGCTGCGCCGCGCGCGGCAAGGTCGGGATGGATCAGGATGTCCTCACCGTGGAATTCAAGGTCAACTTCCTGCGGCCCGCCGTGGCCGATCGCCTGCGCTGCCGTTCTCACGTGTTGCGCGCCGGCAAGACCCTCGTCATCTGCGAGTCCGAGGTCTACGCGGAGAAGAAATCGGAAGAGAAGCTGGTGGCGAAGGCGACGGTGACATTGGCGGTGACGGGCGAAGTCGTAAGTCGTGAGTCGTGAGTCGTGAGCTACAGGAACATCCACCACGGAGGCACAGAGACACGGAAGCGTTTCAAATTCAATTCTCCGTGTCTCCGTGGTGAAGAAAAACGCGCCCAAGCCTCGGGCGCGTTCAACTTGAAACGTGAAACTTGAAACTTACGGATGCGTCATCTTCTCCGGCCTCACCAACTGGTCGAACTCCTCACCGGTCAGGAAGCCCAGCTTGAGCGCGGCTTCGCGCAGGCTGCTGTGCTCGACGTGCGCCGTGTGCGCGACCTTCGCCGCTTTGTCATAGCCAATCTTGGGCGCGAGCGCCGTCACCAGCATGAGTGAGTTCTTCACGTACCAATCGATCTTCTCCCGGTTCACCTCGATGCCGTTGACCATGTACTCGACGTAGCCGTGGCAGGCGTCGGTGATCAGCGTCACCGAGTGCAGGAAGTTGTAGATCATCACCGGCTTGAAGACGTTGAGTTCGAAGTTGCCCTGCGAGCCGGCGAAGCCGACTGCGGCGGTGGCGCCGTGCACCTGCACGCAGACCATGGTCATGGCTTCGCACTGCGTCGGGTTAACCTTGCCCGGCATGATCGACGAGCCGGGCTCGTTCTCCGGGATGGTGAGTTCGCCCAGGCCGCAGCGCGGGCCGGAGGCCAGCCAGCGGATGTCATTCGAGATCTTCATCAGCGATGCGGCCAGCGTTTCCATCCCGCCCTGCGCGAAGACAATCTCGTCGTGGGCGGAGAGCGCGGCGAACTTGTTGCCATGCGAACGGAAGGGAAGACCTGTCAGTTCGGCGATCTTTTTCGCGGCGCGCTCGGCAAACTCGGGATGGGCGTTGAGCCCGGTGCCCACCGCCGTCCCGCCAATGGCGAGGTCGTACAGCCCTTCGTTCACCTGCTTGAGCCGCACGATGTCGCGCTCGAGCAGCGAGGCCCAACCGCCGAACTCCTGCCCCAGGGTAAGCGGGACGGCGTCCTGCAGGTGAGTGCGGCCGATCTTCACCACGTCGTTGAACTGCTTGGCCTTGGCGGCGATGGCGTCGCGCACGGTCTGGATGGCGGGGATCAGCGCCCGCGCCACCCGCTCCGCCGCCGCGATGTGCATGGCCGCTGGGAAAGTGTCGTTCGACGACTGCGACATGTTGACGTGATCGTTTGGATGGATCGGCTTCTTCGATCCCATCTCGCCGCCGGCCAGCTCGATGGCGCGGTTGGAGATCACCTCGTTCACGTTCATGTTGGTTTGCGTGCCGCTGCCGGTCTGCCAGATGCGCAGCGGGAACTGGTCGTTCAGCTTGCCGGAGATGACCTCGTCGGCAGCCTGCACGATCAGTCTGGCCTTGTCGGCCGGCAGCTTGCCCAGGTCCTGGTTGACCAGCGCGCAGGCCTTCTTCAGGATGCCGAAGGCCCGGATCAGCTCCGGCGGCATGGTGTCGCGGCCGATGTTGAAGTGCAGCAGCGAGCGCTGCGTCTGCGCGCCCCAGTAAACATTCGCCGGCACCTCGATGGCGCCCATGCTGTCGGATTCAATGCGGGTGCGGGCGGTAGTCATATCGATTGCAGTAGCCATGGCGTGCTCCTATGAAAGGCAGTACTCAGTACTCGGTACTCAGTGGGGATGTATGACACGAAAACATAGTATTTTACGCCCGTGGCGCTCATTGGGATGAAACGAATTTAGACCTCAACGAATGCTGTCATCCTTCGCCACCGCTCTGGTGGCGTCAGCCGTATCGTCAGATTCTCCCGCCTCCCTTTGGTCAGCGGAAGAATGACATCTCGAATGATGCTTCTTGGTACTCGGTACTCGGTACTCGGTACTTGGTACTCCCTACTGAACGTGCTGTATCGTATCGTGGATGGTTACCCACGACATCTTCGACGTACTCGTCATCGGCGCCGGGCCCACCGGTCTCGCTTGCGGCATCGAAGCGCAACGCCGCCGGCTGAAGACCGTGGTGATCGACAAGGGCTGCCTGGTCAACTCGCTCTTCCACTATCCGGCGGGCATGGTGTTCTTCACTACGCCCGAGCTGCTGGAGATCGGCGACATGCCCTTCACCAGCGCCCACCAGAAGCCCACTCGCGAGGAAGCCCTCGAGTACTATCGGAAGGTTGCGCAGCACTACCGGCTCGACGTCCGCCAGTACCAGCGCGTGACGCGCGTCGAGGGCAAGGACGGCGGCTTCCGCATCACCGCCTTCGACCAGCACGGGCGCCCGCTCGCCTACCGCACCCGCAAGCTCATCCTCGCTACCGGCTACTACGACCTGCCCAACATCATAGGCATTCCCGGAGAGGACCTTCCCAAAGTCACTCACTATTACCGCGAGCCGCATCCCTATTCCAACTCCGAGGTTCTGGTGATCGGCGGCGCGAATTCCGCTGCCATATCCGCCCTCGATCTTTACCGGCACGGGGCACGCGTGACGCTCGTGCATTGTCGCCCAGGCATCGACGCCGGCGTGAAGTACTGGATCAAGCCCGACATCGAAAACCGCATCAAGAACGGCGAGATCAAGGCCTACTTCGAGTCCAGCGTGAAGGAGATCCGCACCGACGACGTGCTCGTCCAGACCCCCGAGGGCGAGGTGCGCGTGAAGAACGATTTCGTGCTGGCCCTCACCGGCTATCATCCCGATTTCGACTTCCTGCGCGGCTTGGGCATCCGCCTGGCGGAGGACAAGTGCCGCCCGATGTGCGATCCGCAGACCCTCGAAAGCAACGTCCCTGGCATCTATCTGGCCGGGGTGATCGTGGCCGGCTCCGCCACCAGCGAGATCTTCATCGAGAACGGACGCTTCCACGGCCGCCAGATCGCCGAGGATCTGGAGCGCAAGTTGGGTGAATAAGATTGCACTGTATTCGGTGCAAAGATTTTC
>Ga0310038_10003855_pt1 | contig 10728 bp, 6 predicted proteins | sample Sb_taG_6_FD_200461 | JGI IMG/M metagenome (GOLD analysis project Ga0310038, IMG submission 200461) | Peat soil microbial communities from Weissenstadt, Germany - Sb_50d_4_PS metaG (v2) (version 2) | ecosystem: Environmental > Terrestrial > Soil > Wetlands > Peat | place: Germany: Weissenstadt... | reverse complement strand
CCATTCTCGTTAGAGAAAGACATCGTTGGCACGATTTTCTCATTTGCGACGACTTCCTTGTAGATTCCAGTGTTCCAAAACATCCTTCCTTGCTCAGATTTCATCGCCCAAAGGTAGCTGCCGCCCTCTCGCACGTCGTTCCGGGCGACGAGTGCGGTGTAGCTCTTGGGGACGTCGGCGTCCGGGGTGCATCTTTTCGGAGCTCAACAGCCCACGCCACCTATTCCCCGGCAGATCATGGTAGGGTGACAATTGCGTTGGCGATTCTGATGGCCACGCTACAGCTTCCACGCTAGGTTCGCGCCCATGTCCCAGTCTCCAAACCCGGCCGCGCCGCAGCAGGTAGCGCCTCTGCTTGCGTTGGCCACTAAGTCGCTCAGGGCGACCGCGCCACTCAGCTGCTCCCATCCCTGACCGAGGCGTGGTTCCGCGCCGGGGCCCTGGCCTACACACTGGGCCATCGCAACGAGGCGATCGGTTGTTTCCGCCGTGCAGCGGTGGCCCGAGGTAATAGCTTCAGCCGCCTTGGCAAGGCACGGGCGCTGCTGATCGAGGATCGCAATCAGGAAGCCGAACAGGCGCTGCGAGAGACGCTGGCGGCCGATCCGATGAACGCGATGGCGTATGATTTGCTGGGCAATCTGCTCTCTGACTTCGGCCGTTTCGACCAGGCCCGCGCATGCTTCGAACGCGCGATCGCGATCCCGCCGCTGCTGGCGGGAAGCTACTACGATCTGGTCCGGTGTCGCCCCGTCACGAGCGATGACGACGGTCTGCTTCAAGGGATGCAAGCCGCCCTGGCCACGCCGGGACTGGAAGCCGGGCAACGCCTGAGGCTTCACCTCGCGATCGGCAGGGCGGCGGAGGATCTTGGCGACTACGCCTTGGCCATGCAGCATTTCGACGCCGCAGACGCCGTGCGCCGCGGCTCTGTGTCGTTCGACTCGGCCGCGTTCTCCATCGAGATCGACCGCTTGATTGCCCGCTGCACACCCGAATGGATCGCGCAGGCGCCCGAAATCGGCAGCTCGGATGCGACGCCGGTACTGATCATCGGTATGCCACGGTCCGGCACAACTCTCGTCGTGCAGATCGTCTCCATGCATCCCGAGGTCGGGGCGGGCGGCGAGTTGCATTTCTGGAACCAGCGCGGGGCGGAGTGGCATGCTCCGTCGCGGCCGGGAACGAAGGGCCGTTCGTCGTCACGGAGTTCCTGGCCAAGGCGGCGGCAGACTATCTTGGCGTGTTGCGTGCGATCGCGCCGACGGCGGCGCGAGTGACCGACAAGATGCCGTTCAACTTCCTCTGGGCCGGGCTGATCCACGTGGCATTCCCGCGCGCCATCATCATCCATTGCCGCCGCGTTGCAATCGACACGGCGCTGTCGAGCCATCAAACTCATTTCCGTCCTGGCCTGGCGTTTCCGACCGGAGGCGCCGAACTGGTCGCGTATTTCCGCGACTACCAGCGGCTCATCGACCATTGGCGGAGCGCTTGATCGAGGTCGATTACGAGGACTTGACCCGCGCGCCTGAACCAGTCATCCGGCGGATTATCGCGGCCTGCGGCCTGGCGTGGGACGACCCATGCCTGCGCGCGTGATTGGGCTGAAAGCAGCTCGCCTCACCGAAAAGACACGAAGACAACGTCCACGAAACAGACTCTGCTTAACCTGCAGGCGTCAGAATCCGCCAGAAAAAGTTCAGCCATGTTACGGAAATTTCACATGATCGTCATAAAACCGTCACAGTCGCCTGTCAAGGTTCATGATCACTAAACTTAGGGGCCCTGGTTGTTTTTCCACCGCGATGTCGCAGGGCCGATCCCGGTTGCGTGATGAAAAAATCCAAGGAGGAGAACTGTGTATATGTCACGAAAAGCGGCTCGAATTTGTTCTCTAATTAGGCCTCGTATCAATTGTCTGCGCCCACTCGCCGTCCTGGCAATGGCAGCGGCGCTGAGCGTTTCGGCGCTCGCGCAGTCCGTACCGTTCCCGACGTACACGGTAGGCGCGAACCAGAACGGGTCGCAGGGCCCGGACTACCCGTCAACCTTTACCACCCCGTGGGTCGTCAGTAGTGGCCAGATCATCACGCCCGCCGGCACCCCGGTCTACCTCGGCATCACGACCCGGGCCAAGGCCATCGCGTTTAACCCGAACACCACCACGCCCACCGCCGCTGTCCTGCAAATGGGCGCCCCACAATCCGTTACCGTTTTCAACACCCAGACCGGCGCTATCGTGCAGACCTTCTCACCACCGCTCGGCAACCAAAGCGGCAGCACCACCGGCATCACCTATTCGCCAAATGGCGCGTACCTGGTGTTTAGCCAGGACGGCGGCTACGGGCCAGCCTACGTTTCCATCGCCAGCGTCAATCTGGCGACGGGCATGCTCTCAAACTACGCCCAGGTCAGCGTTCCGCTGGACGTCAACGGCGGCGGCTATCTGACCACCGTTAGCTGCTACCCGTACAACGCTGCGGCGACGCCCCCGTCAGGCAGCCCTCCGGGGACCACCGGCAGCATTGCAATCCCCTGCGGCCAGACCGTCTCGCTTGTGTCAGATGGTGCGCCGACTTCGTATCCGATGGGCATCGCGATCTCGCCCGATGGCCTGACTGCTTACGTCGTGCTGGACAACAACGACACGCTGACCAAGATCGACCTGACCTCGCCGAAGCCGCTCGAGGGTCCAGAGATCCGCGTCGGTAACGTCCCGCACAGCGTGGTGATCTCGCCGGATGGCACCACCGCCTACGTCTCCAACGAGGGCGGACGAATTGCTAAAGCGACCGACTTCCAGGGATATTCGAACGGCACGCCGGTCGTCGTCGACAATCCCACTGGCGCCACATCCACCGGCACCGTTTCCGTGGTGAACCTGTCCAAATTCGCGGTCACCAAGAGCATCTCGGTCGGTCTACACCCGACGGGCATGGCGTTTTATGGAACCAACCTCCTGGTCGCCAATGCCTATAGCGACAGCATCTCGGTGATCGACACCACCACCAACAAGGTGACGAAGACGATCGAGCTTGGGCTGCCGATCAAAGTACCCGGCGGAGCCCTGGTTGGTGCGGGGCCGAACTCGATCACCGTCGATGCGGTGAACGGCATCGCCTACGTCGCGCTCTACCAGGCCAACGCGGTTGCCGTGATAAACCTAAGCTCCGACTCGCTCTCGGGCCTGATCCCGGTCGGCTATGCGCCGAGCTCGGTCGTGCTGGACGCGACGGACGGTAATCTGCTCGTTGCCAACGACAAGGGCATCGGCACCACCGGCTACGGTGTGCTGCCGCCTCCGACGAATACGGCCGAAAATTCGTACGCAAAAGAATTCGGCGTGTCCGACTTCGAGACCCACCAAGACCTCGGCACCGTGAGCATCGTTCCCATTCCGAACAGCTCGACCCTGTCGGTGATGACGACGCAGGTGTACGACAACAACCACTGGGATCTGGCAGAGAATATCCAGTCTGCCTCCGGTGGCAAACCGACTGCCACGCCGGTCGCAATCCCGGCGAAGATCGGCAGTCCGTCGCTGATCAAACACGTGTTCGTGATCATCCGCGAGAACCGCACCTACGATCAGATCCTGGGCGACGTGGTCCAGGGCAACGGCGACGCCACCCTGGCAGTTTTCGGCGACGGCACCGCAGCGTCCGACTACGGCATCGGACCGGATACGCCAAACGCGCACACGCTAATACAGCGTTTCCCGCTTTTGGACAATTTCTACGATCCGAGCCGGCAGTCGGCTGACGGTCACAACTGGATCACGCAGGCCATGGCTCCTTACTCCGACGACATCCAGTCGCCGGACTGGCTCCGCGATTACCCCTCCAACGGCGGCGAAGCGCTTGCCTACCAGAAGGTCGGCCACCTGTGGGACGTGGCGGTTAAGGCCGGCGTTTCGTTTAAGAACTACGGCGAGTATATCGAGTACAACACGTTCAACCCGCCGAACACTTGCACCGCGCCTCCCGGAGCTGTCTCGAACTATTGCGAGCCACTCTGGATCGACTTCTTCAACGACATCACAGCTTACGAGTGTGGCGCCGAGAGCCAGCTCTACAACCAAAACACTGTCGCCTCGCACTCCCCGCTCCCGAACCTGATTAACCACACGGTCCAGACCTACCCGCAGTTCGACTTGGGCATCCCGGACCAGTTCCGCTTCGACATCTGGAATCAGGACTTCCAGAACGACATCAACAACGGTACGGTGCCCCAGTTGGAGTTCATGTGGATCAGCTCCGACCACACCGGCGGCCCGCCGCCGGCGCAAGTCATGCAGGCCGACAACGACCTGGCCCTTGGCCGCTTTGTCGACGCCATCAGCCACAGCTCCATCTGGTCCTCTTCAGCGATCTTTGTCGAGGAAGACGACGCGCAGACCGGCGTCGACCACGTAGACGGTCACCGCAGCCCGGGCTATGTCATCGGCCCCTACGTCAAGCAGCAGGTGAACCCCGATGGCACCGGCGCTGGGGTCACCGAAGACAGCACCTTCTACACGCAGGTCAACATGACCCGCACAATCGAGCAGATTCTCGGTCTGAAACCCATGAACCAGTTCGACCTCGTGGCCTCGCCGATGCAGACGCTCTTCATCAATAACCCCCCGGCGAATAACTTCCTGCCGTGGACGCACGTGCCGGCCGGGTTCCCGCTGAACACGGACGTTACGCAGACTCCGACTCAGACCGCCATCCCGGCGTGTCCGGCGGCGACCCCTGCGGTCAAAAAGTCCATCCGGACCGAGAGCCCTGCGGTTAAGGCTCTCAGGGCTGGATGGATGGCGAAGAAGGCCGAGGTCTTCGCTGGCAAATATCACAAGCCAGACTCTGAAGACTCGGACACCGTCAACCACCTGAACTGGTACGAAGCCACCGGGTTTATGCGGCCCTATCCCGGTGAGAGTAAGGTTCGCCCCGCGAGCGACTTCAACAAACCGGCACCCACCAAAGCTGATCTGGACGACTAAAACACGTTCCGATTGCAACGGCCCTCTCCCCGATGACCGGGGAGAGGGTTCCTCACAGACACCAGTTCCTTCAACCCACGGGATGAAGGTCAGTCCCAGTTGACACTCGCGCTTTGGTCGGCTGGCTTCCCAAAGCTGGCCCGAGTCAAGGCTTATGGGATTCCAATATCCTTCATCTAAGCTGGCAAATAACGCGGTACGGAAACGCATAGGTTAATCAGGCTCGGAGTTCGCAGTGGAAATCGTTGGAGGAACCACGTTGAGGCAATCCGTCATTCGATTCAGCGGGAGAATGACAGTGGCCAATCGTCTGGCAGTGTGCTGCGTTTTGGGGGTATTGGCGAACTGCGTGATGCTGGCCGCTCAGAATGTGGTTTTGACGGGCGCACTTAGCGGGCGAGTCACAGACCAGAGTGGGGCCGTAGTGCCGGGAGTGTCGGTTGTTGTGCGTAACCTCGCGACCGGTGTGCAACAATCTGCCGAGACCAACCATGCCGGACTTTACTGGTTTCCAGCGGTCATGCCAGGTTCCTATTCTGTTCACGCCAATCCCAAGGGGTTTCGCGAGGTCGAGGCCCTGGTGCGAGTGCAGGTGGGAAACACCACCTCGCAAGATATCAAGCTGCAGGTAGGCGCCAGCGCAGACGCAATCAAAGTAATCGGGAAGACGCCACTACTGCGGCCGACGGAATCTTCCGCCACCACTGTGCTTGAGCGATCGTTAATTGAGGAATTGCCGCTTAACGGACGCCGTTATACCGGCTTCGCAACGCTGACGCCGAATACCAGCTATGACGGTGATACCGGTCTCGTCAGTGTCGCCGGACAGCAGGGAGGGGAGGACTCCGGATACGCCAATGGAAATGGCTCCAATGCGTTCACAGTGGACGGAACTAACGCCACCAACAACTTCTTCGCCGACATCATAGGCCGTTACCGCATTCCCTACCTGTATGGCGAGGACGCAATCGAGGAGTTCCAAGTCTCGGTCAGCCCATACTCGGCCATCTATGGAGGTGGAGCGGGCTTCGTCAACGCCGTGACCCGGTCGGGAAGCAACGCGTTCCACGGCAGCACGTTCTATTACAACCGGAACTCCGCGACGGGAGCCAACGACGCAATCGATAAGGCAAACGGCCTCCCGAAACCGGAAGATGCTTTGCAGCAATTCGGCGCCGGATTGGGCGGGCCGATCCTGCGAAACCGTTTATGGTTTTTTGTGGATTATGAGCAGCAACTACGGAACAATCCGATTCCGGTCATCAACCCCGCGTTGGCAACAACGCCGGCAACCTTAGCTACTTTCTTGAGTGCTAATTTTGATATTCCAGCCGGGACGGTGCTGCCTCCGCCGAACGGGCCCTTGCCCGTACCGGGCGGGGACACCGCGCCTGAGTCCACCAATCCGGTTTACCTCCAGCAAGTGTCCAACACTCTGAACGCGCTAAACTCGAATCTCGGCACCAAAGCCAGAGAGCGCAACGATTTGGTGTTCACTCCCCGTCTGGACTATCAGCCAAGTTCCAGAGATGGCCTGTTCCTCAGTCTTAATGTGAACCGGTTCAACTCGCCCGGCGGCGTCATCACCGACCCTACTGTAGGTAACTATGGGACGCAGACTCTGGCCAACGCCTACGTGCATGCCTTCCAAGCCAGCCTGGGATGGACGCACACGTTCTCCTCCAACCTGCTGAACGAATTCCACGCCGGCACCTCGCAAGACAACCAGATCTCGACCTCAACCGGTTCGGCTCCAAAAACCCCCACCTTGATTCTGGATAGTCCCGCCGCCTTCATTCTGGGCAACGCTCCTTTCTCTGTTGGAAGGGTTTTTGAAAGACAGTACTCCGTGGCCGACCGCGTCGACTACGTGATTGGCAAGCACACCTTGCAATTCGGTTTCGATATGAGCCGCGCCTGGGATGCCGACAACAATGATGGCGGCGCTGATCCGAACGCCGCGGTCCAGTTCGGGTCGTTCCTCGGCAGTTATGAATTCTCGAATCTGGAGGCTTTTGCGTTGGGGGAATACAACTTCTTCAGCCAAGCGTCGGGGACACGGACTTTTTCTTTTTCCGTGCCCTACTATGGATTCTACGTCCAGGACTCGTTCCGGGCTTTGCCGAAGTTGACGCTGGAAATGGGCTTGCGCGAAGACTTCCAGATTTACCCGCAGCCCGAGAAGAACCCGGCCTTCCCGCTCACCGGGCAGTATCCAAACCAGTTTCGCCGCGTGGCGCCGCGCTTCGGATTTGCTTGGCAACCTGAGTCGAAGACGGTAGTGCGTGGCGGATTCGGACAGTTCTATACCAACATGAACGGTCTGAATTATCGCAACGCGGTAGTGTCAAACGGACTGCCGTCACAGCAGGCTTCGGCAAGTGTCACTTATGGGGCGGGTCCGCCGAACCAGCAGGTGCCGACGTTTCCGAATATCCTCCCCGCTAACTCCCCCCTGTTCGCGGCTTCTCCCGACATTTCCCTGGTTTCTCCACGGTTCAGGGCACCCTATGTTTTGCAAGCGAGCTTGCAGATTGAGCGCGAGATCTTCGAGAACACGACTCTGACCATTGGCACCATGTGGAATCACGGGGTGCATCTGCTTTCCGGCAGCGCCTACGACTTAAACCTGAATCCGTTGCGAGGCACGACGACCTATGTAGTTTGTTCCCAGAAGGCAACCACGGCCCCCTGCAGTGGGCCGACGGTCAGCCTGCCAAACATGGACAACGGGCTGCTCACCGAAGGCCGCATCAGCTCCAACTTTAACGAGATCAACGAACTGATCAGCCCCGGGCAAAACCATTACAATTCTTTCTTCCTCCAGTTGCAGCGTCTCTTGTCACAAGGACTTTCTCTGCAATTTTCTTACACCTTCGCCAAGAGCATCATGCTCGATGGGATGGACTTCAACAATCAGTTCGACTTCGGCAACACCCATGCCGCTTCGCTGCTCGACCAGCGACATCGAGCTAGCTTTGGAGGCGTCTACCGGCCCCGACTGGAAAGACTCTCTAGGTCCGGTACAGGGCGCGCCCTGCTCACGGGCTGGAAGCTGAGCAGTGTTATGGAGTTCTCTTCCGGCCGTCCCTACGCCGGTCTGCTGAGTCCCGCGTGCACCAGTTCGACCCTGTCATTCGCGAATTGTGACGGCGCCAATGGAAATCTGAACGACAGCGCCTTTAACGAAGGCACCGCGAACACCGCGGCGGGAATCAATGGCGGTGGCCCCACGCCGGGAGTCGGCCTGAATTCTTTCTACGGCCCGTGGCTTGAGAGGGTCGACGTCGGACTGGCCCGCAGTTTCTCGATCAAGGAAGGCAAGGAACTGCAATTTCAGGTGCAAGCGTTCAATTTGTTCAACCACGCCAACTATTACGTGCAGAACGGCAACGGGATCAACCAGTTGCAGTACAACCCCATCGGCACCAACTGTGGTGATGGCGCAACGCCGAATCAGACGTGCTACCTGATGCCCAACTCGGGCCCGGGCAATTTCGGAGCCCTCCAGGAAATTAGCCCAAGCGGTCTTCCGCGCGTGTTGCAGTTCGCCGCACGATTCACGTTCTAGGGGCGCGTGAATCTCCCGAGGACTTTAGCCAGAGGTAAGGATGGGGGTCCCGTTGCAGAGGCTCGGTTGGATTGTGAATGGTATTCGGGTCAAGTGGCGAAGTCACGCTGGCTGCGGATTCAATCTGTCAACCATGTGTTTGCTCTGACACTTACGGATAGAAAAGGGCCACATACGGCCCGTAGCATCTGCCTGTTTCTGTGTTTGCCTCTTTACGATTTTCGAAAGAATTGACGAACTTTTAACGTTGCGGTAACCGACCTTCTGTAGGGTCGCCAGTACTTTTCCAACAGGCCCCAAGTTTCTGAACCAATTCCCCCAAACGCATTGCCGCGTCGGGGGATGTGAAGACAGATTGACGTTGCTAGCAACTCAACCGAAGGTGGAAGGAGGGGAGAGGAGTTATGAAACGGGTCGTGCTTTTCGCTTTGATTATGCTGACAGTTGGTGTCACACAGACACAGGCAGAGGAAAAGGCGCTGCTTCACGTCACGAGGGTTGAACACCCGAATACTACGGAGGAATTTGGGGACTACGGCATATCCGCGGTAGAGGTCATAAAGGTATGGGGTCACACGCGCGACGTTGCATACGTACTCTCTTGCAAAGAGGTTTGGAAAGGTGAAAAGGCGCTCGGAGCACCTTGTGCCCTCATGAACGCCGGCAAAGCATACGAGGTGAATGTATTCGCAACATTTATTGGCTTTCCCGCCGACCAGCCAGACCCGCCTGCGTATGCATGGTATGCGATTCTGGAAGAAAGGGACAAGTAGCGGCAAGTCAGCCGCTCACAGTCAACCCGCTTCGGCCGCGGAAGTCTCCCTACCCGCATCGGCGGTAATCGAGGGCCCTCAGGTCCAAGCACTTCGGGCAAGAACACTCAACAAAGGTGCCGGGATCGCGGGCGATCTCCAGCAGAGTTGCCGCACTGGTGTGAAACAGCAGGTTATAGATCAGCCGTTTATTCTGCAATGCGAGCGGAGCGAATTCCCGCGGCAGGGTGAAGACGACGTGCACGTAGCTAGCGGGCAGCAACTCTCGTTCCCGCGCCTGGAGCCAGCGCAGGCGCGCTGATTCCGCCTTAGGACGAGAACACTTGTGTCAGACGACTGATGCGCAGCAGTTCCATCACGCGCGGGGTCATGTTGGCGAATTCAAGGATGCATAGGCCCTGATTGATTGCGGACACCTTGAGGCCAACCAGCGCTCGAGTGTTCGGAAAATTCAGGATACTACCTCAATCGCCGATCTCCGCACCATTTTCGAGCCTGATTCGCCGAGCGCATGGCTCGATACCGGCTAGAACCTCCGCCGCCACCCACAAACTGAGGCTCCAGATTGTTGATGGAAAGCGGCACTGGTGCATTGGGCTCTGAGCGCACATGCACCGCAACGTTTGCGGGTTCCGATGTAGTTAAAGGCCCGATTCCGATGAACTCGACCACCGTAGTTGAGGGGCTGGCCAGCAGGACAGATGTAGCGATTGTGTTCCGCTTCGTAAGTGAAACGCTCGGGGCCGAAGAATGGACTACTCTTTCTGTCGATACTGTCGCGGGTCCGCATGTAGGGATCCGGTCCGCCAACCATTGTAGGAACTCCCCGTTTCCGTATGTCGTATCGGCCGCCACCGATTCTGGCGCTCGTCCTTGCCACGCGGTGAAGCGTGTGAGCATATCTTGCGCGGCCACGGTTTCCTGGCTCATGCGCGCCGCCGTGGCTTGTACTCCCACAATCACGCAGCTGCTAACTCCAGGCATCCTGCAGATTGCCGAGTTGGTCCACAGCCTCGCAGACTATCTCCCGCGGCATGCCGAAGCGCTGTTCAATGGCGGTATTCAACTCCTCACGATCTGCCAACGCACGCAGGGCCGATTTGTTTCCCCCCGATTCGACCAGTGCCAAATTGTGGATGAGGACGGAACGGCCCGGATGGAATCGCACCAGCAAAACCGAATTTAGGAACGTTGCATTGGCAGAGAACGAAGCAACGATCACCTTGCCGGAGTCCTCAATTTTCCTGGGCGTCGGCTTCGCTAGATCGCCGTGGCGCAAGACTCCATCCCGATATAGTTCAAGGCGCGAACAGCCGTTTGCGTCTTGTGGCTTTAGCACATAACGATCGCGGCCCAATGTGATTTCATAGTCCGCCGCTAGGTCACGAGGAATT
>Ga0310038_10003835_pt1 | contig 10769 bp, 10 predicted proteins | sample Sb_taG_6_FD_200461 | JGI IMG/M metagenome (GOLD analysis project Ga0310038, IMG submission 200461) | Peat soil microbial communities from Weissenstadt, Germany - Sb_50d_4_PS metaG (v2) (version 2) | ecosystem: Environmental > Terrestrial > Soil > Wetlands > Peat | place: Germany: Weissenstadt... | reverse complement strand
CCGCCAGCAGTCAGCACGCGAGCGCCCACGCGGTTGACGAGACGGCCGGCGATCGGCGCGGTCATGCCGATCGCGACCGGTAGCACCGCGAGCTGCAGTCCGATGAGTGCGGCGCTGTCGCGGTCGGCGGAGAGGTAATACGGGACGATGAACAGCGTCCCGAACAGCGCCAGGTAGGACACCAGGCTGCTGCCGAGGCCGCTCGGCAGTCCTCGGCGGCGGAGGATCGAGAGATCAATCAGGGGCGCGCGGACCCGCTGCTCACGGCGGACGAACGCGAGCGCGGCGACGATGCCTGCGGCGAGGAAGGCGAGCAGCAGGCCGTTCGCGTAGCCCTCCCGGCCGGCGAGCGAGAGATACACGAGCGGTCCCATCGCGGCGAGCGCGAGGAGCGCGGCACCGAGGGTATCGGGCGCGCCGAGCTCGCGGCGAGATCGGCTGCGCGGCAGTAGAAACCATCCGAGCGCGAGACCGATCACTCCCGCGGGGACATTGACGAGGAAGATCAGTCGCCACCCCGCGAGCGACAGCAGGATTCCGCCGACCGCGGGTCCGAGCGCCAAGCCGAGGGCCTGCGCGCTCCCCTGGACGCCGATTGCCCTCCCGAGCATGGGCCGGGGCATCGCCTCGGTGATCAGCGCGACGCTGTTGGCTTGAAGCATCGCCGCGCCGATTGCCTGGAGCACACGCGCGGCGATTAGAACGGTCAGCGTGGGTCCCAGCCCGCACAGGACCGACCCCGCGGTGAACACGCCGAACCCGTAGACGTAGAGCAGCTTGCGCCCCACGGCGTCTGCGATCCGGCCGACGGTCGCGACGGTGGCCACCAACACCAGCAAGTAGGCGAGCGCCACCCATTCGACCGCGCCCAGGCTCACGTGGAGATCGCGACCCATCCGGGGCAACGCGACCGTCACGATGCTCGCGTCGAGCTGCCCCATAAACGCGCCGATGCAGACCGTGCCGACCACGAACCAGTGCGCGCGCGGGTTCTCGCGTACCGCCGCCGGCCGTCGCGGCTCGCGCAGCAACTGCCGCCCCACCCACCCGGATGAGAGCGGGGTATCGAACGAGCGCGTCACACATCCATTCCAGCGCGTTGGCTGTCATAGTTCAAAGACATATTTAGGAACTCAATGACTGTAATTGCCTATGGATGAGCGGCGGCTCGGCTACTTCCTCGCCGTGGTCGACGAGGGGACCGTGACGCGGGCCGCTCGTCGCCTGCACGTCGCGCAACCCTCCCTCTCCCAGGCCGTTCGCGCCTTGGAGTCAGAGCTCGGCGCAGAGCTGTTCCATCGGGTCGGGCGTGGCCTCCGGCTATCCGCGGCGGGGGAAGCGTTCGTCGGCCCGGCCCGTCAGATTTTGCGAGCGAGCGACGAAGCCCGCGACGCGATCGCCGGGATCGTCGAGCTGAGGACGGGAAGGCTCGAACTCGCCGCGCTCGCGACGCTCGCCGTCGACCCGATGGCGAACCTGATCGGCCGATTTCGAGAGCGGCACCCCGGGATCGAGTTCCGCGTCCACGAACCCGAGACCGCCGACGGCGTGCGAGCGCTCGTCCGCGATGGCACCTGCGAGCTCGGCGCCGCCCACCTCCCGCTCACCGGTGTGCAGCTCATCGCCCACCCCCTCGGCGAGCAGGAGCTGCTGTTCGTGATGCCTCCCGACTCGATCCCCGACGGCGATCAGCCACTCGGAGCTCGCGAGCTGGCGCGAACGCCGCTCGTCGTCAGCCCACCCGGCACCTCGACCCGCATCCTGCTTGAGCAGGCGCTCACCGCGGTCGGGGTCACTCCGGAGATCGCCGTGGAAACCGCCGCACGCGAGGCGATCGTCCCACTGGTGCTCGCCGGTGCAGGAGCCGCCCTGCTCCCAGCGCCGCTCGCCCGCGAGGCGCAGCGGCGAGGCGCCACGGTCCGCAGCGCCCGGCCGAAAATCACCCGTACCGTCGGGCTCGTCCACCGGTCCTCGCGCCTGTCGCCAACCGCCGCCGCGTTCCTCGCGCTCGCGACGGACGAGTCGCTCAGAGGGCGACCTGCGAGCCCATGATCACCGTCCGGTCGCTTGGGAGCCCGAAGTGCTCGATCGCGCTCGATGCGTTGCGGGCCATCGCGATGAACAGGTTCTTTCGCCAGCGCCGCATCCCCGGATCGTCGGTCGGCGTGATCGTGATCCGCGAGACGAAGTACGAGGCGTGCTCGAGGTCGAGATTGCGCTCGAGCAGGCCTTCCTTGCGCGCCTGCGCCAGCACGTCGGGGATGTTGAGCTTGTCGTGATAGCCGAAGCGGGCGGTCAGATGGACGACCTTGAAGCGGCCGTGGCCAAGCACCTCGACCGCGCACCGGTCGAACGTCTCGACGTGCGGAATGCTGACGGTGTCGACCGAAACGATCACGACCTTCTCCGGAAGCGTGTGGGTGTGCTCGACGTCGGCGCGCAGCGCCAGTGGGGTGGTGTCCTTGTCGCGACAGAGGAACACCGCGACGCCGGGAGCCCGGACCAGCGGCGGCTGCGCGGAGGCGAGTCCGTCGAGGAACTCGTTGAGCTGTCCTTCCTGGGCGACGCGATTCCTCGTAACGATCACCTGGCCGCGGCGCCAGTTGATCATCACGATCGACATCAGGAGTCCGATCACCAGGGGCAGCCACGCACCGTGCTCGACCTTCGCGATGTTCGCGCTGAAGAACGCGACCTCCACCGTCAGGAACAGCACCGCGATCGGCGCCAGCCTTCGTTTGGCCGTGCCCCAGAGCAACCGCGCGACGGCGAGGAACAGAACGGTGTTGAGGATGAACGTGCCCGTCACCGCGACGCCGTAGATGTCGCCCAGCTTGTTGGAGGAGCGGAACACGAGCGTCAGCGTGAGCACGCCGACGCACAGCAGCCAGTTGATGATCGGGACGTAGATCTGGCCCTCGACCTTGGACGTGTGCAGGACTCGCAGCCTCGGGAGGAAGCCGAGTTGAACGGCTTGCTTAGCCACCGAGAAGGAGCCCGAGATCACCGCCTGGGAGGCGATCACCGTCGCGACGGCGGCGAGTACGACCATTGGCCACAGAGCCCAATGCGGGGTCATCTGGTAGAAGGGATTGAACGTGTTCGCGTCCTTCGCGAGGGCCGGGTGGTGGAGGATGAAGACCCCCTGGCCCAGGTAGTTGAGCACGAGCGCCGGTAGCGCCAGGCCGAACCAGCCGATCCGGATCGGCGACGCGCCGAAGTGGCCCCGGTCGGCGTACAAGGCCTCGGCGCCCGTCACCGCCAGCACCACGCCGCCGAGCACGAGGTAACCGGCGGCGCCGTGATCGACGAAGAACCGGATCGCCCAGGTCGGGGAAAGCCCCTGGAACACCGCCGGGTCCTTGACCACCTGGCTGAGGCCTAACAGCCCGATTACCGAGAACCACACGAGGAGGATCGGCCCGAACAGCCATCCGATCGTTCCCGACCCGAACCGCTGCAGGATGAACAGGCCGAGCAGGATCGCCACGGACAGAGGCACGACCAGATGCGCCAGCGCCGGCGTGGCCACCTGAACTCCCTGGATCGCGCCGAGCACCGAGATCGCGGGAGTGATCATGCCGTCGCCGAAGAACAGCGCGGCGCCGAAGATCCCGAGCGTCACCAGCAGCGCTCCGTGGACGACCTTGTTGCGCTGCAGAAGGGCGGTCAGCGCCATGATCCCCCCATCACCGCGGTTATGCGCGCGCATGATGAAGCCCGCGTACTTGATCGATACGACGACCATCAGCGCCCAGAAGATCAAAGACGCGATCCCGTACACCGTCGCCGGCGTAATCACCGCCGTGGCCTTGTACGAGCTGAAGATGGCCTGCTCGGTGTACAGGGGGCTGGTGCCGATGTCCCCGTACACGACCCCGAGCGCACCCAGCACCAAGACCGCCCGGCCCGCGTGGGCGATCACGTCTCGGTCGGAGTCGGCGAGAGCCTCGAACCGCTTCCGCGTAGCCTCAGATTCTTCGGCGTGAGCACTGGGCGCCGGTGGAGCGACGTAGCCGATCTTGTGGGCCGCCTCGTGCAGACTGCGCTTGCGCGATGTGTTCATCCCAGGGCCTCTTCGCCGACTCGGACCCCGTCACGTCGCGCGAGCGGCTCAAGCGCGGCGGCCGCCGCGCGCAGTTGGCTTCCAAGCGCTCCGGGCTCGGTGGGCCGGTAGAGCGGACTGGCACCGTCGGTGAGCAGCGACTCGAGCAGCGCGATCCCGTGGGCGCTGACCGGCTCGGGCGCACGCAGCCGCCGGTCCAGGGTCGCGAGCACCGTCCGCGCCGCGATTACCTCGCGCCGGTCCGGCCGGATCGCTGCACTGAACCCGCGCGTGGTCGCCTCGGCATCGCGGACGGCCCTGGCCAACCCGGCCGCCACGCGCGCGCGGAAACGCCGGCTGGTGAGCCGCCGGCCCCTGATCGCGAGGAGCGCGCCGGCTTCCGGGCTTTCGCCCGCGGCCAGCCGACGGTCAAGCTCGCTGGCGCGCCAACTGGCGATCAGCGAGAGACGGATGCGCCGACACCGGCCCCCTCCCGGACGGAGCGAGAGCGGTGGATACGAAAGGCGCTCGAGATCGGCAACAGACATCGCAAATTGGTGCACCTCCCATGCTCGCCGAGGCTCCGTGTAAGCGACGCTAAGAAAGCGCTGGGCACCGTAGAGATTTCGTCAACGCGCGCTCGCCACATCCGGCGACCTCGGCTCAGATGAGTGCGCCGGCGCATGGTTCGACATCATCGAGCCGTGACCGATCGCCCTTTGAGCAACGAACCGGTGCACAGTCTCTGGAGCGCGACCGTGGATCAGCCGCGCGACCGTCCCCCGCTCGAGCGTGACCTCGACGTCGACGTCGTGATCGTCGGCGCCGGCTACACGGGGCTATGGACCGCCTATTACCTCCGACGTGCGGATCCGAATGTGAGGATTGCCGTTATCGATCAGACCCATGTCGGGTTCGGCGCTTCCGGGCGAAACGGTGGTTGGTGCTCTGCGATCTTTCCGGTCGGTCCGCGGAAGCTCGTGCAGATGCATGGATACGAGCAGGCGAATGCGCTCCGGGTTGCGATGCAGGAGGCCGTCGACGAGGTCGGGGTGGTCGCCCTCGCCGAGGGAATGCAGATCGACTTCGCCAAGGGCGGATGCGTGACCCTCGCGCGAAACCCCGCCCAGCTCACCCGTGCGCGCGCCGACGTCGAGGCCGCGCGCGGCTACGGCATCGGGGAGCAAGATCTCCGCTTCCTCTCCGGTGAGGAGGCCCGGTCGATCACGGGCGCGCAGGGCGTGTTGGGCGCGATCTACACCCCGCACTGCGCAGCCGTGCATCCCGGCCGCCTGGTCCGCCAACTCGCCGAGCGAGTGGTGCGGGCCGGCGTCGCAATCTATGAACGGACCGCCGCGCGGACGATTGCGCCCGGCGTGGTCGCGACCGACCGTGGCTGCATCCGGGCCGATCTGATCGTCCGGGCAACCGAGGGTTACACGGCGCGGCTGCCGGGCTCGCGGCGCTCGCTGCTGCCGATCTACTCGCTGATGATCGCGACCGAGCCGTTGCCCGACGCGGCTTGGGATGAGATCGGCCTGCGCGGCCGCGAGACGTTCACCGACCATCGGCACTTGCGGATCTACGGCCAGCGGACCGCTGACGGCCGGCTGGCGTTCGGGGGTCGCGGCGCGCCCTATCACTTCGGATCGGCGATACGGCCCGAATTCGACACGGACGCGCGAATCCATGCGGGTCTCGAGAGCCTTCTGACGGAGCTGTTTCCGGTCGTGGCCGGACACGCGATCACTCATGCGTGGGGCGGGCCGCTAGCGATCGCGCGCGACTGGCACCCATCGGTCGGGCTCGATCGCGCCACGGGAATCGCCTGGGCGGGAGGCTATGTCGGCGACGGTGTCGCTACCACGAACCTCGCCGGCCGCACGCTCAGCGACTTGATCCTCGGGCGAAACAGCGACCTGACCGCATTGCCATGGGTCAACCACCGCTCCCGGCGTTGGGAGCCCGAACCGCTGCGATGGCTCGGCGTGAACGCCGGACTCGGGCTCGTCGCCACGGCCGATCGCGAAGAGGCAAGATCCGGAAAGCCCGCCCGCCGCGCCCGGACCCTCGCCCGCATACTCGGTTACTGAAGATCGACCGTCGATCACTCAAGCGAACGGGTTGGCGGGCCGATGTCACACGAAGCGTTTGGCGCGGGGTCGACGTCGTGCCCGACGCAGGGGACCTCGATGACCCGTCTTTCGGTGTACATACTCGTACTTGCGGTGCTGGCGATTGCCATCGCCGGCTGTGGTGCGCAGGTCGGGACGAGCGAGGCGCCGCCTGCGGCGATTGCCTCAGTGCCCCAGGCCCGCCCACATGCGATCGAGCCCGCGGCCGGCGTGCAGGCGGCCGCCGCCGCTGATCCCGCCTCGCCTGTCGTGGGCGACCCGACCGCCCACGCCCCTTCGCTGGCCGAGGTCAAGCGCGAGCTGAAGCAGCTGAACCTCTGCGGTGGCGTGACCAACGCCGCCGACGCGCAGCCGGTCGCCACATCGTCGGGGCCAGGGTTCGTGGCCGATCCGGGCACCAGTCAGACCGAGGGCCAACTGCCGGTGCTGACCGCGCGACTCAACGCGCTCGCGCTTTGGCTGCACGTGACGATCTACGGCATCAGCGGCTATCGCACTCCGGCGCACAGCGTCGCCGTCGGCGGCTACGCCGACGACCCGCACACGAAGGGCGAAGCCGAGGACATCGGCGTCAACAGCCTCCTGCGTTCGAGTGCCGCTCAGATCAGCGAAGCCGAGCTGGCCCGGTTCGGCCTCTACCGACCCTTCGACCCCACGGACAATCCGGACAACACCGAGGTCAACCACATCCAGCTGATCCCCGCCGGCGGCCCGCTGACCGCAGCCGTGGCGACCGCCGACTTCACGCCGGATCCGATGTGCCAGTAGGGAACCGGCCGCAGACCTGCTCTACCGTTCGCCTGGACGAACGAGAGGCGTGCGTTGCCCAGCACGATTGAATCCGCACCAGAGCCCGAGTCGCCCGTGGTCGAGGCATTGATCCTCGATCTCCTCGAGTGGATCGGCCCCAACTCCCGCCCGTACTCCGAGGTGCTCGAGTCATGGCGGACGTCGTGTCCGCGACTTCCCGTGTGGGAAGCCGCCAACGACCGTGGGTTCGTTTCACGTCATCGCGCTCCCGGACGGGGGACCGTTGTCTCCGTGTCCGCCGCGGGCGCGAACCATCTGCGCGCACATCGCCGGGCGTAGTCGCCCGCGATCGGCGAGGCGGCGCCGGCGCCGACTAAGGTCAGACCCCAGAGATCTCTTCGTTTTCGACCGTCAGGAGACCAACGTGTTGGACAAGAGCGTGATTGGTGGTGAGCAGCGGACGCTCGCCGACGGCAACGCCATCCCGCTGCTCGGGCTGGGCGTGTGGCAGGTCCCCGATGGCGCCGAGTGCGAGCGGGCGGTCCGCTGGGCGCTCGAAGCCGGATACCGGCACATCGACACCGCCCAGGCCTACGGCAACGAGGGGAGCGTCGGGCAGGCCCTTCGCGACAGCGGTATCCCCCGTGAGGAGGTGTTCATCACCACCAAGTTCTACCCGGCGCGCCGCGACCCGGCGGCGGAGATCGAGGGCAGCTTACGACGGCTCGGCGTCGACCAGGTGGACCTCTACATCATCCACTGGCCTCAGAACGGACCCACGTGGGCGTGGCCGGGGATGGAGGCGGCTCGCGAACGCGGACACACCCGCTCGATCGGAGTCTCGAACTTCAGCGCGCAGGAACTCGACGAGGTCATCGCGATCGCGGGCACGCCGCCGGCGATCAATCAGGTGCAGTTCAGCCCGTTCGAGTACCGGCGGTCACTGCTCGCGGCGTGCGAGACGCGCAACGTGGCCGTCGAGGCCTACAGCCCGCTCGGGACGGGCCGGCACCTTTCCGATGCGACCGTCGCGCGGGTGGCTGAGGGCGTCGGGCGGACAGCGGCGCAGGTCTTGCTTCGCTGGTGCCTTCAGCGCGGCACGATCGTCCTGTCGAAGTCGACCCACCGGGAGCGGATCGAGCAGAACGCCCAGATCTTCGACTTCACGCTGTCGGACGACGATATGGCCACGCTTGACGCGCTGGACGTGACCGGAGGCACCGACCGAGCGCGCGAACGCAAGTGGTGGTGACCTCGGCGGATCAGTAGCGTCCCCGGCTGCCAACGACTCTGACCGGCCTCAGCCGGCGCCGGACTGAAACGGAGGAGACGTGTACGAGCAGGAAACGATGATCTCAACCCCCGACGGCGAGATGACGACGTTCGTCACCCATCCGGATGGCGACGGCCCCTTCCCGGTCGCGGTCCTGTATATGGACGGCGTCGGCTACCGGGATCAGATCAAGACGAACGCGCGGCGCTTCGCGGCCGACGGCTACTACTGCGTCGCGCCGGACCTCTTCTACCGGTCCGGTGAGAAGTTGACGTTCGACTTCGCGCGGATGGGCGACGAGGCGTACCGCGCGCGGCTGATTAGCATCATCGGCAGCGTGAAGCCGGACGCGGTGGTCGCGGACACCGAGGCGATCTTCGATGCGATCGCGGACGACCCGGCCGCCGCAAGCGCCGCCAAGGTCTGCGTCGGCTACTGCATGGGCGCCCGTATGGCGCTCCACGCAGCCGCTGCCATGCCGGACGAGTTCGTAGCCGCGGCGGGCATCCACCCCGGCGCGCTGGTCACCGACCAGCCGGACTCGCCGCATCGCGACCTCGCCGACGTGCGGGGCGAGCTGTACTTCGCGTTCGCGGAGAACGACCACTCGGCGACGCCGGAGAACGTCGACCGCTTCCGCCAGGCGCTCGGAGAACACGGCGTCGCGGGCGTGGTCGAGCGCCTGCCCGGGACCAGCCATGGGTTCGCCATGGCCGACCTTCCCGTGTATGACGAGGCGGCCACCGAGCGCCACTTCGAGCGCACGCTCGAGCTTTGGCGCCGCAACCTCTCACAGGAACGCGTAGGCACGTAACCGAGCACGCCCGCGCGGGTGCCTGATCAGGCGCGCGCGGGCTCGTCGCCCCGCCTCGTCTGCTCGAGGCGGCGCTCGCTGACCTCGGTCAGGAGCTCGAGGAGCGCGGCGGTTGCCGGCGAGCGATGTACGCCCGCCAGTGTCGCGGCCTCGATCGTGCGCATCGGGGCGGAGCGCCCAAGGGTGCGGACCGTGACATCGTGGCGCACGTTGGTGAGCGCGAGCTCGGGAACCACGGCGACCCCCGCGCCGGCGGCGACCATTCCCTGCACGACGTTGAAGTCGTCGCTGTGAAAGCCGACACGTGGCCCGGCCTCGGACCCGGCGCCCGAGGCGAGGAACACGCGGCCATGGCGGGTGGGGCTGCGGCCGAGCTCGATCCACACCTCCCCGGCGAGGTCCTCGACGCGCAGTCGCCTGCGGCGGGCGAGCCGATGGTGGGTGGACAGAAGCGCGCATCTCGGCTCGTCGAGCAGTGGTGGAGGTCGATCCCCCCGAGGAGGCGCTCGAGTTCTACGGCGCGTTCTTCGAGCTGCGCGGCATCGACCGCGAGCCGGGCATGGCATTCATCGACATGGGCGATCAGTTCATCGCGCTCAGTCAAGGACGCGCTCAGACCCGACACGAGGATCGACACTTCGGGCTGGTCGTCGACGACACGGCGGCGGCGCGAGCCGCGCTGGAGGAGCACGGGGCGGAGATCCTCCCCGGCTCGCGGCTCGACTTCCTCGATCCGTGGGGCAACCGAATCCAGGTCGTCGACTACCGCGACATCCAGTTCACGAAGGCTCCGCCGGTGATCCGCGGGATGGGACTCGACCACCTGCGCAAACGCGACACCGCGATCGAGCAACTGCGCACCAAGGGACACCTAGCGTCCACGAGACGAGCGCCGGGACTGATGTCATCGCCAGTTGATCGAGGACGGGTACCGGGTTAGTCGATCCTCACCGGGGTGTCCGCGAATATCACGCGATCGCCAGGACGGAGCCTGCACCGACCCACGCGGGCACCATTCACCGTAGTGCCGTTCGTCGAGCCGAGGTCACAGACCACCCAGTGGCCGTCGCGGAACAAGAGCCGAGCATGCCGGCGCGACACCGCGTCGCTGGCCAGCACCACGTCGCAATCCCGGCTGCGTCCAAGCAGCAGCTCGCTCTGGCCGCCGTTCCAGTCGAGTGCCAGCAGCACCGCGTGGTCCTCCAACCCGTGCGACCGCGTCGGCCTGAGCGTTGCTCCCGTCGCGTCGGCGACTTCTCGGAGCTTCGCACGCCACCGGCGATGCGCACCTCGAGGATTGAGGTCTCCAACCAGGCGCAACGGATCGATCAGCCGCCCGCTCAGCACCTGATCCAACCGGTGAGCAAACGTCTCCTCGCTCAGCAGCCCGTCGACGTAAGCCGTGTTCAGGACGCGAGCGATCTGCCTTCGCGATGCTCCGGGGCCGAGCATCCACGAAGTCTCCCGCGGACACGACAGCCTGTCCAGACTTCGCGTCAGGCTGCTCTATCGGCTCGGGAGTCCCGGATCGCTCGCACTGACCGTAGCCCGACAACAGGCGGACCAGCCGCGTCTCGCGTCTGCCCAAGCAACCGGCCTAGTCCCTTTCCGGCAGAACGGCCAGCAGTCAAGTCGGATCTCGTGGTGTAACGGGTAGAGCTCGTCGGTGAGGGGGGATATGGCGGCTCACGCCGTCGGGAGCGTGATCACCTCCTCGTGTTTGGCTTGGTCGGGCGGTCGGGCTGAAACCGA
>Ga0310038_10003828_pt1 | contig 10785 bp, 4 predicted proteins | sample Sb_taG_6_FD_200461 | JGI IMG/M metagenome (GOLD analysis project Ga0310038, IMG submission 200461) | Peat soil microbial communities from Weissenstadt, Germany - Sb_50d_4_PS metaG (v2) (version 2) | ecosystem: Environmental > Terrestrial > Soil > Wetlands > Peat | place: Germany: Weissenstadt... | reverse complement strand
TGAGCGCCGTGCCTGCAGGGCTGCGCGTAATTCGCCGCGAAAAGATTGATGCAATCTTCTCGACCTTTCCGATCCCGTCCGCGGTGATGATCGGATGGCTGCTGCATCGCTTGACCGGCAAGCCATGGATTGTGGATCTGCGCGATTCGATGACCGAGGACGACTATCCGCGCGATCCGGCGATTCGCCGCCATCTGCGCAAGCTCGAGGCGCGCGTGGTTCGCGACGCCTCGCGCATACTTTTCACCGCCGCTTCGGCCATCCGGATTTATCGCCAGCGCTATCCCTCGTTGACGGCGGACAAGTGCGTTCTCGTGCCGAACGGTTACGATGAAGACGATTTCCAGAACATCCCGGAAGCGCCGGCGACGAATCGATCCGCCGATCGGCCACTACGACTTTTGCATCTCGGCTTGCTCTATCCGGCCGAACGCGATCCGCGGCCATTTTTCCGCGCGATTGCGCGGCTCAAGTCGGAGGGACGCGTCTCGGCGAATTCGCTGACGATCGATCTGCGTGCAAGCGGCTACGAGCCGCTCTACGCCGCGATGCTCCGCGAAATCGGCGTGGACGATATCGTGCACCTATTGCCGCCGCTCCCGTATCGCGAGGCGCTGCGAGACGCCGCGCAGGCCGATGCGCTACTGCTCTTCCAAGCGGCGAATTGCGATCATCAAATTCCCGCGAAAACTTTCGAGTATCTGCGGCTGCGGCGTTCGATTCTGGCGTTGACCAGCGAGACCGGCGACACGGCCGCGCTATTGCATTCAACCGGAGGCGCAACGATATTCGATCTCGCCAACGAAGAGGCGATCTACAGCGGCCTGCCGGGCTTTCTCGACACCATCGCGCACGGCAACCATCCCATGCCCGATGATGGAACGGTCCAGCAATACAGCCGTAGAAGCCAGGCCGCGGCAGTTGCACAATGTTTATCGCAGGTATTGAATGAGAAGGCGCGAGGCGCGGCGGAAGCGGCGTCGGTGCCCGCCAAGTAAGCCATGTGCGGAATATTCGGACTCATAAATCTCAAGCCGGGCGGCGAGCTGCCGCGATCGCTGATGGAGCGGATGGGCCGCGTCATCGCGCATCGCGGCCCCGATGACGATGGCTTTTATTACGGCCGCGGCGTGGCGCTCGGCATGCGGCGCCTCAGCATCATCGACGTTGCCGGCGGCCACCAGCCGATGTCGAATGAAGACGGCTCGGTCTGGGTAGTTTTGAACGGCGAAATTTATAATTTCCAGCAGTTGCGCGAGAGGCTCGAAAAAGCCGGCCACAACTTCCGCACGAAATCCGATACCGAAGCGATTGTCCATCTCTACGAACAGGAAGGCGCAGATTTTGTGAAATATCTGCGCGGGATGTTCGGCGTGGCGATCTGGGACGTGTCGCGCGAGCGCTTGATCGTCGCGCGCGACCGCCTCGGCGAAAAGCCGATGTACATCCGCCGCGAGCCGCACCGGCTTATCTTCGCTTCGGAGTTGAAAGCCATCCTCGAAGATGAGAACGTGCCTCGCCGCGTGGACATGAGCGCGCTGAAAGAATATCTCGCCCTCGGTTACGTGCCCGCGCCCGCCACGATTTTCGAAGGAATCGAAAAACTCCTTCCCGGCCACATGCTCATCATCGAGAAGGGGCAGATTCGCGACGAGGAATATTGGGACGTTCGCTTCGACCAGACCGACAATTGCTCGCAGGCCGAATGGATCGAGCGCGTGCGCGCGAAGCTGCTGGAGACGGTGCGCGCGCAAATGATCAGCGACGTTCCGCTCGGCGCGTTTCTCAGCGGCGGAGTCGATTCGAGCGCCATCGTCGCGGCCATGGCGCGTGCGAGCGATCGCCCCGTCAAAACCTACTCGATCGGATTCGAAGGCGAGGACTCGTTTTACAACGAGCTGCCCTACGCGCGGATCATCGCCGATAAATTCCGCACCGATCACCACGAAATCATCGTGCGGCCGCAGGTCGCGGAGTTGCTGCCGAAGCTCGTGTGGCATCTCGACGAGCCAATTGCAGACTCGGCGTTTGTCACCACGTATCTCGTCTCCCGCATGGCGCGCGAGAGCGTCACCGTAATTCTCTCAGGCGTCGGTGGTGATGAACTATTCGGCGGATACCGGCGCTATCTCGGCGACGAGCTCGGCCGCTACTACCGCTGGCTGCCCGGCCCCGTTCGCAACAAATGGCTGCCCGGACTGCTCTCACGACTGCCGCAAGACCGCCATTCGTCATGGAAAAATAATATTCGCTACGCGAGCGCCTTCGCGAAGACTGCCGGCCTCGATATCGCGGAGCGCTATTCGAGTTACGTCACGGCCTTCGCTCCGGAAGTGCGCGCGCGCCTTTTGCGGCAAACGAACGGCGGAAATGGAAGCGACGCGGCTTCCGATGTTCTCCTGAGTTACTTTGAGAAAGCCCGCGGCTGGGACAGCCTTCACCAGATCATCTACGTCGATCTCAAGACTTCGCTAGCCGATGATCTGCTGGCGCTCACCGATCGCATGAGCATGGCCTCCTCGCTCGAATGCCGCGCCCCGCTCGTTGATTACGAGCTTGTCGAGATGACCGCGCGGATGCCGGCCAATCTGAAAGTCCGCGGCCTGACGATGAAATACTTGCTGAAGAAAGTGCTCGAGCCTCTTGTGCCGCGCGAAATTCTGCATCGCAAGAAGCGCGGCTTCGGCGCCCCCATGGGCGCCTGGCTGCGGCGCGATCTCGAGAGCCTCGTTGGCGACACACTCGGCGAATCGCAAGTGAGACGCCGCGGCTTCTTCGATCCCGCGGTAGTGAACGAAATCATCGCCGCGCACCGATCGCAGACCAGCGATCACACCGACCATTTACTCGCGCTCATCAATCTCGAGCTCTGGTGCCGCATCTATCTCGATGGGAACGACTGGCGCTCAGCGCCCGAAGCTCCCGTGACCGCGGCGCGAACCACGTGATCCGCCCGTCCGCAGCAATCCCGATGCAAGCCCGCGAGAAAGTCTAAAGTGCGAATCCTCTTCATCTGCCATCGCTTTCCATTTCCCCCGAATCGCGGCGGCAAAATTCGCCCGTTTCAAATGATCCGGCATCTTTCACAAAGCCACGAGGTCACCGTCGCGAGCCTCGCCTTCACGCAGGAGGAACTCGACGCCGGCGCGGGCCTGCGCGAGCATTGCTCCGAGATCATCGCCGAAATTTTGCCGAATTCCACGCGCTGGCCTCAGGCGGTGATGGCGCTGCCGGGAAGCACGCCGTCGTCGGTTGCGTATTTCCGCTCCAATAAGCTGCGCGCGCGAATTGAAGCGGCCTGGCAGAAGAAGAAATTCGACGCGGTGATGGTGCACTGTGCGTTCGTCGCGCAGTACACCCTCGGATTATCCGGCGGCCTGCGCATTCTCGATTACGGTGATATGGATTCGGCGAAATGGATGGATTACGCCGAGCATCGCCGCTTCCCTCTTTCGCTCGGCTATGCGATCGAATCGCGCAAGCTTCGCCGCTACGAACGCGCCATGGCCGAGCGCTTCGACCGCATCACAATTACCACGCAAGGCGAGAAGGAAGAATTCAAGACGCTGGGCGTCCCAAGACCCTGCACCGTGATTCCCAACGGCGTCGATGGCAATTTCTTCCAACCCGCGGCAATGGGCGGCGGCACGAAGCCGAATATTGTGTTTCTCGGCCGCATGGATTATTTCCCCAATATCGACGGTGTCCTCTGGTTCGTCCGCGAGGTCTATCCCAGCATTCGCCGCGCGATGCCGACGGCAGAATTGCAGATCGTCGGCGCCGATCCCGCGCGCGAAATTTTGCGACTGCGCAGCATCGAGGGCGTCACCGTCACCGGCTTCGTCAAAGATGTCCGCCCTTACCTAACAGAAGCAGCCGTAGCAATCGCTCCGTTGCGCATCGCCCGCGGCACGCAGAACAAAATTCTCGAATGTATGGCGGCAGGAATCCCGGTTGTCTCGACCTCGCAAGCCGCGAAGGGAATTCAAGCCGTTCCTGGCGAACACATCATCGTCGCAGACGGCCCACAAGAATCGAGCCACAGCATTCTGGAACTCCTGAATGATCGCGACCGCCGCATCAAGCTAGCCACCGCGGCCCGTGCACAAGTCGAGCACGCCCATTCCTGGCCCGAGTCGATGAAAATTCTGGATTCGGTTCTAGCGGAAGGATTTTCTGCAGCAGCTTCAGAGGAAATCGCCACGCCGCAACGCACTCGCGCGTAAAGCGCGCGCAGCAAAGCAGCCGCTCAATCAGCTATTTCGGATCAGCAATTCTCTCGCGGGAAATAATCAGTTCGTCGTACCACGTATACGCCTTGTCGTGCGGCGCCTCGCCATCCTTATTCGTCTGATATGGCAGCAGCCACACTTTCCCAAATTTCGCTTTCCCCATGCTGGTATTCACCAGGTCGTAGCCAGTCTTGTTCTCGGGACTGAAATCAATCACCGGCACCGAAGGCTTGCCTTCCTCGGCCACCCAAAGCTGCACGGTGCTGTCCCGATGATAATGACGCGAATTGTCCTCGTACCAAGTCCCCACTTTCACGTGAACTTGAAACGTCATCCACTGATTCGCCTTGTAACCAACACACGGCGGAATCTTCGGCGGAAATCCCGTGACCAGTCTGCATTTTCCCGCAGGCGGCGCCGCATTTTGCGGAGAGAAAACCGACGAGCCGGTGACGTCCACGCCTTGGGGAATCGAGAGTTGCTCGTACTGATCATCCTTATTCCCGCAACTGTGATACATCCGCGGCATGCCGAACTGCCCGCTATTCTCCAGCACCAGATCGATATCCGTACACGAATAGGCCCGATGATCCGGACGATCGCCCTCGCCGATAATCGCTTGCTTCCAACCATTCGATCCCTTGAAGGGCACCAGCATCTCTGGCGAAAATCGCTGCCGCCATTGCACGAAGAATTCATCCGCTTTGCTCTTCGGATCGCCGTTCACCAGCGAATCAAATTGCACCGACAAATCATCCGAAAAATTCGTCCAATATTGTCCGGAACTATTGGCTTTCGAAAATGCAGGCACAGTGAATTTCAACGAGCCGCGACCCGAAGCCGCAACGCTCGTATCAATCTCCGGAGAGTAAACTCCGCTCGCATCCGGGTCGGTGTGCCCGGCGATATCGGCGCGCGAATCAAATCCGACGCAGCGCACAACTCCCGGCGCATGGCATCGCGCTTTGAAATCAGCATCGTCGCCAAGCTTCGCGGAGCCGCCAGATGATTCCGCCTTCGCCGCGCCCAAATTCTGCGCCATCACGGCCGCACCGGCCAAAGCTCCGCCGCCACGAATTCCAATTCCGCTTAACGCAATCGCTAGAGCAGATAAAGTCAGGAAAGAAACAACGAGGAGGAAACTCTTACTCCGCACCATTCCGAATCACCGCGCCTCTCCGATTTCACGCCAATAATCTTAGCGCAAAATGAAGCGGCGGCGCCACGGGGGGATGTGGGCGCCGCCGCTCCTTAACCGGCTGGGGGGCCGGTAGCTCGTTGCGTCAGAACTTCGGATCAGGGATCTGCTGACGCGAAATGATGAGTTCGTCGTACCAGGTATGAGCGGCTGCCTCACCCGGGCATCCAGAGCTGCACTTGTTCGTTTGGTAGTTCAGCAACCACAGCTTGCCGAACTTGACGCGCGGGTTGCCGCTTCCCGATGATGCCGACCCGCCGTAGGCCGTCGGATTGACCAGGTCGTAGCCCGTCTGGCAGGACGGAATGTCCTGTTGCTGCGCATCGCACGCCGCCGAAGTGGCGCCCGGACGGAAGTCCATCACGATCTGCGATGGCTGGCCTTCCTGCGCGACCCACAACTGAATCGTGCTGTCGTGCTTGAACGTTCCCGGAGGCCCGCCGCTGGAATTCACGCCGCCTGGATACCACGTGCCAACCTTGATGTGCAGTTGGAACGTCATCCATTGATTGGCCACGTACGGGACGCACGGCGGAATCGTCGGGATGTTCACTTCAGCCGCGTAGGTGCAGTTCAGGTAGCCGCCTGCCGCATTCTGAGGCGAGAAGAGCCCGTTGCCCTGACTGTCGGTTCTGCCGGTGTTCACGTCGAGTGGATCGTATTCGTCGAGCTTCACGCCGCAGCTGTGGTACATGCGCGGGATTTCGAACTGGTTCGAGTTCTCGACCACCGTCTCGAGATCCGAGCACGAGTACGCTTGGAATTGAGAGGTGTCGCCTTCGCCCACGATGATTTGCTTGAAGCCGTTCGACCCGGCGAAGTGCTGCAACATGCTCTGGTCGAAGCGCTGCCGCCACTGGATCCAGATTTCGTTGCCGCACGGGCCGCCGCCGCAAGCCGTCGTCTTGGACGCCGGATCGCCGTTGACCAGCGAGTCGATTTGCGCCGAGAAATCATCCGAGAAGTCGATGTCGAACGACCCGGATGTGTTCGCGGAGCCAGCCGACGCCGGCACTGTGAACAGAAGCGACCCGCCGCCCGAAGCCGACTGCGTCGAGTCGATGGCCGGTGTGGTTAGCCCAGGCATGATCTTGGGCATACCCGGCGCTGCATTTCCTTGAATGTCCGCAGAAGTATCGAAGCCGACGCAACGAATCACGCCGGAACCCGCGCAGCGGGACTGGAAGTCCGCCAGAGCGTTCGAAGTTGAGTTCGACACCGTCACGGTTACAGACGCGGAAGTCGCCGTATTTCCCGACGTATCCGTTGCCGTTGCCGCGATCGTGTGCGACCCATTGCTAGCCGTCGAGGTATTCCACGACATGCTGTAAGGAGATGCCGTAATCGCAGAGCCGAGATTGGCTCCGTCGAGCAGGAACTGCACGCTCGCCACCGCGACGTTGTCCGACGCGTTCGCGGAAACCGTCACGGCTCCCGAGACTGTCGCGTTGTTCGCCGGTGCCGTCATCGAAACCGTCGGCGGCGTATTGTCGGTCGTGTTCGTGGTGCCGAAGGTGAAGCCGCTCGCCGTCACCGGATTCCCGCCGCTGTCCACAGACTGCACGCTGAAGAAGTACAGCGTGCTCGGCGAAAGCCCGGAAATGGTCTGCGAATGGGTCGTCGACATTGTTCCGTTCTTCGTGGTCGAAGAACCCAGGCTCGACGTCGTGCCGTACATCACCTGCGAAGTGCCGGGAGTGCTCGTTGACCAGGAAACAGTCGCCGAGGTGGTCGTGATGCCTCCGGCTGCCACGTTCGAGATGATCAGGTTGCTGCCGCTGCCGCTTGCGGCAGTCAGGCGCAGAGTGTGCGCGTCGATGTTGTAGTCGTTGATTAGCGCGAAGACTCCGAGCGATGGGAAGTACTGGAAGCGGCCAAAAGTCCCGTTGGTCGTGCTCGAGGAACCCGTGTGCGCTGAATCTGGAGGAGCGCTCGAGCTGTACGTCTGCGTGGTGCACGAATCTGTGTCGGGATTGTACAGATAGATCGTCCCGCCGAAATCCGGCCAGCCGACCACGAGATTCTGCACGGTATCGAACGCCAGTCCAGGCGCATTCGCGTTCATGAGCCCGGAGCAGCCGCTGGCGGTCAGAGTCTGCACCGCGTAGCTGCTTCCGCTGGCGATGCTGATCTTCGAGGCCTGGCCGTCTCCGAAGCGCAGGAACAGCTTGCGGGTCGGATCGATGATCACCCTGGTGTGCAGACCCATGTTTGCTGCTGCTGTCTGTAATTGTGTGTAGGTGTTGGTGCTGTAGTTGTAAGACCACAGACCGGAACCGCCGCACGAATCGTTCACGAACACGAGATCGGTGTTCGGATCGTACGCGGCTTCGCTGTTATTGAAATCGCCGCAAGGAGTGCCCGATCCATTCGTCGGGTCCATCCTCTGCCAGCCGTTCGGGCTGCCCGATCCCACCTTCGTCAGGTCCAACGTCCAGGTATCGCTCGAAGAGTTGCCGCTCGAGCAATAAGACCCGCCGCCGAACAAGAACATGCGGTCAGCCGTCGGGATGTAGACGAGAGCGCCGTAGTTGTGCCGCGTATTGGCCGAGCCGTCCGGCATGGTTTCGTTGCACTGCGTCGGCTGTGCGGGATCATCCGCGCGCGCGACTACCAGGCTGTTCAGATCGAAGTAATACATCTCGTTGCCGGCATAATCCGTGTGCCCGCCGCCCCAGAACCACAGGCGATTGCGCTTTGTATCGGCAATGCCACCGGACCAGGCGCGCACAACTCCGGAGCAGAAGGCCGGGAAGTTGTATCCCCATCCGCCGAAATTGTTCGGCGGGCAATTGTTGGCCTGCTGCTGCCCTTGCACGTCGAACCAGCCGAGGGTCGTCGGAATTCCGCCGCCACCGGAGGACGAATTGCTCACCGTCACGTTCACTGTTGAGCTGACCGCGCTATTGCCGGCGGCGTCCTTGGCGATGGCCGTCAGAGCGTGGCTGCCGTTCGCGTAACTCGTGGTATTCCACGAGAAGTTGTACGGTGAACTCGTGTCGGCTGAGCCCACGTTATTGCCGTCGACTTGGAACTGAACGCTGGCCACTCCGACGTTGTCGGAGGCGTTTGCGCTGACCGTAACTGTGCTGCTCACCGTTGCGTTGTTGGCCGGTGAAGTAATCGACACGGTTGGCGGCGTTGTGTCGCCGTTGTTGACCGTCACCTTCACGCTGGCGCTCGTCGTCGAATTCCCCGCCGCGTCCTTCGCCACCGCCGTCAGCGTGTGGCTCGCGTTCGAGACCGACGTCGTATTCCACGAGAAGCTGTAAGGCGCCGATGTATCCGCGGCGCCCACATTCGCGCCATCAACTTGCAATTGAACGCTGGCGACTCCCACGTTGTCCGAAGCTGTCGCACTGACTGTGATCGTCCCGTTCACCGTCGCATTATTTGCCGGCGAAGTGATCGAAACCGTCGGCGGTGTGGTGTCGGCATTGTTCACCGTCACCTTCACGCTGGCGCTTGTTGCCGTATTCCCTGTCGCATCCTTCGCCACAGCCGTCAGCGTATGGCTCGCGTTCGAGACCGACGTTGTGTTCCACGAGAAGCTGTAAGGCGCCGATGTATCCGCGGCGCCCACATTCGCGCCATCAACTTGCAACTGCACGCTCGCGACTCCCACGTTATCCGAAGCCGTGGCGCTGACTGTGATGGTCCCGTTCACCGTCGCATTGTTGGCCGGTGAAGTGATCGAAACCGTCGGCGGCGTTGTGTCGGAATTGTTCACCGTCACCTTCACGCTGGCGCTCGTCGTCGAATTCCCTGCCGCATCCTTCGCTACCGCCGTCAGAGTATGGCTCGCGTTCGAGACCGAAGTCGTATTCCAAGAGAAGTTGTACGGTGCAGTCGTATCCGCCGCTCCCACAATCGCGCCGTCAACTTGCAATTGAACGCTGGCAACTCCCACGTTATCCGAAGCCGTGGCGCTGACTGTGATCGTCCCATTCACCGTCGCATTATTTGCAGGCGAAGTGATCGAAACCGTCGGCGGCGTGGTATCCGTGTTGTTCACCGTAACGGTCACAACCGCGCTCGTCGCAGTATTCCCCGCGGCATCTTTCGCCACGGCCGTCAGCGTATGGCTGGCGTTCGAGACCGACGTCGTGTTCCAAGAGAAGTTGTACGGCGCTGATGTAAGCGCCGATCCCAGGTTCGCCCCGTCCACCTGGAACTGCACGCTCGCGATGCCCACATTATCCGAAGCCGTCGCGCTCACCGTAATCGTGCCGCTCACCGTCGCGTTGTTCGCCGGCGTCGTAATCGCAACGCTCGGCGGCGTCACATCATTGTTATTCACCGTAACGGTCACGCCCGTGCTGGTCGTGGCGTTTCCCGAAGTATCCGTGGCGATTGCCGTCAGCGTGTGATTCCCGGTCGTCGCGGTCGTGGTGTCCCATGACACGTTGTAAGGAGCTGCAGTAACCGCTGCCCCAAGATTGCTTCCATCCAGTTGGAATTGAACGCTCGCCACCGCGACATCATCCGCCGCATTGGCGCTGACCGTGACCGTGCCGGAAACCGTCGCGCCATTCACCGGCGCGGTAATCGAGACGGTCGGCGGCGTCGTGTCCCCCGAGCTTGCATTGGTCGTAAAGGTCGCGTCGGGCGTCGTGACGGTGCTGCCGTCCGCCGCTCGCGATTGGCACATGTAGTGATATTGGATTCCGGTGGTGAGATTGGTCAGCGCAACCGAGTGGCTCGTGACCATGGTGCTGTTGAACGGCGTGGCTTGCCCGTAATCCGTCGTCGGGCCGTAAACAACTTGCGAAGTGCTGGGTTCATTCGTCGTCCAGTTGACCATCGCGCTGGTCGCGGAGACCGAGCTGGCGCCAGGAGCCGAGTCCGTCAATCCTGCTGGTTTGGTACTGGAACCTGCCAATCCGATACAGCCGGAGTTCAGGCTGGCGATCAACAGAACTCCGAAAAGCCCCCACGACGTCCATCGACGCGACAGGCTCAGTCCATTCTTAACTTGCATTATCTTTCCCCCAGTCAAGATCTGCCTAGAACTTCCCGTTGCACCGCCAGAGGACTGGTCCGACGGATGACCCCCATCACGCAACTAGGCTAGTCTCTGGGGTTTAGCTGGGGTACTGGTCGGGGGGCCTGATTAGGGCCAAGGTTCAGTACAGGTACTTTGCTGTACGGGTGGTCATTGCGGTCCTAGAACCACGATAAACACCTCAAATCCTTGAATATGCGAGGCAAAGCGTTACGTAAAAATGAGGGCAGGATTTCGGTGCGGTGAAAAGCCCAGCGGTGGGATTTTGGCTTGGGACGAGGACCGTAGAGCATGCGGGAACTAACGGCCCCGGGCCTGCTTCAACCTATCTTGAGGACACTCCGAACGAG
>Ga0310038_10003816_pt1 | contig 10801 bp, 7 predicted proteins | sample Sb_taG_6_FD_200461 | JGI IMG/M metagenome (GOLD analysis project Ga0310038, IMG submission 200461) | Peat soil microbial communities from Weissenstadt, Germany - Sb_50d_4_PS metaG (v2) (version 2) | ecosystem: Environmental > Terrestrial > Soil > Wetlands > Peat | place: Germany: Weissenstadt... | reverse complement strand
GACGGCCGCAACGGCCTGCGCATCCTGCAAGTGATTTCGCCTGAGGATTCGTCCGAGTCCTACGGATTCAGCCCGCGGCCCACTCCGAAATTAATCGCCACGTATCGCACAGGCGGACCGGCCCTCGCGATTTCCCGCGGGATCGAGCGCGACCGCGCAGTCGACGAGAGCGGCAACCAGCTCGCCGTTTTCGGACGCCGTGGCGCGCGTCCCTTCAACCGCGCCGAGGCCGAGAGGCTCTACCTCCGCGACGGCAAGCTCTACACCGTCACGGATGCGCCTCCGGGGCCGCCGCGGCAACTCGCAGTCACGGATTCAACACTTCAATCTTTAATTGATCGTGCCCGCTCGCTCATTCACTAGGCAGCCGGGCGTTTGTGTGGCGTAGGCTTCAGCCTGTGGGGGTTGGTTGCGAGAGAGTCGCGCCTTGGCACAACCAAAACCCACAGGCTGAAGCCTGCGCCACTGTATCGCTTACCCCTCGCGCAATTTGTGTCCGGCTAGATTGCCCAGGCCATCGTAGGCGGCGTACTTGTACAGCTCGGAAAGCGTTGGGAAATTGAAAACCAATTCGATGAACGTATCGATCGTCCCGCCGGATTCGAGGACGGCCATGCCGAGGTGGATCAGCTCGGTCGCGCCTTCTCCGAGAATTTGCACGCCAAGCAATTGCTTGTTCTCCGGACGGAAAATCAATTTCAGCAATCCCGTCGAGTCGCCGATGATTTGCCCGCGCGCATTGTTGGCGTACTTCGCGCGCCCGACCACGTGGTTGATTTTCCTGACCTCGCAGGATTCCTCCGTTTCACCCACCGCGGAAATTTCCGGAATCGTATAGATGCCCATCGGAAGCTGCGACGCAAGCCGCTGTTTATAGGGAAAGCCAAAAGCATGGCACATCGCGACGCGCCCCTGTTCCATGGAAGTCGACGCCAGAGCGGGAAATCCGATCACGTCCCCGGCTGCGTAGATGTGCCGCACGTGAGTTTGGTACTGATCGTTCACGTCGATGTTGCCGCGTTGATTGATTCCGAGTCCCGCCTTTTCGAGGCGCATTCCCTCCACCGCGCCGCGACGCCCGGCGGCGAACAGCGCCGTTTCCGCTTCCACGACCTGGCCCGACGCGAGCGTCATACGCACCCCGCTCGCAGTGCGTTCGGTCCCCTTTGGCCGTTCCTGAAAAAAGAATTTCAGCCCCAGGCTTGCCAGGCGCGCGCGCAACAGCTCGGAAATTTCAGCGTCCAGAAACGGAAGCAGGCGTTCGCGGCCATCGACAAGCGTCACTTCGACACCCATAGCAGTAAAAATCGAAGCGTATTCGCACCCGATCACGCCGCCGCCCACGACGATCATGCTTTTCGGGATGCGTTCCATCCGAAGGATCGAATCGGAATCGAAAATAGTTTTGTCATCAAAGGGAATTTCCGGCGGGCGGTGCGGCTTGGAGCCGGTCGCGAGCAGGATTACTTCCCCGCGAAGGAAGCGAGGCGCGCCGTGTTGATCCACGGCGTTGATGGTGTGCGCGTCTTCAAACTGGGCCGAGCCGGTGACCAGCTCGATTTTGTGCGCGGCCAGGTTCGTCGCAATCTTCAAGCGTTCCGCGGAAACGACCGCGTCCTTGCGGTGCATGAAGCCTTGCACCGTCAGCCCTTCGCGCAGGGAGTAATCGATGCCGTAGAGCCCACGCTGCCGCAGACCGGAAAAATAGAGCGCCGATTCGCGCAGCGTCTTGCTCGGCACAGTGCCGGTGTTGACGCCCGCGCCGCCCAGATCTGGTCCGCGTTCCACAAGCGCCACGCGCTTGCCAAAGTACGCCGCCTGCGCCGCGCCCTTCTCTCCGGCCGGGCCCGAGCCGATCACTACAAGATCAAATGATTCCACGTCGAACGCTCCTCCGGTTCGAGAGGTGCACGCGCTTGATTGTAGTGGAATCGTCATCGCCCGGGATCAGATTCTGCGCTTCCTGTGTTGAAAACCTTCTGGCCTTTTTGGGGCGGCAAATTCATTGTGTCAGGATGAGGAGTAGCTTACGATGCGCGAGCAATTGTTCTAAGTTTGAAATTCCGGCATCGGGGTGAGGATCGGAACGACATTCTCTTGCCGACTTTTCGATTGAGTCTTGTATAAGAGGAAATCCCGTTTGTGAAATCGTCGATGCGAACCCAAGTGGCAATCATCGGAGGCGGGCCGGCTGGGATGCTGCTGTCCCATATTCTCGATAGAAATGGCATTGATAGCATCGTGCTGGAACGGCAGAGCCGCCAGCACGTCCTGCGGCGGATTCGTGCCGGAGTGCTGGAGGCTGGAACGGTCGATCTGCTGCGCGCGGTCGGACTCGGAGAGCGCATGGATCGTGAAGGCCACCCCCACAATGGAACGGCAATCGCGTGGGAGGGACGGGAACGGTTTTTCATCGACACGAAGAAATACACTGGCAAGTCGATGATGGCCTATGGCCAAACCGCAATCACCGAAGACCTCTATGCGGCGCGGATTGCCGCGGGCGGACAGATCATCGATGAAGCGAGCAACGTCCAGCTGCACGACCTGAAGTCAACGCCACCGTTCGTGACCTACGAAAGCAATGGACAAATCCACCGGATCGATTGCGACTATGTCGCCGGCTGCGACGGTTATCACGGCGCAAGCCGTCAATCGATTCCGGCCTCCCTTCCGCGCACATTCGAGAAAGTCTACCCGTTCGGCTGGCTGAGCATCATGTCGGAGACTCCACCCTTTCCAGACATTTGCTATTGCTACCATAAGCGCGGATTTGCGCTGGCGTCCATGCGCAGTCCAATGCTCAGCCGTTATTACATCCAGTGTGAAATCGATACCAAATTGGAAGATTGGCCCGATGAGCGCTTCTGGCAAGAATTCAAAGCGCGATGTCCCAAGGAGATGGCCGATAGGATTATCACCGGCCCGTCGATCGAAAAATCAATTGCGCCGCTGCGCAGCTTTGTCGCGGAGCCGATGCGCTATGGGCGTCTGTTTCTGGCAGGGGATGCGGCCCACATTGTCCCGCCTACGGGCGCAAAGGGTCTGAACTTGGCTGTATCGGATGTTTTTTATCTCTCACGCGCTCTGGTTGAGACCTACAAGACAGCCAAAACTAATTATCTGGACTGCTATTCCGATATGGCTCTGCGCCGCGTTTGGGGCGCGGCGCGCCTGTCCTGGTGGCTGACCATGCTTTTGCATAGGTTTCCGGATGAGACCCCGTTCGACGAGCGCGCGCGCGAAAATCAATTCGATTATCTGGCCGCCTCGGAGCATGCTCAAGCGTCCCTCGCGGAGCAATATGTCGGAATGCCCTTTGAAGCCTGATGGAAAAAGTTGTTCTCCCGACATTCAAGCCTCCATTGACAACCCCTTCCACGTCCGACATTCTAGGCGCACAGGTCAGGGTGAGTAGCTTGGTTTGGACGCTGCCCTCGGCTTGATTTTCTACGCGGAGTTTTGTCGAAATGTCATTGCCCAGCGAAAAAAACGTGTCCGCACTCCTCGACGAACGCCGGACATTTCCTCCCTCGGAGGAATTCAAACAGCGCGCCAACTGGAACGATCCCGCGATTTACGATCGCGCGGCGAAAGATCCGGAAAGATTCTGGGCGGAACAAGCGAAGAATCTGGACTGGTTCACGCCGTGGCAGCGGGTGCTCGAGTGGAATGTGCCGTGGGCCAAGTGGTTCGTGGGCGGGAAACTCAACGTCACCTACAACTGCGTGGACCGGCACGCACATTCGGCGCGGCGCAACAAAGCAGCCATCATCTGGGAGGGCGAACCGGGTGACGCGCGCGTGTTGACGTTCGGGATGCTCGAGCGCGAAGTGAATCGCTTTGCCAACGCTCTGAAATCGCTGGGCGTCGCGAAGGGCGACCGCGTCGCGCTTTACATGGGCATGGTGCCGGAGCTGGCCATCGCCATGCTCGCCTGCGCGAAAATCGGCGCGGCGCATTCGGTCGTGTTCGGCGGATTTTCGGCGGAGGCGTTGCGCGAGCGGATCAACGACGCCAAGGCCAAAGTATTGATCACGGCGGACGGCGCGTGGCGGCGCGGAACCGTGGTGCCGCTCAAGGCCAGCGTGGACGACGCGTTGACCGGAACGCCGACCATTGAAAAAGTGGTCGTCGTGCAACGCGTTGGCCATCGTGTAGAAACGACCGGGTCGATTTCCATGAAGCCTGGACGCGACCTCTGGTGGCACGACATCGTCGCACACGCATCGGACGAATGCGCCGCCGAGCCCATGGACGCCGAGGACATGCTGTTCATCCTGTACACAAGCGGCACGACGGGAAAACCGAAGGGCGTCGTGCACACGACGGCCGGGTATCTCGTCGGCGTGAGCACGACGCATCGCTACGTCTTCGACATCAAGGAAGACGACGTCTACTGGTGCACCGCCGACATCGGCTGGGTTACGGGCCATTCCTACATCGTATACGGGCCTCTCGCCAACGGGACGACGACCGTCATGTATGAAGGCACGCCCGACTTCCCCGACCGCGGCCGCTTCTGGGAACTCGTCGACAAATATGGCGTCAACATTTTCTACACCGCGCCGACGGCGATTCGCACGTTCATGCGCTGGGGCAAGGAGTTTCCGGAGAAGTACAAACTTTCGTCGCTGCGGCTGATCGGAACCGTGGGCGAGCCGATCAATCCCGAGGCGTGGATCTGGTACAACGAAACCATCGGCCGCGGGCGCTGCCCCATCGTCGACACCTGGTGGCAGACCGAAACCGGCTGCATCATAATTTCTCCCCTGCCCGGCATCACGGCCACGAAGCCAGGCTCGGCTACGCGCCCGCTGCCAGGCATTGTCGCGGAGGTGGTGGATATCGACGGCAAGCCGGTTGGTCCGGGCGGCGGCGGTTACCTGGTGCTCAGCAAGCCGTGGCCTTCGATGCTGCGCACCATCTACGGCGACCCGGACCGTTACGTGCAAAATTACTGGTCGCGCTATCCCGGAAAATATTTTACCGGCGACGGCTGCAAGCTGGACGAAGACGGCTATTTCTGGCTGCTCGGCCGCGTGGATGACGTGATGAACGTCTCCGGCCATCGCATCTCGACGTATGAAGTGGAAAGCGCGCTGGTGGATCACTCCTCGGTGGCCGAGGCCGCCGTGATCGGCAAGACGCACGAAATCAAAGGCCAGGGAATTTCCGCGTTCGTGACGCTGAAGGAAGGAATCCAGCCAAGCGACAAGCTGAAAGAAGAATTGAAAAATCACGTGTCCACGAAGATCGGCTCCATTGCCAAACCGGACGATATTTTCTTCACCGCCGAGTTGCCTAAAACTCGCAGCGCCAAAATCATGCGTCGCCTGCTGCGCGATATCGCCGAAGGCCGCGTCCTCGGCGACACCACAACGCTCGCCGATCCCACGGTCATCGCCAACCTCAAGGAACAGGCAAAGGACGAGGGATAGAAACTGCGATCTTCGGCCCCAAGCACTCCACACCTTGACATTGAACGGAGGAACTTGATTATGGGCGATGTAAAGGTTGCCAACCCCGGTCCGCTGGGTCTTGCCTGCTTCGGAGTGACTACCGTTGTCCTCAGTTGCATCAACGCTGGACTAATTCCTGGCGAAGCTATTTCTGCCGTGGTTCCTCTCGCTTTTTCGTTTGGAGGATTTGCGCAGATCATCGCAGGGATTATGGAATTCAAGAATGGAAATACTTTTGGCACCGTCGCTTTCACTTCGTACGGCGCGTTTTGGTGGTGGTATGCCTTTTTGCTCTGGACCGTAGGCGCGGGGTGGATCAAACCGCCCGATCCCCGCGGTGTAGGAGTTGCACTTCTGATGTGGGGCGTTTTCACTCTCTGCCTTTGGGTGTCGACATTCCGGAAGAACCTCGCTCTTTGGGGCATTTTCTTGCTGCTCTGGATCACTTTCTTCCTTTTGGCGGGGGGCGATCTTGGAATGGGAGCGGCATGGCACAAGCTCGGCGGCTGGTTTGGATTGGCGACTGGAGTTCTCGCGCTCTACCTTTCATTTGCAGAAATCACGAATGAAACTTTCGGGCGGAACATAATTGGTGTGGGTTCGCCCATCCTACATTGAGAGCCCCCCGAAGGCGGCAACTTCCTCTTGGCCACACCCTTGACGCCCCGGCACGCACAACCTAACATCTAGGTATGCTTCCCGATGCTCAGACCCCCGCAGATGTGTCTCCGGGTGGCGCGCTCGCCGATCGGCTCGGCCGGCCTCTGCGCAGCCTGCGTGTTTCGGTGACCGACCGGTGCAATCTGCGCTGCAACTACTGCATGCCGCAGGAGGAGTATGTCTGGCTACCGCGGCAGGAACTCCTGACTTTTGAGGAAATTGCGCGGCTGGTCGAGGTGTTTACGTCGCTGGGCGTCGAAGACGTGCGCCTCACGGGGGGCGAACCGCTGCTGCGCCGGGATCTTCCGCAACTGGTTCGAATGCTTGCGGCCAATCCCCGGATTCGCGACTTGGCGCTCACGACCAACGGCGTCTTGTTCGCCGAGCAAGGCGAAGCCCTGCGCGCGGCGGGATTGCATCGCGTGACGCTCAGTTTGGACACGCTGCGGCCAGCGAGATTCGCCGCGCTCGCGGGGCGCGACACACATGCGGAAGTGCTTGCCGGCATTGCAGCCGCTAGGCGTCTCGGCTTCCCAAAACTCAAGCTGGATACGGTCGTGCTGCGCGGCGTGAACGACGACGAACTCGCCGACTTGATCGAATATGGCCGCGGCCTCGAAGCGGAAGTGCGCTTCATCGAGTACATGGACGTCGGCGGCGCGACGGAATGGTCGCTCGAAAAAGTTTTTACGCGCGCCGAAATGCTCGACCAACTTACCAAGCGCTACGGCACGATCATGCCGCTCAACGAGAATTCCTCCGCGCCCGCCGAACGGTTCCGCCTTCCCGACGGCGCCGTGTTCGGCATCATCGCCTCGACCACGACGCCGTTCTGCAGGAGCTGCGACCGCAGCCGCTTGACCGCCGATGGGTTCTGGTATCTGTGCCTGTACGCGCAAGCCGGGATCGATCTCCGCCAAATGCTGCGCGCGGGGGCTTCGCCCGAGGAGCTTGCGACTCGCATTTCCTCCGTCTGGCGCGCGCGCGCGGATCGCGGCGCGGAGTTGCGCGCCGCCACAGGCCAACGCGGCGTGCTGGTCGGGATCGAGCAGCTCCGCCAGGATCCCCACCTCGAAATGCACACCCGCGGCGGCTAATCCGAAGTCGTTCCAGTGGCGCAGGCTTCAGCCTGTGGGGGTTCGTACTTGCAAGAACCAAACCCCACAGGCTGAAGCCTGCGCCACTTGGCCTGCCTTTACTCTCAAAGAGTAAAACTTGTATAGACCGACGTGCGCAGAGCGGGCGTGAAGAGCTGATCCGACCAGTAGCGGCCGAAGCGCCATCCGATTTCCCAGCGGTTGCTGATTCGTTTGACCTTGTACGCCAGGGCGGAATCCAACTCTTTGCCATAATGGATGTGCAGATTGTCCGAGTGGTAGTCGTAGAAGATCAGCGTCGCAACGGCCCCATCCAGGAAACGGATCGGCCCGTTGGCTGATAAATAGCGGGCTTCCAGCCCGTTGCCGCCGCCCTCGCTGGGATTGTTGAAAAACAGATCCGTCCAACCATTGAAGGGCGGAGCGAGCGGGGTTGTCAATTTGTCGGTGACGCTGCGGCCGCCGAGCAAAGCAATGCCCGCTTTAAAGGTGAATCCGCGCCAGCCCGGGCCCAGCTCTCCCAAATAATAATTCGCATCCACCCTATTGGGATTGGTGCCGTAATTTTTCTGTTTGGCGTATTCCGCCGTGTACACCAGGCTCCAATCGTCGTTGAACTGGTAGGGGCCGGTCACCCGAATACCATACGTCTGGGTCGACGTCGCAAATTGCGCGGGCGCACGAAAATCAAGCAATAGGCCGTAGAGTGCGGCGTTGATCCGGCCAGGCTTGCTCCACTTTAAGTTCACCATGTCCGTATGCATGGGCTGTTCGCCATCGGTCGCGTCATAACCATCTTCTCGGTAGAAACGGTTGATGAAGGCGTAGGTAAAAGAGAAATTCAGGGGCAGGGCCGCGTCCAATCGAATTGCGTCGAAGGTCCCGTGGACCTGGCGCCAGTTCGAAATGCTCAGAAAGCGACCATCATTAAGCGTAAGCTCCTGGCGGCCAATCGTCAGCGTCAGTTTCTTGTCTGTTATGCCGTGCGTCCATTTCAAGTAGCCCTGGCTCATTTCCAGACTCTTGGGGTCCAGAATCGCCGGAAGATTCGGACGATTCTGCGAGGGGAGGGCGGGAACGCTGTAGTCCGCGGGTCCGGTGACGATCACCGCTTCGCCCTGGGCGAAAACGGAGAATCCGTGATAGGCCGGCGTTTCGTAGCCGAGAGCCAGCCGGAGGGTCGGAGCATATGCGGTTACGGTAAATGGCGCCCCGTCGCGTTCGAAGCCTTCGAAGCGAAACCGGGCGTTAAAGGATATTTTTCCTTCCTTGAGCCATGACCACAGCCAGCGGGAAGCCGGTCCTTTCGGCGCCTGAGTTGGCGGAGCTTGATCTTGAGGACCCTGATCCTGTGCCGCCGCTTGAAGTGGAATTACGGTGCAAAAAATTGCGCCAAGGGAAAGAGCAACAATTCGCGGGGCCCATTTCAATTTCATGATCGCTTGGCCTTGCAGGGCGCATGCGAATATTTCACCTCATAGGCGTCCGTAAAATCCTCGATTGAACACACAAGCCGATACTTGTGAGCAGAGAGTCCCATTTAATTTCACCCGTGCCACATATCCTACATCAAGCCGCCACTCGCTTGCATGGCATAGGGGTTCGAGTAGCGCAGGCTTCAGCCTGTTGGTTTTGGTTTTTGATTCGTTCCAAAAACCCCACAGACTGAAGTCTGTGCTACTTGCCCTCGCGCAGCCGCTTCATCCAATCGCTCGGAAATTCCGTATTGAACGGCATAGCACGCAGATTCGCCGAGGGGACACGGACGCCATGCCTGAATTCAACCTGGAAAGCTATCTCGAGCACTCCAAGAAGGTAGACGTTGGCGACATGGACTTCAGCCAAGTGCCGCGCTACCCGCTTTCGGATGAGGAAATTCGCTGCCTCACGTACATGATGGACATCGAGACGCACACGATCGTCTACTTAAAAGGCATTCTCTCGACGTGCGCCATTCGAGACCCTCGCACCACGTCGTTCCTGAGCTGCTGGGCCTATGAAGAATTTTTTCACGGCCACACGCTGCGGCGCTTTCTCGAAGCCGCCGGCGTTTCCTTCTCCCCGACCCGCATGGCCGAAGTTCAGAAAGAAGCGTCGTGGCGCGACTGGATCGAGAGCGTGGGCTCATCGCTGATTTGCCAGATTTCACGACATTTCCACGCGGTCTATCTCACCTGGGGCGCGATCTCCGAACTGACCACGCTCGAAGGCTATGGCATTCTGGCTTCGCGTTCGCGCCATCCGATGCTCGCTGAATTGTTGCGCCGCCTGGCCAAGGACGAACGCCGCCACTTTTCGTTTTACTACAACATGGCGCGCGAGCACCTTATCCCGCGGGCCGCGCAGCGCCTCACCACCGGAGTGATCAAGCATTTTTGGATGCCTGTCGGAGGCGGCGTCAAACCCGATTCGGAAGTGGATTGGATGAACCGCTTCATCCTCGGCGACTCGCGCGGCGGCGAAGTGGCCGCTCGAATCGACGCGACCCTCGCCAGGCTGCCCGGTCTCGCGTGGTTTGACCGGCTGTCGCGCTCACGCGAGGAAAGCCTCAATCGCCACAGCAGTAACGAACCAGCGCTCTCGCCGATGATTGCAGCGGATTGACCGTTCGCCAAAATAAAGCCCCCGCTTCGCTATGATCGGGAGATCAAAACGGCGAATACCTTTGTTGTTCGGGAAAGCCACTCTGAACGAGGAAACAAACGAGAACGAGTGCCGCCCGGTCAGACCACTGCCTCCGCAGTCCACGCGGATACGCGGTCGCGCCCTTCGCGTTTCGCGCAATACAGCGCCTGGTCGGAAGCTCTCAAAACTTCCGCCATCGTCGGACCGTGGTCGGGAAAAAGAGCCACACCGATCGAGACGCTGACGGTTCCCAGGAGTTGCCCGGCATACTCCACAGTTAGTTGTTTCACCTGCTGGCGCAGAATCTCCGCCCGTTGCAGAGCGCCTGCTAAATTAGAATCGGTGAGCACGAGCACGAATTCCTCTCCACCATAGCGGCAGGCGATATCCTGGCCCCGGGTGCTTCTTTTCAAAAGGTCTCCGAGGGCGCGAAGAAGCGTGTCACCCGCCTGGTGTCCAAACGTATCGTTAAACCGCTTGAAGTGGTCCAGGTCAACCATGACGATTGCAACTGAGCTCTTGTTGCGATTTGCCCGGCTGAACTCCCGTTCCAGCGATTCTTCCATATAGCGACGATTGAAGAGTCCCGTCAGCGGATCGCAAATTGACTGATTCTTGAGACTCTCCTTCAATTTTAGATTCCCAAGCGCCAACGCCACTTGTTTGGCCAGCACCTCCGCCAGCTGGCGCTCGGCTTCGTCCGAGGATCGAGGCGTGTGTTCGTGGTGTTCCTGGCCGCGCCTCATCTGCAAACTCACGATTCCAAGCGCTTCATTTTGCGCCATGAACGGAACACAGAGAGACTCCATCACATCCGTCAGGTCGAGGTGGCGGCAAGCGGATGCCTTTTCCCCGCGGTGAAAGGATTGCAGATGGCCTTGTCGCAGCGCCCAGCAATCGTCCGGGGCGAAGACACGTTCTCCCTGGCCGGTCTTACCCCATTCGGCAACGGTCTCC
>Ga0310038_10003813_pt1 | contig 10804 bp, 6 predicted proteins | sample Sb_taG_6_FD_200461 | JGI IMG/M metagenome (GOLD analysis project Ga0310038, IMG submission 200461) | Peat soil microbial communities from Weissenstadt, Germany - Sb_50d_4_PS metaG (v2) (version 2) | ecosystem: Environmental > Terrestrial > Soil > Wetlands > Peat | place: Germany: Weissenstadt... | reverse complement strand
TGCCGCGCGTCTTCGGCACGCTCGATCCCTGGCGGTTGCTGTCACCTCTCACGGACATCCTCGAGTTGCCGTCGGTGGGCCCGGCAATGGTCCCCTTCGGTTTGCCGGAGATGCAGAAAACTCTCAAGCGCCTTATGGAGGCAGGCCAGGCCGCGATCGAGTGGATACAGGCATGCGGCAGGATCGATCGCTCGTTGGTGAGTTCCCTTGGGCTCCCCGGATTCATGGGCGGCTTCACGAAAGCGCCATTCGATACGATCGGCGACACCCTGCGCGGTACGCGCGCCGTCATGCTCGACAAGTTCCGCCAGCCCAAGAAGGTGTTGGCCGCGATGGAGCGGCTGGTGCCGCTCGCAATCGACGCGGGAGTGCGCGCGGCGAAGAACTCTCGCAGCCCCGTCGTCTTCATTCCGCTCCACAAGGGCGCGGACAGCTTCCTATCAAACAAGGATTTCGATACGTTTTATTGGCCCTCGTTGAAAGCGGTAATCCTGGGATTGATACAGGAGGGTCTGGTTCCCTACCTATTTGCCGAGGGTGGCTACAACAGAAGGCTCGAAACCATCGTCGATCCGGATATTCCAGCAGGCACGACCGTGTGGATGTTCGACCAAACGGACATGAAGGAGGTGAAGAAGCGCCTCGGTGGATGGGCATGCTTCGGCGGCAACGTGCCGTCATCGCTCCTCATGGCCAGCACGCCGGAGGCAGTGAGGACGCACGTCAAGCAGCTGATCGACGACGTCGGTCGGGACGGCGGTTACGTCCTCTCGACGGGCGCGGTGGTCGATGATGCCCGGCCAGAGAATCTTCACGCCATGATCGATACGTGCAAAGAATACGGCGTGTCCTAGCGGCGGGTCCGCTGCCTAGCGCGGGCGGCCGATAATGAGGCTCGCGCCGGTGATGGTGGGAACTACTTCCTGAAGTTCGAAGCCGGATTTCGCGTAGAGTTCCGCGTACTCGGCGACGGTGCGCTCGCGGCCTCCCGTCACGCAGAGCATGTGCAGGTCGATCCACTTGCTCCATGTGAGGTCGGGCGTATCGGGGATGAGCTCCTCGATCAGCACGACGCGCGAATCGGGTTTTACGGCTTTCCGAATGTTGCTGAGGATCGATTGCCTCGGGATCGAGCCAGTCGTGCAGAATCCAGCGCATGGTGTACGCGTCGGCGCCCGCAGGAACGCTCTTGAAGAAATCACCGCCCGCGCGCTCAATGCGATCGTGCGGGAGCGCTCCGGCCACGACGGCGGGCGCGTCGAAAAGAATGCCGCGGCTCGATGGATGCGCGTCGAGAATCGCGACGAGCTGCGTGCCGATGCCGCCGCCGATATCGGCGATCACGGGAAAGCGGCTCCAATCGCAGGCCGTCGCGACAGCTGGCGTAATCAGCGCGCTCGCCGCACGCATCGCCTGGTTGAATATCTCCCAGGTTTCCGGCCGGGTGATAAAGAACTCCCAAGGGCCATAGCCGTACAATTTTGCCATGCCGGTCTTGCCCGTTTGCACGCTATAGAGGAATTCCGCCCAGGAGTCGTACTGCCCGAATCCGGTCGAGAGGATCGTGCGCACAAACGCCCACATCGAGCCGGGCACGCCCTTGCGCAAGCATTCGCTGTACGGAGTGTTCGCGAAGACGCGCGGAGAAGTCTGCGTGAAGATGCCAACGCTTTCGAGCGCGCGCATCATGCGGAAGAGGCTTGGTGCGTGGGTCTTGCTGCGTTCGGCAAGCGCCCCAAGCGAAAGCGGGCCGCCCGCAAGCAGGTCGGCGATCTCGAGTTCGGCGGCGATGGCCAGCGCCCGGCTCTGCCAGAAGCCGCGGATGATTTCAAGAATGTGTACTTGCGGCGGCATTGCGACGGGCGACTGCGTGGATGCGGTTTCGGCCATAGTCGGGTCCTCGTTTTCAGATTCGGAAACTGGGCGTCGGCGCGGGATTATACACTGGGCGCGCGAGCGGTGAGAGGGATGGGCAAACTGAGTCACCGCTCCTTGCGCGAGGACGGCGGCTTCGGCGCAAGCAATTCCTGCAACGTGAGGCCCGAGGAGAAATTGACCGCGGCCTCAAATTTGACCCAGGCGATGGTGTCCGGAACGCCGTCCTTGCCGGGCGTGATGCGCGAGTGAACGATGCGAAGTTGGCCGCTGCCCAGCCGGATTGCGGCGGATTCTTCGGCGATGCGGCTTTTTTCCGCCTCAGTGACGGTGCTGGGATAGAGCATTGCGTTCACGACTTCGTTGGCCAAATGCTCGTCGGTGACCGACTCCACGAAATAGAATTTTCGCGTGGTGACCTGAACGGCCTCGCGGGCCGAATAGCCGAACGCAGCGGCGAGGTAGCGCTCGTTGTAGGAGTGGTAGGGCGGCGTCGCGATTTCCGAGAATTCGATGACCTCGTCATTCGGCTCGGCGGGCGGAAGGATCTGGATGACCCAGCCGCCGCCTTCGTCCGCCACGGCGGGAGTGAGGCGAAAGACCATATCGTGCCCGATGTCGCGCTCGAACGGCTGGCCGCGCACGACTTCGCCGGTGAAACGAACATCCTCCGGATCGGAGGGCGATGACGGAGACGCCGATGCGGGCGCGGCTGTTTGTGAGAGCGACGCGTTTGTGGTCGCGACCGCCGCGAGAGCGCAAACCAAAGCGATGAGACGAGGGAACATCGAGCGGGGATTCTACATCGCGATTGCCGAGGTTGTCTTTAGTGCAGAAGCAGAAGCAAAGGAAAAGGCGCCCGCCTGAAAGGCAAGGCGGCCGCTACGAAGGCAACCCAAAACAAAAAGCCCCGCGCCGGATGACGCGAGGCTTCTTGAATTTTGGTTTTTGTATTTCGAGGACTACGTGCCCTCGTCCCATGACGCAAGGTAGTGCTCCTGCTCGGGCGTGAGCTTGTCGATCGTGACGCCCATCGAATCGAGCTTGAGCTTGGCGATCTGTTTATCGAGATGCTCGGGGACCGGGTACACCTGGGCCTTGAGCGTGCTCGCGTTCTTGACCATGTATTCGGCCGCGAGCGCCTGGTTCGCGAAGCTCATGTCCATCACCGAGGCCGGGTGGCCTTCGGCGGCGGCGAGGTTGATGAGGCGGCCTTCACCGAGAAGATAGACCCGGCGGCCATCCTTGAGCGTGTATTCCTCGACGAACGGGCGCGCGACTTTGTGGCCACTCGAGAGCTTCTCGAGAGCCGGAATATCGATTTCGACGTTGAAGTGGCCGGAATTGCTGATGACCGCGCCGTCCTTCATCTTCTCGAAGTGCTCGTGCGCGATCACGGACTTGTTGCCGGTGACGGTGATGAAAACGTCGCCGATCTTGGCGGCTTCGTTCATGGGCATCACGCGGAAGCCGTCCATCACGGCTTCGATCGCCTTCGTCGGGTCGATCTCCGTGACGATTACGTCCGCACCGTGGCCCTTGGCGCGCATCGAAATGCCGCGGCCGCACCAGCCGTACCCGGCGACGACGACCTTGAGGCCGGCGAGCAGGAGGTTGGTGGCGCGGATGACGCCGTCGAGCGTCGACTGGCCCGTGCCATAGCGGTTGTCGAAGAAGTGCTTGGTGAGCGCGTCGTTCACGGCGATGACTGGGAACTTCAGCGTGCCGTCCTTGGCCATGGCGCGCAGACGAATCACGCCGGTGGTGGTCTCTTCCGTGCCGCCGATCACGTCCTTGATCTGATTGGTGCGCTTGGTGAGAAGCTGTGTGACGAGGTCGGCGCCATCGTCCATGGTGATCTGCGGATGGTGATCGAGCGCCGCGTTGATGTGCGCGTAATAGGTGGCGTTGTCCTCACCCTTGATGGCGTACGTCGGAATGCCGTAATCCTTGATGAGAGATGCGGCGGTTTCATCCTGCGTCGAGAGCGGATTCGAAGCGCAAACGACGAGATCGGCACCGCCGTCACGCAGCGTGATCGCCAGATTGGCGGTCTCGGTGGTGACGTGCAGACAGGCCGCCATGCGGATGCCCTTGAGCGGCTGCTCCTTGATGAAACGCTTCCGGATCAATTGCAATACGGGCATGTGCTGGTTGGCCCATTCGATCCTGCGCTTGCCTTCCGCCGCGAGAGCCAGATCCTTCACATCGCCTTTAAGCTTGGTTGCAGTTTCCACTAGATACTCCCTTGTGTTTTTAATTGGAGACGAGATTCGTTAGCCGCGCGCCACTGCGACGGAACCAGCTTCCTTGCGGATCGCGTCGGCCTTGTCCGTACGCTCCCACGTGAAGCCCGGGCCGGTACGACCGAAGTGGCCGTAGGCTGCGGTCGCACGGTAAATCGGACGGCGAAGATCGAGCGTTTCGATGATGCCCTTGGGAGTCAGCTTGAACAGCGAGCGAACGATTTCGGTGATCTGCGAGTTCGGAATCGTGCCTGTGCCGAACGTATCCACCATCACCGAAACCGGCTCAGCCACGCCGATGGCGTAGGCGAACTGGACTTCCACTTTCTTGGCGAGGCCCGCCGCGACGATATTCTTCGCGACGTAGCGCGCCATGTAACAGGCCGAGCGGTCCACCTTCGATGGATCTTTGCCAGAAAATGCGCCGCCGCCGTGGCGTCCGTAGCCGCCGTAAGTGTCCACGATGATCTTGCGGCCGGTGAGACCGGCATCGCCCATGGGACCGCCGGTGACGAAACGGCCAGTGGGATTCACGTGAATCTTCGTGCCTTTGTCGAACATGTTTGCGGGGATGACGGGTTTGATGATTTTTTCGATGACCGCTTCGCGGAGATTGCTCGGCGATACCTGGTCGCTGTGCTGCGTTGAGATGACGACCGTGTCGACGCGCGCCGGGCGACCATTCACGTATTCAATCGAAACCTGGGATTTTGCGTCCGGGCGGAAGAAATCGACTTCCTTCGCTTTGCGAACCTGAGCAAGCTTCATCGTGAGCTGGTGGGCGAGCTGGATCGGCATGGGCATCAGCTCGGGAGTTTCGTCGCAGGCGTAGCCGAACATCATGCCCTGATCGCCCGCGCCGCCGGTGTCAACGCCCATGGCGATATCCGGGGACTGCGGCTTGACCGCGGAGAGGATGCCGCAGGTCTCGGCGTCGAAGCCGTACTTCGCGCGGTTGTAACCGATATCGTTGATGACGTCCCGGGCTATGCGCTCGTACTCGAGGACGCCGCGGGCTTCCTTCTTGATCGTGATCTCGCCGGCGATGACCACGAGGCCGGTCGTGACCAGCGTCTCGCAGCCCACGCGCCCCATGGGGTCGTGCGTGAGCACCGTGTCGAGCACGGCGTCGGAAATCTGATCGGCCATCTTGTCCGGGTGGCCCTCCGTCACCGACTCCGAGGTAAACAGGAACTTTTCGTGTGCGTGTGCCAAAACAGTGTCCTCCAGCGGAATGAATTGCAGCCTGCGAGTATTAATTCACTTTCGAGGTCGAGCCGAAGTTAAAGACGCTAGCATGCGGTCATTCGGATTGTCAATCGTATGCACGGAAAGGCCTTAAACGCGGGTTGAACGGCACAATACGCGATCAGAAAGCGGACCGGCAATAGCCAAATAGAGGGTCCGGCGGGAGGGATGGGATCTCCGCGCCGGCTCTCGTGTTGCGGCAGTCATCGCGCAAGCTGTTCCGGTCAAGCTTGCGCTGCAACCTGCCCCCCTAGAAAATGAAGTGCAACCCGAACTGGATCAGGCGCGGGCATCACGATTGGCCAGTTATGTCGGCAAACCGGAAACTGGAATCGCTGGGTCATCAGATTCCGTCAGCGTCGAGGCTCACATGGGCGGGCTAAAATTGAATTCTTGATTTTCTGCGGCCGCAGTAGGCCTGGCTTGACGGGATTCCTGCCAGCACAGTTCCATCGAGCATCGCAATTAAAATTGAATTCCGATTTCCCTGGAACCAGAAGTTCTGAACCAAGAACAACAACCCGCCGGCGGCAACCTTGGAGTTGCCGCCGGCAAAGTTGAGGAAAGGCGCCCTGAAGCCTAGAACATAAACCTCACAGCGAATTGAATTTGGCGTTGGCCGCCGTTGGTCCCCGGCATGGTCACGCCCAGCCCGGTCGTGGGGGTGTAGCAGGGGCCACTGACCGGACCGGCGGGGTTCTGCCCCGGGTTGCAGAGTATGCCACCCGGGCTGCCGCCGCTCGGAGGCACATACGCAGCCGGATTAGAAAGTTGCGAGTAATTGGCCCCCGCACTCGAAGGTGAGACGGTGCCGGCGGTGCCCATCAAGTAGACCTGGTTGCCAACAACGAAGTTGGGGTGGTTCAGGATATCGAAAAACTCTGCCCGCAACTGCATGGTGACCTTCTCGGTCAGCTTCGTGTCCTTGAAGAGCGCGAAGTCGAAGTTGACGAAATTGGGGTTATTGAGCGAGTCGCGGCCGGAATTGCCGAGGGTGCCGAACGGCGGAAGCACGAAGCATTCCGGATTCCACCACTCGGTCTTACTCCTCACCATGGGGTTGCAGCCGGGGACGCGCTCCGGACGCTCGCCCTCGGTGGCGCCACCCGTTTGAGATTGGTAGAGGCCTCCAAACATGGTCTGGACGTTAAAGGGCAGGCCGGAATAGGCGCTGACGATAGGACTGATTTGCCAGCCGTCCTTCAACCGGTTGCCCTGAAACGGCAGCCGATAAATGGCATTGGCGGTAAACACCTGGTTGGAGCTAAAGCTGCAGGGGCCTCTATCCAGGCTCGGGTTGTAGGCATCAACGACGGCCCACTCGCCCTGTTCCGTGCTGATGGTGGCCGAGGCATCATCCAGGCACTTGGACCAAGTGTAGCCGGCATTGCCGACCAAGCCCCGGGCGAACTGCCGGCTCACGGTGACCTGCAAGGCGTTGTAAGTGGAGTGTGCCCTGGGTTGGACGGCTTCCACCGCCTGGAAGTTGGGATTGACGTGGGTGCCCATAAACGGGTTGGTCAGCGTGCCCGGCGCTCCTGCCCCGGTAGCGCTGGGGTAGTTTCCGGTTGCGAGTGCCGTCGTCTGCTGGGCGGGCGTCAACATGGAAAAGGACTGCGGAGGGTTGGCGTCAGCCCAAAAGAACAGGTGGTTGCCCGAGGAACCGTTGTAGCCCACCGTGAGCACGGTCCCGTGCCCCAGTTCGCGCTGCACGTTCAGGTTGTACTGCATAACGTACGGCGCCGTGTCCACATTCTGCAGGATGGCATAGTACCAGGCGATCGAGCTGGCCGCGCTGGGACTGGAAGGCAGAGCGGGGAAGCCAGTGTCAAAGAAAAGAAAGAACAGCGGGGCATTCGGGAGAAATGACGTGTTGTCGAGGGCATAGGTACGCGCGGTGACCGGCTCGTGGAACATGCCAAAGCCGGCGCGGACGGAGGTCTTGTGATCCCCGAACGGGTCCCAGGCGAGGCCGATGCGCGGATCGAAGTTCTTGATATTGGGATTGTTGGTAAAGGGATGCTTCGCGGTGACGAAGTCGTATTCAGTCGTCGTCGGCGCGGTTAAGTTGTTGATCACGAACACGGGTTCGTGGCGCGTGGTCGGGTTGCTGGCCCAGGCGTAGCGCAGGCCGAGGTTTAAGGTGAGCCTCTTAGTGATCTTCCAATCGTCCTGGATGTATGGATCCACCCAGGTCTGACGCCAGTAGCGGTAGGGGTTGAAGGGGTAAGTTACCCCACCCGGGGTCGTATAGCTGTAACTGGGGGCGGCCCCACACACGCACAGCAATGGGTCGCCGTACATCGAGCCGCCCAATGGCGTACCGGGTATTGTGTTGCCGCTGAGGTCTGCGAAGATCCAGGCGCCGCCGGGATACTGGTCCCAATATTGGTTCAACTCCACGCGGGTTAGCGTGGCCCCGAAGCGGAGACTATGCGCGCCCAGCGACATGATGACATCATCGCCACCGCTGAACCGGTTGGTAACCGGCCGGCTTGGACTCGTAGGCGAGGGACCGAGCGAGGACAGATTCTGGCCGGGTGAAAAGTCCATATCCTGCAGGCCGGGAGCCGATTGCAGAGGGGGTTCGCTGACGCCGCCGTTCGCCGTCAGCGTATACAGCCGCACAAACCCGAAACGGACTTCGTTGAGCATCCTGGGCGAAAACGTATGCCGCTCTTCGATGGTGAGGTACTGGTTGTGCTCGTTGTCGATTTCCGGGTATCCCGGGACCGGAGTATAGACGTACGGGAGAACCTGGTAAGCGCTCTCCCTGATGTAGCGGGCGAACAGGCTATCCTTGGTGCCCAAAGTGTAGTCCGCGCGCCCCAGCACATAGTCCTCGTTGCCGATCTGGAGATCATGTGAGCAGTAGAGGCCGGTGCCCGGCAGAAACTGGATACCGGTTACATTGGGGCATTGAGACAGGCTTTGGGCAAGCGGATACAAGCCGAATATGCTTTGCGTCAGCGGACTTATCGGCCCGTAAGGGCCTACCCAGTGGCCGCCGGTTAGCGTCATGCCGCCGGCCGTGAACAGGGCCGGCAACGAGGTAGGCACAATCGCGCGCGAGGTCTCGCCAGTACCCGCCCGCAGGCCCTCGTAATTGACGAAGAAGAAGGCTTTATCCTTCTTGATGGGACCCCCAAGCGAGCCGCCGAATTGATTCCTCTTAAAAGTCGGTTTCTCCCCGGGGGCGTCGAAGTAGTTCTTGGAGTCCAGGACGCTGTTGCGGATGTATTCGTACGCCGAGCCGTGCAGGGCGTTGGTGCCCGACTTGGTGACCGCGTTGACGGCCGCGCCGGTACCGCCGAACTCCGCGCTGTAGGTGTTGGTCAGGACCGAGAATTCCTGGATGGCCTCCATGCCGAGGGAAGTCCCCATCACGCTGACGCCCGCGCCATGGTCCAGCGCGTCGCGGATGTCGGTGTCATCCAGCATGTAGGCCAATCCCACCGGGCGCGAACCGGAAACGGAGTAGTTGGTTTGTTCACCGTAGACGGTGGCCGACTGGCCGCCGCCACCACCGCTCGAAGGCACCGTCGCCACGCCCGGCGCCAGGCTGAGGAGATCGGTGAAATTGCGGCCGTTGGACGGCAGATTTTCCATTTGATTGGGCGAAACCAGTTGGCCCACCGCAGCGGTTTCGGTATCGACTCTGGAAGCCTCGCCCTGCACCTCGATGACTTGCTCGGATCGGCCCACTGACAGTTTGAAGTCCAGGATCGGCCGCGCGCCGACACTCAACACGACGCCGGTTTGCACCATTTGCTGGAAGCCGGCCTTCTGGGCCGAAACCTCGTAAGTGCCAACCTGCATTTCTGGGAGAATGTAGCGTCCCTGCCCGTCGGTACCGCCGGAATAGGTGACGCCGGTGTTGACGTTCTTCGCCTGGATCTTGGCGTCGACTATGACCCCGCCGCTAGCATCCGTGACGGTTCCGGAAAGTGTAGCTTTTTCCACCTGCGCGTATAAGTTGCCAGCAATAAGCACGCACAAGAAAGCTATGGCCAGCGCTGCCAGAAACGCGGCGCGAAGCACACTCGAACAACGAACCGAATTGCGATCTCTTGTTTCCGCCAGCTCCTGCTCGGCGGCCAGAAAGTCCGCGCCAGACCTTGCAGGACAGCAATGCAACATCAAAAAGGCAGACTTCACCGCGCTATGGCTCTCTGACATGTTCCCCCCTCCGCTGAGTTTCGTGAATTCAAGTGCGGCACATTCCCCGTTTGCGCAGCACATACCACTGCAAGAATGTTCATGTCAACGAAAAACTGCATACATTCATCCATCTAGAGCCTCTATTGGACCTGTCAAGGCCGTGCTTAGCTGCCCGCGATGTACTTGGTAAATATCAGATTAGGTGCTGGGATGGGATGGCTTCGCTGAGATCGCGATATGTCGCCGGCTTGTTTTTGTATTCCGAACGAATATGGCTGCATACAAACTAAGGCGCGGCTGACGTCCGACCATCGCGACGTTTTACACCTTTCACCGTCGGCGGAAATGCCGGACGCTTCCTAAACCGGAGCTTCGCGGCGGTAAAGTAGGTAGGCGCGGATGAAGGGGTCGAGATCGCCGTCGAGCACCTTTTGGACGTCGCCGCGCTCGAACTTGGTGCGGTGGTCCTTAATCATCTGATAGGGCTGCATCACGTACGAGCGGATCTGGCTGCCGAAGCTGATCTCGGGCTTGGAGGCGTCGAGCTTGCGCATTTCCTCGCGCCGCTTTTCGATTTCGCGCTCGTAGAGGTGCGAGCGCAGGAGTTTCATGGCCGTCTCGCGGTTCTTGTGCTGGCTGCGCTCGCTCTGGCACTGGACGACGATGCCGCTGGGAATGTGAGTGATACGGATGGCCGTCTCGACTTTATTGACGTTCTGCCCGCCTTTGCCGCCCGAGCGGTAGGTATCGACGCGCAGGTCGTCGGGGTTCACGACGATCTCAATCTTGTCGTCGATTTCCGGGATCACGAACACCGAGGCGAATGACGTGTGCCGCCGCGCCTGCTGATCGAACGGCGAAATGCGCACGAGGCGATGCACGCCGCTTTCGCCTGCGAGCATCCCGTACGCATTCTCGCCCTCGATCTGCACCGTGGCGGACTTGATGCCGGCTTCTTCGCCGGGCGTCGATTCGAGCACGTTCGCGCGGAAGCCCTTGTCCTCCGCCCAGCGAAGGTACATTCGCAAAAGGATCTCGGCCCAGTCCTGCGACTCGGTGCCGCCCGCGCCGGGCTTGATCGTCAGGATGGCGTTGAGGCGGTCGCTTTCGCCGGCGAGCAGAGTTTTCGTCTCGAGTTCCGAGACGTAGACATCCGCGGCAGCAAGCTCCTTGCCGATATCTTCCATGAGCGAATCGTGCTGCGCGCTGTTGGTTTCTTCCTGCGCGAGGTGGAAATACGTGTCGAGATCGCTCGCCTTGGTCGCGAGCGATTT
>Ga0310038_10003808_pt1 | contig 10808 bp, 11 predicted proteins | sample Sb_taG_6_FD_200461 | JGI IMG/M metagenome (GOLD analysis project Ga0310038, IMG submission 200461) | Peat soil microbial communities from Weissenstadt, Germany - Sb_50d_4_PS metaG (v2) (version 2) | ecosystem: Environmental > Terrestrial > Soil > Wetlands > Peat | place: Germany: Weissenstadt... | reverse complement strand
CGCCGATCTACCACACGAACTCGCCGGAGGAGTGCGCGTACGTGCTCGACCACTCGCAGGCGCGCCTGGTGTTCTGCGAGGACGCGGCGCAGCTGGCCAAGATCGAGCAGGTCCGGGATCGCTGCCCGATGCTCGAGCACGTCGTGACCTTCAAGCCGGCCGGTGACGCGATCACGCTCGACGAGCTCCGCCACCGGGGCGGCGATGTCCCGCCTGAGCGGGTCTACGAGCGAGTCGCGTCGACCCAGTCCGGCGACATCGCGACGCTCGTCTACACCTCCGGCACGACGGGGCCGCCCAAGGGCTGCATGCTCAGCCACGAGAATTTCATCGCTACCGTGCGCATGTACGAGCAGCGGCTTGGGCTCGACCGGACGCACTCGATGTATCAGTTCCTCCCACTCGCGCACGTGCTCGCGCGCGTCGCCCAGGCCGTGGCTCTGAGCGTGGGCGCCCGCCTCATCTACTGGGGCGGCGACACCACCAAGATCGTCGACGAGCTCGTCGACTCGGGTCCCACGCACGTGCCGGCCGTGCCGCGTATCTACGAGAAGATGCAGGGCGCCGTCACCGGCGAGATCTCGCGCAAGCCGGCTCTGCAGCGCGGGCTGTTCGAATGGGCCATGCGGTGCGGCGCCCGCGCCCGGATAGCCCTGCGTGAGCGCCGGCAGCCCGACCTGCTCACCGATGTCCAATACCGGCTCGCGGACCGGCTGGTGCTCGCGAAGGTCCGGCGGCTGTTCGGTCCACAGCTTCAGGTCGCGCTGGTCGGCGCCGCGCCGATCGCGCCCGAGCTGCTCGAGTTCTTCGACGCCTGCGGCGTGCTTGTGCTCGAGGGCTATGGGCTGACCGAGACCTGCGCGGCGACGGCGCTCAACACCGTCGACGCGCTGCGCTTCGGCACGGTGGGGAAGCCGCTTCCGGGCGCGCAAGTCGCGATCGCGGACGACGGGGAGATCCTGATCCGCGGCCCCCACGTGTTCAAGGGCTACTACCGCGATCCCGATGCCACCGATCAGGTGCTGACCGCCGACGGATGGCTCCGCTCGGGCGACCTGGGCGCGCTGAGCCCCGATGGATTCCTATCGATCACGGGGCGCAAGAAGGATCTGATCATCACCTCGAGCGGCAAGAACATCGCCCCGGTCAACATCGAAAGTGAGCTCCGCGAGAGCCGTTTCATCACCGAGGCGGTGGTCTACGGGGATACCCGCCCGTACCTCGTCGCGATGCTGACCCTCGACCGCGACGAGTCGGTGAAGCTGGCGGAGCGGGTCGGAATCGCCACCGACCCGGTCACGGTCGCCGCCGATCCACGCGTCCATGCGGAGGTTCAGAAGGAGGTCGACCGCGTCAACCGGAAGTTCGCGCGGATCGAGCAGATCAAGCGCTTCGCGATCCTCGGCCACGATCTCACCCAGGCCGACGGCGAGCTCACGCCGACCATGAAGGTCAAGCGGGCGATCGTCTACGACAAGTACGGCGACGTCTTCGCGGGGCTCTACGAACAACCACACACCTCAGACAAGGAGTAAGTCAGCCATGCGTAGATTGATTGCCATCGCCGTGGCGGCGGTTCTGTCGCTCGTGCTCGCGGGCGTTGCCGTCGCGGACTTCAGCCAGGCGAGCAACATCGTCCTGACCGCCACGCACGCGGGGAAGTCGACCGGGATCAAGGCCGACATCCACTCGACCACGTCGCCGGGCGAGGCGCCGAAGGCCGCCAAGCTGCTTGTGATCACGTTCCCCGCCGGGACTAAGTTCGCCCTCTCCAACGTCAAGCCGTGCAAGCTGTCCGACGGCCAGCTCACCGCCGGCAAGTCGTGCGCCGCCAAGAGCTTGATCGGCACCGGCTCGGCCACCGCCAGCGCGTTCCCGCTCCCGCAGCCGATCCTCGCCGGCGTGAAGGCCTACGCGGCCGGGCCGAACAAGATGGTCATGGTGGTGAAGGCGACCTCCCCGATCCCGCAGACGCTCGTGATCCGTGAGACGACGTCCGGACCGAAGCTCACGATCCCCGTGCCCTCGCCGACGGTGGCCGGGTTCCAGGTTGTGCTCGTGTCCTTGAAGCTGAACGTCCCGTCGCGCGGGAGCGGCAAGACGGCGCTGATCACCGCGGGCAAATGCACCGCCCACAGCTTCACGGTCAAGTCGCACTTCGTTTACACCGACGGCAGCCAGGCGGACCTGCAGAGCTCATCGCCATGCAGTTGAGATCGTCGAGCGACTCCGTGCTTTCCCGTACCCGATCAGCAGGTTTCTCACGACGTCGCTGGTCGGGTGCGGCGATAGCTTCGCGTCCATGACGTCGCACCTGCACCTTGCCGCGTCAGACGGCGACCTGGACCGAGAGCGACTCCCGATCACGGTCGTGCTGGCCGACGACCACGCGATGTTCAGACGGACGCTGCGCCGCCTGCTCGACGTCGAGCAGAGCGTGAGCGTGGTCGACGAGGCATCGGATCTGCCGTCGGCGATCGAGCACGTCCACCGCCGTCGGCCTCGCGTGCTCGTGCTTGACCTGAACATGCCGAACGGATCGACGATCGAGGCGGTCCGGCAGCTCCGGACCGAGCTGCCTTGGACCGAGATCGTCGTGTTGACGACTGAGGAGAGCGCCCTGGTTGCGCAGCAGCTGCTCGCCGCCGGCGCGGTTGCGTTCGTGTTCAAGGACCGGGCAGAAACCGAGTTGCTCGAAGCCGTCCATCGGGCCGCGCACGGCGAGGAGTTCGTCAGCCCCCGTGTCGCCGCCGGACTGGAGGTTCTGCGACGGACCGCCGACGGTGGCTTGCTCAGCCCGCGCGAGGTCGAGATCCTCCGGCTGATCGCGCTTGGATATACGAGCGCGGAGATCGCCGCCAAGCTCCATCTCTCCCGCCGCACGGTCGAGACGCACCGCGCCCGAATCTTCCAGAAGCTCGAGTTGAGGACCCGCGCCGAGCTCGTGCGCTTCGCGCTGGACCGCCACCTGATCGGTGCATGACCGCACGAGGCGGTACTGCGGAACGAACCGATAGTTCGTCCAGCGCTTCACGCGTCGACGCGATCAGGCTCGAACGGGTGATCGTGGAGCGGGGCGGGCGGGACGTGCTGCACGAACTCGATGCTTCGGTAGCCGCCGGTCGGGTAACGGGATTGTTCGGCCCGAGTGGAAGCGGCAAGTCGACGCTGATTCGCGCGATCGCCGGGGTCCAGTCCGGAGTGCGCGGATCGATCAGTGTTCTCGGCGAGCGGCCCGGGAGCATGGCCGTGCGTCGCTCGCTCGGATACATGACCCAGGAGCCGTCGGTCTATGACGATCTGACGGTGGCCGAGAACGTGCGCTACTTCGCCGCGATTCACGGCGGTCAAATCGGCCCCGTCCTCGAGCGTGTGCAGCTCTCATCGCACGCCAACCAGCTCGTGCGCAACCTCTCCGGTGGTCAGCGGGCGCGGGTTTCGCTGGCCGCCGCGCTGGTGGGGCGCCCGCGGCTGTTGCTGCTGGACGAACCGACGGTTGGGCTCGATCCGCTGCTGCGGCGCGACCTTTGGCAACTGTTCGGCGAGCTCGCCGCCGAGGGATCCTCGCTCCTCGTCTCCAGTCACGTGCTCGACGAGGCGCGTCACTGCTACGAGGTCATCCTGCTGCGCGACGGACGGATCGTCGCGCAGCCGAGCCCCGCGGAGCTGTCCGCCCGCACCGGGACCGATGACCTGGACGAGGCCTTCATTCGACTGATCGAGCGGCGATGAGCGCGGCGCGAACGCTCGCGACGGCACGGCGCGTACTGCTTCAGCTGCGCCACGACCCGCGGACGATCGCGCTGATGCTGCTCGTCCCGTGCGTGCTCGAGACGCTGCTGCGCCTGATCTACGCCGGCCTCGGCCTGCTCGCGAGCGCATTCGCCCGCACCGAGTTCCAGGTCGTGCAGTTCTTCCCGCTCGTGATCCTGCCCCAGCTGCTGCTGTGCGGGCTGCTGGTCGCGCGCGACCGAATGCCATCCGTTCTGCACGCGATCTCCGACGCGCTGCCCCTGTCCTACGCCGTCGACGGGATGCACCACCTCTCGCGCCAGGCCGGCGCCGGGGGCGCCGTGAGCGCCGACATCGCGATCGTGGTGGGGTTCGCCGCGGGCGCGCTGGTGCTCGGGGCGGCGACATTGCGCCGGCAGACCGACTGAGCCCTCTCGCGCGCGCGAAAGACTAGGTGAAGATGATCTGGCACTAGGTGAAGATGATCTGGCCGCCCGCGGCCAGGCCGTAGAACTCGTCGTACGTACTGCGTCCGGGGAGTGGTCGGGGTTTTTTACCGATGCTCGAAACGCGCGTCGACACGAGCATTTCAGCGTCAGTGGCAGTTGAAGCGATCAGTGGAGTGAGTGCGGTTGGCCCGTTGCTCCTGGCGCTTTCCCCGTCGCTTCCGGCGGGTGGCTCGTTCGTCAACTGCGGTCACCGCTGCCCACCGAACGCGCTGCAGGTCCTCAGTGGCCACGCCGCCATGGGAGCGGCGCTGGGCACCGCCGTGCGAATCCTGTTCGCGGTCTCGGCGATCGGCGTCGCCATGTTGCTGCTCGCAAGGTCAGGTCCTCGGGCCGTCTGCGCCGCCGCGCGATCGCGCCGCTGGCCGCCGTGTTCGTCGCGAGCGTGATCGTGTTCCTGATCGCTCAGTTCCTGAATCCCGCCTCCCTCGGTCTGAACGCGACGCTCAGGATCACGGGCGGCTTCCTGGTCATCGCGATTCCGTTCGCGATTCTCGCCGGCCAGGTCCGCGGCGACGTGTTCGCCGCGATCAGCCTCGGTCAGGTCGCGGTCCGAGCGGGCGGGAAGCCGTTCACGCCCGCCGCCGTGCAGGAGTTGCTCGGCGACGCGCTCGGCGACCCGTCGCTGGGGCTCGTACTGTGGTCGGCGGAGCGCCGCGGCTTTGTCGACGTCGATGGGGCCACCGTGAGGGTGCCGGACGAGGGCTCCGAGCGCAGGGGTTACGTGGCTCACGCGGAACGACCAGACAGTCGCGGCGCTGATCCACGACCCGATGCTCGATGCCGACTCGACGGTGCTCGAGGGCCTGGCCGCGACGTCGCTGATGCTGCTCGACAACGCGCGCCTCGCGCGCTATCCGGCCCGAGTTGCACGACCTCGGCCTGGCCTATGCGCTCAGGTCGCTCGCTTTCCGCTCGCCGGTGCCGGTGCATGTCGTGGACGAGGGCGTCGGACGCGCGCCGGCCGCGGTCGAGGCGGCGATCTACTTCTGCGTCCGTGAGGCGATCTAGAACGCGGCAAAGCACGCCGGAGCCGGCGCGACGGTGACCGTGACGCTCGGGCGGCGACGCGACGCAGTCGAGTTCACGGTCACTGACGACGGGGTTGGGCTGCCGCGCGAGGTGGACCCCGAAGGAAGCCGACCGGGGCGGGCAAGTACGGAGCTGAGGGATAGGACTCGGCAGCCGGACGATGGACGCGTCACGCGGCTCGGAGTTCCTCGAGCTCGCGGTCCAACGCCAACAGTCGCAGCGCCCTCTCCTCGATCGCGCGGACGCGATGGGGCTCGATCCCCAGCTCTCTTCCGATCGCGGCGTATGTGTTCGGCTTGCGATCGCGCTCGAGACCGAAACGGAGCCGGATCACCGAGCGCTCGGGCTCGCCCAGCTGGTCGACGACCCGGCGAACGTGCTCTTGCTCGAGGCTCACTCGGATCTCTTCCCCAGGCTCCGGGATCGCGGACGGCAGGAGCTCGCCGATGGTTGTCTCTGCATCGTCGCCGACCGGCCGGTCGAGGCTCGTGACCACCCGAGGGACGGCGGCCAACTTCGTTATCTGCGCGACTCGCAAGCCGGTTGCGTCGGCGAGCTCCTCGAACGTGGGCTCGTGACCTAGCATCGCGACCAGGCGGCGCCGGGCGGCGGCGACCTTGCGCTCCTGCTGTGCGACGCCGGCCGGCAGCCGGATCACCCGCGCGTTGTTATCCAAGGCACGCTGAATCGCCTGTCGAATCCACAACGTCGCGTACGTCGAGAACTTGAAACCGCGGCGCCAGTCGTACTTCTCTGCCGCCCGAATCAGCCCGAGTATTCCTTCCTGCACCAGGTCCAGCAGCGTCAGATGCCTGCTCACCTGATAGCGCTTGGCGACCGAGACCACCAACCGCAGGTTGCTCGAGACCAGTTTGTCCTTGGCTTCCAGATCGCCGCGCTCGATCCGCTGAGCCAGCTCGATCTCCTCGGCCGCGGTCAACAGCGGGTGGCGACGGACCTCGGCCAGAAACTGCGCCATGGTGTCCATGGTGTAGTGCGCCAGATCCCCGTTGACGTACGTAGTTTCCGGCACGTCATCTTTGACCCAGCTGTCCTCCGCGCTGTGAACCATCAGTGACTGCAGCGCGGAGAAGTGTTTGGGATCACTCATGAGGTCATTCCCTCGGCTGGCCGTGCGCCGTTTCAGTGCGCGGTCGCGACCGGCCGGCGGCTCGCCGGCTTGGGCGCCGCACCGGGCGCGCGACGGGACGCCGGCGGCTTTGCGGTCGCCGCCGCGGTCAGATCGCGCTGTAGTCGCTCGACGTCGCGCAGCAACGCTCGGCGCATCTTGAGCAGGTCGCGGCGCGCATCGCGCAACAGCTTGTTCACATCACGGCCCAGGTCGCGCATGCCGATGCCCAGGCTGCCACCGATCGCGGCGAGGTCCTTCTGGGCTGCCTCGAGTGACGCATTGATGTGTTCGAGCGTGCGTGCATCGTTCTCGGCCCGGGCGTGCGCGGCGACGGTCACGCGCGGCTCGGTGACGGATTTCTTGGTGACTGGCATCATGTCCTCCTTTTCTCGATGGACTGGCCAGAGATATGCACTTCTATGAAGGACCGTACGCCTGAGCACCACGCACGTCATCGGTACCGCACCGCAGCGCGATCAGTAGAACACCCATGACCCTCCGCGAGCGACGAAGTCACTAACGCGTTTCGAGCAGCTCGCGGAGAGGTTGTGGAAGGACACGCAGCACGCTCAGACCCTCACCCTCGGAGATGTGACGCTGTAGCACGCGGGAGGCGGCGGTGGATGCAAATGAGGCCTGCGTCTCTCCTCCGAGTCTCGCCTCGCCGGCGATCCTCGTGAGGAAGCTTCCGAGATCGCGGGCACGCTCCGGTGTGCTGCTGGGATCCCAGCCCTCGTAGAAGACGCCGCGTACGAAGATCGGCAGCTGCGCGGCGAGCTGTGCGGCCTCATCGACCGACAGGTGGTCGCGGAGCGCGTGCAGGAATGCGCGCAGGACGCGGTAAGCCTCGTGTACGTCTTCGGTGCCGAGTTCTTCGGCGAGATCGTTGATCCAGATGTGCGCCTTTTCGACGCTTCGGTCCAGGATTGCAAGGCGCGTTGTGCTCATCGTGTTGACCTCCAAGTCTGTGGGCGGCCGTCTGGACCGCCCGGCAAGTCATCGTGCTCGGCCGGCGCCTCTCACGCATCGGTAGTTCCCCCTAATCGCAGTCCGTCGCAGTCCGCCGCTCGGGCCGATCCGCGTCCAGCCGGGTGCATCCGTCAGTAGTTAGTCCCCGGAACGCGTGACGTGGCGCGGATGGCGTGGAGCAACGTGGCTCCTACCGTGGACCAGGACCATGTTCCGCTTCGTTGCGAAACCAGGTTACATACGCCCGGACAAGCTGGGGGTCGCCTCGCTTCTCGCCGCTGCCGTGTTCTCGACCGGATTGGCGGGCTGTGGCGGATCGAGCTCGGGCTCGACGAGCTCCACCGCTGCGGCGACGTCGACGTCGACGACGACGACGACCGCGACGACGATGACGTCCTCGACCCAGAGCCAGGGTGCGGCGTCGGTCACGAGCGGCTCGGTGCGAGGTGCGCTCCGTGGCGAGAATCATGCGCCCAAGGTGAAGCAGAGCTGGCGTTACTCCGTCGTGGTGAGCGATGCGGCGGGTCACCCGTTGAGCGGAACGGTCGACATCGAGTTCGCGTTCGCCGGACAGGTGGTGGGACGGGACACGCCGCCAACCCATCCGGTCGTCGATGGGCACTGGGATGACACGATCGAGTTCCCTGCCGACGCGATCGGCATGCCGTTGAGCCTTCAGGCGGTCGTGCACACACGGCTCGGTTCGATCACGCTCGATTGGCCCGTTACGGTCAGTCGATGAGCGGGACAGCCGGGGTGCTCACCGCTGGCCGGAGAGGCCGTCGGCGGCCACGGCCGTCCCTTCCGTCACGTGAGGGCGGCGCCGACGTCGTCCTCGCGGATGTGGTCAAGTCGTTCGGTCCTGTCAGGGCGCTGCGCGGGGTGTCGCTGGCCGTTGCGGCATCGGAGTTCGTGACGGTCACCGGCCCGTCGGGATCGGGCAAGAGCACGCTGCTGAGCCTAATCGGAAGCCTCGACCGCCCGGACTCCGGCGCCATCACGGTTGCCGGGATGCCGGTGCCCGAGCCCCGGCACGCCGTCGAGTTCCGCCGGCGGCTGGTCGGCTTCGTCTTCCAGGACAACCTTCTACTCCCGTACCTGAGCGCGCAGAGCAACATCGAGGCGGCGCTGCTAGCCGCCGGCGTTGGCCGCCGGGAGCGGCGCCAACGGAGCTCAGAGCTACTCGTCGAGGTCGGTCTTGCCGACCGTGCCCGACACCTTCCCTCAGAGCTGTCCGGCGGACAGCGCCAGACGGTCGCCTTGGCGCGCGCGCTTGCCAACCATCCTCGACTATTGCTAGCGGACGAGCCGACCGGCGCGCTGGACCAAGCGAGCGCGGCGCGTGCTCTCGACCTGCTCGCCTCGATGCGCGAGGCTCACGGCATGACCGTGCTCGTCGTCAGCCACGACGCGGCCGTCGCGAAGCGAGCGGATCGCGTCATGCGTCTGGTCGACGGACAGGTCGTCTAGCTCAGGTTTGCGCGAGGGTGCTGGCCGACCACGTGCGGCTGGCCCGCCAGATCGGATAGACCGCGCCGAGCACCCCGATCGTTACTCCGATCAGGCAGGCGCGGCCGAGGGCCCATGCCGTGAGCTCGGGCGTGATAAAGCTCTGAAGCCCGAGCGCAGCCGGAAGCAGCCGGCTCCCCAGCAGCCCCAGTAGCAGTCCGGCGGCCGTCCCCAGCAAGCTGACGGCGACCGCCTCGCCGAGCACCAGGCCCGCGAGCTGGGAGCCACTCCAGCCGACGGTCGAGAGTAGCGCCAGCTCGCGGCGCCGTTCGAGAACCGCGGCGAGCATCGTGTTGGCGACCGTCAGGGCGCCGATGATCAACGCCAGCACAACGATCAACAGCACCGCCTTGCTGATGAGCTCGCTGTTGGCACCCGAACGGATCGCCTCGCTGGGATCCGAGATCGCCGAGAGACCCGGGAATGCTCGCTCGAGCTCGCTCTTGGCCGTGGCGGGAGTCACCTGTGGGGCGAGACGGATCGCGATCGTGGTCGTCTCCTGGGGTATCCGTCCCGCCAGTGCCTGCGCGTCGGCGAGCGTGGTGATCACGCCCTGATCCTGAAACGCGATGCCGGCGTGGTACACGCCGGCGATCAGGAACGCTCGCCGACCGAGCTCGATCGATCCGCCGGGGGCGAGGTGCAAGTGGCTGGCCAGAAGGTCGCCGACCACCACTTCTCCCGCGGCTGGCCCGTGACCGGCCGTGTACACCAGCCTGCGGGCAACGAACCCGTTCTGATCGACCCCGAACACGACCGCTGAGGGGGCTCGGGGAACCGCGCTCACGACCAGTTGGATGGGAGTGGCGTCAATGATCTCGGGCTGGGACCGAAGGCGTGGCAACAGCGAAAGCGGCAGCACGGAGGAGGTCGGATCGCCGGCATCGCGCTGGAACAGACCCAGATCCGCACGCCCGAGATGGACGAGCTCACCCGCGGTCCGGTTCAGTCCCGCCGATAGGGCAAGAAGCGCCACGATCGCCGCCACTCCGATCGCGATACCCGCAGCCGTGAGCGCGGTTCGGGCCTTCCGGCGGCGAAGATTGGCGACGATCAGCGCGAGCATGAAGTGATTCGGAACACGATGGGCTTGAGCCGGGATGGCACGCGTGCAGCTACAACTGCATCAACGCCTGGATCGACTCACATCGGGATGGACCGCGAGCAGGCCGCGGAAAAACCCGGATCCGGCGGCCCGGCCATCGCATGCCGACCAGAAGCACGCCGATCCTCCCGCCGCGGAACGCACCATCGAACGCGTGGCTGGCGGCTACTCCACTCGTGGTTTCTCCGGGTACGCCTGTGGCGGCCTACGGTTGGCCGGCGACGACGTCGCCGCGATCGTCTGTGCATGCCCCCGATCCGGAACAGGCCTACGGAAGGCATTTCGCTGGACGAGTCGCGTCGCCGGCCTCACGGTCCCGCGCGAGCGCGGCATCGTGGTGCGGCAGCGCGGCCACCGCGGAACGTGAACCGGTGGCTGACGCTGGCGGTGCTTTGCGTGCCGCTGCTGATCGTGTCGCTCGACAACACCGTGCTGAACGTGGCGCTCCCGACTCTGGTTCGCGACCTCCATGCCAGCGACAGCGAGCTGCAATGGATCGTCGACGCCTACGTGCTCGTGTTCGGTGGCCTGATGCTGGTGTCGGGAAGCGTTGCCGACCGCGTCGGTCGCAAGCGAACCTTCCTGGTCGGACTGGCCGTGTTCGCTACGTGTTCGACCTGGGCCGCGTTGTCGAACTCCTCGGGGATGCTGATCGCAGCCCGCGCGAGCATGGGCCTCGGCGCGACGTTGATCATGCCGGCGACGCTCGCGATCATCACCAATACCTTCACGGATCGCGGCGAACGGCAGCGGGCGCTGGGTATCTGGGCCGGTACTACGGGCGCCGGCGTGGCGCTCGGCCCGATCGTCGGCGGCCTCCTGC
>Ga0310038_10003798_pt1 | contig 10821 bp, 9 predicted proteins | sample Sb_taG_6_FD_200461 | JGI IMG/M metagenome (GOLD analysis project Ga0310038, IMG submission 200461) | Peat soil microbial communities from Weissenstadt, Germany - Sb_50d_4_PS metaG (v2) (version 2) | ecosystem: Environmental > Terrestrial > Soil > Wetlands > Peat | place: Germany: Weissenstadt... | reverse complement strand
CTACGAAGAGCGATTTAGCCCAGGCGTCCTGCTGCGGCCGGGCTTCGATCCTCTCCGCTCCGACTCGCGCTTCCAAGACCTTGTGCGTCGCGTTGGGGTTATTCCCCAGTAGTTACAACATCCTCGCCATCCCAACCGCGGGGAACCAGATTAAGCTGCCATGACAACTGTTCCCTCGGCCCGGCTAACACAAGGCAACACATATCCAGCATTTTTCTGCTCAGCCGTCAGCCCGGCTTCGGCATCCATTTGAACGGTGCCGTTTAGGACTCGCGTAACGCACGTGCCGCATAGGCCATGGCGGCAGCCATACGGGATCTCTACCGCGTTCTTTTCTGCCACTTCAAGCAGAGTACTCCCGACGGAAGCTTCGCAAACCTTTTGCGAATGAATGAACACGACAGTCGCGACACTGCGAGCTTCTCCTGGGCGTGGCTCCGCGGGCCGTTTGCTTTCCCCAAAACTCTCCTGAAGAATCCGGTCCTGGTTTACGCCGAAAGTCGACAGAATCCGGCGCGCGTTGTCCATGAATCCCTTGGGACCACAGAGAAAGAAAGTGGGTGAATCCAAAGCGGTCACGTGCTGGGAGACAAATTCCTCAGTAAGGTGCCCGCTGTGCCCGTTCCAGGTTGGGTCCGGCCGCGACAGGCACACCTCATACTTGAAGTTGAGGAGAGACCCTCTAAGTCTCTCCAGGTCGGTTTCGAAAATGATGTCCGCACGGGTGCGCACACAATATAGGAGCGTGGCTGGAGTAGTCAGTTTGAGATCGTCGATATAGCGCAGCATGGAAATCATGGGTGTGATACCGCTTCCGGCCGCGATGAGAACTATGCTTTTGTGGAGCGTCTCGTCAAAGTAAAAGTGGCCGTACGGCCCGTTTGCTTCCACCGTGAGACCCGGCGTCGCTCGCCTATTGAGAAAAACAGAGACACAGCCGTTTTCCATGCGCTTGGACGTGATCTCCACATAGTTCGCGTGGATCGGCGAGGAGGAAATGGTGTAAGACCGCGATATTCGTTGGCCATCAACCGTCCACTGGAACGTCAGAAACTGCCCTGGCTTAGCGCACAAATGTCTTTCCTTCGGGACCAGGAAGCGCAGCGTGTTGGTATCGTGGGTTTGCTGCTCGATCTGCGCCAGCAGAAGCGTCATAGGGCCCTTCGCATTTTCGTGGGCTGTTAATGGGGTTGCCGGCGCGGGAATCTCCGGAATACGCGATAACTCCACGGAAGCACGCGACTGCTTCCTCTTCGATCGCAGCACCCAGGCGCATTGGAGCAGGCACACGCCAACAACCAAGCCGGTCGCGAGCCTTAACCCCAGGCTTCCTGGGCTCGCCGAACGAAGAAGCTCTGAGAGCGCAGGGATAGACACAAGCACGAACGAAACCACGAAAAGCGTTACTCCCAGTGCTTTCAACGACGAATGGCTCTGCTTGTAGCGACGTGCAAACAAGATTTTCAGCAGAATCAGAGGCACGAGGATGATGGCAAGCACAATATGCAGAACCAGGTGCGTAGGCAGATGACTTGTTATCCCCAAGCCAGCAAGTCTCTGGCTCATGCTGTAGGCCATGATGCAGAACAGGGCCACAAACAGGTACCCGCCCACGCGATGAGCAGCGACCAGGCGGGCTTTCGTGGTTCCGTTGCGCGAGGGCTGGGAAGCCTCCAGCATCACCAGCACGTTGGTGGCGGCCAGTGTTACAAATGCAATGCCGGCCACGATAGTTGAAGTGTTTGACAAAGGCTTCCATCCCTCTACGTCGCTGACCTGGTTTGCCGAAGACAGGCGATAAACGTGGACCCTGTCTACGGCCGCACGATGCTGGTGTTCTCTAATCCCTGATCACTCCACGGTGATGACCCCGGTCATCTTCGGATGCAGCTTGCAGAAGTAAGCGAACTTACCGGAGCTCGCGAATTTGAACTGGAAGCTCTGGTTGGTATCCAACACCGGTGACGAGAACACATTGTTGTCGCTGGTGACGGTATGGGGGATGTCGTCCTTGTTCGTCCAGAGCACGGTTGCCCCAGCTTTGACTGCCATTACCTTTGGAGTGAAAGCAAAATTGTCGATCGCTACCTGGACGGTTTCTCCCGTCGCAGCGGCTTGGGGCTGGTTCTGTTGGTTGGACTGAGCTTGGGCCGAAGCGGCAGGTAGTGCTGCGGCCGCCTTGCGAAGAATCGCGCTGGCTTCCTCTGGCGGTGTGCCGGCCAGCGTGGCATCAACCACCGCAAGATGATTGTTTCCGGCTATGTAAGCCACGGTGGTTATGCCGAGGACGCGCCGTAGCTGGTCCGCTGGCACCTTGAGAGGTCCGGGCGAGGGAGCCGTGCCTGGCACCGGTTGGGGAAATCCGGTAGCCATGGCGGTGTGGAAAGTCACGTTGCCTTCCACCTTCTGCATGATCTGGTGAATGTGCCCGTTGAGCACGGTGACGGAGCCGAAACGCTTCAGATATGACAAGGCCTGTGCGCTGTCCTGTGTGCCCCAGCCCCACTCCGGATACGCCGCCCACAGCGGGATGTGCGCGAACACGACGATGGGTGTGCTGCTGGTGCGGGCCTTCAGATCATCCTCGAGCCATTCCAGTTGCTCCGGGCCCAGAGTTCCCAAGCCCCCAGCTTTGAGGTCCACCACATTGACGAGACCGATGAAATGGACACCTTTGTGGTCGAAACTCTGCCATCCTGCTCCCTTGGTCCCTTTGCCGTAGCGATCGAGGAACTGCCGCCCGTTGTCGAGCGCGACGTCGTGCTCACCAGGTACATAGAAGGTCTGCTTTGGGCGGGCGCTCTTCAGAACCTGGTCGAGGGTATCGAATTCGCCTGGCTTGGAAAGATGGCTCAGATCACCGGTGTGAAGGATCAGATCCGGCTCGACGGGCAGCGCGTTGATCTTGTCGATTGCGGCTTGCAGTGTCCCCGTCACGTCGACATTTGCCGGCTTGTCGAAGCCGATGTGGCTGTCGCTGATCTGGACGAAAGTAAAGGACGAACCACCTGTCTGGTGGGCGCTGGCGCCGAAAAGCCGGGATACCGGCACACCCCCAGCAAACGTCCATACCAACCCGGTCCCGGCCCATGCCATGCACTTGAGAAAGCCGCGGCGATCGACGCCATCACCGCTGGGAGCCTCGATAATCTCGTTTTGTTCTCTAGGAAGCTGTTTCATTTCTTCTCCTCCGCTTCGACGCCCGCGTCCCCGAAATGCGCTGGCAAGGCGCTCCGAGGGCGGTCTGAGGTCGCGTTCGCTGGTGATAACTGCGGCGGAGGAGTTTTATTCCCGGCAGGTGGGAGCGGTCCGTCAGTCGTTGCGCCGGACCAGGGGCGAGTCGGAGATGACTGTCGTGTGAGCCACTGCAGTGGCACCCGTTTGGTAGTTGAGTGGGAGCGTAAGCTCGAAGGTGGTGCCCGAGGCCGAAGTGCTGGCCAACTGGAGCCGTCCCCCGTGGTCGGCCAGGATTTTGTGCGCGATGGTCAATCCCAGGCCGGTGCCGTTTTCCTTCCCAAAGCTGACGAACGGTCGGAAAATCTGGTCGCGGATGGGCTCGGCGATCCCAGGCCCGTTGTCGCGAAGCAGGATGCGGGCCGCGCCATCGGCCTCTTCCATCTCCACTTCGATTTTCCCGTCTCTTGGAACAGCCTCGCAAGCGTTCAGCAGCAGGTTGTAGAAAGCGCGCTCCAGTCTGCGGTGGTCGAACCACGACTCGGAGCAATGGCCGGAAACCGTGATCCTGATCCCGAGGAACTGAGGATGCGCCCTTACCGCGTGGATAGCGTGCGCGAGGGTCTCCTCCAGGGTGCCGCGCGAGAGCTGCAGGGACTCCCGGCCGCGGCTGAACTCGAGCAGGGAATCGATGAGGTCGATCATGCGGTTGACGGCAGAGCGGATTTCCTCGTAGAGATCCTCGCGCGCCCCGCCGGCCAGCCGGCCTTCGGAGAGGAACTCCGCGTTGGCGAGGATGGCGGTGAGGGGATGGCGGAGGTCGTGCGAGATGGAACTAGCCATCACCCCGATGGTGGCCAGCCGCTCCGATTCCAGCAGCTTCTGCTGCGTCTGCCCCAGCGAGCGCCGCATGGCGCCGAAGGCGTTGGTCACCACCCCCACCTCGTCGTCGCTGCGGCTCTCCAGTGGAAAGCGGAAATCGCCCGCCTGCAGTGCCTTGACGCCGGCGGCGAGGTTCTCCAAAGGCCGGGTGAAGTTCAAGCAGATGAAATAGACCACCACGCTGCCGAAGACCACGGCTGCGATGCCCAAGCCCAGCACCAGCCGGGTGAGCCGGTCCAGAAACGCCGCCGCCTGGTCGTAGGATTTCAGCACCGTAAGCCGCGCCGTCGGGGGCGTGGAGCTATCCAGATCCAGAGTAGAAGCGATAAAGCGCTCGCCGTCGAGCGTGATCTGGGCGGGGGACGCCGTGAAGCTGGCGCCGCGCCGCGCCGCGGCCATGGCCGACTCCTGCGACGGCCGTAGGGTGCTCACGATCGCCGTGTCTCCGTAGGTAATGCTGACCTCGCTGCCGGAGATGCGGCTCACTTCGTGGGCCAGGTGCTCGTCCACCTCGTAGCCGACGGCCAGCACGCCGAGCACACCGCCCTCCGCCGCCGAGCCGAAGGAGATCGGTTCGAGGAACACTTCATAGAGGCGCCCGCCTCCGAACCACCAGGTGGCGATCTCATCCCGCGCGGAATGCAGCCGAAGCTGCTCTTCCGCGATGGGGCGTGTGAATCCGGGGGCAGAGGTGTGCAGCGCCACCACCTGGCCTTCGCGGTCCGCGAGCAGGAACAGGTCGCTGCCGGCCACGTGCCAGATGCTGCTGGAGGCATCCTGGATGGTGACCGGATCGTGACTGGTCATCAGCGCCTTCAGGCTGGGGAGGTCGGAGATGAGTCCGGCGGAGCGCGCCCGCATCATCTGGCGCTGATGCAGCACGTTGCGGAAGGTGACCACCGAATTCTGCAGGTCTTCGAATATCTCTTTCCGCACCTGGGTCTTGACGATGTGGTGGACGATGAGCAAAGTGGCGCAGGTCAGGCAGGAAGAGATCAGCAGCAGCGACAGCTCCAGCTTCGTGCGCAATCGAAAACGTGCCATGGTGACCTGTTACGCGCTAAAGCTGCGCTGGTTGGAACCCGCCGGTTCCAGCCTTTACTTTACGAACCGGTAACCCACGCCATGAACCGTCCGGAAGTGGACGGGCGAGGCCGGATTCTTCTCGACCTTCTGCCGCAGTCGCATGATGTGATTGTCCACCGTCCGGGTGGTAGGGTACACCTCGTATCCCCAAACCTCATTCAGCAGCTCCTCGCGTGAGACCACGCGCTCGGGGTTGGCGGCGAAGAAGCGCAGGATCTTAAACTCCTGCGGAGTGCAGGCGACAGCTTGTCCGGCAGAAGTAACCTGCATGCGCGTGAAGTCCACGACCACATCATCGAAGGAGAGCACTTCCGGGGCGCCGGTGCGGCGATTGTGGCGCATGGCCACATTGACCCTGGCCAGAAGTTCCCGCGGGCTGAACGGTTTGGTGACGTAGTCGTCCGCCCCCAGTTCCAGCAGCAGCACCTTGTCGGCAACATCGGCGGCGGCGCTGAGCACGATCACCGGCATGTCGGGAGAACTCTCTTTGATCTCGCGGCAAAGGTCCTTGCCGGCCATGCCTGGAAGCCTCAGGTCCAGCACCACCACCGCGGGCGGCGCGGCGCGGAATGCTTCCAGCCCCGCCGGCCCGTCGTAGCTGGCATCGACGCTATAGCCCTCGGACTCGAACAGCCGCTTCAAGGCCCGCTGCACGGCGCGATCGTCTTCAATGACCAGTATCTTATCCATGGTTCGTGGCGCTGCTTACCCTCCGCCTGCCCGCCCGCAGCGGGTGGGCACGTTTATAACTAAAGACGCGGAAACCGTACCGGAGAAAGCAAAGGCCTCCGCATCTCATGTATCGCGTTGACAATACGATAGAGTATCTGCCCCGGGGCGCTGTCACGACTTTGTAAAATCGCCGTAACCTTTCTTTTACTCGCAGGACAGGCCAGTCTCAAACTTGTAAAAGATGCGCAAGAAGGCGGCACTTCTTCGGGGGGAGACTAGCATGCGCGGGTTGCCGGGGAGTCGCCCTCCGGCTTCTCACCCTGCCAGAGGAATCGTGAGGTCAGAACGCCGAGCGGGACCTCTATGTCCTGGCCCCGTGGTTCCAGCGAGACATAGAGGCGCAGGCTGCGCGCCGGCGCACATTGCATCTGGAATCGGCCCAGCGCATCGCTGACCGCCAGCGCGACAAGATTCTTGCCCGACATGAGCAACACTATCGTCTCTTTTAGCTTGGATCTGGGGTTCCTGCTGTTGGCGATTTGACCGCCGAGGTCAAGGCGGCGGGAACCGGGCTCGTGCTCGAGCCGGAGTTCGATCGAGTACCCATCAGCCCGGTACAGCGCGGTGCGGTACGTGCGCCGCTGACCGCGGACCCCGACCGCGAGCATTGGCTGCTGCACGCTGTTGGGGACCAGTTGCGCCGCGATCCGCGGCAGCATTTCGCGATGGCTCGAGCCGTTCGGATAACCATTCTCGACAATGCCGGCAAAAACCTGCAGCAACTGGCGCCGCTGGCCGCAGCGTACCCCTTCCGCCAGAAGGCGGAGACCGGCCACGTCACGAAGCTTGATTGCAGCGAGAACCTTCTCCCACGGTATGTAGCGCACTTCTCCCCCCATGTGCGGGCGGGAACCGACCGACCGTCACCCGCACCAGTTCACTGGAGCAAGTGAAAGTCGCTCTGGTCCACTGCGGCTGCCGGGGGGGAAATAGGAGGGGGAAAGGCTACTGCTTCCTAACGGCCCGCGTACGATCGCGACTGAAATTCTCCCTGAATATACAACCAGCGTTTCGGGAGGGTATCGCTTGCTTTTTTACTCGTCTTTCCCGGCGGCTGTCAACGCTAATTGCAACTGAGACGTGTGAAAAAAGTTGCACACCCGCTGCCCTCTGCGCCATGGGCTCCGCACGTTTATGCATTGCCCTTGAAGGGATTGAGTACCCGCACGTCGAAGGGGGTGAAATCGTGCTCATTCCGGGTGGCGACAGTCAGATCGTGAACGCGAGCCATAGCCGCAATCATGCCGTCCTCGATGAGGCGGTCGGACTTGCCGCGCATGAGGCGGCCCCACTCACGAAAGCAAGACGTGTCCATGGGGAGTATCTGGTAAGAGTTGGCGAGTTGGTCCGCCCACAGCTCGATCTCGCTGGCTTTGGCCGCGTCCTGAGCTCGCGTCAATTCAATACCAGCCTGCAGCTCGCCCATCGTAACCGCGGAAAGAAACACCTGGCCTTCCCGCAAACTGCGAAGCCAGGCCACAACGGCGCCATGCGGCCTTCGCTTGCGCACTTCAGAGACGACATTGGTGTCGAGCAGATAGCGGTTCATTTCAGCCGGGTGGGCCGGGTGCGCCGCAGATTCCCACGGGGAGGAACGAGGTCTTCAAAGCGAGGGCCGGGTCCGAGAAGCAAAGCCTTGAGGCCGGGGCGGGCTGCCTTCTGGAGGCGATTCCATTCCTCGATGGGAACAAGCACCGCGGCCTCCAGGCCGCGACGCGTCACAATCTGAGGGCCTTTCTTGAGCGCGGTTTCCAGCAGTTCGCTGAAGCGAGCCTTCGCGTCATGTGCCTGCCAAACGGCCAAGCCACGCCTCCTCTTTTCCAACCTAATCATAACGACTAGTCTTATGACTAGTCAACAGTTATGGGGGGGAATCCAGGCACGAGGCCGTGCGCGCCCAGCTTGCCGCTCGCAGCCGGCAACTGATAGGCTTCGCGCGCCCGACTTTCCCGGAGGGAACATGGCCGACTTCACGGAATCTCCGCTCAGTCCGGCTCTGTTTCTGGAACGCAACGCGTCCGTGTTTGCTCATCGCACCGCCATCATCGATGGTGAGCAGCGTTTCACATATGGCGAATTCGGCGACCGCGCCCATCGGCTGGCGGGACTGCTTGCGGATGCGGGCATCCAGCCCGGAGAGCGCGTGGCTACGCTGTGCGTGAACAGCCACGTGATGCTGGAGCTGCACAATGGCGTTCCCATGGCCGGCGCGGTCCTGGTCCCCATGAACATACGGCTCTCGGCAGGAGAGCTGGCCTACATTGTCGAGCACTCGGGCGCGCGGCTTCTCATCGCCACGGAAGAACTTAGCGACGCGGCCCGGAAGATCGCGGAGAGCGCCGGTGTCAGGCTGGTCCTCGGAGGTTCGCCGGATACCGAATACGAGCAGCTCCTGGCCCGTGCCCGGCCGCATTCCGTTCCCTGTGCCGATGAAAAAGGATTGCTGGCCATCAATTACACCAGCGGCAGCACCGGACGTCCAAAGGGTGTGATGTACAGCTATCGCGGAGCCTACTTGCAGGCGCTGGCGATGGCGCACCACACCCGCATGGGATTGGCGAGCGCGTATCTGTGGACGCTGCCCATGTTCCACTGCGACGGCTGGTGCTTTACCTGGGGTGTGACCGCGGCCGGCGCTACGCACGTCTGCCTGCGCAGGGCGGATCCCGCGCTGGCGTGGGCGATGATCTGCGACCGCGGCATCACCCACCTGAGCGGTGCGCCCACCGTGCTGACCATGATCGCCGAGGCCGCAGCGGCAGCGCCCGACCGCCGCCCGTCGCGCCCCATTCAGGCCAACACCGGAGGCGCGCCGCCATCGCCCGCTCTGCTGGCGCGCCTGGCCAAGCTGAATATCAACGTGACCCACCTCTATGGCCTGACCGAGTCCTACGGTCCGGCGGTGATCTGCGAATGGCAGCCGGAGTGGTCGGCGGAATCGCCCGAGCAGCAGGCGCGGTTGAACGCACGCCAGGGTATCGGCAATGTAATCTCGGGCGGCATCGATGTTTTCGATACCGATGGCCGTCCGGTCCCGTGGGACGGAGCGACCATGGGCGAGATCGTTCTGCGCGGCAACAACACTATGATCGGCTACTACCGCGACGAGCCAGCCACGCGCGCGGCCACTATCAATGGCTGGTTCCGCACCGGCGACCTGGGCGTGCGGTATTCCGATGGCTACGTCGAGCTTCGGGACCGGGCCAAGGACATTATCATCACCGGCGGAGAGAACGTGGCGTCGGTCGAGGTGGAGCGGGTGCTGGTGGAGCATCCGGCGGTGCTGGAGGCGGCGATCGTCGGGCGCAGCGACAACAAATGGGGAGAGATTCCCGTCGCCTTCGTGGTGCTGCGGCAGGGAAAGTCAGCGACCGCGGTCGAGCTGATCGAGTTCGTGCGCAGCCGCATCGCCCACTTCAAGGCGCCCAAGGAGATCCGCTTCGAAGAACTGCCCAAGACTTCGACTGGCAAGATCCAGAAGCACGTCTTGCGGGAACGGGCCGCAGGCGAGGAGAAGAACGCCGGATCGCACAGTACAGCCGCTACTCGTTGATGTTCTTCTTAGGACACGCAGCACGTATTGCTTAAAGGCACGAAAGGAGGCACCTCATGAAAGTCGGGATCGTTGGCGCAGGCGGCGTAGGCTCCGCTTCTCTTCTCTGTCTCGTCATGCGCGGAGTTGCGTGTCAAGTCGTCGTGCTGGACAAGAATCTGGCGCGCGCGAAGGGTGTGGTAGCCGATCTCCAGTACGGCGCCACACTCTCTCCGGCAGTGGAACTCCGCGCCGGCGACTATCCCGACCTTGCCGACGCAGTGCTCGTGATTATCACGGCGGGTATTAACGAAAAGGCTGGTGGCGCCACAGACCGCAAGGACCCCGCCGGCAGGCTGAAGCTTCTCGATACCAATGCGGACGTCTACCGAGATATTGTTCCCAAAGTCGTTGCGGTGGCGCCGCAGGCGCTCCTCCTGGTCGTCACCGATCCGCCCGATCCCCTGGCCGATCTGGCTCGCCACCTCGCTGGCCATGAGCGCGTACTGAGCACGGGCACGTTTCTGGACTCCATGCGCTTCCGTTTACATCTTGCCCGCCGGCTCAAGGTGAACCCCATGTATGTGGAGGCACAGGTGGTCGGAGAGCATGGCACCTCCCAGGTGTTCTTGTGGTCATCGGCACGTGTCGCGGGCACGCCCATATCTGACTTGCTGGAGCAAAGTGGCCAGACCAGCGAGGAATTTCGGCGGAGTGTGGAGCAGGATGTCCGTTACGCAAATATTACGATCATCGAGGGAACCGGTGCGAGCCAGCTTGGGATTGGTATGATCACGGCGTGGATCGCGGAGGCAATTTTGCGTGACGAACAGGCAGTTATTCCCATCGGCTCGTACAATCCCAAATACGAGGTTACTCTCTCGCTGCCAAGCGTCGTCGGTCGGCACGGAGTAAGCCAGATCTTTGAGCCGGAGATGTCTGAAGAGGAACGACAGGGGCTTCAGCACAGCGCCGAGATCCTGCGGAATACGGTGGCGCGAATGAACTCAAGGGTTGGGGTTTAGTCTGTCACTGCCACCAAAGGCGGACACCAGGGCCTTATAAAGCACTTCGCTGATTGCATAGTTCATAAAACCAGGAGGCAAAGAATGGGACTTCGCACACCCGAGCAGTTCTTGAAGGGATTACGTGATCATCGTGAGGTTTATTACCGTGGGGAGCGCGTGCAGTCGATAACGGAGCATCTCGAACTGGGGGTGGCCGCCCGGCACGCGGCCATCGACTACAAGATGGCGGAAGACCCCAAGTACCGCGATTTGGCGCTCGCGCGCGACGGCAACGACGTGTACTCGGCCTATTACCGCATTCCTCGCGATGCCAAAGACCTTTTGTCTCGCTCCCGGCTCATCGAGGCGGGCACGGCCGAAGGGGCGACGCTCGTTATTCTCATTAAA
>Ga0310038_10003797_pt1 | contig 10821 bp, 13 predicted proteins | sample Sb_taG_6_FD_200461 | JGI IMG/M metagenome (GOLD analysis project Ga0310038, IMG submission 200461) | Peat soil microbial communities from Weissenstadt, Germany - Sb_50d_4_PS metaG (v2) (version 2) | ecosystem: Environmental > Terrestrial > Soil > Wetlands > Peat | place: Germany: Weissenstadt... | reverse complement strand
GAACTCGGTGGTGCAGTACGCGCTGTGGCTACAGGACCTGGGGCCGTCGCAGCACGAGCGGCTGATTCGCTGGTGGCAGGACGAGATCGAGGGCACGGGCCGCGTGCCTATCCTGGCGGTCGAAAACAAGCCCGAGGTGCTGCGCTTCGGCGGCGGCACCGACCAGGACCTCCGCCTGGGCTGGCAGGAATTCCTGATCCGGGTGATCGCCGACGCCTTCGACCTGCCCCCCTTCATGCTCGGCTTGGAGCGCGACGTGAACCGCTCCACCGCCGGGGAGCTGGCCGACCAGGCGTTTCGGCAGGCCATCGTGCCCACGGCCCGCCTGTTTGCCGAGCACCTGACGCGCGACGCCATCAATAAGAAGCTCGGCTGGAACGACATGGAGTTCGTCTTCACCGATGTGGACGCGCCCAATGAGATGGAACAAGCGCAGATCCAGGAGATCCTGCTGCGCAACGGCGTGATGACAGTCAACGAAGTGCGGCAGTTGCGGGGGCTGCCGCCGTTGTGATCAGTGCCGCGCAGTTGCTTGCAGATACGCGCCAGCTATCCAAGAACCGACTGTGAGTAAGATCAGGCACCAGAACCAGAATCGCAGCGGGCTGTCGGGGTAATACTGCTTGTGAAGTCTTAGCAGACTAAAGTCCCGTTCCCAAAATCGGATGCGAAGTGATGGGGGCAGATGCTGGTTCACGCGTGAGCGCATCAAGGATTGCACGGCTACCCCGGCCACGATACTGACCCAGAAAATAAGAACGAGGCTGCCATTCAACGACATAGGCAGGCGACAGAATACCTCGGCGCTTCGTGATCACCAACGACGATTTGCTTGCGCTTAATCAGCGGCAAAACTGAATGAACATTCAACTCGAATCCATGGCGATCGAGATGCCGGCGGTGTCGCGGCATCCCAACCGGCAATCGTTCCGCGGCGTGCTGACATTAGTCGACGCGCCCAGCACGCGGCCTCCGGCGGGAGCGCGCGGGCATCGCGTGCTGCTATCGCGGGCGGCGGCGGAGCGTGCGCTGGCGTCGCTGTTGGGCATGGGCCTCGACTACACGCCCTCGCTCGACGGCCACGACGCCCGCCGCAAGGTGGGCATCATCACCTCGGCGGAGATCGTAAACGGCCGCCTGGAGGTCGGCGGCTATCTCTTCGCCCGAGATTTCCCCGAGCTCGTGCGCGAGCTGTCGCCGGGAGGACATCGGCTGGGAATGTCGTACGAGATCGCCGACGCGCGCGTGGCCGACGTGCGCGCCTCGATCTGGGTGCTGACCGACGTGACCTTCACCGGCGCTGCCATTTTGCGCCGCGAGAAGGCCGCGTACCCGGACACCTGGATCAAGCTGGAAGCGAGTACCAAGTAGCCGAGTACCGAGTAGCCGAGTAGCCAAGTACCGAGTACCAAGTACCGAGTACCAGAACAGCTCAAGGCCAGAGCCAAGAGCCAGAAGCCAAATGCCAAAAGCTAGTAGCCAGGAGCCAGAAGCAATGAACGAAGAACTCACGCAACAGATCATCGCCAGTGCCGAACGGCTGGCGTCCGCCGCGGAATCACTGGAGAAAGTAGTGGGCCGGCTGGACGCGCAGCAGCAGGCGCTCAACGCACAAGTCGACCGCATCGTCGCGGCCGTGGACGAAAACGAAACTGAATCCCGCCGCCAGCTCGGGGCCCGCGTGGCCGAACTGGAGCGGAACAACGCCGAACTGAAAGCGGAGACCACCCGCCACGCGGCCGCGCGCAAGACGCTGCCGCCCCTGGTGACCGCGCTGCTGGCCAAAACCGGCATCGAGGGCCAGGAGAAGATCGATATGGCCACGCTCGACAAGGCACTTGCCTTGCTGACCGTGGACCAGAGGATCGCGGTCAAAGCCCAGATGGCCAGCGCCGGGATCATCGAGTAGCACATTCCACTGTCATCCTGAGCGAGCGCGCCTGGGGTTGGCGCGCGAGTCGAAGGACCCCTATTCAAAAAATGTCGGCCGGGTAGGGGGGCTTCGACTCGTGCGGGCAAAACCGGCCCGCACTCGCTCAGCATGACAAATCTCAATTTTTCGAAAGGACACCAATGACAGCTTCCTTCATGGACATCCACGCGGCCGCGGACTTCCTCGGTCCAGGCGCGGTGGAGATCAACATGTATCAGACCGAGATCAGCGACATCGTGCGCCGGCGCGGCGCCTTCGGGCAGCGCGTGCGCCAGGTGCCGGCGACCGGGCATCCCTCGCGTTTCTTCGAGCAGACCGCGATCGTGGCCCCCACGGCGGCACAGGCCTTCGTGGACCCGCGCAACATCGTGGCCACGGTGGGCTCGCCCACGCGCGTGGAGCGCAGCGTGCCGCTGAAGGCGCTGGTCTCGCAGATCAATTACACCCTGTTCGACGTGGAAGTGGGAGCGCAGCAGAGCCAGTTCGCCTTCCTGCAAGCCAAGGATCTGGCCGACGCGGTGGACGGATTGATGCGCACCCATGACGTCGCGTTGTGGAATGGCAACGATACGTCACTCTCGGCGCCGGCGACCCCCCAGTATTACGGCGTCGCCGGCCAGATTGCCGCCGGCGGCAACGTCGCCACCATCACCACGGCGCAGTCGATCGTCGATGGGCTGAAGTCGACGGTCGCCGCCATGGTGGCCAACACCTCTTTCGAGGTGAGGCCCACGGCTATCTACGCCAACCCCGTGCTGCTCGACTTGATCGACCGCGAGATGAAGCAGGAGTTTAACGTCGTGCTTTCGACCACCGAGGTGGCCGGCGGACTGACGGTGAAGACCCTCTCCACCCAGGCCGGCGATCTGCCCCTCATCCCCGAATGGGCGCTGAGCTACACCGGGACGCCGGGCAGCGGCAACGCGGTGCTGCCTGCCTACATCGTTACCGAATCGCTGATCGAGTACCACTGGCTCACCGACGCTAATCCGCGTGTGTTCCGCTTGGGCACCACCGGGTCGCTGGCGCAGCAGATGGTGGTGGTGAAGTTCGGCGCCCCGGTCGTCAAGGGTGCCTCTGCCGCTCACTACCTGGTGGACGTGCAGCGGTAAAGCAGTTGTCCGTTGCTGCCAGGCTGGCCGTCGGCTCTTGGTCGTCGGCCAGTCCCGCAGCGCCCGACGACCGACGACCACGAACTGACAACTGACAACTGACAACCACCAATGATCTATCTCGACGCTTCCGAATACGGTACTTACGGGCTGGAGAAAACGGTGCCGGCGGCATGGATCGCCGCCGCGTCGTCGTTGATCGAGGCCCACTGCCGGCGCCCGACCCTGGGCGTGGTCCAGTACGTGGAGCGGGTGCGCCTGCGGCCGGACCGCAACACCGTGCGCTTGACCTATCTTCCGCTGGCTGCTATCGCACCCGCCTCCTTGCCGCTGGTGGCGGTGCGCGGCCGCTACGCCGTCCCACGCCGCGGCGAGGAGAGACCGATCTTCGACCTGGAGAGACCGATAGGCGATCTTGCCTTAGACGTGGCGCTCGCCTTCGGACTGCCAGGGATCTGGTCGGCCATCGACCCTACTGCGATCGACTTTTTTGCCGATACCGGCGAACTGACCTTGCCCTCGAATCCTCTGGGGTTCGGCTACAACGAGGTGGAGATCACGTACACCGCCGGTCTGCCCGCGATACCGGATGCGGTGAAGTTCGCTTGCGCCCAGATCGTTCGCAATGCGCAGGCGACTCCGGCGTTGAACGTCCGGGTCGGCAGCCTGGAGCGCATGCAACTGGAATACTTCGCCGACACGCTGCTCGACCCGACGGTCTGCGCCAGCCTGGCGCCCTACGTGGCGCTGAAGATGGGGTGAGGCATGGGGGCATTTTCGAATGACATCTCGCGGGCCGAAGCCTTCTTGCGGGCTGCGGATGCGCTGCTGAGGGCGCTGGGGCCGAGTGAAGTGATCCTGGTCCTGCCGGTGCTGATCGAGCAGGACAACGCCGATTTGGGCCTGGCTTCGCCCGTCGTCGAACAGGTGTCGCTTGCGCCGGCTGTCGTCCGCGACCTTGGGAGCTCGACCGCGGCGCGAACCCAACTGGAGGTCATGCTGGCGGCTTCCACCGTGAACGCGTACGCCGAATCGCGCAACTTCGATCCTCCGGACGCGATTTTCGATGCTGCTCTTGGCATACTGCACGGGGGAAAGCTGTTTCGCATCGAGCGCGTCGCCTGGGATTCATTTGCCGACACGCCATATCTCTACCGCGTCGCGCTGACCGACTAGTGGCCAGTTGTCAGTTGCCAGCGTCTGGCCCACTGACAACTGACAACTGGCAACTGACAACTGGTGTTATGCAATCTGCCAAAGACAGCTTTTACGTTGCGCTACGCGACCGCCTCGCGACACTCAACCCGCAGCGGACAGTGTTCCTGAACGGTGTGACGCGGCCAGCGGTGATCGTGGTGGAGAACGAATACATCACCGCCGCCGGCCCGCTGCCGGAGGCGTTCTATCTCGGTTGGGGAACCGCGCAGCCGGTGGGACCCATGCGTAACGGCCAGCCACCGCTGCTGGGGCTGGAGTGCACCATCTCCTATTGGACGGGAGGTTCGGCGGATAATCAGGGCGTGGACCGGGGGCGCGTTCTCGCGCAACTCGACTCCGAGTTGCTGGCTATCTGTTCGCCTCCGTCCGTCACCCAGTGCGACTACACGCAAACGCCTCCCGCGAATCTGGGGTCGAACGTCCTATGGACTCTGCCCGAGCTGCGCATGAAGACGCAGACGCAGCTCCAGGGAACGGCGCCGACGTGGACGGTCATGGGAGATCAACTGGTCGGCAGCCCGTCTGATTCGGTTCCCGTCATTCGCCTGGAACGCGCTGCCTCCCTGACCATATTCTTCTACCCAGAGGCGGCGTCCTGATGAGCACGACAGCACTTCTCCGCGCTCCCATGGTGCCCCTGGCCCGGCGGCTGCGCGCTTACTTTGCGCCCGTGGCACGGCCAACAGAGACCCCGGCCATCTTCGATCCCGCAGCCAATGCCGGCTTCAACCTCGACTCTCCGCCCGCACCCTGGGTCGATGGCGGCTGGATCGAGAATTTGGTACGGACGCCGGCGACGAAGGTGCAGCAGCTCCGCAGCGGCTCAGCCGCAGCGGTGAGTGGACAATTTCGCAGCCAGCTCGATGCCCGCGTCGAGTTCGACTTCCAGCAATGGGGCAAGCTGCAAATGGCCATCGCGGGGGGCGCCGAGAACATGAACGTGCTTGCCGCCAGCAGTGGCGCCGCGCCGCAGCCTACTGGCGGCCAACCCATCGCCGCCGTGTCTCTGCAACCGGGATCGACCGCGACCGCATTGCAACTCGCCGTCGCCGACCTTGCCGGCTTCTCCATCGGCGACGTGGTCGCAGTCGATGCCGACTACCAGCGGCAAACGGGCTATGTGGGCAGCGGGCTGGCGGCGGCGTTCGTTAACAATCCAGCAGACGTAGGCGGCGACGTGAACTTCATCCGCCGGGTGACCTTCAACGTCGGCCGGGTATCGGGGAAGAGTGCGGCGTCGATGACGCTGGCACAGCCGTTGCTGGGTGGAGTGCCGCCGACCGGTGCCGGCGTCCAGAAGGTGATCGCGTTCGTGGACCGTGAGGGCGGCAGCTTTTTCCAGGAGTGGTCTTTGTTGCTGGTGATCCCGGAGGAGGGCGGTGGCCGGGTGTGCTTCTACTATCCGCGGGTTCAGGCTTGCGTGCCCGCACAGGAGAAGGCGGCCGTGGCCGCGGATCCGCTTAAAGCCTACTCCCTGCACGCCGCGCTGGTGGCGTTGCCCTTTGCCGATTCCACCGATGGCCAGCCGGTGGTGTGTTATCGCAGCTACACGCCGCAGGCCGCCGCCGCGCTGTACTGATAGCGATCGCTGGCCTGGCAATCCAACATGCAAGCAGTCGCTTACATAAACAGTTCCATTTTCCAGTATAGCGGGCAATGACTGCGTCGGTTGGACGGAATTGTTCCTGTTCCAGAAACCGTAGTAACCGGTCTCCGGCGAGCGCAATCCGGCAGATCCAGTAGGCTCGGTTGCACCGTTTTTGGGCATATATGGGGGCTCCATGAAACTGACAATCGACAATTTCGACAACCGCGGCCCTGTGGATTATTCCAGCTGGATCGATACTCAAACTCCCCCCGCATACGCCGTCGCCTCAACCAACCCAGCGAACTGCAGCTTACCCTGGTCGCTGGACAACCGCAGTTCATTGTTCCCGTCGAAGGTGCGCGCGTGGTGCTGGCGCGTGCCAACGGCACATCCCTGTTTACCGGATACATCACCGCAGCCGCGCAATACGAGTACCTGGGCTGGGGCGAGTGCGGTCCGGCGTTCCGTTACACGCTGGTGGCAGCCGGAGACGAGGTGGTGCTGGACCGCAAAACGCTGTCCTCCCGCGCGCCCTTCGTAGCGCGAACCGCCGGGGACATCCTGCGGCAACTGGCGGAGGACGTCTTGCCGGGGGCGTTGGATTACTCGGGCGCACAGCCGGTCGACGTGCTGCCGTCGTTCGCCAGCGATCCGCGGAAGACCTGGTCGCAGCACGCGGCTGATGTCGCCTTGTGCGCGCGCGCCAGCTACCGCGTCATGGACGGCAAGCTCCTGCTCGCGCCGCTCGGCAGCACGCAGCACACGCTCAGCGAAAGCTCCGGCCAGTTTTGCCCGGAGTCCTTGAAGCTGAACTCGCCCGACACACGTTGGAATGATGTCACCATAAGCGGCCTGCAGGAGCCGCTGCTCCACGTCAAAGACTACTTCCTGGGCGACGGCCTGACGCTGAGTTTCACTCTTTCGCACACGCCTTTTACCAAGGTCACCCAGACCCTCTCGTACCCGCCGTTCACCAACGTCAACCCGTATTTTGTCGAGGACGAATTCACGGCCGCGGCGCCGGACCCGCGGTACTGGAAGGTAAGTGATCCCCAAGCGGTGGTATCGGTCAGCGGCGGCGCCCTTGTAATCCAGGGAGGCACCGGGCAGGACGGCCAGACCAGCGTCACATTCGTGGAGCAGGTGGAGTTGGGCGGGGGGCTGGTGCTGCGCCACGGTGAGGTCAGCTTCAGCGCCCCCTCGAACGGAATCATCGGCGGGCTGTACACCGGCAACACCCTGCTCGCCAATTGCTTTGCCGGATTTCGCGTTGCACCCTCGGGGAGCCAATCCACCATCCAAGCCCTGGTGAACGGCGCTGTTGTGGGCACGCCTATGACAACCACGGCCGGGCACCGCTACGCCCTGACCACCCACCTCTATGCAACGGAGATCTATCGCAAACAGCAGATCTTCCATTCCTCGGTGAACCCGGCGGGCGGGGGGCGAGGCGGGGCCGCAATTCCTGCTGACGTGCGGGTGGTGCTCGAAGTCCACGATATCGATCCTACAAATCCCGGATCTCTGCAGGCCATCTCCACGGTGCTGTATGACGGCATTGTGACCTCGGCTCCCGGATACTGCAGCTACGCGCTTGTGGATTCGCTCAACCTGCACGTCTCCATCGATTACGCGGAACTGCAGCGGGTGGTGGAGGCCGAAGTTCGCAGCGCTCTGCCGACTGCGGCTTATCGTACGCGTCTGCTGGGCGCGCTGGCGGACGGAGCGGAGGGCGCTATCAGCAGCTACTATCTGGAGTTCTATCCCGCCTACGTGCCGGCGGCCAACGAAAGCATCGAGGTCAGATACCGCAGCCGCGCGTCGTCGCTGGCGCGCGTCGTGGACGGAAACAGCGCCGCCAGTCTCGCGCTGGGGCCCGATCCCGGTGTCCGCAGCGGCGCGCGGCATGTCACGGCGCCGCCGCCGCGCACCACGGCCGAATGCGAGATTGCCACTCTCGCGCTGATGGACGACACCTGCCAGCAGGCCTGGGTGGGAGAGTACAACGTGTGGAATGATTTCTTTCCTGCTCTCGGCCAGGACGTTTTTCCCGGAGATTCCATTGCCGTGCAGGTGCCCTCCCGCGGAGCCAACTTTACCGCCATCGTGCGCGAAGTCGACTGGCAATTCGCCGACCTGGCGGCAGAGCGCGGCCAGTACAAGATCAGCTTTGCCAACGATGCCGCCGCGCCTTTTGGATTCACGTTCGCAGGTGCTAAACCGACTCCGCCGGACCTGACGATCACCGCGGCGCAGGTGGGCAATTCAGTCGTTTCCGACCTCCCGCTGGCGGAGATCACCGCCGTGACCTCCACGACGGTGACCATTGATGCGGGAGTAGCTCCCCCGGCGGGCGGTGGCATCGAAGTGCGCCGCAGCGACTATGGCTGGGGCGCGGGAAGCGATCGGTATCTTGTGGGGCGCTTCAGCACCCGGACGTTCACAGTCCCGCGTCTTTCCCGCACACAAAGCAATTACGTGCGGCAATACGACGCCTCATCGCCGCCGCGCTATTCGCGGTATTCCACGGCACTGCATCTCAATTATCCCTACTGAGCCATGAACGAATTCGAGAGGACTGTGCTCGCCGATCTTGCCCAGCTCAAGACCGACATGCGCTGGCTTGTAGGCAACGGCAGCCCCGGCCGGCTGCAGGAACTGGAAGCGCGCGTCGAGCACCACGAAGCCATTCTGCAACGCGGCGTGGGCATCGGCGCCGCAGCCGGCGTTCTGCTGACGCTGCTCCACATCGGCATCGACTACCTGCGCCTGCACTACCGGCGCTGACTATATAAATGACCAAAGAAGAATTCATCGCCGCCGCCACTGCGGCGGCGCGGGCTTCCTCCGCCACCAGCGGTTTCCCACCGGGCGTGACCGTGGCCCAGGCGGCGATCGAGAGCGCCTGGGGGAACTCCGGGCTGGCGCAGGCGGCCAACAACTATTTCGGTATCAAGGCCCGGCACGGCGGCGAAGCCGTTGAACTGCCCACGCTCGAGTACGTGGACGGCGCGCCGGTTCGCATCCCGGCGAAGTTTGCGAAGTACGCCTCCATGGCCGAGTGCTTTGCCGATCGCGATCGCATGATCGCCTCGCTTCCGGCGTATCAAGAGGCCCGCGCCGCAGCCGCAGATCCTGAAGCATTCGTCTGTGCGCTTGCCCGGCACTGGGCGACCGACCCGGGCTACGCGGAGAAAGTGCTGTACCTCTATCGCGTGCACGGACTCGGCAGACTTGATGAATAGTCGTCAGTTGCCAGTAGCCGGTCGCCAGTTGAAAGGTGACTTCTGGGTGCCACTGGCGACTGAGTGATGACCGAACCATGTCCAAACTGCCTGAGTGAAGACTATGAGCGACAATCCCACGGCTGGCGGAAGTGTAATCGCTGCGGTGCGCGGTGGCGGATACTGGAAAGAGATTGCCCTGATTGCCGCCCTGATCATTGCCGGGGTGACCGGCTATTCCTGGCTGAAGGCCCATGATGCCTGGATACGCTACGAAGCCCTCGCCCAACAGAAGGATGCCCAGATCGCACAGCGCGATGCGGAAGCCAAAAACTACAAGGCGGACATCGAGCAATTGAAGAGACAGGCGCAGACCCCGCAGCAGGTGGTCAAACTCATCCCGCAGATCGTCAAGGTTCCCGCTGATCTGCCGGAGCCGGTCGTGATCGAGCACCCCGACAAGCTGACGCAGCAAGACGTCAGCCAGTTGCCCGATGCGCCCAGCACGCTTCTGCCGGATCCGACCGTGAAACTTCTCATCGATCAGGCGGCCGACGATTTGGCTTGTCAGAAAAGCTGGGCTGCGTGCCAGCAGAATTACGCCGACATGAAGAAAGAGCGGGATGCCGCGGTCAGCGCAAGGAAGGGAAGCTTTCTGCAGCGGGCCAAGCAAATCGCAATTGGGATCGCAATCGGCGGCGCTATCGGTTACGCGGCGCACAGATAGAGTACCGAGTACTGAGTACCGAGTACTGAGTCAAGACTCGGAACTGGGTACTCGGTACTCGCAACTCGGTACTCGGCAGACAAGGAGAAAACATGGAAGCACTGTTGGTGGGTTTGGGCGTGGGCTTTGCAGGCGGTTTCACCGTTGCCTGGCTGTTCGCAGGCGGCATCAAGAAGGAGATCGCAATCCTCTCCAGCAAGATCGACGGTTGCCTCGCCGCCATCAAAAAAGTATGATCCACCCCTGGCTTCTCTGGCTGCTCTACTTCGCCGGGCAGGCCATCTCGATCCTGGGGCGCGCGTCGGCCTCGGCGTCATCCCAGTTCACGCCCTGGAATTCCGTGCGGGAGTATGTGAAGTGGCATTGGCCGGCGCTCGCCTTCCGGCTGTTCGCCTGCACGATGGGCTTTCTGCTCTGGTGGAATAATACGGCGTTCTTCGATGCTCTGGTCAGCCATCAGCTCGGCGTCAGCGTGGGCATCCAGAAGTCGATTCCCCTGACGCCGGCGACGGCAGGGATCTACGGCCTGCTCTCGGACGTGCTGCTCGACTGGGCGTGCGCCAAGATTCCGTTCCTGAAGGGGAAGGTTCCCAATGGGAGCGACGGCCCGCCCTCTGCCACTACATGACCCGCGTGGCTCCGCGCTAATCCGCGGCGGAGAAGTTCACCCAATATCCTCGTCCCACTGCACCAGTTTCTTTTTGACCACGGAGAGGAACTGGTCGGCAACGGCGCCATCGACCACGCGGTGGTCGTAGCCCAGCGACACGTGCAGAATGTGGGCCACGGCGAAGTAGTCGTTGCCTTCGGGGTCGGTCTTGACCACCGGCGTTTTGAAGATGCCGCCGATGCCGAGGATCGCCACCTGCGGCTGGTTGATGATGGGCGTGCCGAACAGCGGCCCGTACGGCCCAGGGTTGGTGATGGTGAAGGTGCCGCCCTGCACGTCCTCGGGCGAGAGCTTCTTGCTGCGGGCGCGTTCCGCCAGCTCGGTGATGGCGCGCTGCAATCCCAGGAAG
>Ga0310038_10003795_pt1 | contig 10826 bp, 10 predicted proteins | sample Sb_taG_6_FD_200461 | JGI IMG/M metagenome (GOLD analysis project Ga0310038, IMG submission 200461) | Peat soil microbial communities from Weissenstadt, Germany - Sb_50d_4_PS metaG (v2) (version 2) | ecosystem: Environmental > Terrestrial > Soil > Wetlands > Peat | place: Germany: Weissenstadt... | reverse complement strand
GCATCCGACAATCGTTGAGCTGGCCGATACCGTCACCGAGATGCGGCAGGTCAAGCACGCCTACGAGAAAGGCGTCGAGGCCCAGCGGGGAATCGAATACTGACATCGGGCCATCGGGTCATTTTGAAAACAGATCACCCGATGACCCGATCCTGCAATTCCATGACTTGGTTCAAGCGACAGACCGGCGAGGTGGACGCTTCGGGCGAGAAACGCGTGCTCACGGAAGGGCTGTGGGTCAAGTGCGACGGCTGCCGGAAGATTATCTGGAAAAAGGATCTGGAAGATAACCTGAACGTCTGCCCCAACTGCGACCGGCACTTCCGCATCGACGCGCGCACCCGGCTGGCGCAACTGCTGGACGACGGCAAGTACGAAACCTTCGACGACGGCCTGGCTTCCACCGATCCGCTGAAGTTCTCCGACCTGAAGTCCTACAGCGGCAGGCTGCGGGTGGCGATGAAAGATACCGGCCTCAAGGACGCCGTCATCAATGCTGCCGGTACCCTGGAAGGCCGTCCGGTCATCGTGTCGGCGATGGAGTATGCGTTCATCGGCGGCAGCATGGGCGCGGTGGTGGGCGAGAAGATCACGCGCGCGGTCGAGCGAGCGACCGCCGACGGGCGGCCCTTGATCGTGGTCTCGGCCTCGGGCGGCGCGCGCATGATGGAAGGCGTGATCAGCCTGATGCAGCTCGCCAAGATCTCGGCGGCGCTGGCGCGCATGGACACCGCCAAGGTGCCCTACATCTCGGTGCTCACCGATCCCACCACCGGCGGGGTGACCGCCTCCTACGCCATGCTGGGCGACCTCAACATCGGCGAGCCGGGGGCGCTGATCGGGTTCGCGGGCCCGCGGGTGATCGAGCAGACCATCCGGCAAAAGCTGCCCGAAGGCTTCCAGCGCAGCGAGTTTCTGCTGCAGCACGGCATGCTGGACGCGGTGGTGCCGCGCAAGGAGATGAAGCCGTATATCGCGCGGGCGCTGGCGTTCATGAGCAGCTAGCAGTCAGCATTCAGCATTCAGCACTCAGCCAAACCCGTGGCCGTGTGCTGTCGCTCGTCTACCCAGGCGCTTATAATCGCGCAGGACCTCGATGCCCCCGCTTTGGCTGATTGCTGAATGCTGATTGCTGACCGCTCATGTCGACCTATGAAACTGCGGTAGAGTGTCTCTACGCTCTCGGCCACGAGCTGGCCAACACGCCCTCGGAGCACTTCAACCTGGCGTACATGCGGGCGATCTTGCGCGCGCTGGGCGATCCCCAGCGGCGATTCCCGAGCGTGCTGATCGCGGGAACCAACGGCAAGGGCTCGACGGCGGCGACCCTGGCGTCCATTCTGCGTGCCGCCGGCCATCGCACCGGGCTTTACATCTCGCCGCACCTGCTGCGTGTGAATGAACGCATCCGCGTCAACGGCGAGGAGATCGGCGAGGGGCAGTTCGGCGACATCCACCAGCGGGTGGAAGCGGTGGCGCGACGTCTCGTCGAAGCCGGCGAACTGCCTTGGCATCCCAGCTTCTTTGAGGTGCTCACCGCCATGGCTTTCGACAACTTTGCCGGCGCAGGCGTGGAGATCGCCGTTCTGGAAGTCGGGATGGGCGGGCGGCTGGACGCCACCAACGTGGTCGAGCCAGTGGTTTCGGTGATCACTGATATCGCGCTCGATCACCAGAACTTCCTGGGCAACACCATCACCCAGATCGCGCACGAGAAAGCCGGGATCATACGTCCCGGCGGCGTGGTGGTGACGCTGCCGCAGCACCCTGAAGCCAATGACGTGATCGGCAACACCATCGCCGAGCGCGGAGCGCACGCGGTGAGCGCCGTACCTTACGTGCCGCCGGTGGCGCCGGGAGCGAAAGACGTGCCGGGCGTGGCCCCGAACGGGGTGCGCACCTCCTATCCGCTGCGCGTGATGGGAGAAGAGATTGTGGTGGACTCGCCGCTGGTCGGCCGTCACCAGCTTCGGAATATCGCCCTTGCCATCGCCGCTGCGGAAGAGTTGAACCGGGCGGGATTTCGTGTGACCGCCCGCGACATCGAGCGCGGTATCCGCGAGACGCGCTGGCCGGGACGCTTCCAGCGCATCGCCGGCTCGCCGGAGATCGTCCTCGACGTGGCCCACAATCCGGCGGGCGCCTGGGCGCTGCGCTCCGCCCTCTCGGAATATGCGGGGGAGCGCCCGCTGGTGCTGGTGTTCGGCGTGATGCGCGACAAGGCCGTAGGAGAGATTGCGGAGATCCTGTTCCCGCTGGCCGAACGCGTGATCGCCACGCGCGCGGACAACCCGCGCTCCGCCAGCCCGGAGGAGATACGGGAAGCCGCCGCGCGCACAGGGGCGGAGATCATCATCGAACCCACCGTCGCAGGTGCGCTCCAGCGCGCGCGGGAACTGGCGTCGAAAGACGGCGTCGTGGTAATCACAGGGTCGATCTATGTCGTCGGAGAAGCGCTGCATGCGATCGGGTCATCGGGTGATTGAAAACCCGTTTACTCTTGTCATCCCCAGGGCAGCGAGGGATCTTGAGGTGCTTAGCGGGCGTGAGCGAAGCGGGAGCCCGCTGCCGAAATCCCGAGCAGAGCGAGGGATCTTATTTTTGCTGACTGCTGAATGCCGCAATCCAAATTCAAACACTTGCTGAGCGCGCTGCGGTCGTACCTCGTCTTCGACCCGCTGATCTGGCTGTGGACGGTGTTCATGGCCACGTTTTCGTTGCTCTCGTCGCTGGTGGACCGCGACGGACGCATCCAGCAGTGGTTCGCGGTGACGTGGTCAAAGGTGATCCTGAAGATCATCGGCGCGCCGCTCGCGGTGCGCGGCATGGAGAAGATCGACACCACCCGCCCGCACATGTACGCGCTGAATCACCTCTCGGCGCTGGACATCCCGGCGGTGTACGCGGGGCTGCCGTTCCACTTCCGCATCATGGCCAAGGAGGAGCTGTTCCGGTACCCGTTCCTGGGATGGCACCTGCGGCGCTCGGGGCAAGTCTCAATCGAGCGTGAAAACGCCATTGCCTCCATGCGCAGCCTGAACCGCGCTGCCGCCATTCTCCAGGGCGGGCAGCCGCTGGTCGTTTTCCCCGAGGGCGGCCGCTCGCCGACCGGGCAGGTGAAGCCTTTCCTGCCGGGAGTGTTTTACGTGGCCATCAAGGCGGGTGTGGACGTGGTGCCCATGGCGCTGGTCGGGACCTACGAACTGCTGCCGATGAACACCTTCCACGTCAAGCCGCGGCCGCTGGAGTTGCTGGTGGGCGAGCCGGTATCGCCGGCAGGATACGGCCCGCGCGGCATGGACAAGCTCGCAGCCACGGTGCAGAGGGCGGTGGAGGATTTGTATTATTCGCGCGCGGAGGTGCCGCGACAGGGAAAGGCCGAACTTCAGGCGCCTCGGATCAACGCGGATTGACGCGGATGAGCTGAAAACCGCGCAGTCCTCAGTGGGTTGCATTGGTTGTTATCCGCGTTCATCCGCCCCTCGACTTCGCTCGGGGCAGGCTATCCGCGGTGGAGAAGTTGCCTGAATCGGTGGCCATCCCTGAAAATCTGTGGCTGCTTCTTCTACATCCGTGGCCGCTTCCTCTACACTAGTGCCATGAAACCGCGCATCGCCATCCCGGTGCCGCATTTTGGCAAGCCAGACTACGCCCAGCGCGCGCTGCCGCAGTATGTGCGGGCGGTGGAGCAGGCTGGGGGAGAGCCGGTGGTCATCGAGGCCGGCCACCAACCGGAGGAGATCGCCAAGATCATCACCGGGTGCCAGGCGGTGCTGCTGCCGGGCAGCGCCGCTGATATCGATCCACAGAAATACGGCGCCGCCAAGCATCCCAAGACGGAGGCCGCCGATCCCGGGCGTGACACCGCCGACGAACTCCTGCTCCAGGATGCCTACAACCTGCGCAAGCCGGTGCTGGGTATTTGCTACGGCTTGCAGATGCTGAACGTGTACAACAGCGGCACGCTGATCCAGCACGTGGAAACGCCGGTGAACCACGCCGCCGGCCGCGCCGTGCAGCAAGCGCACAAAGTGCGGGTCGATCCCTTTTCGCGGCTGGCCGGCCTGCTGGTCAGCCAGGAAGAGACCGGGATCGGTCCGCTGGACTTGGCGGTCAACTCCAGCCATCACCAGGCGGCGGACGTAGTGGGCGACGGCCTGCGCGTGGTGGCGCGCTGTCCCGAGGACAACGTCATCGAGGCTGTCGAGGGCGTCTCGCCCGACCACTGGGTGATCGCGGTGCAGTGGCATCCCGAGCGATCCTACGTTGACGATCCGCACTCGCGGGCCATCTTCCGCGGGCTGGTCGAGGCAGCAAAAACCTTTTCCGCCGCGGATAGCCTGCCCCGAGCGTAGTCGAGGGCGGATAGACGCGGATACAAAGACCCAATGCCGCCAGACGGAATCACACTCTCGCTCCGAAACAAAGTAGCCGTGGTCACCGGAGGCTCCCGCGGCATTGGGGCCGCGGCGGTGAAGATGTTCGTGGCCGCCGGCGCGCGGGTGATGTTCAACTACCAGAAAAACAAGCGCGCTGCCGATGAAGTGGCCGGTGCTTGCGGCAACGAGAACTGCGCCGCGCTCGAAGCCAACCTTGACGACACTGCGGGCGCGAAGAAGCTGATCGAGGCGGCGGTCCAGCGCTTCGGGCGCCTGGACATCCTGGTCGCCAACCACGGTATCTGGCCGCCGCAGGATGTGCCGGTGAGCGAGATGAGCGACGCGCAATGGCGGCGCACCATCGCCGTCAATCTGGACAGCGTCTTCGGCCTGGTGAAGCACGCGGTGGCGCAGATGAAGAAGCAGCGCTCGGGCGGACACGTCGTGCTGGTGAGCTCGACCTCCGGGCAGCGCGGCGAAGCCTACCATTGCGATTACGCCGCCACCAAGGGCGCGCTGATCAGCATGGTGAAAGGCCTCTCGACCGAGCTGGCGCCGGATGGCATCTATGTGAACTGCATCGCGCCGGGATGGGTGGACACCGACATGGCCGCCCCGGCTCTCAACGATGCGGACATGCGCCGGCGGGTGCTGGAGAAGATCCCGCTCGGGCGGGTAGCCACGCCGGAAGAGATCGCGGCGCCGATCCTGTTCCTGTGCACCGAGCACGCGGGCTTCATCACCGGCGAAATCTTCAATGTGAATGGCGGGGCGGTGCTGGTGGGGTGAGCCATCGGGAGATCGGGTGATCGGGAGATCGGGTCATCGGGTGATTGAAAACCCAAGCCCCACTCACCCCTTGTCATCCCGAGCGTAGCGAGGGATCTTGGTTTTGCTGAATGCTGAGTGCTGACTACTGAGTGCTGATCGGATGAGACTCCCAGCCCTGATTACGGCGCTGCTGCTGGCCCTCCCGCTGGCAGCGCAGAGCCCCGCGCAGAAGTCCGGCCAGGATATGGCCAGCGAAGATCCCGGGGTGAAGAAGGCCCGGATGTTGCTGGACCAGATGATCCAGGCGCTGGGCGGGCAGGCCTTTCTGAACCTGCAGGACATGGAGCAGCAGGGGCGCTCCTACGGCTTTTATCACGGCAATCCTTCGGGCCAGGGCTCGCTGTTCTGGCGATTCTGGAAGTGGCCGGACAAAGAGCGCTTCGAGCTCAGCAAGCAGCGCGACGTGATCTACGTCTACAACGGCGGCCAGGGCTGGGAGATCACCTTCAAAGGCACGCGGACGGTCGACCCCGAAGACCTGAAGGAATATCTGCGCGCGCGGGAGCATTCGCTGAACACCGTGTTACGCGTCTGGCTGAAGCAGCCCGACACGGCGCTTATCTATGAGGGGTTCGGGCTCACCCAGGACAAGCAGGTGGACAAGGTCACCATCATCAACAGCAAGGACGAGGCGGTCACGCTCGCCATCGACCGGCTCACCCACCTGCCGGTCAAGAAGAGCTACCTGGTGCGCGACCCGGTGTCGCGGGAGAAGGATGAAGAGGCCGAGGTGTACGACAACTGGCGTCCGGAGCAGGGCTTCAATACCGCCCACACCGTCCTTACAATGCGGAACGGTGAGATCACCCGCCAGCGCTTCATTCAGACTGTCAGCTACAACCAGGGCACCCCGGATTCGAAGTTCACGGCCACGGCGACGTACGTGCCCAAGCGGTGAGTAGCCTTGGATACCAAAACCTACCACGGAGACACGAGGCACGGAGAAACAAGAGCAAGCAAGTCTCCGTGTCTCCGTGCCTCCGTGGTGGATCCAACCGGAAACCGGGCCGCCATTCCTGCCACGAACTGTGGCAAATTAGCCGCAGCCTAACCCCACAGCCTTGCTGGTAATCTACTCATCTACAACCACATAGCCTTGGTACGCGAGCAGACAATTCGTGGCGCGGTGGATTGTGCAGGGGTGGGACTGCACAGCGGGGTGAAGGTCAGCCTGCGGCTGCTTCCGGCGGCTCCGGGCAGCGGAGTGGTTTTCCGCCGCAGCGACCTGGAGGGCTTCGAGGTCGAGGCCATCGGGCGCAACGTGGCTCGCGTCAGCTACGCCACCAGCCTGATGAAGAAGGGCGTGCTCATCTCCACCACCGAGCACCTGCTGGCCGGCCTGATGGGCATGGGCATCGACAACGTCATCGTCGAGCTCGATAACCTGGAGCTGCCCATCCTGGACGGCAGCGCGCAACCGTTCGTCGAGATGGTGCTGCGGGCCGGCATTCGCAAGCAGCGCCGCCAGCGGACCTATATGCGCATCCTGCGCGCCGTCGAGCTGCGCGAAGGCAACAAGTTCATCGCCATCTATCCTGCCGAATCCTACTCCATCTCCTACAGCATCAACTTCCCGCATCCCCTGATCGGGGCGGAAACCTACTCCGCCGAGTTCACGCCGGAGGTTTTCCGGCGGGAGATCGCGCCGGCGCGCACCTTTGGCTCAGTGCAAGATGAGCGGGCCCTGCGCAACATGGGCCTGATCCGCGGCGTTTCCCAGGAGAACTGCATCGTGCTCGACCGCGATGGGGTGATCAACGGTCCGCTGCGTTACCCGGACGAGTTCGTGCGCCACAAGATGCTGGACCTCATCGGCGACCTGGCGCTCCTGGGCCGGCGCATCCTGGGCCGCGTGGTGGCCGACCGCGCCGGCCACGCCATGCACACCGCCATGGTCTCCATGCTGCTGCGGGACCGCTCGCTGTGGGAAGAAGCCACGGTGGACGAAACCGCCGAGCAAACAGTTGCCAGTTACCAGTTGTCAGTTGTTAGTGAAACCCGCTGAGAACTGACAACTGGCAACTGACAACTTGAAAAAGACCGTATATCTCTCCCTGGGATCGAATGTTGGGGACCGCCGGGCAAACCTGGAGACGGCTATCGCGCGCCTGGGCGAGCTGGGCGAAGTCAAAGCGGTGTCGTCGTTCTACGAGACGGAGCCGGTCGAGTTCGCGGCCCAGTCCTGGTTCCTGAACTGCGCCGTCGCGCTCGAAACGGAGGCCATGCCGCGCAGCCTGCTGGGCCGCGTGCTGGCCATCGAACAGAAGATGGGCCGGCGGCGGCTTCAGCTCAAGGGCCCGCGCACCATCGATATCGACATCCTGTTGTTTGGCAACTCGGTGGTGGACACGCGCGAGCTCACCATTCCCCACCCCGCCCTGCATGAGCGCCGGTTCGCGCTGGAGCCGCTGTGCGAGATTGCCGGCGAGGTGCGCCATCCGGTGCTGAAACGGACCATGCGCGAACTGCGCGACGCGCTCCCGCGCGGCACAGGCGTGGTTCGGAAGATACTGTAGCGCCGCCGTCTCGGCGGCTGTCCGTGTGGGCGTCTCGCCCACACGCGCGAGGGCGCCACCGGCGTATTACTTTCTTGGAAATTGGGCTGGGAGCGTGAAACCGCTCAGCCCTTGGGCAGGACGAAATCCACGCCGCGCTCGTCGTTCAGCTTGCGGGTGGTATCGAGATCGAGGTCGGCGAGCGGGATCTTGTGGGTGCCCTTGGCGCCGAAGTCCCACAGCATCTGCCCTACGATGGCGTAGTTCCGAACTTCCTGCTTGTGGCCATCGCGGAAGACCAGCACGGTCGGATCCTGCTCCGGCTCGGGTGCAGCAGGCGCCTGCGCGCGCGGCGGCGGAGAACTCCGCTGCTCGTTGTAGCTGTGATCGCCGTAGCGGTCGTCGTCCGGCGCGGAATCCGCCACTGCCTGATTCGGCTGATAATCGTTGGAGTAGTATGCGTCGTACGGATAGTACGACCCGTAATACGGCCAGTAGTAAGGGCCAACGATCCCTGGGTAGTAGCGGCGGTGGTGAAGATCGCGGCCGCGCGATCCGGTGACAAACCCCGGGTGATGCCCGAAGGCGATCCCGCTGCCCACCCGCTGGGCGGGGACGCCGCCCGCGAAACTACGCGGGCCAGCGGAACTGGCGCTGCCACGGAACCCCGACGTTGCGCCTCGGCTCGCTCCCGCGGAAGCGTGTCCGCCCCCGCCATGGATTTGCGCGCTCACCACCACGGACGTGGCCAGGGCCAAAAGCGCGAGCGTCAACCCCCGCTTCATACTTATATGATACCCCAAAGACAGAGAAAAGTTGCATCGGCCGAAAAGCCCGCCAGCTCTGGGTTTCCGCCCCGTCAGGGCAGCCCGCTGAGACGCAGCCGGGCGACGGCCATAACCGACACCACCGCGTAGGCTACCAGCAGCCCTAAAAATAGGATTCCACAAGCCTTGCGCCAGCGGCTTTCCAGCAGGTCGGCAAAAACACCGCCGACGAAGACATACAGAAATGAGGTGGCGCGAAAGGGGAACGGTCCCACAAGAAAATCCAAGAACGCGGCCAGCCCGAGCGCGGCTAGCACGAGCAGCGAGAGCAGCGGGGCGGTGTTCCCGAAATACCGGCAGCGGCTCCAGGCGAAATACGCGGCCAGCGCGATGGCCGCGAGCACCAATAAAACCGGGTTTTGTGCATGGCGGATTCCGGTCACGTAGGCGCGCAGCATCTCGCCGGCGACCATCGCGCGCAGAAGCGGCAGGAAGTCGGACCGGGTGATGGCAGCGGCGAGCGCGCGCGGGCGAAATCCGTAGCAGCCCAGCAGGAGGACCAGGGCGACCGCGCAGGATGACAACACCAATGCCACCGATGCCAGGCGGCGCTCGGGGACCAGGTAGAGCATGAATCCCAGGCCGAGCGGGACGAGCATGATCGCCCACCAGCCGGAGCCGGCGGCCAGCGTGATGGCCAGTCCCAGCAGGATGATCCGCCGCCAGCGCGAGCGCAGCTCCGAAATCGCCGCCCCCGCCGGAGCGTAAAGCGTGTGGGACGCGGCGATGGCCACGAAGATTGTCCCAAAGATCCCCAGGCTGCCGGTGAGCAGCGGTCCTGGCCAGGGAAAGAACACGGCGGGCGAGAAACAATAGAGTGCCAGCGCGATGTATCCGCCGGCATTGCCGTAGAGCCGCCGCGCGACATACCAGATGGAGGCGCCCAGCAGCCATCCGATCGCGACAAAGGGCAGGCGCAGCAGCCACTTCAAACCATCGGGCGAGAGCGACGCAACCATTCGGTTGGCGACCACAATGGGAGCGGCGGCGACCACCGCCGGAACCGGCTGCGCGCCGGTGTCGCGTGGCAGAACTTTTCCCGCAAGCTGATCGAGGCCGGCTTGCGCGTAAGCTACCTCCGCCCAGCGCAGCGGCGTGTGGTGGATTATCCAGAGCGCTTGCAGCACAAACGCCCACAGCAGTAGCAACGCGTACACCTGCGGCCATCCGAAACGCTTGCCGGGCACGCAACGCTTTTACCACAGGGATCGCCGGCCATCCCAATCCATTTTCGTGAGCGGTGGGTGGAGCAGGGCTTCAGCCCTGCAGTTCGGCACTATCCCAAAAAATTGTCATCCTGAGGAAGCGCGAGCCGAGCTTGCGAGGTGAGCGCGACGAAGGACCTCGGTTCACCCTGCCTTCCTTTCCATCTTGGCCCAGGTGTCCTTGAGCGCCACGGTGCGGTTGAACACCGGCTTACCGGGCGCGGAGTCGGGATCGGCGCAGAAATATCCCAGACGCTCGAACTGGTAGCGCGATCCCGCGGCGGCAGTGGCCAGCGACGGCTCGAGCTTCGCTTGCGTCACGACTTCGAGCGAATCCGGATTGAGGTTCGCGGCGATGTCCTGCCCCTCTTCGACCTGGTTGGGATAGGGCTTGGTGAAGAGCTTGTCGTAGAGCCGCACTTCGGCGTCGATGGCATGCGCGGCCGAGACCCAGTGGATGGTCGCCTTTACCTTCCGTCCATCCGGAGCGTTGCCGCCGCGGGTCGCGGGATCGTAGGTGCAGTGGACTTCAACCACCTCGCCGCTCGCGCTCTTCACCAAGCTCGTGCACTTGACGAAGTAGCCATAGCGCAACCGCACCTCGCGGCCGGGAGACAGCCGGAAGTAGCCTTTGGGCGGCTCTTCGCGGAAGTCATCCTGCTCGATGTAGAGCACGCGCGAAAACGGAACTTTACGCGCTCCGGCGCTGGGATCTTCCGGATTGTTGACCGCGTCGCACTCTTCGCTCTGGCCTTCGGGATAGTTGTCGATCACCAGCTTCAGCGGACGCAGCACGGCCATGACGCGCGGGGCGCGGCGGTTGAGGTCGTCGCGCACGAAGTGCTCCAGCATGGCGAAATCGGTGATGCCGTCGGTGCGCGAGACCCCGGCCTGGGTGACGAAGGTGCGGATGGCCTCGGGCGTGTAGCCGCGCCGCCGAATGCCCGAGAGCGTGGGCATGCGGGGATCGTCCCAGCCGCGTACGTGCCCGTCGCGCACTAGTTGCAGCAGCTTGCGCTTGCTCAGCAGCGTGTAGGTCAGGTTCAGGCGGTCGAACTCGATCTGTTGCGAAGGGAAGATGCCCAACTG
>Ga0310038_10003784_pt1 | contig 10841 bp, 10 predicted proteins | sample Sb_taG_6_FD_200461 | JGI IMG/M metagenome (GOLD analysis project Ga0310038, IMG submission 200461) | Peat soil microbial communities from Weissenstadt, Germany - Sb_50d_4_PS metaG (v2) (version 2) | ecosystem: Environmental > Terrestrial > Soil > Wetlands > Peat | place: Germany: Weissenstadt... | reverse complement strand
CTCGAGAAACTCCTGAACGATGCGCGTTTCGTCCGTCCTGTCGAGAATAAGTTGACTGGCACTTGCAGGAATGGGCTTTCTCTCGGAGTCGGGGGAGCACAATGACGAACAGGACCGGTCAAAAAGATGCAGCGTGCCAAGCAGCGCGGCGTCCTCTACTTGTGCGTCCTGAAGTAGCTTTTGGTTTGCCTTATGGCACTTTTCTGCCATCAGAGCTTCCACACCAATAAGGTCCGATATGTCTGTCACGAAACAGTCGTTCGCCAAGGCATTCCACCAATAGGCAGACGCAGTGCCGTTCCTTGCCAAACGATAAAGATGCGCCAGCTTGATTCTGAGCAAAGGCGTTCCCTGACCTTCTTCGATAATCTCATTGAGCCGGTGTGCCTGAGCTGTGTTGTCCGCCAGCCTGCTAATCTGCTGCAGGCTTTGACTGATGGAGAAGGTTGCCCCTTTCTGGCCGCTATACGCCACTTGTGACAGTGCCACCAGCGTCACTGGTGTTTGCGGATTTGATACACCCACTTGGGGCGCTAAGTACTGAAAGTGAACGTCGATAACGAGAACCGCGTCCCCAGGCGGAAGGCGACCCTGATGAGGCTCGTCCCACCACCAATAGTCTGGTCTCTTGTCCAGTGGCGTTTGCACACATGACTGACCGAAGTGACCATCATTGCAGAACACGCAGGGAATCCTGCGAGTTGAAAGATGCTTCATAATCGCCACATACGGCTCGATCCCGTCGTTAAATGCGGGAATGACTGCCAAATCAATGTCATTTGGAAAGTTGGTGTGCTGCAATGCCTCTGAACAAACTAACGGCAGAATCCTGACAGGTTCATTTGCAATGCGAAGCTCGATGGCCTCTGGCGGCAATAGCGTGGAAAGTGGCCTGCTCACATCGACAAGCTCGAAAATGGACGGCACCTTCTTCGGGTGGAAAAACGCGGCCCCGGCTGAAAAAATGGGGAGGACTGAGACCGAGGGCTGCTGCCGTACCTGACTCAGGCGCTCAAGATCGTGTTTTCGTATCCCCAACGATTTGTAGAGTTTCACCTGATCGTGCGTCAGCCTGAGCGTATGCGTGCCACCGAAGATCGCCATGCCAGTTTCTTGGCTCACGTTATTCAAGAACGTGAGCAGTTCAGACGGAATGCTTCCTTCAGGTAAGACCAGAAGATGGGGGCGCGGATCCAGGCCTTTTATCCATTCAACGATAGCCGTGACTCGCTTGGCGTGCCACCCAAGGTATGACTCACGGCACGCCTCTTGGAGTTCGGACATATCGAGAGACCGGCGCACAAAGTCAGCCAAGGCAGGGGTTCCAGGCTTGGAAAGAAAGGGCTCGGCCATGTAGTCTCGGTCGCCAATCGCCAGTGCAGGATGGCAAGCTATCTGGCACACCGCGATTCGGACGGTCTGCAGACTCATCTGCCGTCATCCTCGTGAAATAGATAACGGTAGGAAGATCCTACTTCCAGTGGCGGACGCCGGAGAAGGAATTACTTTCCCGCTGGAAGCAAGAAGCCGAGCGGCAGGCTCTGCGAGAGGTTGAAATGCCTTCCTGCCCGATTCGCCCGTCTGACATTGAAGCCCTCAAACAATACAGCGCTCATTTTGACAGGGCAGCGTTGCAAGACTCCTTGAGAAGTTGTGGCAGCTACAAGAAATTTGCCCAGGCGTTAGGTGACTTGATTAGCCTAGTGAACACAGGTGCCGTGGAAGGGCGACCTGTGACAAAGCGAAGAGCGGACTTCGATAGCACTAAATGGCGCAGATCTCTTGAAGACCTGTACCACGAGATACGGGGCTTGCGCCAGCTTTATTCAACTCTCGTCAAGTCAGGTGAAATTGACGAGGGAAAATGCACCTGCGGATTCCACAACCATCGGATGTACCAGATTTTCGACAGGAAAAAGCAGGAAATCATCGACCGACTGAACTCCATGCTTTGCGAGGCTAATCTAGCCCCGATTCATGGTGTCTCCTTCGTGTAGTTGACGGCCTCGGGTCGGTTGGCCCATGTCCTCGCCCGGTACGAGGCCGACCCAACGCCTGCTGGCGCCAGACTTCTTGCCTAAGGCACACCGGGATTGACGGTCGGCAGCCCCTCGGCGGCGGCGACAAGATTCAGGTTCGTGTCGGCGCTGACAAAGGCATCCAGCGGCCCAATGGCGTTCAAGAGCGACACGCTCAGCTGGATGGCATCCAAGCTCCGCAGGCTGTGTGTCATCCCATAATGCACGAGGAGTTGCTGAGCTCGGTGAAAGTGAGCGGCGGCGATCGGAACTTCTTGCCAGAGACCAGTGGCTATATCGTTGAGGAACAGTCCTCGCGCCAGGTGGAACTCGGCTGCGGTGATTGTGCCTTGACGGACCAGGCGGGCGAAAACCGAATGCAGCTCAACGACCGCCAGGGAAGAGATGAAATGATTGGAGCCGGCGTCAGCCAGGAAGGCATCGACCTCCGGCGTACCGATCTCGGTGCGGTAGTGTTTCGCGATGGCGCTGGTATCGAAGAAGCGTTCGGCCATCCCAGCCCCTATGACCTCAGCGTTCCTCGCGTTCGTCGTGGACCAGCTGCGCCAGCGTACCGGGCGCTTTGCTGAGAGCCCGCCGCACCGCCTCCAGGCTAACCGCCGGGTCCGCGTCTGCAAGCCAATTGTCGCCCATCTCAGGCGCTTCGATGGAAACCGTAAGGTGTTGGTGCTCGTGAAGCGCCAAGGGCAGAGTTCCCACCGGCCGCAGTACTCCATTCTCGTAGACGACTTCGATTCGTTCGTGCATGGTCACTTCTCCTCACTGGATGCTAGCACAGACACGTGCGCCCGTCGAGCGGTTCTTGTCTCCCGGCCCACGACGGATTCTCCCCCAAGTTCCGGCTGCCATGCTGCGGCTGCCCATCGCCCAACTGTTCCGGATCACTAGAATTGCCCCATGAAATCCCGCTTTTTTCACACTCCGCAAGCACAAAGAATGGCACAAAGAATTGTCAAAAAACGTAGGAAAACAGGCCAAAACGGTGGGAAGCATGGAAAACATGGAAACTCGTAAACAGCTACGAAAACGCGAGTTACGTCAATGATAAGGATCGGGATCGTAGGAATTGGTTTCATGGGCATGATCCATTATCTCGCTGCGCGCAAAGTGAAAGGTGCCCGCGTTGCCGCCATCTGCAGCCGCGACCCGAAAAAACGCGCCGGCGACTGGCGAGGAATCCAGGGGAATTTCGGACCGGCTGGAGAAAAGATGGATCTTTCCAAGGTCAAGAAATACAGCAACCTGGATGACCTCCTCGACGATCCGGACATCGATTTCGTCGATGTCTGCAATCCGACCGACCAGCATCCCGCGACTGCCATCGCGGCGCTGCACGCTGGCAAGCATGTCCTGGTGGAAAAAGCGATCGCGCTGGAGGCTCGTGAAGCCGACGCCATGCTCAAGGCGGCGGGCCATGCGGGAAAACTGCTCATGGTTGCACATGTGCTGCCGTTTTTCCCCGAATTCGCCTATGCTGCCGAGGCAATTCGCGGAGGCAAGTACGGACGCTTGCGCGCTGCCCACTTCAAGCGGATCATCTCGAAGCCAGACTGGTCAGCAGATATTGGCGACGCCGCCAAGACAGGTGGTCCGGCGGTGGATCTCCATATCCACGATACCCACTTCATCGGTCTCGTCGCCGGGGTGCCCAAGCGCGTGTTCTCTTCAGGGCTGGAGGACCGTGGGGCCGTCCAGTATCTCACTACCCAGTATCTCTATGGCGACGGCGGACCTACGGTGTCCTGTTCCAGCGGGGCCATCGCCCAGAAAGGCCGGCCATTTGTGCACGGTTACGAGATTTACCTCGAAGGCGCCACGCTGATTCACGAGTCGGGGGCAGTGCCTCCGACGCTGCTGACAAGTGACGGAAAAGTCAAGCAGCCCAAGCTGAAAGGCGGCAGCGATCCCCTTGCGGCCTTCACGTCCGAGATTCAGGCAGCCGTGGATGCGGTAGCTTCGGGCCAAGAGCCTCCGCTGCTCAGCGCCAAGCTGGCGCGCGATGCCCTCGTGCTCTGCCACAAGGAATGCCAATCGGTGCGCACGGGGAAGCCGGTCTTCATCTCTTAGAACGCCCGCGCGCGAATCCTGCTCTTGTCTACCTCTGTCGGCACGCGCGAAACCCAACATCTTGGATTGCTCGCCCCAAGGTACCCAAAGAGCGTGACGCCGCAATTGCCAGCCTTTGCCTTGACTTTGCCGTGTCCGGCGCCATGGCACTCGCCAGCCCAGGGGCCATACGTCCGGCATTTCGAGAAGAGCAGGTAGAACCAACCAGTCCCTCCGTCTCATCGATCATCCCTAATACCCGACCAATCCCTACCCGCAGAGCGCGCACATTGCCGCTTCGCTTGCAGTTGCCATGTTCGCTTGGTCGAAAACGGTAAAGCTGGCAAAAAATCGGGCGACACCACGGATTTGCAAAAATAGGCACCTGGGGAAGGTTGCGCGGAAGGATCCGCGTCACGACTCCTCGTCCGACTCAGCGGCTACGGGAGCATCAGCCGATGCAACAACAGGGACGTTCGACATGGGCGCTTGGCGGACTCATCCTCGCTTTCGGACTTTCAAGCAGTGCTGGTTGCATGAGTTTACTGCATCCCGTGGAACCAACGGGACCAGAACTGGTCGCATCCTGCCGTGAGTTACCCAAGTGCGCCCGCGATCATGTCTACGTTTTCATCATTCACGGCATGGACCCGCTCGACTTCGCCAATCTGGAGGGCCTGTGCAAGTACATGCACGACCTGGGTTTTAACAATACCTATTACGGTCAGCTCTATCACACCTGGCAAATCGAGAAAGAAATCCGCCGCATTTACCACGAGGATACCGAGGCCCGTTTCGCCCTCATCGGGTTCAGCTTCGGGGCCAACATGGTCCGCTCCGTCACACAACATGTGAATAACGAAGGCATCCGCATTGATCTGCTGGTCTATCTTGGCGGCAACACGCTCGACAACATTCCCGCGGATCGGCCCGACAATACCGGACAGATCGTGAATATTCTGGCCAGTGGCTGCATCTGGAACGGGGCCTGGCTCGATGACGCCATAAACGAACATGAAACGGATGTCTGGCATTTTGGCTCGCCCACGCACCCGCGCACTCTCCAAATCCTGAACGAGCAACTCATCATCGTAGCATCGACGGTACCGGTACCCGCAGAGCCCAAGAAGATCCCGTCGGCTGACGAACCGACGCCGCGGGAAGTCATGCCGCCTGCGGTGTCCAAGAACGATGCCTGGGACTTTCTCAAGCCCGTTTCGCGCTTGAAAGAATTGCCGGCGGATAAGAACACTGACAGCCCGCCGCCCGCGGACACGCCGGAAAAGAAGGTCCCGGTGAAGGAAAAGATAGCGATGCGCTAGCTCGCCTCTCGGTCCAAGGCTCTGCCTTGGCCGAGGATCCGAGAATGTGGGATCGCTCTCGCACATCTAGCCGCAATGATAAACCGCATCCTCAAAAGTTTGTATTCCCCTCCTTCCACGCTACATTGAAAGACGAAGCTGCGTCCCGCAAGAGTGCAATCGCTATAGCGACGAGATGGAAGCCAAGTGCGCCATCGTTCTGCTCATGAAACTTAGACAAGAACATGCAGATTTCCAGGTGGAGGAACTCACGGATGTGACTCCTGCCGCGGAGGGGCCATTCTCGTTCTACCGACTGGAGAAAGATGGCTGGACAACGCCCGACGCCCTAGCAGCCATTCGACGACGGTGGAAACTAGAAGCGCGACGAGTTTCTTACGGCGGGTTGAAGGATCGGCATGCCCAAACCGTGCAATACATCACCATCCTGCACGGCCCGCGCAGGAACCTAACTCACCACGGCGTAGAACTGCAATATTTGGGACTCGTTCGCGAGCCGTTCACTTCCAAGGACATCAAGGCAAACCGCTTCCGTCTCACGTTGCGCTCCCTGACCGAAGAGGACGTGGCCCGCGCCCAGGCGGCTCTTGAAGAAGTACGCCGCGAGGGAATACCCAATTACTTCGACGACCAGCGCTTCGGGTCCGTGAGCGGCAACCAGCAGTTCGTGGCGCGCTACATGGTTCTGGGGCAGTATGAAGAAGCGTTGCAACTGGCCCTGGGCGCTGCGTACGAGTTCGATCGTGCGGCCCAGAAACAAGAGAAAGCAATCCTGAAAGAGCACTGGGGCGATTGGTCAACCTGCAAATCGCTTCTGCCGCGCGGCCACGCCCGCAGCCTGGTCGACTATCTCGTGAGCCACCCGACCGATTTCCGTGGAGCCGTCGAACGCCTCCGTCCGGACTTGCAGGGTCTTTATCTCTCCGCGTATCAAAGTCACCTCTGGAACCGCATGCTGGCCCAGTGGATTCGGCAGCACTGCCGGCCGGAGCAGGTTTTCGTCGTGCAATTGCGGCTCGGCGAATTCCCGATGGTGCGCGGACTCGACGAGGCGCAGCAAGCACAGCTTGCCAGCCTTTATTTGCCGCTGCCCTCGGCTCGCCTGAAAATCGAAGAGTCCGACCCACGTGCGACGATCATTGATGCGGTCCTTGCCGAGGAAGGTTTCAAGCTTGGGGATTTGAAGCTCCGCGGACTCCGCAAACCATTCTTTTCCAAGGGAGAGAGAGCCGCACTTTGCCTACCGAAAGATTTGGCTTTTTCAGCGAGCGCTGACGAGCACAATGCGAAACGCCAAAAAGTCGTGCTTGCCTTCGAGCTGCCGCGCGGCTCGTACGCCACGCTTGTCGTCAAACGAATCATGCAGACCACCAACGCCATGGACCAGAAAGCCTAAGTCGCACTAACTTTTGAGGCCCGAGCACGAGGCCGGAGAGAAATGAGAAATGTCATGTTATGTCATGTAAAAGGGGGGTAGGCAGACGACTTGTCTGACAAATAGGACATTCTGCAAGTCATTTTTGCATAAAGGATTACGTTGCGGTTCGGTCCTTGGACCACTTGCAGTTTACACTGACATATGTCATGTGTACTGATGTTCATATTTCAAGGGCCCGAACCCGTGCTCTTACCCCAAAATCAAGACTTGAGCACGCACTACGCCGGCAACAACCGCAGTGAGGACCAGACGTCATCCACGGCAATTTGCGATACGCAACGCATACCCACCGCCTCGCCACATTCCCAAACGACTTCCCGCTTCAGATCCGTATCTAGCTGGCCGGCCTTCGGGTAGGTCGCCCAAAGCAGGCCACCTTCCTTCAAGAGCGGCTTTGCTTTGCGCAGCAAATCGAGCATTTCCGCTTTCTTAGCGGCAAAGACCTGGACAAGATCCACGGGCTTGGTCGCCTTGGTGACGACCTTCGCTCCCGCAGGCAGCTTTCCAAGTAATTCCTTGTAGCCCTTGGGAGCACCGAGCAGTAGGACCGTGTAATTGTCGCGGATGAAAAGTTTTTGGCCCACGCTTTTACCAGGCATCGCTCTTCTCCTTCGACTTCTTGCCGTTTCTACGCGCGTTGGAGCAATGCCAGAGATCGCTCCACAACATCGAACGCGGCTCGGGGCCGCCCCAGCCGGCGGGCATTGGCTTTAAGCTGCGCAAGTCGCTCGGGAGTGCGCAAGAGCACGGTCAGCTTATGATCAAGCGTTGCAAGGTTGTTCGCCTTGATGGCGGCGCCATTTTCGAGAAGGAAATCGCTGTTGCGGCTTTCCTGGCCGGGTATTGGGTTGACCACCACCATGGCTGCTCCCCGTGCCAGCGCCTCCGAAGTTGTCAACCCTCCAGGCTTCGACACCACGAGATCGGCAACGGTCATGAGCTCGTCGATCTTGTCGGTGAAGCCGTAGACTCTTGCGCGATGGCGGCTGGGCACTTCGATCGCTTCCAATTGAACCTTGGCCGCCTCGTTTCGCGCAGTGACGACCAGGATTTGTATCGGCTCTTCCACGTTCAACAGTGCCCGGAAAATCTTCTCGATCGGCCCGACGCCGAAGCCGCCAGCCAATTGCAAGAGAACGGGACGGTCGTCTGCCAGCCCGAGATCAGCGAGACAGGCAGCTCGGTCCTTGGGCTCGCTGAATACGGGATGAATGGGAATTCCTGTCGGCGTCGTGGCGCCCGCGGGCACTCCCCAGGTTTGCAGGTAAGTCGCCCCCTCCTCCGTGGCGGTGAAGTAATGCTCGCAGGGTTGATTTACCCAAAGCCTGTGAGTCTCGAAATCGGTCGTGACAGTCACCTGGGGCACCGACAAGCTTTCTTGCCTGCGCAGCGATGCAATAATCTCGGCAGGAAGGAAGTGAGTGTTGATAATCAAGTCCCAGGGCTCTTGCTGCAGGAACCGGATGAAGGGCTGCAGGTTGAGTTTCTCGACCAGCAGGCGCAGGCGATCGGACTGTTTGCGACTGAAGCTACTGGGCCGATCGAGCCAATCGTAGAAATACCCCAAAACATGAGGCGCCTTGTTCACGAGATCGAGGTAGGCCTTGCCGTAGACGCGGCGAAAGGCCAGATTCGTGAGGGCCAACACATCGACATTCTTTACCAGAGCGCCCGGGACCACCTGCCGGAGCGCTAACTCCACGGCCTGAGCGGCGCGCATGTGGCCAGCACCAACCGAGGCCGAGAGAACAAGAATGCGTGGCGTCATCCAGGGGCCCAAGAACTCAACCATGCGGGAAAGCAGCGCGAACTGAATGAGAGTATAAAGGGAAAGCGGGCCGCTGGAAAGAAAAACGGCCCAGTTGTCCGAACCCTCCGACGACAGGCACTGTCCAACCACCTATGGAACAAAAAGACAAGCGCCAGCTCAGACGACTAAAACGAGACATCAAGCGCACAGGCAACAAGCGGCGGCGTCAGATTCTCAAACGGGAGTTGGCCGACAGCCCGGAGGATGCTCCTCACGCGGAATTCGATTTCGGGCGCTGCAGCTCGGCAACTCTAAACGGACTGGACGAGGATGCAACCCGTAAGGGCCACCGGAAGAGCTAAATCAGCGTGCATGAACCCGCAGCTAGCTATGCAAGCCCCCCTGTTATGCGACGTGGCATACCCTATATGACGATGCGTAATTCGGCAGCATTTGTGGAGTACGTTTTCAACGTTCCGGCCGGCGTCTGGGCACGTTACAAACGTGCCCCACAAACCCCAGCAGCCGATTCACGCACGGCCATATAGAACCCGGTGTGCCATGCTTTCGCGATTACTAGAGATAGCCGACTAAAGTTGCAAAACCTCGCGAAAGCATGTCCCGACTCATATCGGCAATCCCGTGCTAGTGGACAAGCCGGGGGTGCCTCAATTCCTGAACGGGATGCCTACCGTGGGGCGGGACATGCTTTCGCGATTTTGCCTGACTGCTCTCTCATGTTTTCGGGAAGTCGCGAAAGCATGGCACCCTGGGTTTTCAGGTGTTCGGCATTCCATGGCACCCAAAGTTCGAGCGCCGCAAGATTACGCATGGTCATTTAGCGTCGCTATCGTCAGCTACTTCTTCAATGTCCAGCAGACAAGTCTTTTTCCATCCCGGCCGTAGAACAAGCCGTTCGCCAAGGCAACGGGGCTGCGGCACGGCCCTGTCAGTACGGAGGCGCGAGCCTTCTCCTTGTAGGCATCCGGATTGACCTCCGCGAGGACGAGGTCGCCGTTTTCGCCCAAGATGATCAGTTTCCTGTCGGCCAAGATCATTGAGCCGCAACCCGCACGGTCACAAGTCCAGCGCACCTTTCCGGTCCGCATCTCGACACAACGCAGATGCGGGCCTTCCTCCTGCCTGCCGTCAAATCCGTAGAGAAATCCTTTATCATGGATGCAGGTGTTGTAGTGGTTGGACATCACGTCGTTGCTCTTCCAGACCTCCTCGATACTAGCGCCGGCAGCGTGAAGCAAGAGGGCGCCGGTACTGTAGCAGGCGGAAATGAAGATATCATCGTCGACCACCACGGGAGTCGCGGCGTTGACCGAGGCGTGGATGCGTGCACGCCAATGCTTGCTGTACTGTACCTCACCGGTCTTGGGATCGAGGAGTACAACGCCTTCGCGCGTGAAGAATACGGCGCGATGGTGCCCCGCCAGCGTCGCCGCCACGGGAGACGAATAGCTAGCCTCGTGATCGGTAGCTTTCCATAGCTCCTGGCCCGTGTCCTTGGCGAATGCCACGATGCCGGCTTCCTTGCCCCCGACATTGACGAGCAGTCGGTCGCCGATGAGTAGCGGCGAGGTTCCTACTCCGAAATAGCTTTCCGGAACGCGGTAATCGTTGAGAAGCAGCCGCTCCCAGATCCTCTTTCCCGTTTCCAATTCCAGACAAAGGAAACGACCCTCAGCGCCCAGGGTGTAAACGCGATGGTCGGTAATCAGAGGTGTCGAGCGCGGACCATCATCCCTGGCGATGTCGAGCGGGTACTGCGTCGGATAAGAAAACTGCCAACGCTCCTTGCCTGTGGCCGGCTCCAAGCAGGCAATAATTTCTTTGTCACCGACGCGGTGAAAGAGAATGAGGAACTCACCTGCGACGACCGGCCCGCTGAAACCGCTGCCAACTTCCTTTTGCCACAAAACTCGTGGTCCGGCATTCGGAAGCACATCCAGGAGTCCCTGTTCGCTGGAGATGGCATTGCGCTGCGGCCCCAGAAACTGCGGCCAATCGTTAGCGATCGTGGAGGCGGCGCTGCAGAGGGCTGCGACGAGAGTCACAGTCAGCCGCCATGATCTGGCGAGCATAGGGCAGCGTGGAAACCTGAATACAGCCATCTAAATCCTCCTCACTCGCGCCGACTTATTATTGATTGCTGCGCAGCCCGTGCCTCAGGCTTCGTAAGCCCCTCGCCCCCGTACTCGGGGGAGAGGGGTTTGGGGTGAGGGGGTTGAACCAAC
>Ga0310038_10003778_pt1 | contig 10845 bp, 6 predicted proteins | sample Sb_taG_6_FD_200461 | JGI IMG/M metagenome (GOLD analysis project Ga0310038, IMG submission 200461) | Peat soil microbial communities from Weissenstadt, Germany - Sb_50d_4_PS metaG (v2) (version 2) | ecosystem: Environmental > Terrestrial > Soil > Wetlands > Peat | place: Germany: Weissenstadt... | reverse complement strand
CACATAACGGGTCTCAAGAATCTCGACCACTTGTGGATCGAACCACGTTCCGGACTTGTCTTTTACCTTGGTCATGGCCTCGCCCAGCGGCAGCGCTGGCCGATATTGACGGTGAGAAGCCAAGGCGTCGAGACAATCCACTGCGGCAAGAATTCTGGCTCCAATCGGGATTTCCTGCCCGCTCAATCCCTCTGGATATCCCGTTCCATCCCAGCGCTCGTGGTGCGACCGGACAATCGGCGCCACAGGATAAGGAAACGCCACCCGCTCCAGAATTTCCGCTCCCACCAGGGGATGCACTTTCATTTTCTCGAACTCTTCCGGCGTAAGCTTGCCCGGCTTGTTGATGATTTGTTCCGGCACCGCGAGTTTTCCGATGTCATGCAGCAAGGCGGCCGCGCGCAGCGCCTCGATCTCGCCTTCGGGCAAATTCAATTCCTTCGCCACAGCCACGGCATAGGTGCGCACCCGCTGCAGATGGGTATGCGTGGTGTGGTCCTTGGCCTCGATTGCCAGCGCCAGCGCCTCGATGGTCCGCATGTTCAGCGAAGCGATCTGCTCCACGTGCCGCTTCTCGACCTCGACCCGCTCTTTCTCTGCCTCCAGTCGGCCCAGGTACAACCGGTACGAGCGATACACCCAATAAATCAGGGGCAGCACCAGGAGCGACGTTTGCCATCCTGCCGACCGGTTCACAATTCCCACGAGGCCTACGGCGGCGGCGCCTACCAGGTAGTACGGGAAGGACCAGAAGTAGCACTCCGACCAGACTTTGCGGCTTGATTTTCCCTCGGTCAGTGCAATCACGATGGAGATGGGCAGGGTATTGGCGAAGAAGAACACGAGAGCTGCGACCATCAGCAAAATCGGCTTATTCGAACCAAATCGTCCCGAGAGCCAATGATAAGTGAGGTAAGTAAGCGCGCTGGCATTGGCCATCATGCCTACGACGTTGAACGATACTTTGACCGGATCGAGCCGCTTGCGCGCCTGCCACACGCTCTGTACCAGGCTGGCCGTACAGCCGATCAGCAGAGTCTCAGGAAGGCTCAGTTCCAGCACACCCAGCAGAATGAACAGGAAGTTCACCGACATGGTGCCGTCGATCCCCGGCAGTTGCACCTTCAGTCCTGATGCCAGGGCAGCCACCGCGAGGTAGCAGAAGAACCGCATCAGATCCTGCGATTGCCAGTGCAACAAGGCAAAGCCCAGCACCACCATGCCGAGAGCCACGGTGATGCCGAGGAATGCTTTCGTCTGGATCGATAATCCGTCCGTCTCTGCGTTCATGCACAACCTTGACTGCGGCCCTTTTCGGCCTCGAAGCGCGCTGTCCCCGAATGACGCCCTCGTCATCCTCCCTGCGAACACACAGAATTTACTGCGCGGGCTCTTTCAACCCGCGCTCGGCCCTGGCGGAAGACATCTCTTCCGGTTCGAGCCTGCCCGCATCGTATTGCAAGGGTTAGGGGTTCTAAAGCTTACTTTGGTAATTACACGGAAGTGGGAGGTGAACCCCCACGAATGGGCCATTACCTTCGTTACTCCCTGCGTAACACGCTTCTCGGTCCAAGCCCGCCGCTTGTGTCACCATCTTCGCAACGTCCATATGCCGCTTCCGCACCGCAGCTCGGACCAGCAAGAGCCGCTTAGCAGCGCGCGGACCGACGGCTGTGCGAACCTCTCATCCTCAGAGCCCCAGATGGCGGTGTTCTCCGCCGATCTGCAGGGAGAATTCAGCGCGTGCAATGCTGCGTTTTCCAAGCTATTCGGTTATTCGCCCGCGGAAGTGCTGGGGCGCGATTTTTCTGCGCTCTTTGCGGAGGCGGAGAAAGCAAATGGAAATGGAGAAGACCACGGCCATTTGCGGAAGACGATTCTTTCGGCGATTTCGGCGGTAGGCGAGTATCACAGCAGGTTGTTTGCCCGACCCAAAACCGGCTCCAGTTTTCCGGTGCAGTTCTCGGCCACGATGTTGAGCTCCGCTCCGGCGGCGCTGATTGCAGTTATCGTGCCGTTAGCAGAGGCGAACGTCACCGCGAGCAAGGGAGCGCCTCCGGCGCAGGCGCCGGCCGCGCCGGGCGTGATTTCCCGCAAGATTGACGACACACTCTTTATTCTTGCCAGCCCGGTCATGCATAAGTTCATGGCCCTGGTCGATCGCGTGGCGGGCCATGCGGAAACGGTGCTGATCACGGGGGAGACGGGGACCGGCAAGGAACTCATCGCCCGCACGATTCACGAGTCTTCGCCGCGCCGCAGCCGTCCTTGGGTCGACATCAACTGCGCGGCGCTTCCCGAAAATCTCGTCGAGAGCGAGCTTTTCGGGTACGAAAAAGGCGCTTTCAGCGGCGCCGACGCCTCCAAGCCCGGGCTGTTCGAAATGGCCGACAAGGGCACGCTTTTTCTCGACGAAATCGGCGAACTGCAACTGCAGACTCAGGTGAAACTGCTGCGCGTGCTCGATGGCCAGCCCTTCTACCGTCTCGGCGGCCATCGCAAAATCAAAGTTGATGTACGCATTGTCGCCGCCACCAACCAGGATCTCGAAGCCGCGGTGCGAGATGGCCGCTTCCGCCAGGATCTTTTTCACCGCCTCGGTCAATTCCAGCTGCGCGTTCCCCCGCTGCGAGAGCGTCCGGAGGACATCGTTGCCCTTGCCGAACACTTTTTGCGGCTGAAGGCGCCCAGCAAGAATTTTTCGTCGCAAGCCATTTCCGCGCTGCTCTCGCATCCCTGGCCGGGCAATATTCGCGAATTGCGCAACCTGGTCGCCAAAATGGCGATGGAATCCTCCGGCTACGAGATCGACTTTTCACGCCTCAACGCCGCCCTCACCGGAGAGCCTGCGGCACTCCGTCAAACCGCCTCCATGCCGGTCAGCAATCTCGACAGCATGGAAGAGCAGATGATCATCAAAGCTCTGGAGCGCACCGGGGGCCAGCGAACGCTGGCGGCGGAACAACTCGGCATTTCCCGGCGTACCCTGAGCCGCAAGCTTAAGGAGTACAACATCAACTTTGCTCCCGGAGAAACCACCGCTTCGCTGGGCTTCATCAGCAACGAGCAACAGAAGTTTTTCCGCATGCGGGTCGAGATTCCGGTGACGATCAAGAGTTCTCAAGGCGAAGAAATTCGTGTGCAGGGAGTAAATCTCAGCACCGGCGGCATGGGATTGGATGGCATCAAAGAGCCGCTGCGTTTCGCGGGAATGCTCGACGTGAGCTTCGTCCTGCCCGAAAGCGAAATTCTCTTCCAGGCCAAAGCCCGCCTCATGTGGATCGGCGACGAAGGCCGCGTCGGGATCCGCTTTGCTGTCATCGAACCTGCCCTCTTCGAGCAGTTACAGCATTGGACCAACCGCAAGATGAAAGAAGAAGGCTGGGAATTTCCCGCCTAGGGCCTTCTCAAGTACCCTGTCATCCCTAGTGAAGATGGTCTGAAGTCGTTCCGGTGAGCTACGTGCCGGCCAGTTCGCGCAGGCGCTCCGCCGCAATCTCGGGGGTGATATCGCGTTGCGGTGTTCCTAGCATTTCAAAGCCGACCATGAACTTGCGGATGGTCGCCGAGCGCAGGAGCGGCGGATAGAAATGCGCGTGGAAATGACACTCTGGATGGTCGGCGCCATCGGTCGGCGACTGGTGAAATCCCATCGAGTAAGGGAAGGGAACTCCGAAAACTTTGTCGTAGGTGGACGTGACCTGCTTCAGGAGCGCGCTCAATTGCGGCGGGTCTTCCATTGCGAACTCGTTCATGTTGCCGATGTGGTGGCGGCTGCAGAGTAGGATTTCAAACGGCCAGACCGCCCAGAAGGGCACAAGAGCCACGAAGCGCGCGTTCTCCGCGACCACGCGAACTCGCAGCCTGCGCTCTAATTCAATGTAGTCGCAGAGCAGGCAGCGGCCGCTCGGGTTGCGATACTTGCTCTGCGAAGTTAGTTCCTTGGCGGGCGCTTCTGGTATCGAAGACGTAGCCCAGACCTGGCAATGGGGATGCGGATTGCTGGCGCCCATCATGGCGCCGCGGTTCTCGAAGATCTGAACATGCTGGATGCCAGGTACTTCACCCAAGTCGCGGAATTGCTCCATCCAGGCGCGGACGACCAGTTCGATCGCGTCCACGCCCATGGTGGCCAGAGTGAGGTCGTGACGCGGAGAAAAGCACATCACGCGGCAGATGCCCGGTTCGCCCTGGGCGACTAGCAAACCCTTGTCGTCGATATCGAGGCGTTCGCGCGAAGTGTCGAGTTTCAAAGCGGCGAAGTCGTTGTCGAATACGAAAGTCGTGGCGTACGCGGGATTCTGGATTCCACCGGCCCGGGTATTGCCCGGGCATAGGTAGCAATTCGGATCATACGCGGGCTCGGCGGCCGTGTGGAGTTGAGCCACTTCTCCCTGCCAGGGACGCGTTGCGCGATGGGGTGAAACCAAGACCCACTCGTTGGTCAGGGCATTCAGCCGGCGGTGAGGATCTTCCGTGAGTTTCAAATTTTAGCCTCGCAGCATTTTACTTGAGTGGGGGCTGGGGCAGCGTGGATTGGATTGGTGCGCCGGACCTGGCACCCGGCGGGCCTGGCTCTGCCGGGGAATTGCAGATTCCGCCGAGCTTCGCTCTGGCGGGACAGCCGAGGCGGCTGTCGCTACATGAGCGAAACAACCCAGACGCATCCCCCCTTCCACGTGGCATAATCTTCGGCAACATCTCCCGATCAGGTGTCAACCGATGCGTTCAGTGCTGATGGCTGTGCTCAGGCTGTGTCTTTGTGTCTTGTGCGCGAGTTCGCTTTGTCCCGCTGCCGCGGCGGCGCCGAAGTCGCTGCAAATCTATTTCATCGACGTAGAGGGCGGGCAGGCCACGTTGGTGGTGAGTCCTTCAGGGCAGTCGCTGTTGATCGACACGGGCTGGCCGGGATATGAAGGCCGCGATGCCGACCGGATTGTAGCTGCCGCCCATCAAGCCGGGATCACGCAGCTTGATTACGTCCTGATCACTCACTATCACCGCGACCACGTTGGCGGAGTTCCGCAACTGGTCGACGGAATTAAGGTTGGCACGTTTGTCGACCACGGGCCGAACCTGGAAGATTCCGAAGTGACGCGGACCGACTTTGCCGCCTACGAGAAGGCGAGCGGAGGTCACGCTCATGTCGTGGTCAAGCCGGGCTGGGGGCTTCCGATCAAAGGGCTCGAAGTTCGCGTACTGGCCGCGGCCGGAGAGCATTTGACGAGTCCATTGGCGGGAGCGGGCACAGCGAATTCATACTGTGGTTCCGAACCCGCCGCGGCGGTGGACAACACGGAGAATGCGCGTTCCGTGGGCGTTCTGATCACCTTTGGGCACTTTCGCTTTCTCGATCTTGGCGATCTCACCAAGAAGAAGGAGCTTGAGATTGCCTGCCCCAACAACTTGCTCGGTACGGTCGATCTTTTTCTGGTGACGCATCACGGAGCGGATCTTTCCAATCCGAAGGCCTTGGTGTGGGCCCTGCATCCGCGAGTGGCAGTAATCGACAATGGTCCCCGCAAGGGATCGAGCCCGGCGGCGTGGCAGATCGTCCACGACTCTCCGGGGCTGGAAGATTTGTGGCAGCTGCACTACGCTGCCGAATCGGACCGAGACCACAATGTCGCCGACGAGCGCATCGCGAACGTGAAAGAAAACTGCGAAGGGAAGTACATCAAAGTCGTGGCGCAAGCGGACGGCACGTTCACCGTCACCAATGGACGGACCGGCGTACAGAAGACTTATTCCAAGAAGTAGGCTTGAATTTGTAGCGCCGCCGTCCGGTCGCCTGTCCCTTCGCAAGGCTCAGGGCAAGCTGTGGGGGCATCTCGCCCCACACGCGCGGGAAGGATGCCCCCGCGACAGCCGGCAGGATGCCGGCGCTACGACTACAATCCTCACCCATGATCGTGATCGTGATGGGAGTTGTCGGCGCGGGCAAGACTACCATCGGTCGTCTGCTGGCGGAGGAACAGCGCTGGGAATTCGCCGATGCGGATGATTTTCATCCGCCGTCGAATGTGGAGAAGATTCGGCGCGGCATCGCGCTCAACGACAAAGATCGGGAGCCCTGGCTCGCCCGCCTGCGAGCTGCAATTGTCCAGTGGATCGCTGAAAAAAGCAATTTTGTGCTGGCGTGCTCGGCCCTGAAGCGCAGCTACCGGCAGGAACTCGACGTAGCACCGGAGGTGCGGTTTGTGTATCTGAAGGGAAGTGCAGACCTGATTTCAGAGCGCCTACGATCGCGGCAGGGACACTTTGCCGGAGAGCAGATCCTGGCCAGCCAGTTCGCCGATCTGGAAGAGCCGGAGGCAGCGGTGACCGTCGAAATCGCCTCGACCCCGCAGCAGATCGTGGGCGAGATTCGGAAAAAGCTCGGCATGGCGTAGAATCCTCGCACCACAAGAACGACTCGACCCGAACCGCTGGAACCTACTCTTGGAAACTATCCCCGACCGGCTTGAATCCGCTGTGGTTTCCCGGCTTATGTGGCGGCTGATGCCGTTCCTGTTCCTCCTCTACATTGTTGCTTATCTCGACCGCATCAACGTGAGCTTCGCCGTGTTGCAGATGCGAGGGCAGCTTGGTCTCAGTGATCGCGTCATCGGGCGCGCGCAAGGAATGTTCTTTGCTGGCTACTTCTTCTTTCAGCTTCCGAGCAATCTGGTGCTGGAAAGGTTTGGCGTCCGGCGGTGGATTGCAGGCCTGATGGCGATCTGGGGGGTGATTTCCTGCCTGATGATCTTCATCCGCGGGCCTATCAGCTTTTATGCCCTGCGATTCCTGCTGGGCGCCGCCGAGGCGGGATTTTTCCCTGGCATGATCCTTTATATGAAGCGCTGGTTCCCGGCGCGTGCCCGTGCTCGCGCCGTGGCCTGGTTTATGACCGCGAACCCGCTCGCGGGCATTGTCGGCAGCCCGCTCTCGGGGGTGTTGCTTGGCCTGACCGGCAAAGGGCTGTCGGGATGGCAATGGATGTTCCTCATGGAGGGCGTTCCGGCCGTCCTTCTGGGAGGGATCGTTCTTTGGGTGCTCTCGGATCGGCCGGAGGAGGCCACCTGGTTGAAGGGCGAGGAGCGCGCGTGGCTGCTGGACAAACTAGCCGTCGAAAAACAGGCGGAGTTGAGTCTTAAGCAGGGCAGCTTCTGGCAGGTTCTGATCGCCCCTAGAATTTGGATGCTTTCGCTGGTTTACTTTGGCGTATCAACGACCATGTACGGGGTCACGTTCTGGCTACCGAGCCTGATCCAATCGTTGTCGGGGCTGGGCAATTTTAAGACAAGCCTGGTGGCCGTTCTTCCGTTCGTGGTGGCGACCATCGCAATGGTGCTGGTGGGCACGCGCTCGGATCGTAGCGGAGAGCGGCGCTGGCACACGGCGGTTCCGGCGTTCTGTGCAGCAGCGGCTTTGGTCGCTGCAGCCTACGGCAGGGCTCCGGCGCTCGTGATTGCCGGCGTTGGACTGGGAATGGCCGGAGCCGAGGCCATGGTGGGACCTTTCTGGGCGATGGCGACCACGCGCATGGCCGGTCTTCCGGCGGCCGCCGGAATCGCGGTAATCAACTCGCTGGCGAATCTGGGAGGATACTTCGGTTCGGACATCATCGGGTTCTTTCGGACGGCGAACGGCGGGTTTGGCGGTGGGCTGCTGGCGATCGGGGCGACCCTTGCGCTAAGCGGCACAATCGCGCTCATCGTCGGCCGACAGCCAACCCGCGGGAGGGCGACCGTGCTCGATTGAACCGTAGGCCGGCATCCTTTCGACTTCGCTCTGTCGAAAATCCCCACTTCTCGCGCAAAGAACTCGCGAGAAATGGGGCACCCGGCCAGTTTTGGAGGGAATCTCCCCGGAACGGCTCTCGTATCAAAATGGCCAACAAAGCGCTCGTTCCGCTTCGCTCTGGCCCCTCAATTGTTTACAATAGAAACTTCGTCTGCATACAGTACCGGAAGCCCGTAAGAGGGACAAACAGCAATTTTGGAACCGACAAACCATACTTCCAATGGGGCCCCCACCGTCTACTGGCGGGTCGAGGGGAGCCTGCTCGACCTGACCGTGGTCGAGCCCGTGGCGTTTTTTACCTGGAATGCCCAGACGTTTGCCGAGCGCTTCCGGCGGCGCGGGCAGATCTTCCTGATGGCGCTGCTGCGCCCCTTTCTTTATTCCACCAACCGCAAGTTCGCCACGCGGGCGGTACATACGGTGCTGCGGGGGGTGACGCGCGACCGGATGGATCTGCTCGGCGAGGAATTTTTTTTGTACAAGTTGAAGCCCCGCCTGAAGGAGCGAGGCGTGCGCAAGGTGCAAGACCTGGTGCAAGCCGGTGCGGAAGTTGTGCTCGTCAGCCAGGGATTGGAGCACGTGATGCGCCCGCTGGCGCAGCATCTGGGCGTGAAGCGGATTGTGGCCAACCGCCTGGAGTTTCGCGATGGTACCGCGACCGGCCGGTTGATGGAGCCGATCATCCGGCCGCGCGGGGCGTTTGCGCGCATTCGGGAAGAGAATCCGGACGGGCGGCGGGCTCCGAAGACCTTGGCACGGCAGTTGGATATTTCCGTGGACGCCCTTCGGGCCGCCGTCATCCCCGCCGAGCGACGGCCAGTAGCGCCGACTCGGCCCATTGTCCATTTTGAGGGTCAGAGGCAGGCTTCGGGATTTTCCGTTCGCCGGGCATTCGCGGGAAAGCATGTGATGCTGATCGGCGTTACGGGGTTCATCGGCAAAGTCTGGCTGGCGAATACGCTTCTGGATTTGCCCGACGTGAAACGAATCCACCTGCTGATCCGGCGGCAGAAGTCGAATCCGGCGGAGCGGCGCTTCGAGAAGATGGTGGAAGACTCGCCGGTGTTCGATCCGCTGTTCAAGCGCCACGGCGACCGGTTCCTCAGTTTTCTGCGCGACAAGATCGAAGTCGTCGAAGGCGACGTCACCCAGCCGGGGCTCGGCCTGAGCGCTGAGACGGCGCTCCGCCTGCAGAACAACCTCGATCTCATTATCAACAGCTCGGGCTTGACGGACTTCAATCCCGACCTGCGCGATGCCCTCGCGACCAACACGGATGCCGCGGTCAACATTCTCGAATTTGTTCGATCGGCGGATCACGCCGGACTTCTGCACCTCTCCACGTGTTACGTGGCGGGGGAGCAAGATGGGCGGGTCGGCGAAAAACTGACCCCCAACTACAATCCGCGCGGGCTGGCCGATTTCGATGCTGAGCAGGAATGGCGGACGCTGCAGGAATTAGTGAAGCGGGCCGAGGCGCAGGCCGAGAGCGACGAAGTCACATCGGGCTTGCGGATGCAGGCGCAGGCCAAGGAACATGCGGCGAAAAATCTGCAAGGCGCGGCGCTTGAAAACCAGATCCGCAAGAACCGGGTCCGCTGGTTGAAGACCTACCTCACCGAGGCGGGGACGCGGCGGGCCAAGGAACTGGGCTGGCCGAACACCTATACGCTGACCAAGAGCCTGGCCGAGTCGCTGATCGCGAAACATGGCGCGGGATTGCCGGTTGCGGTGGTGCGTCCGGCAATTGTGGAGACTTCGGTCTCTAAACCTTTTCTCGGGTGGAACGAGGGCATCAATACTTCGGCGTCGCTGTCGTATCTGCTGGGGACGTATTTCCGGCAGTTGCCGACGAACGAAAGCAAGCGGCTCGACATTATTCCGGTCGATGCGGTGTGTAGCGGGATGACGCTGATTGCCGCTGCGGTCATGGACCGCAGACACGACCCGCTCTACCAGCTCGCGACTTCCGTGACCAATCCGTGCGACATGGGGAGGTCGATCGAGTTGACGTCTCTGGCGCACCGCAAGCACTACCGCGCGCAGGAAGGTCTGGAATCGTGGCTGCGGCTGCGGTTCGATGCGATTCCAGTTTCCAAGACCCGGTACAACCGCATGTCGGCGCCGGCGCAGAAGGCGATTGTGAAGTCCATTCAGCGCATCATGTCGCCATTGCCTCTAAAGAAAGCGCCGCTGGTGAAGACGGAGCGGAATCTGGAGCGCCTGGAAAAACTCATTGAGCTGTTCGAGCCGTTTATTCTGCTGAACGAGCACGATTTCGCGGCGGAAAATATCGAGAAGCTTTCCTTCGCGCTGGTGCCGGAAGAACAGGACATTTTTGGCTACGACACACGCTCGCTGGATTGGTGGGAGTACTGGATCAACATTCACATCCCGGCCCTGCGCCGCTGGACGTACCCCTTGATTGAAGGCCGGCCTCTGGAAGCGCGGCCTCCTCGCACGTTTCAACTTGCGCCCGCTAACGGAGATGCCGTGAAGACCGGGACCGACGGAGCCACGTGGCGATATTCCTGACCGGGTCGACGGGATACATCGGCGCACACGTTGCAGCCAATCTGCTGGAAGGGCATGCCGCCGCGTTGAACCTGCTGGTGCGGGCGCGTGATCCGCAGGAAGCGCAGTTGCGGTTGTGGCGAGCGCTGCAGATGCACCTGGATTTCCCACGCTTCTTCGAGTACCTGCAAACCAAGGTGCGGATCTTCTGTGGAGACCTGACTTCTCCCGGATTTGGCCTGGGCCGCGATGAATACGACCGGCTGGTGCACACCACGGATTCAGTGATTCATTGCGCGGCGTCGCTGAATCGCAAGTCAGAGAAGAGTTGCCTGAACGTGAATCTGCGGGGCACGCTCGAAGTGCTGACTCTGGCGCGGCAGGCGGAGCATTATCACGGCCTGCGGCGGTTCAGCGAGGTCAGCACGGTCGCCGTGGCGGGCAAGCGCAGCAACGAAGTGGTCACCGAGGATCGCTCGATCGAGTGGGACCGTTCCGACTACGATCCCTACGCGCGCACCAAGAAATTTTGTGAGCACATGACGC
>Ga0310038_10003770_pt1 | contig 10863 bp, 14 predicted proteins | sample Sb_taG_6_FD_200461 | JGI IMG/M metagenome (GOLD analysis project Ga0310038, IMG submission 200461) | Peat soil microbial communities from Weissenstadt, Germany - Sb_50d_4_PS metaG (v2) (version 2) | ecosystem: Environmental > Terrestrial > Soil > Wetlands > Peat | place: Germany: Weissenstadt... | reverse complement strand
GGCGCGCGGCCTCCTCCACCGACTCGCCGAGATCGACGAAGCCGCCCGGGAACGTCCACAGTCCCTGACCCGGCTCGAACCCGCGGCGCAGGAGGATCACCCTGCCCTCGTCGTCGACGGGGATCGCCCCGGCGACCGGCTTGGGGTTGTAGTAGGCGGCGTAGCCGCAGTGCGGGCAGGTGATCCGCTGCGGGAACTCCACATCCGCCGGCTGACCGCACCTCGGGCAGAAGCGGGCCTCGGCCAGCGCGGGGTTCAGCGACGCGTCCATGCATGCGATGCTACGGCCGTCGTGGTGGTGAGGTTCGGCGAGCGTGAGATCCCTCACGATGAGTTGACGGCTGAGGCCGCCAGGATCGCGGGCGCGCTGCACGGCGCCGGGGTCGAGCACGGCGACCGAGTCGCGATCGTGCTCCGCAACGAGCCGACGTTCCTCGCGCTCAGCGCCGCGTGTTCGCAGATGGGAGCGGTGGCGGTGCCGATCAACTGGCACTCGCGCGGTCGCGAGCTCCGGCACGTCCTGTCGCAATCGAGTGGTTCGGACCGGTGATCTTCGAGTACTACGGCGCCACCGAGATCGGGATCGTCGTCGCCTGCGACAGCCACGAATGGCTCGCTCACGAGGGGACCGTCGGGAGGCCGCTCGGGAGCGCCGACATCCACGTGTTCAGCCCGCTGGGCGAGCTGGTCGCGCCCGGCGAGACCGGGGAGGTGTACATACGGCCGCCCGGTTACTGGCCCGGCTTCACCTACCTCGATCAGGAGGACCGCCGCCGCGAGATCGATCGCGACGGCTATATCACGATCGGAGACATCGGGCGGGTGGACGAGGATGGGTTCCTGCACCTCTCCGACCGCGCGCGCGACATGGTCATCTCGGGCGGAGTGAACATCTACCCCGCCGAGATCGAAGCCTGCCTGCTCGAGCTCGAGGGCATCCGGGACGTCGCGGTAGTCGGAATTCCGGACGACGAGTTCGGCGAGGCCCTCGCCGCTCACGTCGACGTCGAGCCGACCGCCGGGCTGACCGAGACCGCCATCCGCGATCACGTCGGCTCCCGGCTGTCCGGATACAAGGTGCCGAAGATCGTCGTGTTCGACGACGATCTGCCACGCGAGGAGACCGGCAAGATCTTCAAGCGCCGAATCCGGCAGCGCTACTGGCAGGACGCCGGTCGCAGCATCTGAGCCCGGCATTGCGTCGGGAGCGGGCCCACGCTGTATGGTCGCGCGTGAGAGACGATGGGCCACCGCGAAAACGAGTCGCGTGAGCTGCGCGCGACCAGGTTCGGCGAGTTCGAGCGAGCCTTTGCCGCGGCGTTGATCGCGGGGGACGAGATCGCCGCGGAGAACACCATCCGCGAGGCGATGGACGCCAGGCTCACCACCGCCGAGATCGATGACAAGATCATCGCCCCCGCGCTGTGGCTGATGGGCGAGCTGTGGGAACGAGGTGAGATCTCGGTTGCCGACGAGCATGTCGCCACCGAGATCGCGATGCGCGTGCTGGCCCTCCAGCGCGAGGCCGAGCGGGTCGCACAGGCCCGCCGCGGTCACCGCGTTATGCTCGCGACGCCCGCGGGCGAGCGCCACGTCGTCGCCCTGCGGATGGTCAGCAACCTCCTGAGCGGAGCGGGCTACTGGATCGTGATGCTCGGCGCCGACGTGCCCGCGGAAGCCCTCGTGGCCAGCGTGCTGCGCCACCGGCCGGACGTCATCTGCATGAGCGCGACCATGCCGGCGGTGTCGGGCCGGGTGGTCGACTCGATCGCTCAGGTTCAGGCGGCGTGCCCGACGGCGCAGTTCGTGATCGGCGGCCGCGGCCTGAGCAGCCAGCTGCGAACCCAGCCGGGGATCGGGATCTGCCACCGCGTTTCCGAGGTCGTGGAGGCCGTCGACGCCAGGGTCAAGCGCGCGGAGCTCAACTGAGGGGCCCCGGCACGGACGCCACGGCCGCCACCAACTGGGCCGGAAACTATGCCTATCGGGCGCGCGCGGTCCACGCCCCGTCGACGCTCGAGCAGGTGCGGGAGATCGTCGCGGCGGCGCCGCAGGTCCGCGTGCTGGGCTCGCGCCACTCGTTCACCGACATCGCCGACTCCGCCGAGCTCGTGACACTCGCGGCAGTTGCCCCGGATGTGCTCGTGGATCACCAGGCCATGACCGTGACGTGCGGAGGCGCCGTGCGCTACGGCGAGCTGGCGCTCGAGCTCGCTCGCGAGCGGCTGGCGCTCGGGAACCTGGCGTCGCTACCGCACATCGCGGTTGCCGGCGCCGTGTCGACCGCGACTCACGGGTCGGGGGACGCCAACGGCAACCTGGCGACGGCCGTCGCCGCCCTTGAGATCGTCACCTCGGACGGCGGCGTGGTTCGCGCGGCGCGTGGCGATTCCGAGTTCGACGGGCTCGTGGTGGGGCTCGGGGCAGTCGGCGCGGTCACCAGGATCACGCTCGACGTCGAGCCCGCCTACGAGGTGCGCCAGCGCGTGTTCGAGGGGCTTCGCTGGGACGACCTGTTCGAGCACTTCGACGCGATCACCTCGAGCGGCTACAGCGTCAGCGTGTTCACCCGGTGGGGTGAGACGGTCGACCAGGTGTGGGTCAAGAGCCGCACCGATTCTGGGGCGCCCGCCGGCGCGCCCGCCGACGCTCTGTTCGGCGCGGTCGCCGCCACCCAGCACCGCCACCCGATCCTCGGCCTCGACCCGGTCAACTGCACGCCGCAACTCGGCGTCGCCGGCCCATGGTCGGAGCGCCTCCCGCATTTCCGGATGGGCTTCACCCCCTCGAGCGGCGCCGAGATCCAGTCCGAGTACCTCGTTCCCAGGCGCCATGCGGTGGCCGCGATCGAGGCCGTGCTCGGCATCTCAACGACCGTCCGGCCGGTGATCCAGGTGAGCGAGCTCCGGACGATCGCGGCCGACGCCCTGTGGATGAGCCCTCAGTACGGGCGGGACACCGTCGCGATTCACTTCACCTGGGCTCCCGAGGCCGACGCGGTCCGGCGCGCACTCGTCGAGGTGGAGCACGCGCTGGCCCCGTTCGAGGCCCGCCCGCACTGGGGCAAGCTGTTCCTGGCCGGCGCCGGCGAGATCGGCCCGCTGTACGAGCGGCTCGGGGATTTCCGCGCGCTGCTCGACCGCTTCGACGCGCGCGGGGCGTTCCGCAACGACTGGCTGACCGAGCACGTGCTCGGCGACGGCCCCTACTGATCGATTCCACGGTCCGCGTCGGGCCTGGACGCGCCTGACCGGGGCGCCGCCCGCGGTCGACCGGTGTGCCGCCCGGGCCCTAGCGATGAGGCACCGTCGGTGCCGGCGTGCGGTCCGGCTCCCGGGCGGGCCGACGCGGGCGCAGCCGGCGGCGCTCGGGGCGATCGTGGTCGCGTAGCCGCTCGCGCGACTGCTCGGCGTCCGGCAGCGGAATCCCGCCACGCGGGGCGCCAGACGGAGCCGTCGGCTCCCGCGGACCCGCGCCACCACCGCCGCCGCCGCTATCCGAGTCAGACGGACCCGGTGGGGGGCGCCAGTGGGGAGAGAACAGCCGCCGGGCGAGCATGATCGCCGCGATCACCATGACCACGACCACCGCCCCGAACGCCTTCGCGGCCGCCTGGGCGAACGGCGGCGACGCGATCGCGAGCACGAACAGGGCGGCCAGCGGAGACAGCAGCAGCACGAGCAGGGCAAACAGTGAGATCCGTACCGCGACGCTCGGCTGTCTCTCCGGCATACGCCAATCGTACCCCCGCCGTTCAGAGCTCGATCGTGGTTCCGACGGCGCACTGAACGAAGGCCGTGTTGACGATGCCGGCGTGGCCACAGCCGCTCAACACCAGCAGTCCCTCGTCGCGGACCCGTACCACCAGCGCCTGGTCGCCGAGGATCAGCGGATCGGCCTCCCACTCGCGGCCACGCCTTGCCTCGTGTCCCTGAAAACCGGTCTCGAACTCGGTCGTGCGATCGACCTCGCCGGTCACGAGCGCACAGCCGTCGAGCAGGAACGACGGCTGGCGCTCCTCGACGATCTCGAAGCCCATTCCTTCGAGCCCCGACCGGCTGGTCGCCGGCAGCTCCGCTGGGTCGAGACCTGGAAAGCGGATCCGGCGACGGCTCCAGAACTCTCGGCACGTGCGACAGCCAGAAGCCGAAGAACACGCGGTCATAGAGCCTGTCGGGAGTCCAGTCGAATATGTCGGCCCGGATGAACCGGGCGCGCTCGTCGCCGCACCTCGCCCGGGCGACCGCGAGCATCTCGGGCGCGGCGTCGATCGCGGTCAGGCTCGCCGCTCTCGCCAGCAGCGACCCGAGGCCGTCGCTCGGCCCCGGCGAGGGACCACCCACGGTCGTGACGGCGCTAATCGCTCGCGGGCGCCGGCGCCGGTGGACGGTCCGGCTCCCGAGCGGGCCGGCGAGGGCGCAGGCTACGGCGACGGCGGTCGGGGCGGTCGTGGTCGCGGATGCGCTCGCGCGTTTGCTCGGCATCAGGCAGCGGCAGGCCACCGCGGGGCGCGCTTGGCGTGTTCGGCGGCTCCGGCGGGTCGTCGCCGCCGCCGCCATCCCCGCCGGAAGGCCCCGGCAAATGATCTGAAGGCGGAAACAGGAGCGCCGGCGAAAGCAGCAGCGACGACATCAGCCACACGCCGGAGAACAGGGCGAGCAGCTTGGCGATGCCGGCGTCGATCGACGGAATCAGCACGACCAGCCCGAAGACGGCGAGCATCGGGCCGAACAGCACCAGCAGCGTCACGGAGACGCGGACCGCGAGCTTCGACTCCCTTCCAGGCATCGACGACATCGTAACCGCGAGCGCAAGCCGCGCATAGACTGCTGCGCCGTGTCATCCGGATTCGAGCACAGCGTCCGCGTCCAGCTCCGCTGGCGCGACATCGACCCGCTCGGCCACCTCAACCAGTCGGTGTACCACGAGATGCTCGAGGAGGCTCGGATCGCGCTGATCGCCGAGCTCGTTCGCCGCGTCGGCACGGAACACACGCACGGCGGGTACGTCCTCGCCCACGTGGACCTCGACTACCTCACCGAAGTGCGCAAGGACCATGGGGAGGTTGAGGTGGTCGCACGTGTGACGCACGTGGGGACTTCGAGCTTCCGCATGGATCACGACGTCCGGCTGCCGGATGGCACGGTGGCGGCGTCGGGACACTCCGTGCTGGTCGGTTGGGACCCCGTGAAACGCTCCAAGCGGGTCCTCACCGACGACGAGCGCGCCGCGCTCTCCTGAGCGCGGCGCGGATCAGCGGAGCAGCCAGAAGACCTGGGTCTCGAGCTCGCTCGGATCCTCCCGCCAGTGCCCATAGATCTCCCACCGCGGGCCCGCCAAGTCGCGCCCGCGCGCTGCGACGTGGGCGCGGACGGCGTCGTGGGTGGCGCCGAGGCCGGCGTAATCGCCGCGGTGGATCGCGGTGGCGGCCTCGCCGCCTGGCAGCAGCGATGAGAGCACGCGCCCCTCGGGCTCGAACGACCTCGCCGCCAGGACGCCGACCTCGACGTCGGGCCTGTCGTCCTTGTAGAGCATCACGTTCTGCCACCGCTCGGTGCCATCGCCGGTGGCAAGCTCCTCGTGGCCGCGGACGAACCGGTAGACCTCGTCGAGGAGCCGGCCCCACAGGCTCGGGAACTCGTCCCAGGTAGTCGTGCGGGCGATCACCGCGGTCGGGCGCGGCTGTACGGTCACGACAGTCACCGGGCCGGTGGGCACGAGCGCAATCTAACCGGGGGCGCTCACCACAGCGACAGGCCGAAGCCCCCGTCGACGCGGAGCAACACGCCGTTCAGGTAGGCCGCGGCGGGCGACAGCAGGAAGCTGACGACGCCGGCGAGCTCCTCGGGTTCGGCGAAGCGCCCGAGCGGAATCCGCGCCACCGCCGACTCCCGGACCTCCGGCGGCATCGCGAGCACCTTCGACGTGGCAACGAACCCGGGCATGACTACGTTGCAGCGGATCCCCCGCCCACCCCATTCGGCCGCCAGCGTCCGGGCCATGCCGATCAGGCCGGCCTTCGACGCACCGTAGGCGACCTGGCCTCGCATTCCCGTCTCGGCCGCGATCGACGACACCAGGACGATCCGTCCGTCACCCGATTCGGCGAGCGCCTCGAACGCCGCCTGGGCCAGGACAAACGCGCCGTGTAGGTTGGTCTCGATGTCCTTGCGCCATTCCTCGTCGGAGAATCGCTCGGCGCGGTTGATCGTGTCGACGACGCCGGCGCCGGCCACGATCGCGTCGCACCCGCCGAGCTCCGCGATCGCGCGGGCGGCCCCGTCGCGAACCGCCTCCGCGTCGCGGACGTCAAAGCTCGCCGTGGCGGCAGCGCCGAGGACGGCGTCGACCGGCACGCCCGGAGCGTCGCAGGCCGCCACCGCGCAACCACTGTTCGCGAGTGCCTCCACGATCGCCCGCCCGATGTCGCCCGCGGCGCCCGTTACGAGCACCCGGCGGCCGCTCGGCGCCGTGCTGAGCGCAGCCATGAGACCTCCAATCGTCGCGCTTGGGGAACGCGATCCTATGGGCACGCGGGCGCCGGTCCGTGAGACCGGTCAGGATTCGGCGCATGCCGGCGGGCACGCTCGAGCTCCTGAAGACGCTGGTGGCGATCGACTCGGTCAACCCGTCGCTGGTCGCCGGCGGCGCCGGCGAGCGCGAGATCGCCACGTTCGTCGCCGGCTGGGCGCGCGACTCCGGCCTCGAGGCCGACGTGCTCGAGCGGACCCCCGGCCGGCCGAGCGTGGTCGTCCGGGCCCGCGGCCGCGGTGGCGGGCGCACCTTGCTGCTGTGCGGCCACTGCGACACGGTGAGCGTGGAGGGGATGCGCGACCCGTTCGCGCCACGCGTGGAGGGCGATCGGCTCCACGGTCGCGGCGCCTGCGACATGAAGGCGGGCGTAGCCGCGGCGCTCGTAGCCTGCCGCGAAGCGGCCGCCCGCGGTCTCGCCGGCGACGTCGTCGCCGCCGCCGTCGCCGACGAGGAGCACTCCAGCCTGGGCGTCCAGGAGGTCCTGGCAACGGTGCGGGCGGACGCCGCGATCGTCACCGAGCCGACCGACCTTACGGTTGTGATCGCGCACAAGGGGTTCGTGTGGTCCGAGGTCGAAGTCCGGGGCCGGGCCGCCCACGGCTCTCGCCCGCACCTGGGCGTGGACGCGATCGCCAAGGCCGGGCCGATCCTCACGGCGATCTCCCACCTCGACGGCCACCTGGAGGCACGCCCCCACCCGCTGGTGGGACGCCCGTCGGTGCACGCCTCGACGATCCACGGCGGCGAGGAGCTGTCCAGCTACCCGGCGCGCTGCGTGGTCGGGATCGAGCGGCGAACGCTCCCCGAGGAGACGGCCGCCGGCGTCGCGGCCGAGCTCGAATCGCTGCTGGAGGCGTGCCGCGCCCAGGATCCGGAGCTCGACGCGTCGCAGCGCACGCTGCTCGTCCGCGAACCCTTCGAGGTCGCGGCCGACGCTCCGATCGTGGAGCTCGCCGGCGACGCCGCGACCGCCGTGCTCGGCGCACCGCCCGCCGTCGCCGGCGCCGGGTACTGGACCGACGCCGCGTTCATCGCCGCCGCCGGCATCCCGACGATCCTGTTCGGCCCGAGTGGCGAGGGCGCCCACGCCGCCGAGGAGTGGGTCAGCGTGTCCTCCATGGACGCGGTCACCGACGTCCTGGTCGCGGTCGCCGAGCAGATGTGCAGCTGAGATCGCTGGTCAATCCCGCCGTCGACCCCGGCAACGTCGCCGTGCCCTCGGGCGACGCCGCGTCGTTCCACGCCGCCCTGCCCGGTTATCGGGCAACGCCGGTGCGGGAGCTCGAGGCGGTGGCGGGCGAGTTAGGACTCGCCGCCGTGACGGTCAAGGACGAGTCTGACCGCCTCGGGCTGCCCGCCTTCAAGGTGCTCGGCGCATCGTGGGCGGTCGAGCGCGCGCTGCGCGAGCGCCCGGCCGCGCACACGTTGATCGCCGCCAGCGCCGGCAATCACGGACGTGCCGTCGCGCGCGTCGCCTCCTGGCGAGGGCTGCGCTGCCGCGTGTTCCTGCCGGCGCGATCGGGCGAGCGCCGCCGCGGCGCGATCGCGGGCGAGGGGGCCGCGATCACGGTCGTCGACGGCGACTACGAGGAGGCCGTCGCGCAGGCGCGTGCCGCGGCCACTGAGCCCGGGCGCCTCGAGATCGCCGATGTCGGCGCCTCGGACCCGGCTCACTGGGTGATCGACGGCTACCAGACGCTGTTCGCCGAGGCTGCCGCACAGGGCAGTCACGATCTGATCCTGGTCCCAGTCGGCGTGGGGTCGCTCGGAGCCGCGGCCGCCCGGTTCGCCGCCGCCACCGCCCGCGCCGGGACCAGCGCCGCCACCGGCGCGCAGGCCCGCGTGATCGGCGTCGAGCCCGCGACCGCCGCGTGCCTCACCGCCTCGCTCGCCGCCGGCCGCCCCACCCGGATCCCGACCCCCGGGACCACGATGGCCGGCCTCGACTGCGCCGAGGTCTCCTCCGCCGCGTGGCCGTCGCTCCGTGACGGGATCCACGGCACGATCACGGTCACCGATGCCGAGGCGGGCGAGGCGATGCGCGAGCTCGCGGGCGCAGGGCTCGCCATCGGCGAATGCGGCGCCGCGCCGCTCGCCGCGCTCCGCGCGCTCGCCGGCGACCCCGCGTGCGAGACGCTGCGCCGGGCGGTCGCTCTTCACTCGAGCAGCCGTGTCCTGTTGATCGCCACCGAGGGCCTGACCGCCTAAGACGGCAAGCGCGACGGCACGCCGATCGACACGCCGGTGAGCATCGCGTTCACAGGCGAGCGAGCGTTCTTTCGCTCTTTCGACAGGGCTTGGAAGACAAAGCGGCTGCGCAACAACCCCCGCCTCGAGGTCGCTCCCGCGACGCTTCGCGGCAAGCCGACGGGCCCTCCGATCCGCGCGCGGGCGACGCTGTTGTCCGAGGAGCAAGCCAAGCTGGCCGCCGGGGCGCTGGCGCGCCGTCATCGGGTGTTGCAGGCGGTTCTGGTCCCAATCTTCCACCGGATCATGGGCTACCGCACGATGCATTACGAGCTGCACGAGGATGGTGGTTGACGGGACGATCACGACGCCGGTCTCTTGCGCCGGAGCCCGCCGAACGTCACGCGGGAACGATTGAGCCCGCGCTAGAACGCGTCGAGGATCGGAAAGTCCGGGTCTTGGTCGAGGCACGCGCGGAGGTAGAGAGCCACGCCGACGTCGCCGGTGAACAGCGTGTAGCGCCCGCGGCCAAGCGCGGCTCGCTCGGAGTCAACCTGCTCGATCGCGTGCATCGCGAACCGGCGCGCGCGTTCCAGCCAGACGGGATCGCCGGTCAGGTCGTACATCCTCAGGAACGCGAATCCGTTGCCGGCGGTCCCGTGGCACAGGCTGGGCCCCTTCCGCAGCGGTCCCGCATGCCAGGTCAGCTCACCGCCACCGATCGCGAGCTCGAGCGGCATCAGATCGCCGAGCGTGCTGACGATCCCGGGGGCGCCGTGGCACCACTGCACGCGGATCGAGGACGCGACCTCGGCCGGCGGACGGTCCTCCGGCGGCCAGTTGACGAGCCCGTCCTGCCGTCCGGCGGTTCGGGACAGCAACCGCGCGACGCGTTCGCGCAGGATCTCCTCGTCGACGAAACCGCGGAGGGCGTGGACGTTGCCGGCGAAGCCGTGGGCGGGACCGAGAAACGGCCGCAGGCGGCCCTGGATCTCGTGCCTCCACATGTCCGAGGACCCGTCCCAGTGCTCGTAGAGCAACTCCGCGCTCTCGCGCCAATCATCCTCGAGGCCGCACGCCCGCGCCGCCAGGATCGTGCCCGGCGAGCCCCACAACAGCTCCCAGGTCGGACATTCGCGGTTCGCGCGGATCAGCCCGCGCAGGCGATCCACGTCCGCGACCGGCGCCCCGAGCTTGTCCGCGACGACCAGCACGCCCGTCTCCCCTTCGAGCAGGCTCGGCGGGTGCTCCGCTTCCTCGGAGTCCGGCGCGGTCCGATAGCGCTCGAGCGCCTTCGCGACCGCGGCCGAGCCGTCGATCGAGGAGCCGAGCCTCGAGAGCGCCCAGACCATCCCGGCGCCGCCGAGATACAGCGAGCACAGAAGCTGGTCCTCCGGGACGTCGTCGAGCGGATGCCCGGGCCAGCCGCCGTCTCGCTCCGCCGCCTCGGCGTCGGCCACGATCGTGCGGATCGCCGCCCGGGCTAGCTCCGGATCCCACTCCTGGTCCGTGAGCGGTTCATGCTCCTGCTCGCGCCACAGCATGTTGCCCGACATGATCGCGCGAGCGAAAGCGTTCCCGCGGGAACGTTTTGAACAGTTCCGTTGCAATTCCGCGGACGCACGGACTCCCGCTGTTCACGGAGTCTCGAACGGGACCGCGAAGTCGCAGTCCGGACCCCGGGTCTCGTCGGGCGGCGTGGTGACGAGGTAGGTCAACCTCACGCCGAGGTCACTCGGGCGCGCGGCATCCTCCTCACCCCAGGCGTGCAGCGACTCGGAGACCAGCTGCCACTGGGCCGGGCTGACCTCAGCGCCATAGCCGAGATTGACGAACGCCTCGTGATGCGCCGGCTCGGTCCGCAGCGTGAGCTCCGGATACTCGCCGGCGAGCTCCCGGGCCTGGTCGTCTGGAATGGGACGGCACCACTCGAGCGGCCCATCGCTGTCCTCGCTCACCTGGCTCCACCAGATGCAGAACGCCGCGCCCGCCCTCCCCTCCATCCGGGGCTGCGGCCGGCGCCGCCACAGCGCGATGAACTCCTTACCGAGCGCCCATGCCTGGTCGTTACCGGTGACGTTGCGCTTCAGGCAGAGCACGCTCCGGCTCGGCATCTCACGTGTGTTGACTTCGTACATGATC
>Ga0310038_10003769_pt1 | contig 10863 bp, 9 predicted proteins | sample Sb_taG_6_FD_200461 | JGI IMG/M metagenome (GOLD analysis project Ga0310038, IMG submission 200461) | Peat soil microbial communities from Weissenstadt, Germany - Sb_50d_4_PS metaG (v2) (version 2) | ecosystem: Environmental > Terrestrial > Soil > Wetlands > Peat | place: Germany: Weissenstadt... | reverse complement strand
GCGGTCGGCGGCGTCAGTCAGCTCGAACTGGGCGAGGAGCTCGGCCGCCCGGGCCCGCGAGGGCGCCCGGCCCATGTCGGAGAGCTCGCCCACCAGGACGAGGTTCTGCCGCCCCGTCAGGAGGGGGTCGAGCGTGGCGTCCTGCGCGGCGACGCCGATGTGGCGGCGCACCTCGCCCGGGTGCTTCACGACGTCGATCCCCGCCACCGCGGCCCGGCCCGAATCGGGCAGGGCGAGGGTGGTCAGGATCCGCACCGCGGTCGTCTTACCGGCCCCGTTCGGGCCGAGCAGTCCCAGGATGGTGCCGGCGGGCACGGAGAAGTCGACCCCGGCCAGGGCCTGCGTCTCGCCGTAGCGTTTCGTGAGCCCTTCGGCCTGGATCATCAGCTCGTCAGCCATAGCTTCCTTACCTGTCGGTCAGTAACCTGGTCGAAGAGCGCCAGAGTACGGCCGCTACTAACCGGCCGTCAAGTAGAGTACTCAACCCGATGACCCAGACCGCACCCGCCGAATCCGAGGACCTCCCGACCGGCGCCCCACGGGGCGATGAGCTGGGGGACGGCGAGCGAGCCCCCGAGGCGGCGGCAGTCAACACGAGGGAGCGCATCCTCGATGTGGCCCTGGACCTCTTCATTGAGCAGGGCTTCGACGGCGCCAGCCTGCGCCAAATCGCCGAACGGCTGGGCGTCACCAAGGCGGCGCTCTACTACCACTTCGAGTCAAAGGACGACATCCTCATGGCGCTGCACCTGCGCCTGCACGAGTTCGGCCGGGACGCGCTGATCCGGATGGGGGACGGGCCGGTCACCCTCACGCTCTGGGGTGAGCTGCTCGGCGAGATCGTCGACCAGATGCTGGCCCAGCGCAAGATCTTCCTCATGCACGAGCGGAACCAGGCCGCCCTCGAGAAGCTGCACCGTAAGGACCACGACGCCGAGCATGAGGACATCCAGAACCAGTTCCGCCAGGTGCTGGCCGACACCAGGGTCCCGCTGCGGGACCGGGTCCGCATGGCCGCGTCCTTCGGTGTCGTCTTCTCGAGCCTCTTCCTCTCCGGCGAGGCCTTCTCCTCGACGACGAACGAGGAATTGGGTGAGATGCTCCGCGAGGTCATCCGCAACGTCCTCCAGGGATGACGGGATCGGTGTCGCCGGACGCTGCTGAACCTGGTTTCGCTACAGTCGACTCTGTGGAGGCCGATTCCGCCGGACCCGCGCACGAGCGCCCCTACACGTTGTGCATCGACGTCGGGGGCACGGGGCTCAAGGCCAACGTGCTCGGAGCGACCGGGACGTTCGTCGCTGACCGGGTGAAGATCCCGACGACCTACCCGATGCCGCCGGAGCTCATGGTCGAGAAGCTCACCGGTCTGGCGAGGAAGCTTCCCGAGGCCGACCGCACGTCGTGCGGCTTCCCCGGGATGGTGCGCAACGGCCACGTGCTGAGCGCGCCGCACTTCGTGACCAAGAGCGGCCCGGGCACTCAGATCGTCCCCGAGCTCCTCGAGTCGTGGTCGGACTTCGACCTCGCGTCGGCGCTGTCCGCGTCCATCGGCAAGCCGTGCCGGGTGGCCAACGATGCCGACGTCCAGGGCGCGGCCGTCGTGCAGGGCAAGGGCTTCGAGGCGGTCGTCACGCTCGGCACGGGCTTCGGCACGGCCTTCTTCATGGACGGACGGTTGTTGCCCCACTTCGAGTTCGCCCATCAGGAGTTCCGCCAGGGCGAGACGTTCAACCAGCAGCTGGGTGAGCCGGTGCGCAAGAAGATCGGCGACAAGCGCTGGAACAAGCGGGTCCAGAAGGCCATCGCCTACCTAAATGCGCTCACGTTTTTCGACCACCTCTTCATCGGGGGCGGTAATGCCCAGCGCATCAACCGCCGTGATCTCGGCGCGGTGCTCGAGCGCATCACGGTGGTGGACAACTCGGCGGGCATCTTCGGTGGGATCAGGCTCTGGGACGAGCACCACATCGCCGTCGTCTAAGGGACAAGGACCCGCAACATGACCTCCGTCGATACACCGCCACTCGCCTGGGACCCCCTGGACGAGAGGTACAAGGTCGACCCGCACTCCATCTGGCGCCGGCTGCGCGACGAGGCGCCCCTGTACTACAACGAGGATCTCGACTTCTATGCGGTGAGCCGCTTCGCCGACGTCGATGCGTTCAGCCGGGACCCCAAGACCTTCTGCTCGTCGCACGGCACCGTGCTCGAGATGATCAGTCCGGAGCCGACGGACATGGAGATCATGATCTTCATGGACCCGCCGGATCACACCCGGTACCGGCGGCTGGTGTCCAAGGCCTTCACGCCGCGGCGGATGGCACAGCTCGAGGACGATATTCGCATGCTGTGCGCCGATCTCCTCGACGCTCTCGTGGGTCGGAGCTCGTTCGACTACGTGCAGGATTTCGGGGCCCGGGTCCCCGCCTACGTGATCGCCGCGTTGCTCGGCGTGCCGCCCGAGGACCGGGACATGGTCCGGGGCTGGATCGACGAGAGCTTCCATCTCGACCCTGAGAAGGGCATGTACAACGACGTGTCGGCGGTGGCGATGGGCAAGCTCCAGGAGTACGCCGCAGGTGCGCTCACGGAGCGCCAGAAGAAGCCCCGCGACGACATGTTCACAGACCTCGTCAACGGCGAGATCGTCGACGAGGACGGCGAGCTGCGCCGGCTCACGATGGAGCAGTCCGTCAACTTCGCGCTCCTCATCGGCAGTGCCGGCACCGAGACGGTGGCCCGGCTCCTGGGCTGGGCGGCCCTCACGCTGGATGACAACCCGGAGCAGCGGGCCGAGCTGGCCGCCGACGCCGGCCTCCTCCCCAACGCGGTCGAGGAGTTGTTGCGCTACGAGGCACCGTCGCCGGTGCAGAGCCGCTGGTGCACCGGCGATGTCGGGATTCACGGGCAGACGATCCCAGCCAACTCGAAGGTCGTGATGATTACCGGATCGGCCGGACGGGACGAGCGGGTGTTCCCCGATGCCGACCGCTTCGACATCCACCGCAAGATCGACCACCACCTGTCCTTCGGCTACGGCATCCATTTCTGCCTGGGGGCGGCACTGGCGCGGACCGAAGGAAGGATCGCGCTGGAAGAGACCCTCAAGCGGTTCCCCGAGTGGTCGGTCAACCGCGATGAGGCGGTACCCCTCTTCACCAGCACCGTGCGGGGTTACACGAAGCTCCCGATCTCCGTCTGACCAGCAGATTCCCGCAATCCGGACTGTGTCCGGGTCCGGTACACTTGTTGACTCACCCAGCGCTCGTAGCTCAACGGACTAGAGCATCTGACTACGGATCAGAAGGTTGGGGGTTCGAATCCCTCCGAGCGCGCTCACAGACACCTCCGAGCGCGCCGAGTGGCGGTTGACCCCTTTGGGTGGATCGCTCACGAGAATGCAGCCGGTTTTCGTTGAATGTAGGGCTTCGTATTCGGTCGGTATCAGGTAGCCCAGCGAGGTGTGGCGTCGGGCCGGGTTGTAGCGACGATCGTCGACGGACGATCATCTTTGAGTGGAGATCGAGCAACCCGGAGACGCACGTGCGACGATACTGCGGATCGTGGATGATCTCGTGGCCGAGCTCCATCCCCGTCGCACCCTTCCCCGGGCATCGCTGCACAGTCACCTTGACCGCGATTTGGGTCTTGACAGCCTGGCCATGGCCGAGCTCCTGGTCCGCCTGGAAAATGCGTTCGGGGCCAGCCTCCCCTCAAGTCTCCTCAGTACGGCCGAGACGCCCGAGGACCTGTTCCGAGCGGTTGGTGCCAGCGCGGCGAAGGAGAGGCCTGCGCCACTACCCACGTTTGGTCGTTCGCAGACCGCGACCGAAACGCTGCCTGCCGGAGCCGGGACGCTCCTCGATGTGCTTGATTGGCACTGTGACAGTCACCCGGACCAAGTCCACATTCACCTCCTCGATGAGGATGGTCCCTACGATGCGCTGACATACGCCGATCTCAAGCGCGGCGGAGACGCCGTGGCACAGGGTCTCATGGCGGCCGATCTCGTCCCTGGGGAAGCCGTCGCGCTCATGCTTCCGACGGGTCGCGAGTATTTCGAGGCGTTTCTCGGCACACTGCTTGCGGGTGGGATTCCGGTTCCCATTTACCCTCCTGGCCGCCTCTCGCAAATTGAAGAGCACCTGCGCCGGCACGCGCTGATCTTGTCTAACGCGAGGACGACCATGCTCTTGACGGTGCCCGAAGCACGAGCAGTAGCCCGGCTCCTGCGGTCCTCTGTCGAGACCATGCGGCAGGTCACTACCGTGAGCGACCTGACACGCTCCGGCAGCCACGATTCCATGCCCAGGGCGCGACCTGACGACACCGCTGTCATTCAGTACACGTCGGGCTCAACCGGCGATCCGAAGGGTGTCGTGCTCTCTCATGCCAACGTGCTGGCAAATATCCGGGCCATGGGTCAGGCGGCCGAGGTGACACCCAGAGACGTCTTCGTGAGCTGGCTCCCGCTGTACCACGACATGGGGCTGATCGGCGCTTGGTTGGGAAGCCTATGTCTCGGTATGCCGGCTGTCATCATGTCCCCCTTGGCATTCCTGGCCCGCCCGGCGCGCTGGCTCGCCGCGATCGATGCCTACCGCGGCACGCTCACCGCGGCACCGAACTTCGCCTATGAGCTGTGTCTCAGAAAGGTCACCGACACTGAACTCGAGACGTTGAATCTGTCCACACTGCGGATGGCCTTGAACGGTGCCGAGCCAGTGGTCGCACGTACCATGGAGCAGTTCACTCGGCGGTTTGCTCGCTGCGGACTCCGTCCCGATGCACTTGCCCCCGTCTACGGACTGGCGGAGGCCGCCGTCGGCCTGGCGTTCCCCCCTCCCGGCCGCGGTCTGCTCGTCGACGCTGTCGACGCCGAGCGCTTGCGCAAGGACGGACAGGCTGTCCCGGCCCCCCCGCAAGGCGTGGACACCCTCCGCATCGTGGCATCCGGCCAACCTCTACCTGGCTACGAGATCCGAGTCGTCGACAACTCGGGAAGCGAGCTGCCGGACCGCGCCGAAGGTCAGATCGAGTTTCGTGGCCCATCCGCGACAGCTGGCTACCAGCGAAATTCCAGGGCCACAGCCGCCCTGTTCCACGACGGGTGGCTCAGGACCGGAGACCTCGGCTACGTGGCTGGCGGAGATGTGTTCATCACGGGCCGGTCGAAGGACCTCATCATCCGGGCAGGACGGAACCTGCACCCTGAGGATCTCGAGGCATCCGTTGGACAGCTGCCCGGCGTGCGCAAGGGCTGTGTGGCCGCGTTCGCCACTCAGGACACCGAAACGGCGACCGAGATGTTGATTGTCGTTGCCGAGACAACCGAGACGGCGGAGTCGGTGCGACAGGAGATTCGCACCCAGATCGCTGCCACCACCGTCGATCTCCTCGGGACTCCGCCTGACGAAGTTGTCTTGGCCCCGAAGGGAACCGTCCTCAAGACATCGAGCGGCAAGATTCGGCGTGCGGCATGTGCCGATCTGTATAACAAGGGCGCGATCGGCGTGCGTCCGCGGTCCGTGTGGTGGCAGGTGGTCCGCTTTAGTTGGCGCGGTGTCGGGCCGGGATTGCGACGGCGTCGCCGCAGATTGTCTGCCCTCGCGTATGCCGCGTACGTATGGCTTCTGTTCGTCGCAATTGGGCTCCCCACACTCGTTCTTGTGGCAATTGTGCCGGGACTCGCCCCGCGCCGCCGTGTCGTTCGATCCGCCACCCACGCCCTCCTCAGACTCTCGGGAACCCAACTGAATGTTCAAGGTGCGTTCCCCGCGCCGACCGACACAATTTTCGTCGTTGCAGCGAATCATGCCAGTTGGCTCGACTCCTTGGTCATGGTTTCATGCTTGCCCCCAAACGCTGCATTTGTCGCCGGCGAGGTCATGGGTCGCCAGCATGTCGCCGGGTTTCTACTGCGGCGGATCGGCACCGAGTTCGTCGAGCGGTACGACACGGGCCAAGCCGTCGCCGACACAACCCGTCTCGGCCATATGGCTGAGACCAACTCGCTAGTGTTCTTCCCCGAAGGTGGGCTGGCCCGAGCGCCCGGGCTGCGCCCGTTCCACCTCGGGGCATTTGTCGCTGCTGCAGAGGCGAATTGCCCGATCCTTCCGGTGGCCATCCGTGGCACGCGATCGATGCTGCGCCCCGGACATAAGTTCGTTCGCCGCGGCTCGGTGACCGTCGTCATCGGGGACCCTATTCATCCGGTCGAGTCTGGTTGGCTAGGCGCGATGCAGCTCGAGCGCGAGGCTCGCGCCTTTATCCTTCGTGAGTGCGGAGAGCCAGATCTCGCGTAGAACGACACCTTGGCTATTGCGCTCGGAGCAGGCGATGCCGGGTAGAGGCCGCCGGTTTCGTCGAGTGCTCAGCGCTTACAACCATCAAATGTCTCTGAGCATCTTGATCATGGCGAACGGATCGTGATTCGCGTTCCCAAGGCTCTGGGAGGACCGAGTTGACGGGGGGATAGTCGGATCTCAACGCTGGCAATGGGTGCTTCGAGCTACTACGTTGCTGCTCAACTCGGCAGACGGACAGCGCGCCGCGGGGACTGACTGGATTCTTGACCCGGTTGGCACTGGTCAAAGGACCAGACCGCACCCGCTGGACCATTGGAACCGCTCTACGGATCAGAAGGTTGGGGGTTCAATCCCTCCGAGCGCACCATCCGAGCGCACCATTGCGAGAGACACAGCTGGCCGGGAACCGGGTCGTCTCCGACGGCAACCCACCGTGTAGACGGCCATCGTGATCAATGTCATGGTGCAGTGGCAGCTCTACTTCGTCGGAGCGCGTCAAGGAGGTGGCGGGGCGGCGGCACCCGTCCAGGTCGACGGGCTTGCCGCACCCCGGCCGACGTGATAGCCCCGCAGCGTGCCCATGGACCCAGTTCCGCCGCCCGGCCCCGGCCGCCACGCGCTGGACCCCGACGTGGTGGCCGCGGCGGACGCCGTCCTGGACGAGGGCCACCTGTTCCGCTACGACTCGGTGTCGGCCGCGGCCAGCGCGGCCGCGTGCTTCGAACGCGAGTTCGCCGAATTCCTCGGCGCCCGCTACGCCGTGGCGGTCAACTCGTGCAGCTCCGCCATCTTCCTGTCCTTGACGTCGTGCGGCGTGCAACCCGGCGACGACGTGCTGATTCCCGCCTTCACCTTCGTGGCCGTGCCGAGCGCGGTCGTCCACGCCGGCGCCCGCCCGGTGCTGGTCGAGTCGACGCCCGACCTGGCGATCGATCCCGACGACCTAGAGCGCAAGATCACGCCGCGCACCCGCGCGCTACTGCTCTCCTACATGCGGGGCTTCGTGCCAGACCTCGATCGGGTCCTGGCTATCTGCGCGGAACGGGGCGTGCAGGTGATCGAGGACGTGGCGCACGGGCTGGGAGTCCAGTGGGACGGCGTGCGCCTGGGCCGTTTCGGCCGCGCGGCGGCGTTCAGCTTCCAGTCGCACAAGCGCCTCGACGGTGGCGAGGGGGGCTTGATCGTCACCGACGACAGGGAGGTTGCGCTGCGGGCGCTGGTGCAGTCAGGTTGCTACGACGACAATTGGAAGCTGCACTTCCTCGATGACGAGGACCATGCCTGGCTGGCGGAGCAAGCCCTCTCTCTCCCGGCGTTCGGCATGCGGATGTCGAACCTGACCGCCGCACTGCTGCGTCCCCAGCTGGGGCGGATTGAGGGCCAGCTCGAGCGGCTCCGGGCGCGCTTCCACAAGGTGGCCGGGATGCTGGCGCACTGCCCGGTGCGCCAGCCGTCGCAGCCCGAGCGGGTCACGCCGGCGCCCGACTCGCTGCAGTTCGAGCTCACGTCCCTGAACGGCGCGCAGTCGGCGCGCTTCATCGAACGCTGCCACGCCGCGGGCCTTTCGCTCCAGGTCTTCGGCCTTGACCCGGCCAACTCCCGCTGCTTCTGGAACTGGCGCTTCTTCGACGCGCAGGAGTGCCCGCGCACCCGGGCGCTGCTCGGTCGGCTGGCCGACGTCCCCCTTCCGCTCTGGGTGCCCGACGAGGACCTGGCCGGGATGGCCGAGGTGATCGTCGACACGCTCGGGGGCCTCTAAGCTAAGTACCCGGCTCGCTGGGCAGCGCGCGCTCGGCGCAGGGCCTCGGAGATGTGCTCGGCGTGCTTGATGCCCATGGTGATGACGCCGAGGCTCTCCTTCGGACGCTCATGGAGATGGGTGGTCACCAGCCCGACCACGTTGTTGACCTCCGCCGCCCCCAAGGGGGCCTTTGAGCCCGGAGTCAGCCAGCGATCAGATGGAGAAGTCCTCGCCTGACCACACCCCGGAGGACGATGGACGGGCATCGCTGTGGTTGGGGTGACCGTTGAGTGCAATCTCCAACAGGTCTACCCGGCGCAATAGGGACTGAAGGCTGCTGCCGACGAGATCGGGCAGAAGCGCCTCGTCGAGATCAGGCGGCGCAGTGGTCGAACGCGGCCGGCTACGGGAGATCACCTGGCCCGGCACCCCGACGACGACGGAGTTGGGTGGGACTGGTTTAACCACCACTGCGTTCGCTCCTATTCGGCTGTCGTGGCCGACCGTGATGGGGCAGGATCTTTGCGCCGGCTCCGATCGTCACCCGGTCGCCCACCGTGGGGTGACGCTTGCCTCTGCTCAGACTCGTCCCGCCCAAGGTCACACCCTGGTAGAGGGTGACCTGTGCGCCGACTTCGGCGGTCTCACCGATCACCACCCCGGTCGCATGGTCGATGAACAGGCCTTCGCCCAGCACCGCTCCGGGATGGATGTCGACTCCTGTCACGGCGCGAGTCAACGCAGATACCAGACGGGCCACGAGCTTGGCGTTGTGCTGCCACAACCAGTGACTGAGGCGGTAGCTCCACACGGCGTGGAGACCCGGGTAGCACAGAGCAACCTCCGCCGCGGATCGCGCCGCCGGATCGCGTTCCTGTGCGGCCCGTAGATCGCTCAGGAGTGCGTGCAGCATTTCAGTCCGTCAGACCCTCGAAGAGTGCGGTCGACAAGTAGCGCTCCCCGAAGTCGGGTAGCACCACCACGATCAGCTTGCCCTCGTTCTCGGGACGGGCGGCGACTTCGAGTGCAGCCCAGAGCGCGGCTCCCGATGAGATGCCGACCAGCAGTCCCTCTTCGCGGGCGGCGCGCCGAGCCAGGACGAAGGCGTCCTCGTTCTCGACCGTGATGATCTCGTCGACGATGCCGGCGTCGAGGATCGCCGGGACGAAGCCGGCGCCGATGCCCTGGATCGGATGAGGCCCCTTCTGCCCACCTGAGAGCACGGGTGAGGCAGCAGGTTCAACCGCGACCATCTGGACGGACGGCTTGCGTTCCTTGAGCACCTCACCGACGCCGGTGATTGTCCCCCCGGTGCCGACGCCGGAGACGACGACGCCGACCTCTCCGTCGGTGTCCCTCCAGATCTCCTCCGCGGTCATCTCCCGGTGGATGGCGGGGTTGGCCTGGTTCTCGAACTGCTGGGGGATGAAGTAGCGCTGATCTTCCTTCGCCAGCTCCTCCGCCTTGGCGATGGCGCCCGCCATGCCGTCGGGACCGGGCGTGAGCACGAGCTCGGCTCCGTACGCCCGCAGGAGCGCCCGGCGCTCCTTGCTCATGGTCTCGGGCATTGTGAAAGCACACTTGTACCCGCGTGCGGCACACACCATGGCCAGCGCGATGCCCGTATTCCCGCTGGTGGGCTCCAAGATGATGGTGTCGGGCCCGATGAGCTGGGCCTTTTCGGCGGCATCGAGCATGGCCACACCGATGCGGTCCTTCACGCTGTGCGCCGGGTTGAAGCTCTCGAGCTTGGCCACGACACGCGCGTCGACGTGCTCGGTCAACCGGCGAAGCCGCACCAAAGGGGTGTTCCCCACGAGCTGGGTGATGTCCTCTGCGATCGCCGTCATCGTTCTGTGCCTCCAATCTCGGCCGGGTGAACCGCCCTTGGCTCCAAATCCGACTCTATTGGTCGGGATTGTGCGAAAGCAGGGCCGTAGGTCACAACTTCAGATGTCGCCAGCCATGTCGGGCTGATGTCGCCCGTATCCCGTAGACCATGCGCCGGATTCGGCGTGCCCGTTTGTAGGCGACCCCGGCCGATCGGCGGTAGGAGCTGTCAGGGGAAATCGTCCGGCGGTAGGCCGCAGGTGCCTGCTGCTACCTTGCTACTCAATTCGATGGAAGATCTGGTGTCAGGGCTACGTGCTGGACGTGGCGCTCCATCCAACCTGTCTTAGTGGAACGAGTCCTACCAGCTGGATGATCGGAATCGCTCTACGGATCAGAAGGTTGGGGGTTCGAATCCCTCCGAGCGCGCCTCCGAGCGCGCCTCCGAGCGCGCCTTGCCAATGTTGTCGATTGAGGAGCTCAATTTTGCATGGAGCCCCAGAACGACTCCATGGGGGCGTTGTCGTAAATAGGCAGTCGCCGACGGTGCCCATGGAGCTGATGAGGCCCAAGCGCCGGACATTCTCGGTGAAGGCCCAGGAGGTGAACTGAGACCCGTGGTCTGAGTGGATCACCGTCGAAGAGCGCTCGGGCCGGCTGTCCTTGGCCTTGTTGATGGCGTCGATGACGAGGGCTGACTCGCAGCGCCTGTCGATGGCCCAGCCGACCACCTTGCGCGAGAACAGGTCGAGGACGACGCAACAGTAGATCTTGCCTTCTCGGGTCGGGTGTTCGGTGATGTCGGTCAGCCACAGCTCGTCGGGCCTCGAGGCGACGAAGGATCGCTGGACGAGATCCTCAGCGGTGGGGGCGTTCTTGAGGTTCTTCACCCCCTTCTTCGGCCCGGGCAGGCCTTTGATGCCCAGCTCGCGCATGATCTTCCACACCAGCTTCTTGTTGACGATGAGGCCCTGTTCGGGC
>Ga0310038_10003767_pt1 | contig 10865 bp, 10 predicted proteins | sample Sb_taG_6_FD_200461 | JGI IMG/M metagenome (GOLD analysis project Ga0310038, IMG submission 200461) | Peat soil microbial communities from Weissenstadt, Germany - Sb_50d_4_PS metaG (v2) (version 2) | ecosystem: Environmental > Terrestrial > Soil > Wetlands > Peat | place: Germany: Weissenstadt... | reverse complement strand
CCGGGACCGGCGTCCGGGACCGGCGTCCCGGCCACGTCCCGGCCCCGATGGGACGGTAGAAGCGACAGCCACCCCTGGCCGCCGGGACGGCCGGCCCGGCGGTTTCAGGTCATAAGAAACGTTCCGACACCCGAGGAGGCGCCATGCCCTGCCATCCGCACCGACCGTACGGCGGGCCCGGCGCCCCGGCGCCGGGACTGCGCAACAACGCCTCACTCCAAGGTTGCAGCCGTCTGCCCGGGGAGAGACATCATGCACGCGCTGTTCATTGAGCTGTTCATCGAGACAGACGCCGATGACCTGCTGGCCGAGGAGGACTGGCGACGGCGCGTGCGCCAGTCGCGGCCAGCCCGATCGGCCATGGTCGTCAGGCCCGCCGGTAACCGGCAGCACCAGCCGCGGCCGTAACCAACAGATCCGGTCCTCGATCTCGTCAACCCCGGTCTTCACCGGTGCCACTCTGCTGCTCGCCAGCGCCCCCGCTTGTGCGGCGGCAAAACGCGGCCTGACCCGCCCCGGACGTTAGCGGTGGCGCCCCGCACCGAGCGCCACCGTGACTGGCTCGCTACACATAGGCCGCGACCGCTGCCAAACAACGAGCGACAGATCACCAATTCGGGTGCGCTTCCGGTGGCCCGCCTGACGACCAGCGATGGCGACAGATCGGCGGTTAGCGTTCACAATGTAAGTCGCAGTCGGTGATCGCCCGGTGCCGCCGGCTTCGGCGACGATAGAGGTGGCGTGCCGGTGCAGGCTGCTGCGGGCCCGGCTGCCGCCCGCCGGGCCCGTCCCGGTAGGCGGGCATGAGGAGTGTCCGTATTCTGGGAATGCCGGCGATGGGCACAGGAGGCATGATGGCGCGTATCAGCTACGTCGATCCGGGCACGGTGACCGACCCGGAGCTGGCCGGGTACCTGGCCGATGCACGGGAGCACGGGACGCCCCGGCTGGAGAGCCAGGCGATCCGGGCGCACGTCCCGGCGGTGCTGCGCACCTTCAGCCAGTCCTGGCAGCAGGTGTTCCGGGACGGCGTGCTCGATCACCGGGTCAAGGAGCTGGCCCGGGTGTTCATCGCCAAGTCCCTGGAGTGCGGGTACTGCGCCGCCCAGCGCTCGGACCTCGGCGCCGCCCAGGGACTGGACGAGCGCGCCTTCGACGAGGTCATCGACTTCCGCCGGTCGCAGTTGCTGACCGCACGGGACAAGGCCGCGCTGCGGTGGGCCGAGGCGATCGCCTGGGACCCCGGGCTGGCCGATGATGACCTGTGGGCCGAGCTGCACCGCCACTTCACCGAGCCCGAACTGGTCGAGCTGGGCTATTTCATCGGCCTGACGATGGGACAGCAGCGGTTCCTCAAGACCCTCGGCGTGCGCCACGGCGACCTGGGCCGCGACAGCCTGGCCGGGCTCGCCCCCGCCGCCGCCGCCGCGCTGGCCGGCAGCTGACCCCAGCCCGGACGCCACCAGGCGGCCACCGCGGACTACGCCATCCCGCGCAGATCAGCCACCCCGAAGCAGGCCAGCCGACAAGGCGTCACCGAGATCGAGCACCGATCACACGGCGTGAGCCGTAACGGCAGGTTACCGAGTTCCCTGCCGATTCCGCACAGGTCTGGGGACGGCTCGATCCGGATGTTGACTGTGCATAGACGGGCCAGCTCTGCGCGTTCGTGCCCGGGGTGAGGCACGGTTGCGTGTCCTCACCGCGAGGCTGGCGGGCGTTACCTACTCCAACGCGCTTCCGTGCCAGGGAGCGGCTTGCCGATGAGGGCGACGGGGATGAAGAAGCACATCTGGCCGATCGCCATGGTGAGCGTCCAGAGGGCCTTGTGGTCGTAGTGGGCCGATGCCCGGGCGCACAGCTCGTCGGAGACGCGCTCCCCGGACGGGTTCGGGGTGAGGACGGCCTCCGTGAGTTCGAGTGCGACCCGTTCGGCGCCGGTGAAGTAGGGGGCGTCCCGCCAGGACGCCACGGCGGTGATGCGCTCTTCTGGTTCCCCGGCCATGCGGAGGTCGCCGGTGACCCGGACGGTGTGGGAGGTGTTGCCGATGATCTGCCCGGCGCGCAGCTGTACCAGGTTGATGGTGGTCCGCGGGATCGAGCCGTTCGCGGTGGCCTTGGACAGGGCTCCGGCGATTTCTCCAAACTCGGGGATGAACAGGTTGGGGTCGGGCAGACGCGAGGTGAGGTTGCCGAGGTCGGTGGTCGCGGGCGTGGACATGGCAAGGCCTTCCTTGTGAATCTCAGCGGTGTTCGTGGTGTCTCAGTAGTCCGGCGACACAACCACTGAGAATGTGAGGTGACGCGCCGGCCTCACATTCCGGTGCGCTGTCTCGTCGAACTGGTGAGGGCAGACGCGACCACGGGAAGCGGCGGCACCATGAGCACCCCATCTGGGCCGGGAGGCGGCGGGCCTGACCCGGGCCTGAGCGTGATCATCGGCGAGCGGCGTCAGCTGATCAATCTCGCCTGCCGGCTGCTTGGCTCCCTGACCGAGGCCGAGGATGCCGTCCAGGAGACCTACGCCCGCTGGTACGCCATGACCCGGCGGCAGCGGGACGCGGTCGAATCTCCCGGTGCCTGGGTGACCACGGTCACCAGCCGCATCTGCCTGGACCTGCTCGGCTCGGCGCGCGCGAGGCGGGAGACCTATGTGGGCGCATGGCTCCCCGAGCCGCTGCCCGGGCCCGCGGAGGGGCCCGGCGGGCGCCCGGGCGCCTACGCCGGCCCAGCCGACCGCATCACCCTGGATGAGTCGGTCAGCATGGCCTTCCTGGTCGTGCTCGACACGATGACCCCGGCCGAGCGCGTCGCGTTCATCCTGCACGATGTCTTCTGCCACTCCTTCGCCGAAGTGGCCCAGATCACCGGCCGCACCCCGGCGGCCTGCCGCAAGCTGGCGTCGGCGGCCCGCCGCCGCGTCCGCGCCTCGCGGGCTCCCGCGGCCCCGCCAGCCCGGCAGGCCGGCCTCGTCAGGGACTTCCAAAAGGCCTGGGAAGCCGGGGACATTAACGCCCTCATCGGCCTCCTCGACCCCGACGCCACCGCGACCGCCGACGGCGGCGGACTCGTCACAGCCGCCCTGCGCCCCATCGAGGGCGCCGAGCAGATCGCGCGCTTCTACGCCGGGATCGTCGGCAGGGCACTCGACGTGACAATCCTGGAGCGCATGGTCAACGGCCAGCCCGGCCTGGTGGCCCAGCTGGACGGCGCCGTGACGGTGTTCGCGTTCGACATCGCGGGCGACCGGATCAAGCACATCTGGGCCGTACGCAACCCCGAGAAACTCCGCCCCTGGACGACAGGCTGACACGCGCCCCCGCACCGCCGGGCCCGCTGCCAGCTGCCAGCTGTCGGATGCCTGGAGGCAACAGCAGGTCCGACACCGAGATCCGCCTCTTCCACCCGGCGACGCGTCCTCGCCGTGCCAGGCGACGGTCCCACCGTCCCAGATCGACATGTTATGCGCGACTCATCGGGTTGGTCTCGCAGGGCTCATCGCCGTACAGAACAGGCGGATCTCGCGCGCTCTCTGAATAATCAATGTAAACTCTAGAGTTTGGGCATTGCCGCAGGTCAGCACTCTTTCGTCGACGCTCAGGGCCAATCGGGGCTGGGTATCAAAAAGCAGCAGCGAGGAAAGGTGAGCGACCCCTTCGGCACCGTATGCCCGCTTTCTGCAGTGCCGAGCTAGGGGGCCAGACCTGCCGCGACTCGCCGATCGGGACATTTCGGTCAGTGTCGCGGCATCATCCTGGCGGTCATACAGGTCTCTGAGCTGCGGCAACGTCTCAGTCGTTCAGTTAACAGGCAACGGTTGCTGCCAGCGACCCTCACGCTGCGCGAGTGGCGCTCCAGAGCGCCGACAAACCTGCCGAATCGGCGCGGGCAGTCAGGGGATCGGTTAGTCTTGTCCGGCTTACCCAGATCTGCTGATTCTGTGCACTTGGCCGGGCAACTTCCGGCCGGATTCGGGCGCCTTCTGGCAGTCGGCGGCGCCGCGGATGGCGGGGAACACGTATCGGCTACGAGCAAAAGCCGCCCGGGAGGCCGGCTACCGGCTCGGGAGTGATCGCGGCAGCCCGAACCACGGCAGCACGCTGGCCTCGAAGCGGGTGATGGCGCAGATCTGGCCGCCGGCAAGGGTGAGCACGTAGAAGGCGGTCGCATGGCGGATGCCGGCCGGGCCGCGCAGGTAGGCTCCGAACGCCGGCTGGCCGTTGGCTCGCACCGGGACGAGATCGAACCTGCCGCCCGCGGCGAACAGGCTGGCGCAGTAGCGGGTCACGACGTCTCGGCCCTCGTATCCGAAGGGTATCGGCGGCATCGCGATGAAGACGTCGTCGGTCAGCAGGGCCACCAGCGCGTCGAGGTCGGCCGACTCCCACGCGCGGGCGAACTTGGCCACGATCGCGTCCTCGGCGGGTGAGCCAGCGGCCGGCGGCGGTTGGTGGCCGACGGCCGGCTGCTGCCGGCGCTGGAGGCTGGCGCGGGCTCGTTTGAGGGCGCTGTTGGCCGATTCGAGGGTCACCTCCAGCATGCCGGCCACCTCGCTGGCGTGGAATCCAAGGACGTCGCGCAAGATGAGGACGGCGACCTGGCGTGGCGGCAGCAGCTGCAGGGCGGTCACGAAGGCCAGCGAGATGGCTTCGGTCTGCTCGTAGCGGGCCTCCGGCCCGGGCGGCACGTCGACGGCACCCTCGAGGAGGGCGTCAGGAAACGGCTGCAGCCAGACGGCCTCGTCGCGCGGGGTCGGCACGAGCGGTTCGTACTGAGACACGTCCCACTCCCTGGCCGGGCGCCGGCTCGCTGCGCGGCGCGCGTTGAGGCACCGGTTGGTGGCGATCTTGTACAGCCAGGTGCGCAGCGAGGCGCGTTCCTCAGTGAACCCGCCGATGCCTTGCCAGGCGGCCAGCAGCGTCTCCTGGACGGCGTCCTCGGCGTCGGCGAAGGATCCGAGCATCCGGTAGCAGTGCACCTGCAGCTCCCGCCGGTGCGGCCCGGTCAGCTCCCGGAACGCCTCGCCATCTCCGGCCCGTGCCCGTGAGAGCAGATCGGCTGTCACCATCCTGCGCGCCTTCCTTCCGCATCACGTGGCGCTTCCACCCGGTATATACACCGCCCGGGGGGCGAACTGGGCGGCTCGCGGGTGCCCAGTTTCCCGGTGCCGCGGTGTATCTATCACCGACCGCCCGGACGATCCGAGCGCCGGATCGTGCCGCGGCAGCTGGGAACGACCCTGGGAGGTTGATGATGGAATCGTCCGCATCGGCCGGGCGCGTGGCGTCCGCCGTTCTGGATCCGCGCCGCTGGTGGGCGCTCGCCCTGCTCTGCGGTGCGTTTTTCATGGTGCTCCTGGACGGCACGATCACGATCGTGGCGCTGCCCTCGATCGGAGCCGATCTCGGCTTCTCGAAGCAAGACCTGCCGTGGGTGCTGAGCACCTACGCCCCACCTTCGGCGGCCTGCTCTTGCTCGGCGGACGCGCGGCCGACCTGCTCGGCCGGCGTCGCGTGTTCATGGCCGGTGTCCTGCTCTTCACGGCCGCGTCGCTCGTGTGCGGGCTGGCCTGGTCGCCGGCGGCACTGCTGGCGGCCCGCGTGGTCCAGGGCGTCGGCGCCGCGATCATGACCCCGACCGCCCTGTCGATCATCTCCACGACCTTTACTGAGGGCTCCGAGCGGAACAAGGCGCTGGGGATCTGGGGGCGCACTGGGCGGTATCGGCGCCACCACCGCGTGGCTGATCGGCGGCCCGCTCGTCGACGGCCCCGGCTGGCGGTGGATCTTCTTCATCAACGTCCCGATCGGGCTGGCCGCGCTCGCGCTGTCGCCCGTGCTGCTGCGCGAGAGCCGGGCCGCGCTGACCCGGCGAAGCTACGACCCCGCCGGGACGCTCACCATCACCGGCGCGCTGGTCCTGCTCGTCTGCGCGGTCATCGAGGCACCCGGCGCCGGCTGGGGCGACGTGCGGACAATCCTGCCGCTCGCCGGCTCGGCCGTGCTGGTCGCCGCCTTCGCGCTGATCGAGTCGCGCCACCCCGCGCCGCTGGTGCCGCTGCGCATCTTCCGCTCCCGGACCCTGGCCGGCGCGGACGCCCTGACGATCCTGACCGGCACCGTCGCGGTCGGCGTGCCGTTCGTCCTGACGCTCTACGCCCAGCAGGTGCTCGGCTACTCGGCCCTCAAGTTCGGCGTCAGCTCGGTGGTGCTCGGGGTTGGGGTCACGGCCGGCGCGATCGCCGGTCAGGGTGCGGTCTTCAAGGCCGGCTTCCGCCCGGCCGCAGCGACCGGCATGGCGCTCATGGCCGCGGGGTCGCTCGTCCTCACGCAGGTCTCCGTTGCACGGCAGCTACTTCCCGGACATCTTCATCGGGCTGCTCTTGTGCGGCCTGGGGATCGGCCTGGCCTTCGTGACCGCCACGGTCACGGCGCTCGCCGGGGTCGCCGAGCACGAGGCCGGGCTCACCTCGGGCCTGAGCAACACCGCCTTGCAGACCGGCACAGCGCTCGGCGTCGCCATCGTCACGACCGTTGCCGTCTCCCGCTCCCAGCACTACCTGGCAGCGCACAAAGGCGCGAACCCGCTCGCCGCGCTGACCGAGGGCTACCAGTCCGCCTTCCTGGCCTGCGCCGTGCTGGCCGGGATCGGCCTGGCGCTGGCGTTCCTGCTCCCCGGCCGACCGCGGAAGCCAGCGCACGAGCTGCCAAAGCCGGACCCGGCGGCCGATGCCGCTGCCGCAGGAGACGTGGTGATCAGGTCAGGAACGAAATGAGCGAACAGCGCACCGATTCTTACCACCAACGCCGCCTGCGGCGGCGATAGCTGACAACACCAATCAGAAGGAGGAGCAGACCATGACCATCTACGAATACGAATACCTCATGAAAGCCGTCCTGGATGACGCCCGGCGGGCCGGCGAACGAGACCGGCTGCTCCTCGAGGCACGGCGGGCTCGCAGGGCGCGCCGCCAGCGTCTGGTTCCCGCGCCTCCAGCGAGGCGCCGAACCGAAATGGGAAAGATCGTCGTGAGCGAGAACGTCACGCTCGACGGAGTCATCCAAGACCCGGCCGGTGACCAAGGCTTCCAGGCCGGCGGCTGGGTCGGCCTGATCGGCAATAGCCCGCAGCTTGCCAAGCTCGCGCTCGACGAGGCGCTGGCCGCCGGGGCCCTCCTGCTGGGCCGGCGAAGCTACGAGTGGCTCGCCGCGCGGTGGCCATCTCGCAGCGGCGAGCTGGCGGACAGGCTGAACAGCCTGCCCAAGTACGTCGTGTCCGCGACCCTCGCCAATCCCGCCTGGAACAACTCGACAGTCCTCAAGGGCGACGTGCTTAACGAGGTCTCGACGCTGAAGCAGCACATAGACGGGGACATCGTCATCGCCGGCAGCTTTCAGGTCGTACGCACGCTGATCGAGCACGACCTGGTCGACGAGCTGCGGCTGAAGATCTTCCCGGTCGCCCTCGGGGTCGGCGAGCGCCTGTTCGGCGAGACCAGCGACAAGAAACCCATGCGCCTCCTCGACACCCAGACCCTCGAGGGCGGCATCGCCTACCTCACCTACCAATCTGTCCGGGACGCCTAGCGGCGTCAGACGGCGCTAGCGTTCCGAAATGCTTGCAGGCGCTTCCCCCGGGCAGGCATCCGGGAGAGCGCCTCATGAGCAGCAGGTGGCAAGAAGGAGACCACAGCAATGAGGACGCCGCTACGACGTTCCATTGCCCAGGTACTGAAGATCGCCCGCGCTGGTGGCCGATCACTACGACAGCGCATCTGGTCTGACGCTTACCGCTTCCCGCGCGGATCTGCTCAAGACCCTGGCCCAATCACGGCCACGCTCATATGGGGCTGGTGACACGTTCCTCACCGTCCCATATCGCCCAATTCTGGCGCGATTGGACTGCCATGCTTGGCTATCGGTCCGCCGACCAGAACGGCGGCAGTGTGCGCTCCGCCGAGATCGAGCCACGTCTACACCGCGTGAGCGGGCAAGCCGCTGGGTTCTTCAGGGTGCGGTACGGCTGGCCGCCGATGGTGGCGGTGCCCGGGCCGGGGGCGTCCAGGCCGACGACGACGCGCATGGTGGTCGACTTGTCGGCGCCGTTCGGCCCGACGAAGCCGGTCACCTGGCCGGGACGGACCATGAACGTCATCTCGTCCAGCGCCTGCGCCGGGCCGAACCGCTTGCGCAGTCCGTCAATCTCGATAGTCGCGTTCATGGGTGTCCTTAGCAGGCCGGCCCGGCCTGGGGCAGCGGGTAGGCGGGCGGCCGTTGCTGCCGGAACGTGTTCAGGGGCGGGTTAGCGCTGTTGCCCTTGATGGCGTTGCGGCGCTCGAGCTCGGCCCAGTACACGGGATCGAGGTAGATGGCCGGGTTCGGCCACGATGCTGTCAGTTCGCCCGGCTGGCCGACGTACAGCCCGGCGTCCACGAGCTGTCCGAACGTCATGCCGCACCAGGGATTGATGAAGTTGGGGTCCTGCCCGTTCACCGATGCCGTCGCGCCGGGCAGGATGTCTCCGGCGCTGACTTTTCCGAGCCAGCTGCCCGTGGTCGGGATGACGGTGCCGCGGGGGTAGGCGGCGAGCCTGGGGAATACGCCGCCGGGATCGGTGGTCAGCGGCCTCAGAGGCACGATCACGTAGGCCCGGATCCCGGTCTTCTGCTCGATGAGCGTGGTGATGGTCCGGCCGCTGTCGGGCGGCCGGTGGAGCAGGTGCATGCCGCCGTAGATCAGCAGCACCCGGCGGCCCTTGGCCAGCGACTGCCCGGCCAGCGACGCCGGGTAGGGGTCCCGCTGCGGGTAAGGGATCTGGCTGGCGCTGGTGACAGTGGACCAGTCGAACGGCGGCTCGCCGGCCAGCACACGGATCTTCTTGTCAGCGGGCAAGGTCCAGTTGACCGCCCGGACCCTGCGGTAGACCTGCTCGTAGACCGGGCAGTCCAGGACGATGTTCGGGGACTGGGTGGTATTGCGCCAGACCAGGCGCAGGCCGGCGTCGTCGACGGGCTCGTCGCCGAGAATGAACTTGTCGAGGGTGTCCTGGTAGAACGCGTCCCCGAACTCGACGACGATGTCGTTGGCCGCCCCGTACAGCCGGGGATCGCTGAGCATCGTCAGCAGCAGGTCGTGGATCTCCTGGCCCGCGTGCGCGTCGCCGATGGCAACCACCCGGTGAGTCTGGAACGCCGCCAGGACCGCCTCGGTGAGGCTGCTGCCGGGTGCGGCGGCGGCCGCCTGGGCATCCGAGGCAGTGAGCCCGGCTGCTGCGGCTGCCATGCCGGCCGGGGCGGTCAGGGATCCGCGCCGGTCCGGCCCTGGCACGTTGAGTGCATTCACGCTGCGCTCCTCGTCTGTTTCCGCGAGAGGTGATCTGGGATGGCGAGGGGAAAGGAGGCGTTCATGGGAAGAAGGTGCCACAGTCCGGGGTGCGCCGCATCGCCCGGCGGGCACATTTGCACGATGCCGTCGTCTGCCCGCGGGCAGATGACCCCCGCACCGCAAGGCGGCTACGATCGCCGCCGTGAGCATGACCTAGCAGGCTGGAGGCACCTATGATCATGCGGGCATTCCCGGTGCTCGTCCTGATCGATGCCGAGTATTTGCTACGGCTGGGTCTTTAGTTCTCTGCTCTTGATGAGTACAGATCATTCATTCGGGGCGCCGGCTTCGCGCACCTGATCCCATGATCCGGCGGCGAGGCATGAGGTGGAGGGAGAACATGCCGGTGCGAAGTTGGCTCAGTGGCTATCGCCGGCGCCAACCGGCGCCAGCTGGGGGAAGTAGTGGAAGGCGACGTCCCTGATGACTTCGACGATGAGCTGGGGCGTGAGTTCGGCGGAGGGGTCGTCAAGTTGCGGTGGGAGTTTGACCCCCATCTGCCTGGCGTGCTCGATGATGCCGGGTGCGACGTCCTTGCCCAGGTAGCCGAGGGCCTGGCCCAGGGTCTGGTAGTCAATTGCCCATGCAGGCAGGGGCTGGGCCGCGACGGTGGCCCAGGTCTGCGGGTCGCGCGGGGTGCCGCGGGTGAACACGTGGTCGAAGGTGCGCGCCGAGGCATCGCGCTGGGTGAACGGCGCGCCGAGGTCCCAGGCCTTGCGCAGCGTCGCGATCAGCGAGGTGTGCCGGTATTCCTCGTTGTACACCGAGCCCGGCTCGACCCATGGCGACACGATGATGGCGGGGACGCGGTAGCCGGAACGGTCGAACCTGAAGCCGAACTCACCCGCCGGTGCGGCCGGGTCGGGCGGCGGGACCGGTCCCGGGGGCACGTGGTCGTAGGTTCCGCCTGGCTCGTCCCACCCGATCAGCAAGGTGGTGTTCCAGACGTTAGTGCCCGGCTCTGCGGTGGCGGACCGGTAGGCGTTGAAAACCCGCTCCAGGAACGCCTCGCCGCCCAGCATCGCCGACGACGGGTCCAGCCCGATATCGACGTTCCCGCCGAAAAATGACCGGCCGAACGCCGGGTGGTAGTCGCCGTGACCCGCGATCATGTCGGGCTCGATCAGTGAGAAATCCGGCAGGGTCCCGGCCGCGGCGTCCTTCTCGAACTCCGAAAACCGCACGAAATGCGTCGCCAGCCGGTCCTTCAGCCGGGGATAGTGGATGACACCGGTGAACGACAGGCACATCGGCTCCATAACGTAGACCTTCCAGGTCCTGCCGTGCTGCTCAAGCCGCTCGAAGATCGTCTCCGCGTCGTTGTCGGTGAACCACTTCCTCACCGGGCTGTTCACGACCAGCCCCGACGACGTCGCCGCCGTCCAGAACGACCGGTTCATGAACGTCTGCGACGGCACCTCGGAAAACCAGTGGTCAAACACCCCGAACTCACGCGCGATGCCGCTCAGCACCGGCAGCTGC
>Ga0310038_10003766_pt1 | contig 10866 bp, 8 predicted proteins | sample Sb_taG_6_FD_200461 | JGI IMG/M metagenome (GOLD analysis project Ga0310038, IMG submission 200461) | Peat soil microbial communities from Weissenstadt, Germany - Sb_50d_4_PS metaG (v2) (version 2) | ecosystem: Environmental > Terrestrial > Soil > Wetlands > Peat | place: Germany: Weissenstadt... | reverse complement strand
TACAGCTTCCAGTATATCCCGCGCTGCCCGAGCAACTGCTGGTGGGTGCCCATCTCGCGCAGGCGGCCTTTGTGCATAACCAGAATCTTGTCGGCGCGCTGGATGGTGGAGAGGCGGTGGGCCACGATCAGCGACGACCGCCCTTCCACCATGCGCGTGAGGGCATCGCGCACCTTGAACTCGGTTTCGGTGTCCACACTGGAGGTGGCCTCGTCGAGCACCAGGATCTTCGGATCGTGGGCCAGGGCGCGGGCGAACGAGATCAACTGCTTCTGTCCCGTGGAAAGCGTGCTGCCGCGCTCCCGCACCGGCTCCTGGAAGCCCTGGGGCAGCGACGCGATGAAGTCGGCGAGGTTCACGTCGCGGGCGGCCTGCTCCACGGCCTGGTCTTCGATCCACCCCGTGCCCAGGCGGATGTTGTCGCCCACCGTGCCGCTGAACAGGAAAGGGTCCTGCAGGACCACACCGAAACGCCGGCGCAGGTCGGCAAGCGACATTTCGCGGATGTCCACGCCATCGATGCGGATGGCGCCCTGCTGCACGTCGTAGAAACGCAGCAGCAGCGAGATCATGGTGCTCTTGCCGGCGCCGGTGTGCCCGACAATGGCCACCGTTTCACCCGGGTCGATGGTGAAGGAAACGTCTTTCAGCACCCAATCCGGCGTGGCAGCTTGGTTCCCGTCGGCAGGTTGGCCGTCATTCCCCGCAGGCGCATTGCGGTAAGCGAACCACACGTGGTCGAACTCGATCCGCCCCGGGCCTTCGCTCTTTTTAGGCGAGACCGGCTCGGCGATCTCCGCCGGCGTATCCAGCAGCTTGAAGACGCGTTCGCTCGAGGCCATGGCCGATTGCAGGATGTTGTACTTCTCGCTCAGGTCCTGGATGGGGCGGAAGAAGCGTTGGGAATACTGGATAAACGCGACCAGGATTCCCACCGTGACGGCATTCCTTGCAACCGAGTGAATCAGCGCCGCGCGCAAGACCGCGCTCCCGCCAAACCAGATCACGCAGGCGATGGCGATCGAAGACAGGAGCTCCACCACCGGGTAGTAGATGGCGTAGGCGATGATTGCGTCCTTGTATGCCTCCATGTGGCTGGCGTTGATCCGGCTGAAGCGGTCGAAGGCTTTCTTCTCACGGTTGAACAGTTGCAGCACCACGATGCCGCTGACGTGCTCCTGCAGGTAGGCATTGATACGCGCGATGGCCACGCGGATCCGCCGGTAGGAATCGCGCACGTACTTGCGGAAGATGGAGGTCGCCACGAATATCAGCGGCAGCACCGCGAAGGTGATCAGCGCCAGCCACCACTTGATCCGCAACATGATGGCCACGATCCCGACCAGCACGAAGACGTCTTCGAAGATCGAGACCACGCCGGCGGTGAACATCTCATTGAGCGCGTCCACGTCGGTAGTGACGCGCGTGACCAGCCGCCCGACCGGATTCTTGTCATAGAAGCCCACGTGCATGCGCTGCAGGTGGCGGAAGATCTGGCTGCGCAGGTCGAACATCACCTTCTGCCCCGTCCACTGCATCAGGTAGGTCTGCGCGTATTCCAGGACGAAGCTGAAGAGCAGCAGGAAGAGATAGAAACCGGCGATCTGCCCGATGCCGGTCCAGGGCAGCGGGCTCAGCCAGCGGTCCAGAACCGAGCGCGTGCCGGCGCTGGGCGCCAGGTATTTGTCGACCGCAACCTTGGTGAGGTACGGCCCCACGATGTCTGCACCCGACTTCAGCATGATGGCCGCCAGCGCCAGCGCCACCTGCCATTGGTAAGGACGCAGGTAGGTCAGCAGCCGGTGCATCAACCGGCTGTCGTACGCCTTTCCCAGGACTTCTTCTTCGTGGGTAGCAGAGGCCATCGGGTAAGCTACAGACTATCGTATAGACGCGCGCGAGGGCTATGCGGATGGAAAACCTGACGATGCTTTTGGCTCTTGGCTTTAGCTCTTGGCCAAGAGCCAACAGCCAAAAGCTAATAGCCCAGGCTTTTACTCGAGCTTTCGCAGCAGCAGCGCCGAGTTCTTCGACCCGAAGGCGATGCAGTTGCACAGCGCGTGCTCGATGCCAAGCTTGCGCCCGGCATCGGGCACATAGTCGAGGTCGCACTCCGGATCGGGATGCTCGAGATTAATGGTAGGCGGGACTTGGCCGTGGCGCATGGCGATGAGCGTTGCAGCAACGCCGGCGGCGCCACAGGCGCCTTGGGGATGTCCGATTTGTGACTTCAGGGCCGACGTCGCCGTGCGGCTGGCGCGGCCGTCAAACACCAGCTTCAGCGCGCGGGTTTCGATGCGGTCGTTCAAGACGGTGGCCGTTCCGTGCAGGTTGACGTACTGCACGTCCTCGGGCGCGAGGCCCGCCTCCGCGATAGCCAGTCCCATGGCGCGCGCCGGCTCCTCGCCGCATTCCTCCAGGCGCACCCGGTGGAAGGCCTCGCAGGTGGAGCCGTGCCCGGCGAGTTCGGCATAAACGTGGGCGCCGCGAGCGCGGGCATGATCGTAGTCCTCGAGCATGAACATCCACGCGCCTTCGCCCACCACGAAGCCGTCACGGTCGGCGGAGAAAGGGCGCGAAGCCCGCTCCGGCTCATGGTTCCAGCGCGCCGTCATGATGCGCATCAAGCTGAAGCCTTTCATGATGCCGAAGGCGATGGGCGCGTCGGCGCCGCCCGCCAGGATCATCGGCAGCACCCCGGCCTGGATGTTGCGCATGGCGTATCCCATGGCGTCGGTGGACGAGGTGCAGCCGGTGGTCACCACGTGGCTGAGACCGCGGAAGCCAAAGCGCATGCTGATTTCGCTGGAGAGCGTGCCCATGGTCCCGCTGGGGATCGAGAAGACGCTGACTTCCTTGGGATGCCCGGTGTACCAATGCCGGAATTGTTCTTCGCTGAAGTCCTGGGCGCCGCCGCCGGTGCCGAGCATCACCCCGATCCGGCGTTTTTCTTCCTGCGACATGGCGGCAGGATCGAGCCCGGCATCCTGGATCGCTTCGTGCGATGCGGCGATGGCCAGCGGCACCACGCGCGAGACGTGCTTGCGCTCGTGCCGCTCCACCCAGGCCAGCTCGTCGAAGTCTTCCACCTGGCCGGCGATTTGCACGGGAAGCGAGCTGGCGTCAAAGCGCGTGATGCGCGAGACCCCGCTCTTGCCCGCGAGGATGGCGGCGCAGAAGGCTTCTTTGCCGATGCCGTTGGGGCTCACCACGCCCATTCCGGTAATGACTACACGTCGCATAGGCCTGCCCATACTGAGTAGACTGTAAACACAGGGATACAGGAAAAGGACGCTCATTGTAACTGAAAAACGCAGAGGAATGCCCGTCGGCATCTACATCTCGGTCCCGTTCTGCCGGTCGAAGTGCAGCTACTGCAACTTCGCCTCGGGAGTATTTGCCCGCGAGATGGTGGCCGGCTACGTAGAGCGGCTGTGCGCCGACATACGGCGTGCGCAGCATATTACCTTGTCGATGGGCGGGATACTCGAGCGCAAGGCCGATTCGGTTTATCTCGGAGGCGGCACTCCCACCACGTTGGCGCCCGAGCAGATCGAGCGCATCTTCGCCGCGCTCCGCCAGGAATTCGAGATCGATCCGGTCGCGGAGATCACCGTGGAGTGCGCTCCGCGGGCGCTCGCGCCCGAGATGCTGCAGGCGCTGGTGCGCGCGGGCGTTAACCGCGTCAGCCTGGGCGTACAGTCGTTCATCGATGCCGAAGCCGCGGCGGTCGGCCGCCTGCACACGCGGGCCGCCGTGCTCGACGATATCGCCCGGCTGCGCCCCGCCGGGATCACGAACATCAACATTGACCTGATCGCCGGCTTGCCGCACCAGACTGCGGCGAGCTGGCGCGTCTCGCTCGAAGAAACCATCGCTGCCGGAGCGCCGCACGCGAGCATCTACATGCTGGAGGTGGATGAAGACTCGCGCCTGGGGCGGGAGCTGATCGCCGGCGGCACGCGCTACCACGCCCACTTCGTCCCCGATGAAGACGCGACCGCCGATTTCTACCTCGAGGCCGGCGCCCGGCTCGGCGCGGCTGGCATTTCGCAATATGAGGTATCCAACTTCGCGCGGCTTGGACTGGAATCGCGGCACAACCTCAAGTACTGGGCCCGCCGGCCGTACATCGGCTTCGGTCTGGACGCGCACTCCATGATCGAGGGCCCGGACGGCGCCGTCCGCTTCTCCACGCCGGATTCGCTGGAGGAATTCATGGCTGGCGCGCCGCTGAGTTGGACTCCAGTGCCCACGCGTGACGCCCTCGAAGAAGCGTTTTTTCTCGGGTTGCGCCTCACGCGGGGCGTGGACCTGAAGGCAGTCAGTGCGCACTTCGGTGTGGATTCACTCCGCGCATTCGGGGACACCATCGGCGAATTGGAGTCATCAGGGATGCTTGAGCGCGAAGGCGACACCGTGCGCCTCACCTCCACCGGCCGCCTGCTCTCGAACGAAGTGTTCCAGCGCTTCATCGGTAGTTGATGTAGCGCCGGCCTCTGGCCGGCTGTCACGAGGGCGTCTCGCCCTCGCGCATGTGGGCGAGACGCCCACACGGACAGCCGCCGGGACGGCGGCGCTACTGCCGGCCTAGAGCTTTCCGGCAAAATTCATTAGACTCTCTGTTTCGCCCTGGATGTGGCGCACTGACATGAAAGCTACCTCTGCCCCGCAGGGACTCGTGGAAATCCCGGACAAGACGGCCTCGGTGGTGGACCTGCGCAGCGACACGGTTACGCGGCCCACGCTGGAGATGCGCCGTGCCATGGCCGAAGCCGAGGTCGGCGACGACGTCTACGGCGAAGACCCCACCATCAACCGCCTGGAGCAGCGGGCCGCGGCCATCTTCGGACGCGAAGCGGCGATCTTCGTCCCCAGCGGCACCATGGGCAACCAGATCGCCGTCAAGCTGCACACCCACCACGGCCAGGAGATCATCTGCGATGAGCGCGCCCACATTTTCAACTACGAGATGGCCATGATGTCCGCGTTCTCCGGCTGTGTGGCGCGGCCGATCTATGGCGAAGACGGCGTGCTGACCTGGGCCGAGGTGAAGAAGCGCATCGCTCCCAAGATCTATTACCGTGCACCGACCGGGCTGGTCGCGCTGGAGAACACGCACAACATGGCCGGCGGCACGGTGTATCCGCCGGAAGTCGCCGACGAGATTTGCGATGGCGCGCACAACGCCGGACTGCCCGTTCACCTGGATGGCGCGCGCATCTTCAACGCCGCCGTGGCGCTGGGCAAGCCGGTGGCGGAGATCACGCGCAAGTTCGACTCGGTGATGTTCTGCTTGTCGAAGGGCTTGGGTGCGCCGGTGGGATCGCTGCTGGTCGGGAGCCGCGAGTTCATCGACCGGGCCCGCGCCTGCCGCAAGATGCTGGGCGGAGGCATGCGCCAGGCCGGAATTCTGGCTGCCGCCGGGCTGATCGCGCTGGAGAAGATGCCGGCGCGCCTGGCCGAGGATCACGCTAACGCGCGTTTCCTGGCCGAGGGGCTCGCTCGGGTGCCGGGCATCAAGCTCGACCCCAGCCGCGTGCCCACCAACATTGTTGTGTTCGATCTAAGCGGCACCGGCATGGCTTCGGCGGAACTGTCGCGCCGCCTGGCCGAGCGCAATGTCCTGATGAACGGCATCAATCCTGAGCACATGCGCCTGGTCACCCACATGGACGTGGACCGCGCCGCCTGCACGCGGGCGCTCGAAGCTATCCAGGAGATTTGCGGTTCCAGATAAACACCCGTTCTAATCGGAGGAATTCACACTCAGAATGTCCATTCACCTCGAATACTCAACCACGGCCAAGTGCCGTCCTGAGCACATCTGGAAGAAATTCGAAGTGCTCGATCAGTGGGCGTGGTGGAACAAAGTGATCTCGCGCTCCCGCTGGATCGAGGGCCAGCCCTGGCAGACGGGCAGCCGCTTCGAGATGGAACTGGCCCGCCCCAAGCCCATGAAGTTCAAGCCGGTGATCATCGAGTCGGTGCCGCCCAACAAGGTGGCCTGGGTGGGCAAGGGCAAAGGCGTCACCGGGGAGCACTGGTTCAGCTTCGAGCTCCAGCCCGACGGCACCACGCTAATGAAGACCTGGGAAGAGTTCTCCGGCCTGACCACGCTGTTCTTCGGCAACGGCGCCCGGCAAGGAATCGTCCGGATGTACCAGGAGTGGTTCGATGCCCTGAAGTTCGAGGCCGAGCGCATCGCCCGCGAGGAGCAGGCGCGCGGGTAGGGTTACTGCGCGATAATTCCCCCGCCCGGCTCGCCGCAATCTGCTAAACTCCGCGCCAGTGTGGGGTTGAGCCTCTCCCAAGGAGGACTCTCGTGGGACTCTATTCGCATTACGATGGGGCACACACGCACCCGGTGAACCGGGCGCTGCACATGATCGCCATCCCGGTGGGCTTCTCCTCGCTGGTGTGGTTCTGGTTCCACCACTGGATTATCGGGGTGGTCGTCATCCCGACGGCGTTCGCGCTGGCCTGGCTGGGTCACCTGATCGAGGGCAACAAGCCGGCGTTCCTCACCAATCCCGCGCACGTGTTCGTAGCCCCGGTGTGGATGGTGCGCCGCATCTTCGGGCGTGGCGGAAAGCAGAGCGCGGACAAAGCTGCATAGTCTTAAGCTTCTCCGCCGTCCATGTCCGGCCGTGTCGTTCCTTACAAACCCGCCGCTTTTCGCGGCCCCATTCTTTGTGCTATAAGCATATCTTTGAGCTTCATAACAATTTCTTTGCCTTAATCGGCTGACTTTTCAGCCGCGGCACCAGGAGCAGGTCGTGGATTACCAATTCAACGAGGAACAGCAGCAGTTGCGCCGCAGCGTGCGCGAATTCGCCGAGCGCGAGATCCTACCCCACGTAATGGAGTGGGACGAGGCCTCACATTTCCCCTTGGAAACGGTCAAGGAACTGGGCCGCCTGGGGCTGATGGGCGTGATCTTCCCGCCGGAGTACGGCGGCGCCGGCCTGGGCTACGTGGAGTACGCGCTGGCCATCGAGGAACTGGCGCGCGTGGACGCTTCCGTGGGCTTGATCGTCGCTGCCCACAACTCGCTCTGTACCAACCATATCTTCGTGGCCGGCAGCGAGGAGCAGAAGCGCAAGTACGTCCCCAAGCTGGCGTCCGCCGAGTTCATCGGGGCCTGGGGATTAACCGAACCCGGCTCCGGCTCCGACGCTGGCAGCGCCCGCATGACCGCGGCCCGTAAGAAAGATTGCTGGGTGCTCAACGGCACCAAGACATTCTGCACCAACGGCCACTACGCCGACGTGGCGGTGGTGATCGCGGTCACCGACCGTGCCGCGCACACTCATGGTCTTTCCGCCTTCGTCGTCGAGAAGGGCACGCCCGGCTTCAAGCTGGGCAAGAAAGAGAACAAGCTGGGCATGCGCGCCAGTGACACCTCCGAGCTGATCTTCGAGGATTGCGTCATCCCCTGCTGCAACCTGGTGGGCAAGGAAGGCAGCGGGTTCATCGACGCCATGCGCATTCTTGACGGCGGGCGCATCTCCATCGCCGCGCTGTCGCTGGGCATCGCCCAGGGGGCGTTCGGGGCGGCGCTGAAATATTCCAAGCAACGGCAGCAGTTCGGCAAACCCATCAGCGAATTCCAGGCCATCCAGTGGAAGCTGGCGGATATGGCCACCGAGATCGACGCCGCGAGGCTGCTCACCCTGCGCGCCGCGTCCATGAAAGACCAGGGCTCGAAGTCCACGCTCGAATCCTCCATGGCCAAGCTCTACGCCAGCGAAGTAGCGGTGAAGGCGGCCAACGAGTCGGTGCAGATCCACGGTGGATACGGCTTCATCAAGGACTATCCGGCGGAGAAGTTCTACCGCGACGTCAAGCTGTGCACCATCGGCGAGGGGACGAGTGAGATCCAGCGCCTGGTAATCGCCCGCCAGTTGCTGAAGGACGGCTACGCGGGGTAGAGACGTAGCTTGCTGCGTCCGCCGGCGCTACGCTCTGCTCACGTTGGGGGAGTTCGGTTCGTCCAAGCATCACGGGTTCCATCCAGACTTCAAAGCGAAAGGCAACGACAACGATGAGTTTCTCCCGGGTGACTGCTGCTGTTCTCAGTGTGTTTGTGCTGCTGGCGCCGTCGATGAACGCACAACAGCCCGCCGCTCCACCTGCATGGGTCGAGCGCAGCAACCAGGACGCGCAGGTTCTGTTGAAGGTCCTGGCGCGCTTCAACCCCGAAGCTGCAGCCCGCTTCGGTGTTTCCGGTGTGGATGAGCAGGTGATCGATCTCCAGCCCAATTTCCTGGAGCGCGAGCGGCAGGCGCTGCGGCAGGCGCAAGGCGAGATCGAGCGCATGCTGGCCGAGGAAAAGGATCCTGCCGTCCGCCAGGATCTGGAGATCATGATCAAGGCGGCCAAGCGCAACGCGCGCGAGTCCGACCTGGAGGAGAAATACGAGCTGCTTTACGTGAATCTGCACCAGTTGGTGTTCTTCGGTACGCGGGCTCTGCTCGATGACCAGGTGGCGCCCGAGCGCCGACAGGCGGCCTTGGTCCGCCTGCGCAAGTACACCGGCATGGAGCCCGGCTCGACTTCCATCGTCCAACTGACCGAGGAACGCAGCCGCGAGCGCTTGAAAAAGCCCGGCCTGATGGGGCCGTTCAAAGGCGAGATGGAGAAGAACATCGGCAACGAAGCCACTTACCTCGACGGCATCGGGCAGCTTTTCCAGAAATACAAGATCGCCGGCTATGAGGAGCCCTACGCCCGCCTGAAGCAGCAGATGGCGGAATACCACGCCTTCGTCGAGAAGGAGCTGTTGCCGCGGGCGCGCACCGATTTCCGCCTCCCGCCCGAGATGTACGCCTTCCGCCTGGAGCAGGTAGGAATCGAAATGCCTCCCGACCAGCTTGCCGCCGTGGCGCACGCCTCCTTCAACGAGATCCAGAACGAAATGATGGCGCTGGCGCCGCGGGTGGCGCGGGAAAAAGGTTTCCACGCCAGCGATTACCGCGACGTGATCCGCGAGCTGAAGAAGGATCAGTGGCCCGGCCAGTCCATTCTGCCCAACTATGAAAAGCGCATCGCGGAGATCGAGCAGATCATCCGCCGCGAACACCTGGTCACGCTGCCGCAGCGTCCCATGGAGATCAAGCTGGCCAGCGAGGCGGAGAGCGCCGCGACGCCCGCGCCCAACATGCGTCCACCGCGGCTGATCGGCAATACCGGCGAGCACGGCGTGTTCGTGCTGCCGTTGCGCACCCCGCCGCCGCCGGGCTCGAAGACCGCCCTCCAGTTCGATGATTTCACCTATGATGCCGCGGCTTGGACGCTGGTCGCCCACGAAGGCCGTCCCGGCCACGAGTTGCAGTTCGATGCCATGACCGAGAGAGGTGTCTCCATCGCGCGCGCGATTTTCTCCTTCAACAGCGTCAACGTGGAAGGCTGGGGGCTGTACGCGGAGGCCATCCTCAAGCCCTTCATGCCCGCCGACGGGCAACTGGTCTCGCTGCAGGCGCGGCTGCAGCGCGCCGCCCGCGCGTTTCTCGATCCCGAACTGCAGGCCGGCAAGGTCACTCCGGAAGAAGCCAACCGTATTCTCAGAGAGGACGTCGGCCTGTCGGAAGCCATGGCCAATCAGGAAGTCGAGCGCTACACCTACCGAGCGCCGGCGCAGGCGCCGTCGTACTTCTACGGCTATACCCAGCTCATGCGGCTGCGTGCCGATACCGAAAAAAGCATGGGAGCGGAGTTCGACCAGGAACGGTTCCACGATTTCGTGCTGGCGCAGGGGTTGATCCCGCCCCCGCTGTTGCGGCAGGCGGTGTTCGCGCAGTTCGTTCCCCAGCAACACGCGGCCCAGGGGAACTGAGCCGCGGGCGGCGCTGGGCTTGACGCCGGGGCTGCTAATCCCCGGCCATCTTCTGCCGGACTTGCTTGGCCAGCTTTTCGATCTGCTCGGCCTTGCGGATGACCTCGAGCGAGAGCGTCTGGTCGCTGGCTTCATCGACGGATTTCTTCAACTGCGTGGCCAGTTCGAGCAGGTGGTCGGTGTCCTTCTTGATCTGGGCGAAGCGCTCCTGGACGCGCTGCCGGGCCAGGCGCTTCTGCATCTCGAGTTCGGCCGGGGATGAGGGCTGTGTAATCTCGGGATTGCGCCGCTGCGCGCCCCCCTGCGAGGCCGCGGCGGACCCGTCCTGCGCCCAGGAGGACGCGATCGTCAAGAAGATGAACACGACCAAACCTGCGGCAATGGCACGCATAAGCAAGCAACCTCGCCCAAAAATGATGGCGAGATTATAACCTCGCGCCGGGCCGGACCAGCGCGCCCCGGCTGCTATAATCGCGCGCTTCACTGTGAGATCAACCGTGTTTCCGAGCTCCATGGCAATCGCCCTGCTTCAGTTCTCACACCTGCGCCTGGTTTGGGAAGACTGGAAGACCGACTGGGAAACCTTCCTGCGCAAGGACGCTCCCAAGATTCTGGTGGTTCTGGTTGTCGCCATCATCCTGGTACGGCTCCTCAAGCTCACGACCAGCCGGCTGGCGCGGCTCAGCCACAGGGAAAGGCTGCCCAGCGCCCTGCGCGCGCAGCAGTTGCGCACGCTGGCCGGCGTGCTCAATAGCGTGGGCGCCGGCGTCATCGTCTTTATCGCGGCCATGCAGATCCTGCCGCTGTTGGGCATCAATATGGGACCGCTGCTGGCCAGCGCCGGAGTGGCCGGTCTGGCCATTGGCTTCGGCGCCCAGACCCTGGTCCACGACGTGATCAATGGCTTTTTCATCCTGATGGAGAACCAGTACGACATAGGCGACGTGGTGCGCATCGGCGGCGTTGCCGGCGTGGTGGAATCCATGAGCTTGCGCCGCACCACCTTGCGTGACGAAACCGGCGCGCTG
>Ga0310038_10003760_pt1 | contig 10878 bp, 8 predicted proteins | sample Sb_taG_6_FD_200461 | JGI IMG/M metagenome (GOLD analysis project Ga0310038, IMG submission 200461) | Peat soil microbial communities from Weissenstadt, Germany - Sb_50d_4_PS metaG (v2) (version 2) | ecosystem: Environmental > Terrestrial > Soil > Wetlands > Peat | place: Germany: Weissenstadt... | reverse complement strand
CGTGGCCCGCGTTTCGCATCAGAAATCGCAGGAGCTTGTACTCGGTAGGAGAGAGATCGACAACGCGGCGCTGTCGTGTCACGCGATGTGCATCGTCGTCGAGCACCAGATCCCCGCAAGTGAGCACTGGCGACTCGACCGACTTGCCACTTCGACGAAGAACCACGCGAACTCGCGCCACCAGCTCCTCGACGCTAAAGGGCTTGACCAGATAATCATCTCCACCGATCGTGAGACCTCGTACACGGTCCGCAGTTGCATCTCGGGCGGTCAGGAACACCACCGGCGCCCCGACCCCCGCGGCGCGTAATCGTCGACACACCTCAAATCCATCGATATCTGGCAGCATGACATCGAGGACGATCAGGTCTGGCGGATCTGCCGCCAAAGCAACCCGCAGCCCGTCACAACCCAATCGCGCCTCGACCACATCGAAGCCAGAGAGTCGAAGTGCGGCTGTTACGACGAATGAGATGTTCTCTTCGTCCTCTACAACCAGGATCTGAGCCCCGTGCACCTCATGAGGCTGTCATCCCAACCTTGGGGTTTCTTGAAGACTTTCTGAACGTCTGCCCAATTCTGACCGGGCGGATGCAGGTTCTGTGCGCCCTGACGCCAGCCCGACCACGTCAGGCTGCTCGGGATTGCCCGGACCCGGATGCACCTGCGGTGGCGCCATCGAACAGCCTCGCTCCGGCTGCGATGCAACCGGGGCATCCGGGATCACTCGGCGTTGCGATTATGTGGGGCGTGGCCCTGGAAGAGGATTGATCCGTCGGGTGCGTCCGACTGGTCCGAGGCGTTCTAAGGGGCCGCCCGGTAGCCCCTATCGGATACCCAAGCCCCGTCGGAACCTCCAGGTGATCCCACCAAGCGACGTGATCGACCTGTCGGATAACTTCAAAGAGTCCCGCCTACCGGAGGATGCTGTGATGCAAGCCGTCACTGTTCGAGACCGCGACGCCGGCGTCAGCGGACTCTCAGTTATGGACATGCCCTACCCGCACGCCGCCCAGAACGACGTCATCGTGCGGGTGCATGCCGCCGGGTTCACCCCCGGGGAGCTGGACTGGTCGTCGACCTGGGTCGACCGCGCCGGGCGCGACCGGACCCCGAGCGTGCCCGGCCACGAGCTGTCGGGAGTCGTCGTCGAGCTGGGGTACGGAACTACCGGCCTCACCGTCGGCCAGCGGGTGTTCGGTACGACCGACTGGACCCGCAACGGCTCCCTAGCGGAGTACAGCGCAGTGGAGGCCCGCAACCTCGCTCCTCTTCCGACTGACATCGAGCATGCCGTGGCCGCCGCCCTCCCGATCTCGGGGCTGACGGCATGGCAGGCGCTCATCGACCACGCTCACCTAACGACAGGCCAGAGCGTCCTGATCCACGGTGCCGCGGGCGGTGTCGGCTCGATCGCCGTGCAGCTCGCTCGCGAGGTCGGAGCCAAAGTGATTGGCACCGGTCGGGCGACGGACCGCGACACAGCCCTCGGCTTGGGAGTGGATGCCTTCTTGGACCTCGAGGTCGACAAGCTGGAAGACGCCGGCGAGGTTGATGTGGTGTTCGATGTGATCGGCGGCGACATACTCGACCGCTCGGCTGCGCAGGTGCGCGCCGGCGGCACGCTCGTCACCACCATCAGGGTGCCCACGGTCCAACCCAAGGATGGGCGAGCTGTCTTCTTCGTCGTCGAAGCTGACCGTTCCCGGCTTGCGGACCTCGCCCAGCGGCTCAGAGACGGGCGGCTCAAGCCGATCGTTGGGGCGGTACGGCCGCTCGCCGAAGCACCCGCCGCCTTCGCCCCCGACCGGCGCACCCCTGGTAAGACAATCATTCGGATCACCGAAGGCGGATAGCCAGCTTTGGGCCGGATGGGCTCGGCCCAACCCCCCAGGCGGTATCACCGGCGGTCTCAAGCCATCCACGCACCAGTGAGTCGAGCAGTCGAAGCTGACGCCGACCTGGAGGTATGGGATGCAGTTGCGGTTCTCTGCTGCGGAACAGGATGAGACGTGGGACCGGTTCGAGGCTGGCGAGTCGATGCGGTCGATCGCGCGCTGGCGGCACAGAAGACTGGAAAACTGCGGCGACTTGCCCCTCGTCGGCGAACTCGAGACCTGGGCGCATGGTTTGCCCACCTCAGGCACGATCGACCCTCAGGTCGAGCCGGAACCTCCCCCAAGAAGCACTTAATACTTCAATAGAGCAGTGCGGGCACTTTCCTTGGCGCGCCTCATCTATCGGGTTAACGCCCGGGTAGGGCCGGCAGAGGTCGCACTCGTACCCCTGGGCGGGTCGACGGAGGTCAAATGCCACCTTCCAAACCCCGCTACGCCCGTGGGCACGAGTTTTGTCGACGCGAGTCCACGCGTTATGTCGCAACCCCCTTGGTATGTCTATGTATGTTGGTGGGCGAGGGGGTGGGTCATCGACATAACTCGGTTGACCTGGACTGTCTGCGACCTGGTCGGAGCCATTCCCCACGTTGTTGCTCTCGATTTCCCACATTGTTGTACAAGCAACTAGTTCTGGAACATCCCGGGTGGAGGTTCCACATGAGTTTCGGCCCCACAAGGTGGAGACCGAATCCACCCTCACCTCCACCCCTGGGCTGACGCCAGGATGCCCATCGAGGCAGACACTAAAGGCATGACACTCACCGAATACCTCCTCAACTTCTTCCTGGTCGGTCTGGTGGTCCTGCAGGTCCGGGGCCACAAGGTGACCAAGGCTCGTCTGGTGTTTCCCCTGGTAGTGACCGTCTGGGTCTGCACCAACGTCCTCCACGGCATCCCGACCGCCGGCAACGACCTCGTGCTCGTCATCGGCGGCACTGCTGTGGGCGCCACCTTGGGGACACTGGCCGCACTGGCCACCACGATCCGCCGAGACGGCCCCGGCGCCTTCGCCAAGGCCGGTGCCCTAGCTGCGGTCTTGTGGGTGGCTGGCATCGGCGCCCGCGTGAGCTTTTCCCTGTGGGTGAGCCACGGCGGCGCACCGACGATCGCCCGGTTCAGCGCCGCTCACCACATCACCTCCGGGGCGGCCTGGGGCGCAGCATTTATCCTCATGGCCATGGCCGAGGTGGCAACCCGAACCGCCGGCCTCTACCTCAAGACCCTTCGCTCCGGTGCCGTCATCGAACGGGGCGGGCTGCTCCGGTCCCCGGCCGTCGCCTAAGTCTCAGCGCCCAGAACCCCACAGAACCCGCCGGCTTCTGCTGGCGGGTTCTGTGGTTTGCCGAACCAGTGGAGGCCACCTGATGACGGAGCATGACGACCCAGATCGCGGGTTGTCCACCATCGCGCCCGTGTAGTCGGAGCAACTCGAGGATTCCACGAACGCCAGGTAGGGAATGGACGGCGCCATTCCCTAAGTTTCGGCGTGACCCTCATACCGACGAAAGTCCAGCTGAGCGCGCATGGATGGGGTTCTCGGCACAGGGTTGATTCATGAGTACACCCTTCCTGCGTGACCGCATGGGTTTTGGCACCCCACAACTCGCTCGACGAGCCCTTAACGAACGCACCGCCCGGCGCATTCGCCCATCACGAACGCCTCACTCGAGGCCAGGTGACGGTCAGCGGATCAGCTGAGGTCTTCGCCCGCCGGCAAGACAGTGTCGACCACGGTGGCGAGCATGGTGATCGCAGTCAGGTCTCCGACGACGTCGGCCGCTTCGCCTTCGGCCCGGAGCGAGCCCGTCCCCGTGCTCGCCTCGTGGGTCACGATGTCGAGGAAGACCTGGGTAAGGCGATCCACGTCGGGCTCCTTGGCGGCGGCCCCGGGGATCAACTTGCGGTTGTAGAGCGGGAGTGCCCCAGCGCTGCGAAGGTTGTCGGGTCGACATGCTCCTCGATCGTCCCGTTGAGCGACAGCAGCTCGACGCCACCGCGGACGAGGCGAGCGCGAACCTCGTCCCCGTCCTGCTCGAGCTCGATGTGGGCCAGCTTCTTCGGGAAGCCCCAGATCTCACGGCCCGCACACAGGGCGGCATCCGCGTCGACGTAGATGAGGGGGCAGAACATCCCCGACGCTCCCTGTCGATCGGCGCCGGCCAGCACCACAACTTCGCGGTATGGGCCGATAGTGGTATCGGGATAGTTGGCGAACACTACGGCCCGCGACGGTGACTCAGGGAGATCCAGGCCGGCGGGAAGGACATCGCGGGGGGCCGCACCCTCGAGGAGGCAGGTGACCACGCGCCCCCGGCGGTACTCATAGGGCGGGCTCGGATACAGCGGCGCAAGCGACGGTGATCCATCCATGACGTGTACCTCCTACGTTCGGATACGAGCATCCTTCGCGCGGCCCGGGACCGTGTAGGGCCTTTCGTCCCAAGCGGCCGACGCCTGGCGTGGCAGTACGGCCCCACGCTGGGCCTTTTGACCCTGGCCTGTCGATGCGGCGTCCCCGAGACTGCCAGGGGGACGGGTCGCGATCCCGGCCCCGCCCGACGACGGCGGGGCCCGCTCGGTGGGAGGAGGTCCGGACATGGCGCTGGTCAGCGGAGCCGAGTTGCTCATCCGCTCGCTACAGGTCGAAGGCGTCGGCGCCATGTTCGCCATCACCGATATCTCCTTCACCCCCCTGTCGATCGCGGCCGAGAAAGCCGGGATGCTCGTGGTGGCCGGCCGACACGAAAGCGCCCAGGTCCATATGGCCGATGCCTGGGCCCGGGCCACAGGCGTCCCTGCCCTCGTGGTCGGCGGCATGGGCCCCGGAGTCGCCAACCTGCTCCCCGGCGTGGTCAACGCCTGGATCGAAGGGGTCCCCGTGGTGGTCGTCGGCACCCAGCGGAGCTCCCGGGTCGACCAGGCCATTCGCCGCAACCGCTTCCAGTACACGCCGCAGCTCGAGCTGTTCCGCCCAGTCACCAAATTCGCGGCCGCGGTACCCGAGACGAGGCGACTACCCGAGTACCTGCGCGAAGCGTTCCGCCACGCCCTCGGAGGTCGGCCCGGGCCCGTGTACCTCGAGCTCGCGCCCGAGCTGCTGCGCGACGAGGTCGACGAGGACGCCAACCCCGTGCACGACCCAGCGCTGTATCGGGCCGTCGTCGGAGCCCCCGACCCTGGTGCCGTCGAGCGGGCGGCCGCCCTGTTGAGCGCAGCGGCCCGGCCGCTCGTGCTGGCCGGCAACGGCATCCACGGCGCGGAGGCATCCGGGGAGTTGACGCGGTTCGCCGAGGTGACCGGAGCGGCCGTGTGCACCACGCCGGGAGCCCGGGGAGCCATCTCCGAGCTGCACCCCCACGCCGTCGGGATGGCCAACGCTCTGCTATCACCGGTGATGCAGGAGGCCGATGTCGTCGTCGCCGTCGGCACCGGTATCGGCGAGGTCGTCGGCTACGGCCAGTTCCCCGCCTGGGCCGGGCCGGGCACCCAGCGCCTCGTGCACATCGATCGTGACCCGTTGGTCATCGGCGTGAACCGACCCGTCGACGTCGCCCTCGTCGGCGACGCCCGCCAGGGCCTGCGCGCCCTGACCGAAGCCGTCGGTGCATCGGCCCTGCGCAACGACGGCAGCTGGGCGCGCCAGCAGGCCGCGGGGGCACAGAGCGTCATGGCCATGATGGCCGACAGCGGCCTCGAGCTCGACGGGTCGCCAGTCCACCCCGCGCGGCTGGCCGCCGAGTTCACCCGGTTCCTGCCCGAGGATGCCCTGGTCTGCCTGGACGGCGGCAACTCCGCCCTGTGGGCGCATCTGGCCCTCGTCGTCACGCGTCCGCGGTCGCTTCTGTGGACGGGGCACTTCGGGCACCTCGGCACCGGTCTTCCGTACGCCATCGGGGCCAAGCTGGCCCGTCCCGATCGTCCCGTGTTCCTGTTCAGCGGAGACGGCGCCTTCGGGTTCAACCTGCAGGAGCTCGAGACCGCCGCGCGCGTCGGTGCGGCCTTGGTGGCCGTCGTCAACTGCGACTACGCCTGGGCCATGGAAGAGCAGGGGATGCTCGACGAGGTAGGCCGCACCATCGGCGTCCACACGTCCGTCGTCCGCTACGACCTCGTCGCCCAGGGCCTCGGCTGCCACGGCGAGCTGGTGGAGGCGCCCGAGGAGATCGTGCCCGCGTTGGAGCGGGCGAGGGCGTCGGGCCGGCCAGCCGTGGTGCAGGTGGTGGTCGACCACGCCGCCAACGTCAGCCCGCCGGGTCTGGCCGAGTTCCTCGACATGTACAGCGGGGCGACGACCTGAGCCGTCACCTTCCAGATGGGAGATGGGAAGTGCCCGATAGCCAACCGGGACGCGACGACCTGGCCCGCTGGTGGGCGTCGCGACCGACCAACTACTACGACGCCACCCCCAACCTGGCGCGGGTGCTGGCGCTGCGCGCCGGAGCGGAGCGGCTCCGGACCATGGAGCCGCGCCTACGCGACTTCGGGCACGCCGTGGCCGCCGTCATCGAACCGGCGGTGGCCACCCTCGAGCGTCATCGCGAACAACCGGCCCACGTCGCCTACGACGCCATCGGCCGACCGATCGAGGCCGTCGAGTTCCATCCCGCCTACCGCCGGGCCGGTCAGGCGGTGTGGGCATCGGGGATGCTGGCGGCGCCGCACGACAGCCGCGGTGCCTTCGAGCTGGTGGGGTTGTTCTACCTGCTGTCGCATGTCGGTGAGGGTGGGCACGCCTGTCCCGTGGTGTGCACGGCGGGCCTGAGCCGGGCCGTCGAGCGGCGCGGCTCCGCCGACCTGCAGGCGCTGTTCATGCCCCGTCTGCGCGAGCGGGACTACGACAACTGCTACCGGGGGTCGCAGTTCCTCACCGAGGTTCAGGGAGGGTCCGACGTCGGAGCCAACACGGCGAGAGCCGTTCCCGCTGCCGGGCAGCTCGGCGCATGGCGCATTAGCGGTGAGAAATGGTTCTGCTCCGTGGCCGATGCCGACCTGTTCGCCGTGACCGCCCGGCCCGACGGGGCGCCCGCCGGAACCCGCGGGCTGGGGTGCTTCCTCGTGCCCCGCAGCGTCGACGGCGTCACCCCCAACGGCTACCGGATCCGCCGGCTGAAGGACAAGCTCGGGACGCGCGTCCTCGCCTCGGCGGAGGTCGACTTCGACGGCGCGCTGGCGTGGCCCATCGGCCCCGTCGACGACGGCTTCCGTGTCGCCGTGGAGGAGTTGCTCAACACCTCGCGGTGGCTGAACGCGGTGGGCTCGACGGGGATCATGCGGCGCGCCTACCTCGAGGCATCGTCGTTCGCCCGACACCGCTCTGCCTTCGGGCGTGTCGTGGGGTCGTTCCCGATCGTGCGCGAGCACCTGGCCGTGATGAAGGCGGAGGAGCAGGCGGCATTGGCGTCGACCGTGGTGGTCACCGCCCTGCGCGCCGGCCTCGACGACGCCGGTGCCGATGCCGAGCGCGCCGGGGCCGACGGCGCCGCCGTGTTCCGCTTCCTGGTCAACGCCAACAAGTACCTCACCTCGATAAGCGCCACCGACGTGGCGCGTCGGGGGATCGAGGTGCTGGGCGGCAACGGCACGATCGAGGACTTCTCTCCGCTCCCGCGCCTGTACCGCGACGCCATGGTGTTCGAGAGCTGGGAAGGCACCCACAACGTGCTGTGCGCTCAGGTGCACCGGGACTGCGTCCGTCTCGGCCTTCTCGACGAAGTGCTGCCGTGGATCCGAGCCGAGCTGTCCTCGGCCGGTGAGGGGGCAGGCGCCGACGGCCGCACCGTGGCCGCCGCCGTGGAGGCCCTTGAACCGCGCCTTCGGCGCTCGCTCGCCGACGGCGAGCACGCGGCCGCGCACTTCCGTCGTCAACTCGACCGGTTGATGCGTGCCGTACAGGCGGCGTGTCTCCTGGCCGAGGCGGCCGTGGAGGCTGCCGACACGGGGAAGGCCGCCGCGGCCTCGTTGTTCGTGCGGCGGCACCTGGTCCCCGGCCACGACCCCGAGGACGACGCTGATTGGCGGCGTCTCGTGGACGAGGCCTTGGCCGGTGACGCCGGCTGACACCGGAGGGGTCGTGACACACAACGTGCTGCCAGTCGGGCCGTCGACGCACCCCGGTGGGGGCGGGGCGAGCCGGGGGTATCGTCGGTCGATGGACAACAACCGCCCCCCCGTCGGCCCGGATGACGGGCTCGAATTCGTCCCCGACCCCGCTGCCAAGGAGCACGCTCTCGGGCAGTTCGCCACCTACTTGAACCCCCAGAAGGTCCGGGTCCTGCGGGCGGCCGGCCTCGACATGATCGAGGCCCAGCGGTCGGGCCCGTGGGTCTGGGACCTCGACGGGCGCCGGTTCCTCGACTGCTTCACGTCGGCCGGGTCGTTCAATGTCGGCCGCCGCAACGCACGGGTGGTGGCCGCCGCGCGCGCCGCGCTCGACCGGCTCGACCACGGCAACTTCCTGCTCTGCTCGAGGGAGAAGGCCGAGCTGGCGTCCAAGCTGGCCGAGATCACTCCGGGAGACCTCTCGTGCACGATGTTCGGCACCGGCGGGGGTGAGGCGATCGACTTCGCCATCAAGCTGGCCCGGGGGGCCACGGGACGCCCCCGGATCGTCTCGACCGTCAACGGCTACCACGGCCATACCGGGTTCGCGCTCTCCGCCAACGGCCGGGCCGCATTCCGCCAACCCTTCGAGCCGCTCATGCCCGAGTTCGTCCAAGTGCCCTTCGGGGACCCCGACACCCTGGCGGCCGCGGTCGATGAGCACACCGCCGCCGTGCTGCTCGAACCGGTGCAGGGTGAGGGGGGGATCGTGGTGCCGCCGCCCGGATACCTGGCCGCGGCGCGCACCGTCTGTGACCGGGCCGGGGCACTGCTGATCCTGGACGAGATCCAGACCGGGCTCGGCCGGACGGGGCGTTGGTGGGCGAGCGAGCACTTCGGAGTGGTGCCCGACATCATGGCCACCGCCAAGTCCCTCGGCGGGTCCCTGGTGCCGATCTCGGCCACCGTCTTCACCGAAGACCTCCGGGAGTTCCTGATCCCCAACCCCTTCATCCACCTATCGACGTTCGGCGGTTCGGACCTCGCCTGCGCGGTGGCGCTTGAGGTGATCGCCGTCATGGAGGAGACCGACCTGGTCGCCCACGCGGCCGCCATGGGCGAGCGGCTCTTCGCCGGGCTCGGGGCCCTCGCCGCCGCACATCCCGACGTCATCGCCGACGTGCGGGGGCTCGGGCTGATGAACGGTGTCGAGTACGCCGAGGACTCGATGGGGCCGCGCATGTCGTACCACCTGGCGCGCCACGGCGTCCTCGCCGTCTACAGCGGGAACCAGCCGGCCGTCATGCGCCTGATGCCGTCGCTCGTGATCGATCCGGCCGAGGTGGACTTCCTGCTCGAGGCGCTCGAGCGTGCCATCAACGACCTGGTAGCGGGTGCGGGTCCCGAGGAGCCCACCCCGGCCCGGCCCCGGCGTCGGCCAGCGCGTCCGGCCCCGGCGCCGGCGGCCTGAGGGGCGACCGTGGCGGAGTGGGGGGAGCTGGCCGAGGCCCTGGCCGACTACACGGTCAACTGCAACGGGAACGAGCGGCTGCGCAAGATGCAGCGGGACTGGTCGAGGACACTGCATTTCATCTGTGCGGACAACGGGACAACCTTCTCGATGATGGTCGAGCGCGGCGAGATCCTGTCCACCCCCGAAGGCCACGTCGGCACGCCGGACATCGTGGTGACCGCGGAGTCCGAGATCTTCTGCGACATGTTCTGGGGAGACCTGAACCCCGTCCAGAAGTACTTGCGCGGTGAGATCACGGTGAAGGGCTCCCAAGAAGACGTCATGCGCCTGGACGCCATCAGCTTTGTGATCTGGCCCGACGCCTGATGGCCGACGCCGGCGCGGCGCACCCCGGGGGAATGGCCCTGCGGCGGTCGATCGGCACGGCCACCGCCACGGCCACCTCCGCCGGCCTCGCCTTCGCGGCGATCGACTACCTCGGAGTGGTGTCGGTCCTCGCCTACGCCCCGGGTGCCACCGCCATCCCAGCCATTTTCATCGCCGGCGTGATCGTGCTGCTCGTCTCGGGGATCTTCTCCGAATTGAACGGCCTCTACCCGTCGGCCGCCGGCATCCGCCTCTACCTCGGCCGGACCGTGGGCGACCGCACGGCCCTGGCGGTCACATTCACCTACATGACGACGGTGGTCCTGGTCATCGCGGCCGACGCCTTCCTCATCGGAGCGGCTGTCCGCCACGTCCTGCGGGAGCCCGCCGCCCTCGCCTACGTGTGGATCGCCGTGCTGCTGGGATTGGCGACCGCCGCCAACCTCCGCGGCGTGCGCCTGGCCGGCTGGGTACAGACGGTCGTCACCTACACCGTGCTGGCCGGCACCGCCGGGCTGTCGGTCGTCGCCCTCTTCCACGTGGGCGGTGCGTTCCGGCACCCCTTCGACCTGTTCGGCAAGGGCGCCTTCTCGGGGGTCCAGGCGGTGGCCTTCGCCCTCTTCCTGTACGCGGCGTTCGAGTGGGTCACCACCACGGCGGATGAAGCCCGCACCCCGCCGGTCATCACCCGGGCCCTGTTCATCGCCCCCGTGCTCATCTGGCTAGCGGCCAGCCTGTTCGCCCTGGGCCTGGCCCACCTCGTGCCGTTCGGCCACCTCCACGACATCGCCTACCCGCAGCTGCTGCTGGGCCGGGCGGCACTCGGAACCGTGGGCGAACTGTGGATGTTGGCGCTGACCGTGCTCACCGCCCTCAACACGTTCAACGGGGGTTTTCTGGTCGCCTCGCGTTTCATCTATGCGGCGGCCCGGGAGGGGAACCTCCCGCGCCCGTTCGCCCGGCTGAATCTCCAGGCCGTGCCGTGGCTGGCCGTGACCTCGTTGGCGCTGGTCTCCGCGGCCGTCGCCGCCGTGGTCTTCGCCACCGGGCAGTGGCTTCTCCTGGTGGCCGTGGGCGCCACTATCGAAGCGGGGATCTACG
>Ga0310038_10003757_pt1 | contig 10881 bp, 9 predicted proteins | sample Sb_taG_6_FD_200461 | JGI IMG/M metagenome (GOLD analysis project Ga0310038, IMG submission 200461) | Peat soil microbial communities from Weissenstadt, Germany - Sb_50d_4_PS metaG (v2) (version 2) | ecosystem: Environmental > Terrestrial > Soil > Wetlands > Peat | place: Germany: Weissenstadt... | reverse complement strand
TCAGCCGCGCCCTGCGCGAGGAAGGCTACGAAGTTTTCCTGGCCAGCTCGGGCGAGGAAGCGCTGGAGATGTACGCGCAGGAGAAGCCTGACCTGGCGCTGCTCGACGTGGTGCTGCCAGGAATCGATGGCATCGAAGTCCTGCGCCAGATCAAGAAACAAAATCCCGCGGCCATCGTGCTGATGATGAGCGCCTATCACCAGGTGGAGCGTGCCGTGGAAGCCATGAAGCTGGGCGCGTACGACTATCTGATCAAGCCCTTCCATCTGGCCGACCTGGCCAACACCATCCGCCGGGCCACGGAAATGCTCTCCTTGCGCGTGCGTTTGACCGAAAGCGTGCAGATGGCCAAAGGCCGTTACGACTTCGGACTCGTGGTAACGCGCAACGAGCACGTGAAGGAGTTGCTGGAAGTCGCACGCAAAGCCGCCGAAGCCGACAAAACCACCATCCTCATCCAGGGCGAAAGCGGCACTGGCAAGGAAGTCGTGGCCAAGGCCATCCACTACCACAGCCCGCGGGCCCAGGGTCCGCTGCTGCAACTGAACTGTGCCGCCATCCCCGACACGCTGCTCGAAAGCGAACTGTTCGGCTACGAGGCGGGCGCGTTCACCGATGCGCGCCACCGCAAGGACGGCCTGCTGGAGCGCGCCAACCACGGAACCCTGTTCCTGGATGAAATTGGCGACATGTCCGCCAGCACCCAGGCCAAACTGCTGCGCGTCCTGGAGGAGGGCTCCTTCACGCGTCTGGGTGGAACGCGCCCCATCAGCGTGGACGTGCGCATCATCGCCGCCACCAACCAGGACCTCAAGGCTGCCGTGGCCGGAGGCAAGTTCCGCGAGGACCTCTATTACCGGCTGAACGTAGTCCCGCTGATGCTGCTGCCGTTGCGCGAGCGCAAGGAGGACATCGTGCCGCTGGCGCTCGACATCATGCAGCGCTTCAACCGCGACCTGAAGAAAAACTTCACCGGATTCACCCCGGCCGCGGCGGAACTGCTCGGCATGTATCCCTGGCCGGGGAACGTCCGCGAGCTGAAGAACGTGATCGAACGGACGATGATCCTGGCCCCGGAAGGCGACATCGACGCCGCCTGCCTGCCGGAGGAGATCCGCGACTACATCGCCGAGGTGGCCGCCAGCCCGCTTTCACAGGACGAACTCTCACCCACCGGCCACCAGTTCCTCACCCTGCACGAACTGGAACAGCACTACATCGACGAAGTGCTCACCGCCAGCGGCCAGAACAAGACCCAGGCCGCGCGCATCCTGGGGATTCACCCCACGTCGCTGCTGCGCCGGCTGAAGAAGCAGCATCTCGACAACTGAGCGCGCTGATCTTGGTACTCGGTACTTGGTACTCGGTTACTCGGTACTTGGTACTCGGTTACTCGGTACTTGGTGCTTGGTACTTGGTACTCGGTACTCGCCCCCTCCCCCTCGGATCGATTCACAAGTGCCTGCGGCTCAATAACTTACAAGAACTGCGCCCGTAAATACCGCCAAATAAAGGACTTTAAGGGCAATAATATACTTGCCGAATCAGGGAAAGGGGAGGATACTGATTCCAATGGAGATAACGACGGTGCGTCGGATGGGGGCGCTGCATGAGAGAGCGCCCCTATTTCCCCCTGACGCATTTGGCCGGTATCCACGTGTCCGATGAAAGGCGGTTGCACATAGCCATCGCAGGGACCAAGGCATTTTACGACGGCACGCATGATGAGCGGTGCGAGCAGGCTCTTACGCTGACCGGGCTCGCAGCGCCGGAGTCCGTGTGGGAGGCATTTGAAAAAGATTGGGATGCGGCGCTTGTTGAGAACCACGTCTACGAAGACCTTCACATGCGTGAACTCATGCACAACAAAGGCTACTTCGCAGATTTCGGCCATGCTGAAAAGATGAAGCTCGTGGCTAGTCTGTGGAACGTGTTCGGGAAACACCGCCCCACGAGGATGCGGGCATATTCCTGTACTGTACTGCTGCCAGACTATGAACGGGCCAAAAATACCATTCTGACACTGCGCGAGCCCGAAGCGATATGCGTGAATTACTGTGTGGGCGGTTTGCAACTCACGGAAGAAGAATTGAGCCTGCCAAAGCCAATCTTGCTCTATTTTGATCGCGGTGAGCCATTCATGCATACGATCAACCGTGTATGGGAGAAGGCCACCCACGGCGGAGAATATTTCGGAACCAAGCGGGGCTGGCCTTATCAGATTCGCAACATCATACCGGCTGACCGCAGTTATCTTCCCATTCAGGCAGCAGATTTCTTGGCGTGGAGCGTCAATCGTTGTCACTGCACCGGCGATGTGCTCGGATCGGCTTTCGCCCTCTCCGCCAAGCTGATGGTTCAGCACTTCACGTGGGTTTATGACTATGATGAGATCGTGAAGGACTACCCGAACGGGTGACAGGATGAAGCGATCCGCACGCACGTCCGAATACGAACGGTTCGACAACATGATGCAGCGGCTCATCCGCGTGTCACACAGTGAGATTAAGGCCAAGCTGGACGCGGAGAAGAAAGCAAAGGCGCGAAGGAAAAAGCGGAAGTCTAGGACTTCCGCTTTGGGCCGCGCTTCCCGCGAGCAGGGCTAGTTAGCCGTTTCTCCCACCTTGCCGGTGACCTCTGCGTAAGTGAGGCGCTTACCGGCGACTTGGGACATGGCCATTGTGAAGCGGGCGAAATCGCTAACCGGATATTCCTTGCTGCCGCGATTGTTGTAACGGAAAACCTGTTCGTCAACGTAACGCTCAAGATGAAACGGTTCAACAGCAACGTAGGTTCCGCGAAGCCCGCGCTTCAACAGCGACCAGAAGTTCTCAATGCCCTGAGTGTGAACTTGGCCGCGAACGTACTCTTCCGCATGGTTGATGATTTCATGGGCGAAGCCTTCGGCCAGCGCATAGCGATATCCGGTCGCATCGTCAGTGTAGACGGTCGCGCCCCCAGCAACGTGATTCAGCATTTGATCTTGCAGAGTCGCGCGCTTCACGTCAGGAATCACCATCGCACGAACTTCGCGCAGATCGCGGTCCTCGTGTTGTTCTCACCCCCCTGCAGATTGACCCCCTTTTCCCCGCGCCTGTAATATCGAGATTTAATCTTCACTCCACGATCGACACTGATGCCCCACGAGCTTCCCAAGGCTTACGATCCGAGCGCCATCGAGGCGCGCTGGGCCGAGTACTGGGTGAAGAAGCGCCTGTTCGAGGTCCCCGCGTCGGCGGTCGGGCCGGGAAGGCCGGTCTTCTGCATGCAACTGCCACCGCCCAACGTGACCGGCCGTCTGCACATGGGACACATGCTCAACCACACGCAGATGGACATCATGGCGCGCTGGCACCGCATGCGCGGCTTCGCTTCCATGTGGCTGCCGGGCACCGACCACGCCGGCATCGCCACCCAGATGATGGTGGAGCGCCAGCTCGCCAGCGAGGGCAAGCAGCGCCGGCAGATGGGGCGCGAAGCCTTCGTCGAGCGCGTCTGGGAGTGGAAGCGGCACTACGGCGGCGCGATCGTCGAGCAGATGAAGCGCGTCGGCGATTCGGTCGACTGGTCGCGCGAGTACTTCACCATGGACGAGAACCTGTCGCGCGCGGTGCGCGAAGTTTTCGTCCGCCTGTACGAAGAAGGGCTGATCTATCGCGGGAAGTACATCGTCAACTGGTGCCCGCGCTGCATGACCGCCATCTCCGATCTCGAAGTGGTGCACGAGGAAACGCCGGGCAAGCTTTACGAGATCAAATATCCCGTTATCGGGACGAACGAGTTCATCACCGTCGCCACCACGCGTCCGGAGACCATGCTGGGCGACACCGCGGTGGCGGTCAATCCGCGCGACGGGCGCTACACTCACCTGCACGGCAAGCGCGTGCTACTGCCGCTGATGGAGCGCGAGATTCCCATCATCCTCGACGAGCTGGCGCAGCCGGAGTTTGGCACCGGCGCGGTGAAGGTGACGCCGGCGCACGATCCCAACGACTTCCAGGCGGGCCTGCGACACAACCTGCCGCAGATCGACATCATGGACGAGACCGCGCACATGAACCAGAACGCCGGGTCGTACGCCGGTCTTGACCGCTTCGAGGCGCGCGAGCGCGTGGTTGCCGACCTGCAGCAGCGCGGGCTGCTCGCGGGGATGAAGGACTACGTCGTGCCCGTCGGCAAGTGCGATCGCAGCAAGGACATCGTCGAGCCGCGGCTTTCGACGCAGTGGTTCATGGCGATGACCAAGCAGGGCAAGAACGGTGAGGCCAGCCTGGCCGCGCGCGCACGCGAGGTAGTCGAGCGCGGCGAAGTGCGCTTCACGCCGGAGAATTACAAGACCATCTACCTGCACTGGATGGAGAACATCCACGACTGGTGCATCTCGCGGCAGTTGTGGTGGGGGCATCGCATCCCGGCGTGGTATTGCGGCGAGCACCAGCACATCACGGTGGCGCGTGAGGCTCCGGCGAAGTGCGCGACGTGCGGCAGCACCAGCCTGACGCAGGAATCCGACGTGCTCGATACGTGGTTCTCATCCGGGCTGCTGCCCTTCACGTCGCTCGGCTGGCCGGAGAAGACGCGCGATCAAGAAATTTTCTATCCCTCGACGCTGCTGATCACTGCCTACGAGATTCTCTTTTTCTGGGTGGCGCGCATGATCATGTTCGGCTGCCACTTCATGCGCGACCACAAGCAGGACCGATCGATCAAGCAGGCCGGTGGCTTCGCCGATCGCGCCGACGATTCCGTGCCCTTCCGCGAGGTGTACATCCACGCGCTGGTGCGCGATGCCGAGCGCCAGAAGATGTCCAAGACCAAGGGCAACGTCATCGATCCCATCGAGATCATCCAGAAGTACGGCACCGACGCGACGCGCTTCACGCTGGCGGCCATGGCCTCGCCCGGTACCGATATCGCCTTCAATCCCGCTCGCACCGAGGGCTATCGCGCCTTCGCCAACAAGATCTGGAATGCGGCGCGATTCATCTTCATGAACATGGAGCGGGCGCCGGGGACGCTGCCGAACGGCGTACCCCTGGCCGCTCAGGCGCTGGAGGACCGCTGGATTCTTTCGCGCCTCAATCGCACCGCGCGCGAGGTGAACGAGGCGCTCGATGCTTACCGCTTCGACGAGGCCGCGCACCGCGTGTACACCTTCTTCTGGGGCGATTTCTGCGACTGGTACATCGAACTTTCCAAGCTGCGCCTGAACGCGGAAGAGCCCGAGGTCGTGCAGGCGGCGCTTGCGGTGCTGACCACGGTGTTCGACGGCGCGCTGCGGATGCTCTCGCCCTTCATGCCGTTCATCACCGAGGAGCTGTGGCATGCGCTTTATGGCGACAAGCCGCCGCTGAAGTCGATCGCGCTGGCAGCGTTTCCCGAGACTGACGACGAGCGTATCGACGAGCGGCTCGAGGCAGAGATGTCCGTGCTCCAGGACTTGATTGTCAGCGTGCGGCAGATCAGGCACGATCTGAAAGTCGAGCCCAAGGTGAGTGCCCCCATCCGCGTCTTCGCGGATGATGGCGTGCGGCGCTTGATCGAAGAGAACCGCGAGGCGGTGGAGCGGCTGGCCAACGTCAGCGGCATTACGTTTGTCGATTCGGAGCTCTCGAAGGTCGCAAGCGCGCGGCACACGGCGCGCTTCGATGTGGTGGTCGAGTACGAGAAGAAGGTGGACACCGCCGCCGAGCGCGCCCGCCTGGAAAAAGACCTCGCGAAGATGGAGGCCGAGCAGGCCAACGCCCGCCGCCAGCTTGCGAACGAGCAGTTCCTAGCCAAGGCGCCGGAGAAGGTGGTCGAGGGCCTGCGCAAGCGTGCCGCCGAGCTGGAAGTGCTGATCAAGAAAACGCGCGAGGCGCTGGACGCGCTGGCGTGAGTTTCCAGTTTCGAGTTTCAAGCATATAGACTGGGCACTGTCCTAACTGACAACTGGCAACTGACCACTGGCAACTGCCTTATGGATTGGCAAAGCCGCCGCATCACCGGCATCCTGGAGAACGCGTTGCGCGAGGACAGCGTCACGCGCGATGCCACCACCTATGCCTGCGTCGACCCGCGCCAGGTGGCCGCGGCCACCATTCTGGCCAAGCAGGACTGCGTGCTGGCCGGACTGGGCCTGGTGGCGCGCATCTTCGACGTGTTCGCCGCGCTGGACGGCGCCGTGCTCGAGCACCCCGAGGTCACCAGCCATCCCGAGGTGTTCGACGGGGTGCGCCTGCACCGCGGCCAGAGCGTGGCTGTCATACGGCACAACGCGCGGGTGATCCTTTCCTGCGAGCGGGTGATGCTGAATTTCATGCAGCGGCTGAGCGGGATCGCCACCCTGACCCGCCGCTTCGTGCACGCGGTCTCGGGGACGCGCGCCCGCATCCTGGACACGCGCAAGACCGTCCCCGGGCTGCGCGTGCTGGACAAGTACGCGGTGGTTTGCGGCGGCGGCTTCAACCACCGGCTGGATCTCTCCGACGGCGTGCTGATCAAGAACAACCACATCGCGGTGGCCGGCGGGATCGCGCCGGCGCTGGAGCGCGCGCAGCGCAACCGCCGCGGCGAGCAAGTGATTGAGATCGAGGTGCGCTCGCTGAAGGAGCTCGAAGAAGCGCTCACCCACGGTGCCGAGGCCGTCCTGCTCGACAACATGTCGGTGGAGGACGTGAAGAAGGCGGTCGAGCGCGGCGCCCAGCACACCCGCCGTGTGCCGCTGGAATGCTCCGGCGGAATCACGCTGGAGAACGTCCGCGCCTACGCCGAGGCGGGCGTGGATTACATCTCCGTGGGCGCGCTGACCCACTCCGTGACCGCGGTGGACATGAGCCTGCGCGTCGAGCCGGATTAGGGCATTCACCACAGAGGCACGGAGACACGGAGAGATTCTTCTCTTAGTTCTCTGTGCCTCCGTGTCTCCGTGGTGGGTGTACGTCCGGGCTGCTACGGAAATCACTTGGGCAGAGTACGCTCAGTCCCTCATAATCCTCCCATCAAAACGCCCGCCAAAACCCGCCGCACGCGCAGTCGCCACGCGGCGCCCGAGCCCGAGGCGCGCACCGATGGACGCATCGAGCGCATCGTGCGCCTGCTCACCGACCACGCCATGATGGTCATCAGCGGGACCAAGCTGGCCGAGGAGCTCGGCACCAGCCGCTCGGCGGTGTGGCGATTCGTGCAGCAGTTGCGCGGCCTAGGCGTCGAGATTACGGGGCACCCGGCGACCGGATACCAGCTCACGTCGGTCCCCGACCTGCTTCTGCCGGAATTTGTGAAGCCCCTGGTGAAGGGCTCGATTTTTGCGGAGCGCCTCCACCACTATTTCCGCGTCGGCTCGACCAATGCGGAAGCGATGAACGCGGCAGCTCACGGCGAGCCGGATGGCAGCGTGTTCATCGCCGAGGAGCAGACCGCGGGGCGCGGCCGCGGCGGGCATTCGTGGCTGTCGGAAAAGTCCGCCGGCGTTTATTGTTCGGTGGTGCTGCGGCCGGAGATCTCGCCCGCGGACACGCTGGCCATCTCCCTCGCCGCCGGCCTGGCGGTGCGCGCGGCGGTGCAGGAGGTCACCAGCCTGGTCGCCGATCTGCGCTGGCCGAACGACGTTCTGCTGGCGGGGAAGAAGTTCTGCGGCATTCTCATCGAGATGAATGCCGAGCCCACGCGGGTGCGCTACCTGGTTCTGGGCATCGGCCTCAACGTGAACCAAGGCTCGTTCCCTTCGGCGCTGGAGAATGAAGCTACTTCGCTGCGGCTCGAGACCGGCAGGACGTGGTCGCGGGTGGAACTCGCCGCCGCTTTGCTAAAATCCCTGCACCGCGAGTACCGTGCGCTGGCGCCCGGCCGCGGCGCACACGCCGGCAAGCCGATGGCCGAGATTATCCGCCGCTTCGAAGATGCTTCATCGTCGGCGCGCGGCCGGCAAGTGCGCGTCGAGGAAGAAGGCGGCTATGAAGGCGTTACCGAGGGCCTCGATGCGAGCGGGTTTCTTCGCGTGCGGACGGCTACAGGGCTGCGGACTGTGATTTCGGGTGGAGTGAAGGAGATTGTGATTCATTGAGTCATTGATTCATTGACTCATTGAAAGCTGGGCCCTATGAATCAATGAACCAATGAGTCAATGACCCAATGCTTCTAGTTCTCGACGTCGGCAACACCAACACGGTTCTCGGGGTGTTCACCGGTGACGGCCGCGGCAGCGAGCTGGCCGCGCACTGGCGCGTCGCCACCATCCAGACGCAGACCGTGGATGAGTACGGGGTGCTGTTCCGCAACCTGTTCGCGATGGCGGACATCAAGGTGGCGGCCATCAAAGGCATCATCATTTCGTCGGTCGTGCCGCCCATGGACTCGGTGCTGCGCGAGGTCTGCGAACGCTACTTCCACACCAAGCCCCTGTTCGTCGAACCCGGCGTCAAGACTGGTATGCCGGTGCAGTACGACAACCCGGCGGAGGTCGGCGCCGACCGCGTCGTCAACGGAGTGGCGGCCTTCGAGAAATACGGCGGGCCGTGCATCATCGTGGACTTCGGGACCGCTACCACCTTCGACGCGGTCTCGGCCCGAGGCGAATACCTGGGCGGTGTAATCACGCCTGGGATCGGCATTTCGGCGGACGCGCTCTTCGAGCGCACCGCGCGGCTGCCTCGCGTCGATATCCGCAAGCCGCCCCGCGTGATCGGCAGCAACACCGTCGGCAGCATCCAGTCTGGACTCTACTATGGATACCTGGGCCTGGTGGATTCGATCCTCGAACGCATGCTGGCTGAGCTCGGGCCGCAGACCAAGGTGGTTGCCACCGGCGGACTGGCTTCGCTGATCGGCGAAGGGTCGAAGTACATCCGCGCCGTGGATGACCTGCTCACCTTGGAAGGGCTGCGGATCATCTGGGAGCGGAACGTGCGGAAACCCAAAACCGCCGAGGACGCAGAGGACGCCGAGGGAAAGAAGAAGCAAAAAGCCAAGAGCTAAAAGCCAAGAGCAACATCCCGCCGCAGTTCGCATGGAAAACTACTTCAACAAGCCGGTTTGGCGCGTATGTTGTTGGTTGGACGTGGAGGAAGCAGTGTATTGCGGGGCATTTCGACGTGTTGTTGTCGAGAAGTGTGCGCCAACTGTGCGCCATCAACGCTTGCCTGCCTTCAAGCTGAAAAATCTGACCCTTCCATCGGTAGCGAGAGAGTAGCCGAACTTGGGCGCGGGCGCAAGACTCCGACCATGATCTGGGGCACTTTCGGAGCAGATTCGAGTATGAAATCCTACGCCAGACTGGGGGCTCCGAACCTCCCTCCTTGCCAATGTGAGCCGCAGCGATCCGCATCTGGGGCATCGCCCCGCCGAACCGTCGCAGAGAGTGCGCAGAGCCTTTTGGGCCACCCTGCCGCCCCATCGCCCGCGCCGACCCGACCGGCGTACCGGTCTGCCGCCCCATCGTGGGGGCGCATCGGATCGGCTGCACGCCCCAAAATGCTCGGATACGACGACCTGCGCCTCTGTGGTAACTTCGGCGCACGATGCCAACCACGCCCCGGACAGCGGGCAAGCGCCTCCGAGCCCTGCGGGAGGGATTGGGGCTCTCCATGTCGGACGTTGAGCAACTGACCCGAGAGCTTGCCATCATGCGGCGCAATCCAAGGCTCCGGGTGCCGAAGAGCCGGTTATGCGAGATCGAAACGGCGAAACGCACGCCGAGCATCCATTGCCTCTACGCGCTGGCGCGGGCGTACGGCTGCGATGTACGCAAGCTGATGGGGTTCTACGGTCTCACGTAATTCATCTTTTCCTGCACGGTGGTCTGGAAACCGACGCGCTCTCGCGAGAATGTCGAGAGTTCACCGCACCGCCAAACTCTTTGCGCCTCTGAACGTCTAATCACATCAGATAGGGAGAACGTAGCGAAACGAAAGCCGTCTTGCTTTCGAGTGGCATTGGGTGCAGCATTTTCGCATGCTCGTAAGCGGCAGCCCTCCTCAGCCACACTTCACTGACCCTCCCTTCGAGGCAGGAGTCTCTGTTCGGAACGGGGCTCTTGCCTCCCGCCTCAGAGAGGTGGAACTGGGTTACGTGAGCGAGGATCGGGGGATTTTCCGCTAACGAATCGTGCTAGTCGAGAAAAAATGACACGGAACCAGTTGGGAGATTCCATGTTGAGTGTGATGAGCGAGAACCGTGGACAAGCGGCGATCTTTCACTGCTCGGGCAGGATCGTCGCCGGGGAAGAGGCTTGGACCCTGTACAACACCGTCATTTCCCAGCCGGGAAAGCGGGTCGTCGTGCTTGACCTCACGCGGGTGAGCAGGATTGACGCTGGCGGCTTGGGCGTTTTGGTGTCTCTGAGGCGATGGGCTCGCGTTGCCGGTGTGAAGCTGCAACTCATCCCCTCGAAGGCTGTGGAGGACCTGCTTGATCTGACGGGCTTGGGTTCGCAGTTTGAGATTCGTCCGGGCGTGTCCGCGCCTAGCCTCCCGGCTGATCATTGGGAGGACAGCGCGATTGGGGTCGCGGCTGACGACTGACGAGGTTCGAAAAAATGAAATGCGCCACATGCGGGAACTTCTTTGACCTCGACCAGCAAGTTCCGGTCTGCCCGCATGAACTCTTGAACCGCTTCGAACCGTCCCCGCTTCTTCTTCCCGGAAAACAGCGGCAAATCATGGACGAGGCTTTCCATTCAAAGGATGCGGGTGCGCTTCGGCATTGGCGCGAAAGCCCAAATCCAGCCGTCCGCGCTTATGCCGAGAATCTTTTGGATAAGCTCTTGCAGGAAACCAAAGCCTGAGCACGACCATCAGCCTGTTTCCATGCGCAGGCTATTGCGGCTTGTCCCAGCCTCGCACACGCGGCCACCAGCGACCCACGTTCCGGCAATACTCTTCGTAGTCTGCCCCGAACTTCTTG
>Ga0310038_10003755_pt1 | contig 10888 bp, 10 predicted proteins | sample Sb_taG_6_FD_200461 | JGI IMG/M metagenome (GOLD analysis project Ga0310038, IMG submission 200461) | Peat soil microbial communities from Weissenstadt, Germany - Sb_50d_4_PS metaG (v2) (version 2) | ecosystem: Environmental > Terrestrial > Soil > Wetlands > Peat | place: Germany: Weissenstadt... | reverse complement strand
TCCGCGTGCTCGGACGTCCCGACTGGCTGTTCATCAAACTGTTTTGCCACAGCATGAACCCGACCCAGAAAGACGCCGTAATCGGCGACAGCTTCCGCAACTTTCTTGCCGCACTGGTCGGCGGCGCCGCCGGCAGGCAGGAAACGCTGCACTTCGTCACCGCGCGCGAGCTGGCCAACATTCTGCTCGCCGCCTGCGACGGCCACGAGGGCAATCCCAGCGACTACCGCGATTATCGTTTCAAGCGGCTGACCGACTTGCCGCTATCGGCAGAGAAATCCATTTCTATTCCCGCCAGCTTGAAAGGATAGAAACAACAGAGGATCGAAAAAAGACCATGTGTGGAATCGCTGGCGTGGTGAGCACAACTCGCGAGAGCAACATCACTGAAGCTCTCGTGCACCACATGTGCGAGCAGATCGTGTACCGCGGCCCCGACGATGAAGGACTTTACGTCGCCGACGGCGCCGGTCTCGGCATGCGCCGCCTCTCGATCATCGACCTCTCCGGAGGCCATCAGCCCGTCTTCAACGAAGACCGCAGCGCGTGGATCGTTTTCAACGGCGAGATTTACAATTTTCCCGAACTCCGCCCCCAGCTCGAAAGCCGCGGCCATCGCTTCTACACCAACACCGACACCGAAGTCATTATTCATTCCTACGAAGAAATGGGCGCCGACTGCGTGAAGAAACTGCGTGGCATGTTCGCCCTCGCCATTTACGACAAGACCAAACGCAAATTGACCCTAGCCCGCGACCGCCTCGGCAAGAAGCCGCTTCATTACGCGCTCCACAACGGAAATCTCTACTTCGCTTCCGAAATCAAAGCGATCCTAGCCGTCGCTCCCGAACTCGCCGAAGTCAACTCCCAGGGCCTGCTCGAATATCTTTATTACGGATACGTCCCCGATCCCATTACCGCGTTCACCGGAATTCATAAGCTCCCTCCCGGACACCTGCTCGAGTTTCAGGACGGCGAGATCCGAATCCGTCAGTACTGGGATCTTCCCGAATACAACACGCATGCGCCGAAGAACGAAGAAGAGGGTCTCGAAGAATTGGAGCAGCGTCTCTTCGAAGCCACCAAAATCCGCTTGATCTCCGATGTGCCCCTTGGCGCCTTCCTCAGCGGCGGCACCGATTCCTCGACCATCGTCGCGCTGATGGCGCGCGCCAGTTCCGGCCCGGTCAAGACTTTCTCCATCGGTTTCAAGAAAGACGATTTCAACGAAGCCAACTACGCGCGCATCGTAGCCAAAAAGTTCGGCACCGATCATCACGAGATGATCCTTGAGCCCGACGTCGTCCAGACCGTCGAGCATCTCACCACTTCGCTCGAAGAGCCTTTCGGCGACTCCTCCATGTTGCCCACGTACTACGTGTCGCAAATGGCGCGCCAGCACGTGACGGTGGCGCTCTCCGGCGACGGCGGCGACGAAATCTTCGCCGGATACGATCGCTACCGCATTCACGCGGATCGCCAGCTCTTCGAGCGCATCCCCGGCTGGGCGCGCAGTTTCTATCGCAACCAGATTTTTCCGCGCTTGCCCAACCGCCTGCAGGGCCGCAAATTCAGCTACAACATTTCGCTCCCCTGGCAAGAGCGCTACGTCGACGGCCTTTCTTTTCTGCCCGCGTTCGAGCGCGATACTGCGCTCCTCTCGCACGATTTTCGCCAAATCCTGAACCACAGCGACGATCCCGGCAATGTTCTCCGCCGTTACTTCGCTCAGGCGCCCGCTAAAGATCCCGTCGACCAGCTCCTCTACGTCGACACCAAGACCTATATGGTCGGCGACATCCTCGCCAAGGTTGACCGTATGAGCATGTTGAATTCGCTCGAGGTCCGCGTCCCCATCCTCGATCATCTCTTCGTCGAGTGGGTCACCGGCCTGCCTCACCAGTGGAAACTGCGCGGCCATCGCCAAAAATACATCCTGCGAAAGTTGGCCGAACGAGTCGGTGTGCCCCGCGAAGTGCTCTATCGCCAGAAGCAGGGATTCTCCCTCCCGCTCGTTCACTGGATGCGGAACGAACTCAAAGACATGCTCATGATCCTGCTCGAGCCCCGCACTCTCGAGCGCGGATACTTCCAGGCCAGCGGCGTGCGCAAGTTGATGGACGATCACCTGCTCCGTGGCAAGACCATGACTGGCCGCCTCTGGCGTCTGCTGATGTTCGAACTCTGGCATCGCAACTTCCTCGAAAAATACATCAAGCCCGCCGGCTTGTTCTCTCTTCCCGTGGTTGCCGACTCCCGGAGAAAAGTGCCGAGCGCTCCCGTGTTGGCATCTGCCCCGGTGGGAGAATGATCGGTGGGAGAATGACCGGGTGGGCGCCACGAACGCTGACAGCATAAACGCGAGCCGTCCTGCCGATCCGCCAATCAGCCTGTTTCTGATGATCAACACCTTCGAAACAGGCGGGTCGGAGCGCCAGTTCACTCTGCTCGCGCAAAATATCGGCGCGCCAGCATTCCAACTTCATTTGGGATGCGTGAGCCACCGCGGTCCTTTGGCCGCGCATTTCGGAGACATTCCTCAATTTCCCCTCGGCGGCAGCCTCTTCGGATGGAAGTCGCTGCGCACGCGCCTCAGCCTGAGCCGCCATCTGCGCCATCATCGGGTGCAAGTCGCCCACGCCTTCGATTTCTACGCCAACCTCACGCTGGTCCCCGCCGCGCGTTTCGCCCGCGTGCCCGTCATCATGGGCAGCCATCGCCAGCTCGGAGACCTGATGACCCCCGCGCAATTTCGCGCTCAGGCCGCCGCTTTTCGCTGGTGTGACGCCGTGGTCTGTAATTCGCAAGCCGCCGCCGCTCGCCTCATCGCGACCGGCCTTGCGCCCGATAAAATCGCAGTCATCGGAAACGCCCTGCCGGCCGAGGCTTTCACCGCAGCGCCCGCAGCTCTGCCGAAGCGTCCCGGAGTACTCCGCGTGGGCATGGTCGCGCGCATGAATCATCGTTACAAAAACCATTCTGGATTTCTGCGCATTGCCGCCCAGGTCCATCGGAACATAGTCGATCGGAACATAGCCAATCAGCGCATGCCCAATGCTGAATTTGTTCTCGTCGGCGATGGTCCGCTGCGTCGGGAACTGGAGAACGAAGCGTCGAGCCTCGGCCTCGGCGCCTCCGCCATCTTTCTCGGTGATCGCCAAGATATGCCCGCCATCCTCGCCTCACTCGACGTCGCCGTCCTCACCTCCGATTCCGAAAGCTTATCCAACGTTATTCTCGAAGCCATGGCCGCCGGTTTGCCCGTGGTCGCCTATAGTGTCGGCGGCAACTCCGAGTTAGTGAACGACCAGCGCGGAGCGCTCGTTGCCGCGGGAAATGAAAACGACTTCGCAAATGCGATCCAACGCCTTCTCTCCGACGCCCATCTTCGCGAGGATCAAGGCAACAACGCCCGCCGCTTCGCGGAAGAAAATTTCAGTCTTGATCGTGTGCGCCGCCGCTACGAAGATCTTTACTCGACTCTTCTCGAAAGGAAAGGCCGGCGAAAGCCCACCGCATGAGCGCGCCGCCCAATCCGCAGACGCCCCAGCTGAAGGTCTCCATCGTCGCGCCCAGCCCGCGTTATGTCGGCGGACAATCCGTCCAGGCCGACTTGCTCCTGCGGCTGTGGCAGCACGATCCCGCCGTCGCCGTCAGCTTCCTCGCCGTCGATCCGCCTTTGCCCCGTGGCTTCGCCTGGGCGGAACGCATTCCCGGCTTGCGCACCATTCTGCGCGAGCCCATCTACTTCTGGCACCTCTGGCGCGGCCTCAAAGACGTCGACATTGCCCACATCTTCTCCGCATCCTACTGGTCGTTCCTGCTCGCGCCCGCGCCCGCTTGGTTCTTCGCAAAACTGCGCGGCTGCAAGAGCCTGATCAACTACCGCAGTGGAGAAGCCCGCGACCACCTCCAGCGCTTCCGCTCGGCCGCGTTCGTTCTCTCTCGCGTCGATAAGATTGTCGTTCCCTCCGGCTACTTGGTCGCTATCTTCCGCGAATTCGGATTGCCCGCATCGGTTGTGCCGAACCTTGTCGATCTCGCGCAGTTCCGCTATCGTGAGCGCTCTCCGCTGCGCCCATACCTGGTATGCACCCGCGGCTTCTCCACTTACTACAGCGTGGATGTCGTCGTCCGGGCATTCGCCGAAGTAAAAAAAGAATTCCACGAAGCGCAACTCGATCTGGTAGGCGGCGGCCCGCTAGAATCCAATATCCGCAAGCTGGTTGCGGACTTGAATCTCAACGACGTCAACTTCGCCGGCGTCGCATCGCACCAAGAAATCGGCAAGCATTACGAGCAGGCTGACATCTTCATCAACGCCTCGTGGCTCGACAATATGCCGGTTTCGATCATCGAAGCCTTTGCATCGGGCACTCCCGTGGTCACCACCTCGCCCGACTGCATGCCCTATCTGGTCGAGCACGAGCGCACCGGACTGCTCTCGCCCGTGGGCGACGAAAAGGCCCTCGCCGCAAATGTAATCCGTCTGTTGCGCGACCCCGAACTCGCCGCTCGCCTCGCGCAGAACGCCCACCATGAAGCGCGAAACTACACCTGGGAGGCCGTCCGCGAACAATGGCTCAACACCTATCGTGGATTAGTCTAGAGCTCGTGTGGGGACGGGCGCCCTCGCCCGTCCAGGCAGCTCGCCAGCTGCCTGTCGGTCACAGCTACTCTCGATTCGCCTAAAGAATCCGCGGAAGCAGCCCATTTCGCTCACGCGGTTTTCTTCGCCAGCGGCCAAACCGTCGTCACCACCAGCGCGACCGCAATTCCCAGCGACACCTCCAGGAACCGGTGCCATCCGACGATCCATGGGGGACTCGAATGTGGAATCAGCAAGACAATACTGAGAGTAATTGCAGCAAACCGGTAAGCGCCGCCCACGCGCAATAAAAACGCCAGCACGCCGCACGAAAAGATGCCGAGCGCATAGACCACGGCGGTCGGACTGAAGTACGTAGCCACTGCCGCGCCCATCGCCGCCCCCAGCGCCGTTCCGACAAAACGCTGCCACCCAAGCATCAGCGGAGGGATGGTGGATTGAATGACGACGATCGCCGAGATCGGCGCCCAATAATATTCCGGCAGCTTCAACAGACGAGCAAGCAGCATGGCAGCCACCGCCGCAACAGCGGTTCGCAGCGAGTCCAGAACAGATTCCCATCTAATCCTAGAAATAAATATTCCTCTCCCCATCAAAGCCTCCGAAGCCGCGAAGAGCCGCTATTGTATCCCTCGTGTGGGGACGGACGTCCTCGCAAGGGTCCCGGCCGAGCGCGTGTAGCGCGGACACTCCGGTCCGTGCCACCGCAAGCTGATTCGCCTCAACCACTGCCTACTCGCCGTCGTTCTCCCTTGACACTCCGTGTTACTATTTTCCCCGTACCTCGCGGGACCCGCGCGCCGATTCTCAATAGACTGGGGCGGCGCCACCGACAATGAGGGCCCCTACCTACGTCCTTCCTCGCAAGGGTCGTGGATGGAGGCGATGCGAGCACACCGGAAGTGTGTGCCATCGTCCTTCATGACACACGCCGTCCGGAATCAATTCACGATCCAATTTACGAAAAGAGGAGAAGCCATGCAGATCAAGAAGCTCACGCCCAATCTAGTAGTCCGCAATGTCGAAGCCAGCCTGAAGTTCTATCGCGAGGTCCTCGGCCTCGAAAAAGCGATTAACGTGCCCGAGCAGTCGCCCTACGTCTTCGCGTCGGTCTCGAACGGGACGGTAGAAATCTTCTTCAACGACCAGAAGACCGTAGCTGCTGAATATCCCAACCTAGCAACAAAAATCGGCGCCAGCCTGACTCTCTACATGGAGGTGGACAGCCTTCAATCCGTCCTCGATCGAGTCCAGAAAGCGGGAGCGAAAATCTCCATGCCCGTAACCGACCAGTTCTACGGCATGAAAGAATTCGCCTTCGAAGACGGCGACGGCTACACCATCACCATCGCGCAGAAGATGGGATGAACGACTTTTCCCGGCGGAGGCTGGCGGTTTTCCTGCCTCTGGAGAATGGAACGACCGCCAGTGCTTCTCGGATCAAGCCGCCGCATTAGCCCGAATCTGCTTGAGCTTTATCTGCGCTTCAGCTCCCAGAAGGTCGGCATAGAGGAGCATGCGGGCTACGCTCAGGGTGGAAAGCTTGCCGCGAGTGAGTTCGCTCACGCGCGGTTGCTGTATCTGCAGGATTCGTTCCAAATCGCGGGCGCTGTACCGGCGACGTTTGATCAACTCCAAAATTCTTTGATGCAACGACGCCTTCAGCTTCAGTTCCAGCGCGCCCTGCCGATCCAACCCGAGTTCATCCAAGACACTCCCGCTTACCCTGTATTCACCTTCGACGGAGCGCTTGTTTGGCAATTCTCTTCTCCTCGCGTTTCGCTTCCAGCACGCGTTTTAAGTGGGGTTCTTGTTACTTGTATACACGAAACGTGTATATGGGGTCACGCTGTTTGTAATCGCAGGGCGGATGCAAGCGGGCGACATTCCCATTTTGATACCGTCGTCCCAAATTGTTTTAAATAGGATTTGCGTTTTTCGGTGGCGCAGCGCTTCAGCGCTGCGATAACTTTGGGCTCAAGATACGGCTTTAGCCGCTGAGGTGCAGCGCGCAAAGACCGCGACGAGCGCCTGGCCGCCCACCTCAACAGAAATGTTTACCGAGCGTCGGGCGCTGACGTGGCGTTTCGATCCTTATGTCCCCATGCGTCGACAAACGATTGAGTTGAGCGATCGACGACTTGGTCGAGCCCGGCCTTAGTGATTTCGTTGTACGCGCGAAGGACCCCGACTACCGCCCCGTGTCCGATTATCAAAGATTCTTTTAACCATTTGTCGGACGGTGCAATGTCGACATCGAGCACATCCTCTGCCTCTGTCCTCAACGTCTGTGCGACCATTCCACTCATGTCAGAGTGGTGCATCGACGACGCAAAACTGTAGAACATCACGTACAGTCCCTCCTGGCCGACCTCCTTTGCCATTTCCCGGAAGGACCGTTTGGCCCAGTTGCTTCTCAATCTCCCTGACTTCGTGCGAAATCTCGGAGCGACTCTTGCAAAATCGCTTTCGATTTCTCTTATAACGTCGTGCGAGTATCGCTTCAGCTGCTCTGGGGAGGACTGCTTCATATTGTCATGAAACCTCTTCCGGATAACGGCGTGGAAATCGATGTAGTCGTCCACCTCGTCTGGGTGAAGGCGCAGATATCCGAGCGTGACGGATGCTTCAAACATCCCGCGCGCGATTTTCATCGCGTCCGGGCCGTATCCATTCAGAACGAGGACCATTAGCGCTCCGAAGGAGTTCCACACTGTTTTCGCTATGTGCCTCGCAACCTTATGGAGCGGTTCCGCCAGCGGGATGTTGAACACCTCGTTGCCTATAGATGTCAGCTCTGCGGCTGCCTCGAAAGACTTCGCATAACTATCGTGGACATGTTGCCAGAAATCGGGGAAACCAACGACTTCCAGCTTGCGGCCTTGGGTTAGTTCGTTAACCATTTTGCACTCCAGTGGATTTTGCGCTCCGGTACATTTGTGTCCTCGTCAAAGGTCAAGGCGTATTGGCGTCTCTCAAGTATGGATACTTTGGATCGGGCAATGCGTGTCCGAGCGCCCGCTCCATGAATACTGGATCGCCGAGGATCCAGTGGTAGAGGTTGGCATATCTGGTTTCGGGGTGCAGGGCGATAGCCGTTCCTCCAATCGGGCTTACCTTCAACAAAGGCCTCACCGAGGTGTTAAAAATGTGAGGCGAGTATAGTGCTTCGCCAGCTAGGAACTGCGTAGCGCAGGAGACGACGACGTCCGCAGCCTGCAGGAGCCTTATGAAGTTCGATGTGGTGCACAACGGGTTGAGGGCTATTCGTCTTGGTAGTTCATGGCCACCGCCCTGCCTAAGGGTATTTAATGCTGCGGTCAGCAGACGCTCCTCCTCCGTGCGTCCGCCCCCGGGTCGGTCGACTACGAGCATCACGGTTGTAGACCTGCGGACCGCAATCCGGTCGACCTGCCTGATCAACAGCCCGGTGGTGTACTCCGGTGTGACCGCTGCCCCTGCGGCAGTCGGCAAGTCCCTATCGACTATCACCGCGGACACCTCCGCGCCAACGCCTGCGCAATGCCCTAGGATTTCAGAAAAAAAATCGGTCCGCGACGATCCTTTCAGACTCGAATACATCCACGAATTACGCCTCGGGGACCACTTGAATTCTTCTCCGTCAGGCACGCCATATTTCTCACACGTCTCATTGATAGCATCTTCAAGATAACGCACCTCGTCGCCCGGTACGTAAAGGCCTCCGACCGCCAGCAGTCTGCCCATGCCACGGCGGCTAGGCTTTGCCTGGGACGAATCGTCGGCAAAGAAAACGTCCATCGAGGACTATGCTATACAAGAAAGCCCCGCTCTTGCGAGTGGGGCTTTGAGTTTGCCGTCGGCGTTTCGCGGGCGAGGGCGCCCACGCCACATGATTCAAGCTCGGAGCTCGTGGCTCGAAGCCCGCGGCTCAATGCTTACCGTTCAAAGCCCGCCGCTCCTCTTCCACCACCCTCCGCAGTGCCTTGTTAATCTCCCACTGGTATCCGCGCCCCATCCCCCGGAACCAGGCCAGCACATCGGCGTCCAGATTCAGCGTGACCCGCTTCTTGGGCAACCGGAGCCAGCGCTTAAGCTCCAGCTGCCGCTCCCGCCACTCCCGCCAGCGGTCCCCGTCGTTTGTGGAACGCCCCTGTTCCACACTTCCCGAAGCCCGAAGGCTCGTGACCCTCCCGCGCCTCTTAACTCTTTTCTTCTGTTTCATTTGCCGTCAATCATGATACATATACGTACGTACGAAATAAACTGCAAAGTGTTCCACGTGGAACACTCCGCCCCAAAACAAAAAAAACCCCGCTCTCGCGAGCGGGGCTTTGGTTTTGCGCCGAAGGCGCGTCTGCCTGGACGGCTAGTCCTAGTACATGTCGCCCATGCCGCCGCCGCCGTGGCCGCCCGGCATTGGAGCGTTCTTCTTCTCCTCCGGGATCTCCGCCACCAGCGCTTCGGTTGTCAACATCAGCGCCGCGATCGAGCCGGCGTTGGTCAGTGCGGTGCGCACCACCTTCGTCGGATCGAGCACGCCCGCCTTTACCAGGTCTTCATACTCGCTGGTCAGAGCGTTGAAGCCATAGTTGTTGTCCTTGGAATCGTTGACCTTGCCGAGGACGATTGCGCCTTCTTCGCCGGCGTTCTCGGCGATTTGGCGCAACGGCTCGACTAGAGCGCGCTTCACGATGTTCACACCGATCTGCTCGTCTCCTTCCAGCTTCAGCTTGTCGAGCGCTGCAACGCAACGCGCCAGAGCCACGCCGCCGCCGGGGACAATGCCTTCCTCGACTGCCGCACGCGTCGCGTGCATGGCGTCTTCCACACGCGCCTTCTTCTCTTTCATTTCGGTTTCGGTCGCGGCTCCTACTTTAATTACCGCAACGCCACCGACCAGCTTCGCCAACCGCTCCTGCAATTTCTCGCGGTCGTAGTCGCTGGTGGTCTTATCGATCTGGCTGCGAATCTCTTTCACGCGGCCCTGCACGTCACCCGGCTTGCCTTTACCTTCGACGATGGTGGTGTTGTCCTTGTCGATGGTGATTTTCTTGGCTTGTCCGAGATCGGCCACCTGCACGTTCTCCAGCTTGATGCCCAGATCTTCCGTGATAGCCTTGCCGCCGGTCAGAATCGCGATGTCCTGCAGCATAGCCTTGCGGCGATCGCCGAAGCCCGGAGCCTTAACCGCCGAGACTTGCAGCGTGCCACGGAGTTTGTTCACGACCAGAGTCGCGAGCGCTTCGCCTTCCACGTCCTCAGCGATGATCAACAGCGGCTTGCCGCCCTTGGCGATCTGCTCCAGCAGTGGCAGCAGGTCTTTCATCGAGCTGATCTTTTTTTCGTGGATCAGGATGTAAGCGTTCTCCTGCACCGACTCCATGCGCTCCGGGTCCGTGACGAAGTACGGAGACAGATAGCCGCGATCGAACTGCATGCCTTCGACCACATCGAGTTGCGTCTCCAGCGTCTTCGACTCTTCCACGGTGATGACGCCATCCTTGCCGACTTTCTTCATGGCTTCGGCAATGATCTTTCCGATGGTCTCGTCATTGTTCGCCGAGATCGTCCCTACCTGCGCAATCATCTCGCCGGTGACGGGCTTGCTCAGTTTGTCGAGCTCGCCTTTTTCGTGGTTGCCTTCCTTGTCGAGTTTGCCGGTGATGAGGATGACGGCCTTCTCGATGCCGCGCTTCATGGCCATCGGATTGGCGCCAGCGGCTACGGTCTTCACGCCTTCGCGATAAATTGCCTGGGCGAGAACCGTGGCGGTGGTGGTGCCGTCGCCGGCGACGTCGCTGGTCTTGCTGGCGACTTCGCGGACCATCTGAGCGCCCATGTTCTCGAGGTTGTCTTGCAATTCAATTTCTTTGGCTACGGTTACGCCGTCTTTGGTGATGGTCGGCGCACCGAATTTCTTTTCAATCACAACGTTGCGGCCCTTGGGGCCAAGAGTAACCTTCACTGCGTCAGCCAGCAGGTTGACGCCGCGGAGAATGGCCTGTCGCGACTCTTCTCCGTGAACAATTTGCTTTGCCATTTCGTTTGCTCCTAATTAGATTTGTGCAGGCGCGTGGCCTGCGGATTTGGTTTGGCTTCGAGCTACGAGCTTCGAGCTTCGAGCCAGCAATTCACGAACAGCTACTTACGCGCTCCGGCCGTTTCCTTCTTAGCAGCGCCCGTAAGCACGCCGAGCACTTCTTCCTCGCGCATGATGATGAAGTCCTCACCGTCGATCTTGATCTCGGTGCCGGAATACTTGCCGAACAGAATGCGGTCGCCTTCTTTCACATCGAG
>Ga0310038_10003754_pt1 | contig 10891 bp, 7 predicted proteins | sample Sb_taG_6_FD_200461 | JGI IMG/M metagenome (GOLD analysis project Ga0310038, IMG submission 200461) | Peat soil microbial communities from Weissenstadt, Germany - Sb_50d_4_PS metaG (v2) (version 2) | ecosystem: Environmental > Terrestrial > Soil > Wetlands > Peat | place: Germany: Weissenstadt... | reverse complement strand
GGTCTTCGAAGCCTTCTTCACAACCAAGGAGAACGGCATGGGCATGGGCCTGGCGATTTGCCGCTCCATTGTCCAAGCGCACAACGGGCGCCTTTGGGCGGCATCCGGAGAAGGACCAGGCGCCACGTTCTGCTTCACTCTCCCCCTTCAATTGAGTCCGGTGTCACGACTTCCGACAATCCCATTGTCTTCGTTGTGGATGATGACTATCGCATACGCGAAGCTCTGTCCAGCCTGATCGCTTCGGTGGGGCTTCGCGTGACCGCGTATGGTTCGGCGGCGGAGTTTCTGGAGGCCGAAAAGCCGGACGCGCCCGCCTGCCTGGTGCTGGATCTGCAACTCCCGGGGGCGAGCGGCCTGGAGCTGCAACGCGAACTGGCCGACGGCAGCGGACCGCCGATCATCTTCATTACGGGTCACGGAGATATTCCGTCTTCGGTCCGCGCCATGAAGGCGGGGGCAATCGAGTTTCTCCCCAAACCCTTCGGCGATCAGGAACTGCTGCAGGCGATCGACGCAGCCCTGGCGCTCGATCGCAAAGGGCGGCAACAGAGAGCTGAGTTAGCCGAGTTGCAGAAGCACTACGCGCTGCTCACTCCTCGCGAACGGGAAGTGCTGCCCTTCGTGGTCTCGGGGTTGGCGAATAAGCAGACCGCCGCGGAACTCGGAACCAGCGAGATCACCATCGGAGTTCATCGCGGGCAGATTATGCGGAAGATGGGTGCGCGGTCGCTCGCTGAACTCGTCCGCATGGCCGACAAACTGGCTCTTTCGCGCGGAGCGGGACAGTCCTGAATAAACATATAATGGCGGGCTTCCTGCACCTGCGGTTATGATCGAATCGTGGTTGAAGATTCCAGTTCGAATGCAGGTTCTGCAAGGCACATCGTCGCGGCGGTCGACGATGATTTTAGAGTTCGCGAGTCCATCGAGAGCCTCGTGGCTTCGGCCGGACACACACCCCTGGTGTTCGCTTCCGCGGAAGAGTTTCTGCAATCGGGAGCGCCCGAGTCGGCGGTCTGCCTGATTACGGATGTGAAGATGCCGGGTATTGACGGACTCGAGTTGCAGCGTCGCGTCAGGCTCAAATATCCCCGGTTACCCGTGATCTTTATAACCGCCCACTATGACAATGAGACTCGACAACGAGCCCTTAGTCAAGGCGCCGCCGGATTCCTGTATAAGCCGTTCGACGCCGCGGATTTGTTGGGCACAATCGAGTTCGTCCTGAGTACGCCACCAGAGGATTGACCTGGGGTGGCTCCCGAGCTGTTCAGCAAGGAGAAAACAATGGCTATGTCCGATTTGATTGGTTCCAGCCCTAAATTCCGGGCTCTACTTGAGGAAATCAACATGGTGGCGCCGGTGGATAGCGCCGTCCTCGTTCGCGGGGAGACAGGCACCGGGAAGGAAGTGGTGGCACAGGCAATTCACGCTGCCAGTCCGCGCCGGCAGCAACCGTTCGTGGCTATCAACTGTGCCGCGATTCCCGCGGCGTTGCTGGAGAGCGAACTCTTCGGGTACGAACGAGGCGCCTTTACGGGCGCCGTTACCCAGCGCGAGGGACGCTTTCAGGCCGCGGATCGCGGCACGCTGTTTCTCGATGAAATCGGCGACCTTCCCCTGGAACTCCAACCGAAACTCCTGCGCGTTCTGCAAGAGCGGCAGGTCGAGCGCCTCGGCAGCAGCCGCACCATCCCGGTCAACGTACCCGTGATCGCCGCCACTAATCAAGACCTGTGGGGCATGGTCCAGGAGAAGAAGTTTCGCGCCGATCTCTACTACCGCCTGAATGTTTTCCCAATCAACCTGCCTCCCTTGCGGGAACGACTGGGCGATATTCCCCTTCTGGTAAGCCACTTCGTTCGAAAGTTCGCCGAGCGGCAAGGCAAAGTGGTCGACCGCATACCCGAGGACGTGATGGAAGCGCTCAAGAGCCATGATTGGCCGGGCAACATTCGTGAATTACAAAACTTCATTGAGCGCGCGGTAATCATGACGACAGGTTCGGCACTGCGGCCGCGCCTGACGGAGCTGCGAATGCAGACTGTCACCACCGAGGTCCGCACTTTGGCGGATGCGGAACGCGCTCACATTGTGGCGACGCTTCGGGAAACCAATTGGGTGGTCGGCGGACCAGGTGGCGCGGCGGCCAGACTCGGGTTGCCCAGAACATCCCTGATCGCCAGGATGCAAAGACTGGGCCTCGCGAAGTACCCCGGCACGCAGAACGAAAGGCCACCGGCTCAACACGAAGTGGAACGTTGGATACCCGATAGCGCTGAAGACCATCTGGTCAGTGCTGCGGGCGCCGGTTACGGCAGTTCAGCCAGGGAATACACTTACGCGCGGTAGTGCCTCTCAGGCCCGCCGCGCGGTCCGATCCCAGGCGTTCCGCAGGTGCGGGAATCGTTCATCCAAGAGCAGGCTGGCCTGGTGCGCAGTTTCCAACACCGGCTCCGGGCGGCCGGAATCACGCTCACGTGGGTCGGACACCCGTTGCGCCAGCACCGGCGTGTTCTCAATCAGCGAAGCAATCCTCTGCCTGGAAAAACGTTTCGCGAGCTCGACGGTCGGCTCCACCAGCATCGTCGGGCCGGGCGCGTAGTGGATGATGTACCCGAGCATGTTCAACAGCACTTCGGAGCCGCCGATCTGCGCCGGCTTCATGAATACCACGCACGAGGACGGCGAGGACGGGCTGAGGCAGTCCATGATCTCCCGCAGGACAGGCGTCCGCAAAGTACGCCACCGGCCCGGCTCGCCGGCCGACACGCGCGACAAGATTCGGTACTGGTCGCTCCGCCGATCCCGGTTGTTTCCGAACGCCTTGGGCACGCCAATCCGAACATCACGCTTTCGATCTACAGTCACGCGATTCCGGCCGACAGCCGGGCGGCGGCGAAGGTCTGGGATAGCGTGTTGGCGGATGTGATACAGGCGAGCCGAAAACCTGCGGCGGTGCGGAGGTTTTGTTGGAAACAAAAGGAACGTGGTGGGCGCGACAGGACTCGAACCTGTGACCTCCTGCGTGTGAAGCAGGCGCTCTAACCAACTGAGCTACGCGCCCTTCTGGAGCGACGATCGTGCGTGCCTAAACCCAAGTCTACCCGAAAATCGCGGGCGCGCGCTACTTGGGGAACAGGATCGGCAGCGCCGGTTCAGCCGTGAACATGCACCGCGCATTGTGGCCGCAGAGCGGGACCACGGTCACCTTGTGCTGCGCGCCGTACTTCTGGTTCACGTAGGCTCCGAACGCCTGCCCGCGCGCCAGCCGCGTCGGCCCTTGCGCCATCGCGGGACACGACGAGTCGAATCCGCCCAACGGCAGGATGTCGATCTCGCCCAACAGATACACCGTCGGTCGCGCGGCCAGCTGCTTTTTCAATGCGTCGTCCGGAATCTGCGCCGCGTAGCCGCCGCCGCGATTCTGCAGCCCGTACGGCCAGCGGTCATAGGTGGTGCAGTTGCGGGAGTCCCCAAATGCGCGGAATTCCTTGCCGTCGGCGGCGGGCCTGTTCGCATCGGGGTACGCATAGCTCGAAGGGTTCGACACTATGTAACTGACGGGCACACCCAGGGTGTCGTGGACCTTGTTGGCCATCTCGTAGCGCGTAACGAATTGGCCGCCCGCCGAGTGGCCTGCCACCACGATCGCCTTCAGGTTCGGGAAGACGTCCTTCCGCGCCAGCTTCCGGAGGATGTCGTCGGCCAAATCATATGACGTCAAATGGTCGTTGCTGAGCGACGTGCCGCCCGACCGCCAACTGTCGCCGTTGCAGCTCCAGCTCACCTCGTTCGGCGCCAGGGTGTCGTGGCAGCCACGGCTGTCATTGGAAGCGAAGCGCGGCGCGATCACGATGGTGTCGTCGAGGGCGTCGGCCAGAAAAGCCGCGGCCACGGCGGAGCGGAAATAGTTGTCCGCGTCCCGCCCGGCGCCGTGCACCATGATCAGCGCGCGGACAATGCCGTCGTTCTTCGCCTGCAGCGGATACGTGCGGTAAATCAGCGAGCGCGAAGGCCCGCCGCCCAGGCTCACCCATTCGGTGCACGCGGTGTTCGACGTTATGCACGGCCCCGCGTAAGCCGCCACGGAAAGGAAGAAAAGGAATGCGCGCATCCACGCTCAGGTATACACCTTTTCGCGGATCCAAAACAACTGACTGGTGCGGGCCGCGCGAAGGGCGCCCGCCGCCGCGCGCTGGAGCGCGGCCCGATTTCAGAGTTTCCTCTCTGGTTTCCGGGTTGCCGCCGATACCCGCCTCTTGATATCCTTTGTAGTAACGCCCTCATTTCAAATTAGGAGAAAAAATGGCTGTAAAAGTTGGTATCAATGGCTTTGGCCGTATTGGCCGCAATATCGTCCGCGCCGGCCTGCATCGCAAGGACATCGAATTCGTGGCGGTAAACGACATTACCGATACGAAAACGCTGGCTCACCTGCTGAAATACGACTCAGTCCTCGGAGTTCTGCATGAGGACGTCACTTCGGACGCGGACTCCATCACCGTCGGCGGCAAGAAAATCAAAGTGTTCGCCACCAAGGACCCGGCGCTGCTCGACTGGGAATCCGTGGGCGCGCAGATCGTCGTCGAATCCACCGGCAAGTTCACCGACGCCAAAGAAGCGTGCAAACACATCCGCGGCACCGTGAAGAAGGTCATCATCAGCGCTCCAGCCAAAAACGAGGACATCACCATCGTGCTCGGCGTCAACGACAGCGCCTACGACCCCGCCCGCCACAACGTGATCTCCAACGCGTCCTGCACCACCAATTGCCTGGCGCCGGTGGTCAAGGTGCTGAACGACAAGTTCGGCATTCTCAAGGGATCCATGACCACGATCCACAGCTACACCAACGACCAGAACGTCCTCGATTTCCCGCACAAGGACTTGCGCCGCGCCCGCGCCGCGGCATTGAACATGATTCCCACCACCACCGGCGCAGCCAGGGCGATCGGCCTGGTGATGCCGCAACTGAAGGGCAAGCTCGACGGATACTCCATGCGCGTTCCCACTCCGAATGTCTCCGTAGTGGACCTCGTCGCGCTGCTGGCCAAGCCGGCCACCACCGAGGAAGTCAACGCCGCCCTGAAGCACGCGGCCGAAAACGAAATGAAGGGCATCCTGGGATACACCGAGGACCCGGTGGTATCCACCGACATGATGCACAACCCCAACAGCTCCATCGTCGATAGCCAGTTGACCAAAGTGCTGGACGGCAACCTCGCGAAAGTGGTGTCCTGGTACGACAACGAGTGGGGCTATTCCTGCCGGGTGGTCGACCTGATCGCGTTTCTGGTCGCGAAGGGCCTGTAATCGCAACGCGTAACATCGGCCCCGGGTAATACCATCTTCAATACTACGGGGCACGCCAACGTTGCGGAACTTTACCGTCCCCGGGGAGAAGTATCAGTATAGTGATGCGTTTCGACGCTGTCGCGCTATGCCTGCTGGGTCCGGTGCTCGTTTCGGCGGCTCAGTATAGCGGTTCGGTACGTGCCGCGGATCAATTCATTCCAGGAGCCACGGTCACCGCCCGCAACGGCGGCGCGAAGGTTGTCGCTTACACCAACGAGGCTGGCCGGTACACGCTCGACCTGATACCCGGTGTGTGGGAGATCGAAATCGAGATGTTCGGATTCGCTCCCCTGCACGCGAAGATCGACGTGGGAGACCAGCCGGTCAGCAGCAACTGGACCCTCGAAATGCCGCGAGCCGGACGGGGCGGGGCGCCCGCCGGGCCGGCGGTCCAGGCGGCGCCCAAGGCATCGGCAGCCACGGACGCCCCCAAGGCAGCCGACACAAAGCCTCCGGACGCCCCCGCTCCCTCCCGGCCCCAGTTCGGACGCGGGGGACAGGGTCGTGGCGGGCAGGGCCGAGGTGGACCAGGCCGAGGCGGCGTCAATTCCGCGCAAGCCGGCCGCGGCGGCGTGCCTGGGGCGACGGGTAACCAGCAACAGCCCGCCTTTCAGAACATGTCCGTGACCGCGACCGAAGAGGGCGAGCAGGCACTGGCCTCGGCGGCGATCGAACCACCTCCGGACCTGGGCGCCGCGGGCGATTCCAATGAGTCCTACGTGGTCAACGGCAGCATGAGCGGCGGCCTGGCCGCGGCCACCGACGAGCAGGCGCGCCGCGACCGGATGATGGGCGGCCGCGGAGGTCCCGGTGGTCCGGGCGGTCCGGGCGACTTGGGGTTGATGGGCGGCAACATGGCCATCAATGGCGGGTTTGGCGCAGACCCGCTGGGAATGGGAGGCTTCGGCGCGGCCGGCGCAAATAGCGGCTTCGGCGCGGATAACGGCGGCGGCTTCGGTCCCGGTGGCGGCCGCGGCGGCGGGCCCGGTGGTGGTGGCGGACGCGGCGGTGGCGGTGGCGGCGGTGGCGCCGGTGGAGGCCGAGGCGGTGGTGGCGGCCCCGGCGGCGGACGCGGCGGACGCGGAGGCCCCAACCAGCGGCGCGGCCCCTTCAACGGCCAGTTCGCCGCATTTGGCAACCGGCGGCGCACGCAACCCGCCTATACCGGCTCCGCTTTCATGAACCTGAACAACTCCGTATTCAACGCGGCGCCCTATTCGCTCAACGGCCAGACCGTGGTGAAGCCCTCGTATGCGCAGAGCACCTTCGGCCTGAATGTCGGCGGGCCGTTGCGGATTCCCAAGCTGGTCACTTCCGACCGCTACCTGGTCTACCTGACCTACCAGGGCTCCCGCAGCCGCAACCCCTACAGCCAGGTCTCGACCCTCCCCACGCTCGCCGAGCGCGGTGGCGATTTCTCCGGGGTCACTGTCGGAACCAACCCGGTTCAGATCTTCGATCCACTCACTGCCCAGCCGTTTCCCGGCAACATCATCCCGGCGGCGCGAATCAACCCGGCGGCCGCCGGCCTGCTGAAGTACTTCCCCTCGCCGGTCTTCAGCGGCATCGTTCAGAACTACCAGTTGGTCACCTCCACCCCGCGGAGCAGCGACAGCCTTGGCGTGCGTTTGAACCTTCCGCTCAGCCGCAAGGACCGCCTCAACTTCAACGAGCAATACAGCCGCAACGACGCCGGAAGCGAGCAGCTATTCGGCTTTCGCGACACCTCCAGCGGCTACGGCCTGAGCGCGTCGGCCGGCTGGAGCCACAGTTTCAAGCCGCGCTTCAACAGCAGCCTGAACTACTCCTTCAGCCGGAGCATCAGCAAGGCGGCCCCGTATTTTGCGTACACGCAAAACGTGGCGGGGCAGCTGGGCATCACCGGCACCGCGCAGGATCCCATCGACTACGGGCCGCCCAACCTCTCCTTCACCAATTTCGGCGGCCTCTCGGACGGCTCGGCTTCGGTAAACCGCAACCAGACCAGCAACGTCACCGAAACGGTCACGTACGTCCACAAGAAACACAACCTGCAATTCGGCGGCGGCTACCGGCGCATGCAACAGAACGCGCTTTCGTATGCCAACTCCCGCGGCGCTTTCAGTTTCAGCGGCCTCCTGACCAGCGGGTTCGACGCCAGCGGACAGCCGCTGGCCGGCACCGGCTTCGATTTCGCCGACTTCCTGCTCGGCCTGCCGCAATCCAGCTCCCTGCGCATCGGCAACTCGAACAACTATTTCCGCGGCTGGGCCGCCAACGGATTCGCGCAGGACGACTGGCGCGTGCGCACCACCCTCAGCTTCAACATCGGGCTGCGTTACGAGTACTTCTCGCCCTACACCGAGCTGCAGGGCCACCTGGCGAACCTGGACATCAGCCCGAAAGAGGACGCCGTGGCCGTGGTGACCGCCGGCGGCGTGGGTCCCTATTCCGGACAATTTCCAGCCAGCCTGATCAACGGGGATAAGAACAATCTTTCGCCCCGGTTCGGATTCTCCTGGCGCCCTTCGCAGAAACGAAGCCGCTTGATCCGCGGCGGATACAGCATCTTCTTCAACGGCGCATCCTACGGCCAGTTCGCCGCCAAAATGGCCGCCCAACCGCCGTTTGCCACCACCGCGTCGCTCACCACCAGCACGGACAATCCGCTCACGCTCCAGAACGGGTTCCCCGCGTCGCCGTCCACCACGGTCACCAACACCTACGCCATCGACAAGAACTACAGGCTGGCGTACGCCCAGACCTGGACGGTCGCGCTGCAGCAGACCCTTCCGCACAACCTGCTGGCCGAGCTGGAATATCTCGGCACCAAAGGCACCGGTCTCGACATCAGCTTGCAGCCGAACCGCGCTCCGCCAGGGTCGCCGCTGACCGCGGCCCAGCGGTTGCAGATCGGCAACGCCACCGGCTTCACCTACGACACCTCGCAGGGCGACTCGATCTTCCACGCCGGCCAGGTGCGCCTCACCCGGCGCTTCACCCGCGGCATGTCGGCGATGACACTGTACACCTTCTCGAAATCCATCGACAATGCTTCCAGCTTCGGCGGGGGCGGCGGCCAGATCGCCCAGTTCCCCCAAAACCTGAGCCTGGAACGCGGTCTGTCGACTTTCGACCAGCGCCATCGACTGCAGGTGCAGTACACCCTCTCGTCGCCCGTCGGCGTGCATGGCCTGTGGCGCAACGGCGGATGGAAGACCAAGGCGTTCACCGGCTGGATGCTCAGCGGCGGCTTCAACGCCACCTCCGGAACGCCGCTCACCGCCAGGGTGCAGGGCAACCTCTCCAACACGGGCGGCACGGCGGCCTTCGGCACGGGCCGCGCCGAGGCCAGCGGCGCCGATCTCAACGCCGGCGGCTATCCCTACTTCAACCTTCTGGCATTCACGCTTCCGCCCGCCGGCCAGTACGGTGACGCCGGCCGCAACACCATTCCCGGCCTGTTCCAGACGAGCCTGAACGCTTCGCTCAACCGGGCGTTCCGCCTCGGCGAAACGCGCCGCCAGCTCCAGTTGCGGCTGGCCGCGAACAACGCGCTCAATCACGTGGTGATTACCAATATCGGGACCACCGTCAACGCCGCCAATTACGGATTGCCCACCGCGGCTTCCGGCACCCGGACCGTCACCCTGACCCTGCGGATCAACTTCTGACCATGCGAAACCCCGCCATTCTCGCGTTCCTGGTGCTGGCCGCGGCGGGCCAGCAGCAGCCGCCCCAGCCGGCCGCGAACCCGCCGGGTGCGCCCGCCACGGGCGTCAAGTTCTCGGCGAACACCAACCTGGTGGTCGTGGATGTCACCGTCAAGGACAAGGCCGGCGCGCCCATCGACAACCTCAAGAAAGAGAACTTCACCGTGCTCGAGGACGGCAAGCCGCAGAAGGTCGAGGTGTTCGAGGTGCAAAAGCTCAGCATGCAGCCGGCGCCTCCCGAGCCGCCGCCCACGCTGGACAACCAGTTGGAGCTGCCCGAGGATCCCAAGACCACCATCACCACGCAGACCCCCGGAAAAGTGCAGTACCACGACAAGCGCCTGCTGGTCATGTTCTTCGATTTCTCATCCATGGCCATGCCGGAGCAACTGCGCGCCCAGGAAGCGGTGCTCACGTTTCTCGACAAGCAGATGACCCCGTCCGACATGATGGCCATCATGCTGTTCACCAGCGCCATCCAGGTGAAGACCGATTTCACCGACAACCGCCAGATGCTCAAGGAGATCATCGACAATTTGCCGATCGGGGAAATGGCCGAGCTGGCCGGCGACGCCGATACGGGCGACGATAACGGCGAAGATACCGGCGCGGCGTTCGTAGCGGACGAAACCGAATTCAACATCTTCAACACGGACCGCAAGCTCGCCGCCATCGAAGACGCTGTGCGCAAGCTCTCGGCGCTTCCCGAGAAGAAGGCTCTGATTTACTTTTCGAGCGGCGTCAGCAAGACCGGCATAGAAAACCAGGCGCAACTGGAGGCCTCCATCAATGCCGCGGTCAAAGCCAATGTCTTCATTTATCCGATCGATGCGCGCGGCCTGATGGCCGATCCTCCGGGCGGGGCGGCGAGCAAAGCCAGCTCGCGCGGATCCGGGCTCTTCGACGGCTCGCTGGTCAATTCGCAGCGGGCCTCCATCAACAACTCGCAGGAGACGCTGGCGACCCTGGCGGCGGACACGGGCGGCAAGGCTTTCCTCGACAGCAACGATCTCTCGCTCGGCATCGTGCAGGCACAGACGGAGATTCGCAGCTACTACATCCTCGGCTACTACACCAACAACGAGAAGCAGGACGGCAAGTACCGGCGCATCACCGTGAAGCTCATCGGCAACACGACCGCCAAGCTGGAGCACCGCCAGGGATACTACGCCCAGAAAGTGTGGGGCAAGTTCAACGGCCAGGACAAGGAACAGCAGTTGCAGGAAGCGCTCTCCGCGGGCGATCCGCAGACCGATTTGCCGCTGGCGCTGGAGATCGACTATTTCCGCATTTCCCCCACCGCCTATTTCGTCCCGGTGTCGGTGAGGATTCCCGGCTCGGTCCTCGCGCTCGCCCAGAAACGGGGCGGGGGCCAGACCGAATTCGACTTCCTCGGGCAGATTCAGGACGAGCGCCGCAGCGTAGTGGGCAACGTGCGCGATTTCATCAAGGTCAAGCTGGAAGCGGGCGAAGCCGAAAAGCTGAGCCGCCGCAACATCCACTACGACGCGGGCTTCACGCTGGCGCCGGGCCGCTACCGCATGAAGTTCCTGGTGCGCGAAAGCCAGAGCGGCAAGATGGGCACTTTCGACACGCGCTTCGTGGTCCCCGACCTGGCCTCCGATTCGATCATGCTGAAGACCAGCTCGGTAGTGTGGAGCAGCCAGCGCGAGCCGCTCGCCGCCGCGGTGGGAGAAGCGGAAAGGACGTCGAGAAAAGCGGTCCGGTCCAACCCGCTGATCATCGGCGCCGAAAAGGTGGTGCCCAACATCACCAAGGTATTCCGCCGCAACCAGAATCTGTACATTTCGTTCGACGTTTACGACGCCTTGCCCGAT
>Ga0310038_10003752_pt1 | contig 10892 bp, 8 predicted proteins | sample Sb_taG_6_FD_200461 | JGI IMG/M metagenome (GOLD analysis project Ga0310038, IMG submission 200461) | Peat soil microbial communities from Weissenstadt, Germany - Sb_50d_4_PS metaG (v2) (version 2) | ecosystem: Environmental > Terrestrial > Soil > Wetlands > Peat | place: Germany: Weissenstadt... | reverse complement strand
CTGAACGGCCACCAGGAAAGGGTAGGCATCGGCGGACTCGACCGCCTCGACCAACCCGTCTTCAGAACGGGCCGTCACCCTCAGTCCCCGGCCCAGGCGCTTTACCGCTTGGCGGTGCAGGCTATTTACCAGGCAACTGCCTTTAAAGGTTTCCGCAAGCCCTGACTCCGGGTCGGTCAGCGTAACGGCGTGGGTTGCCTCCGGGCGCGGCGCAGACTGATTGTGTTCGGGCCTCGCCGCAGCATCCGGGCTGAATTCCTGCGTCAAGTCTTGGTAGAGCGTGCCGCCGAACTTTACGTTGATCATCTGGACGCCGCGGCAGATGCCCAGGATCGGTACCCGGCAGCGGTGCGCGCGGTCGAACAGCTCAAATTCAAAGGCGTCCCGCTTCTCGTCGACCTCAACCAAGCCGGGGTACTTGAGCGCTTCCTCGTAATGCTCGGGGTTGATGTCCTTGCCGCCGCTGAAGATTACGCCGTCGTAGTCGCGCATGTTCGGGATAGTCTGCTCGGAGGGCGAGACCATTTCGATTTCCTCGGGTTTCACCCCAACGGCTAGAAGCGCCCTGTAATAGGGAGATTGATCGTCCTTCGCTTTTTCCTTTTCGGAAACAGAGATCACGATCTTCATCGCGGCGCCTCCTTTCGGTCATCGGCAGGTTGCTGAGAGACCGCCTCGCAGCCGCCTGCCGGGTCGACTCGCCTTTGCCTGTCTGAACAATTTACATCAGGAAGCCCCCCGGTGGAAGCGTTGTGATAGCGCTTGACTTTCGCTTTTTATTCGCCTACGCTAGAACCTGTCATCCCGAGGAGTTTCCATGGGCCTCTGGCCCACCCGAGGGAATGAGAATTAGCGTTGTCGTCCCCGCGAAAGCGGGGACCCATCGTGCCTGGGGAAAAAGATGGATTCTCGCTTTCGCGGGAATGACACGACCCTCGAGTAGGGGCGGTTCGCGAACCGCCCCTACCAGCTACGTTTGGACCAGGAGGTTGCCGATGGGAGCGGGAGGTTTGTTATCTTCGAAATCGCAGGGCAGCCTGTTTCGTTCGGGGCAGGAGTTGGCCGCGGAAGTGGAGAGGCGTGCAAGCACGGGCGTTCGACCTCTGCACTATGAGCCCATCAAATTCATCCAGCCCACGGAGAAGGCAGGCCCGGTGCGGGGAGAACTGAAGTCCCCACCCCATCGACCGTGGACCCTGCCGGCGCACGGGTTGGCGCTCTTCCACGGCGATCAGGACGCGGCGCGGCTCAGCCACTATTTCTTTCCGCGCCTGCTGCTCGAGGGAAAGCGAATTCTGATGCTGGACGGCGCCAACTGCGCCGATCCGCGCCTCCTCGAACGCATGGCCCGCCAGCGCGGCGTGCCCTTCGAGCAATTCTGCCGGCAGATCGAGATTGCTCGCGCCTTCACCTGTTTCCAACTTACCGAACTGATTGCACGCCTGCCGCGGCTTTTAACGGATTTTCCCTCCGAGATCGTGATCGTCACGGCTTTTCCCGAACTGTATTACGACGAAGATGTGCGCGACTGGGACGCGCAGGTTGCGTTTGAGCAGGCGCTCGCGAATCTACGGCGATTGGCCGGTAGCGGCGAGGTCCCTCGTACGGGCACGCCGTGGCGTGCCCCTACCGTGGCGCTGTTTTCCTCGGCCACCACATTTGCTCCCTCGCCGGCACGCAGACGGTTTTTTGAAAAGGTCAGCGCGGCAGGATCGGAGGTCTGGCAGTTCAGACAGAACGCCGAGGGCAGGCTCGGACTCGTGTGCAGCAAACGCATCGCAACCACCCCCGCCCCCTCCTTACTAAGGAGGGGAGTCGGCCTCGCAACTCCCCTCCTCCCTGAGGAGGGGAAGGGGGTGGTGAGCTAGGGTGTGTCAAAGGCCCACTTGGCTTGGGCGGGGCCACATGTGGTTCGACCCCTCCGGGGTCGACGGTATCGATGGGGATGCTATCCGTGGGCGGCGGGCCATAGGCGTTAACCTAAGCCTGTCGCCGTCTGCGAAATGCTTCTCGCTGCTCGTCCCGCAGGCCCAGAGGGCCGATAGATTGTGGCCCACGGCGATAGCCGTGGGATCGCCGGTGTTGGTTAACGATCAAGCCCGCGTCAGCGGGCGACAGACTTCTTGCGCTCCGTCCAATATTTCTGTCGCCCCTATGGGGCTTGCTCACGACGCTTGTGCTCTATCCCATGGCTTTCGCCATGGGCCACATTCTGTCGCCGCTGCGCGGCTCCGATGGCCGTGGCGATCTTAGGTTAGCGCCTATGGGGCGGCGGGAAAAAAGCGTGCCCGTGCCCACGGCTACTCAATTTCGACCCCTTCGGGGTTGGGATGGCGGGTTAGTCATTCAATGAAGCGATGGCTCAATGACTCAATGACTCAATTGCAGGTGGTTTATGGGTCGAACGGTATCAACATTCCGGGATTTGATCGAGCAGGAACTGCAGAGTTGGGAGCGGGTGTTTGGCCGGGCGCTGCGGCGGGAGGAGCGGGTGCACTTCGAGGCCATGTTCAACCGCGTGCGCCTTTACATCCAGGCCTGCACCTACGAGTTTCCTGTTCACGCCATGGATGCGATCCACGTGGCCGTTGGCCTTGACCACGAGATTCGCTTACGCGCGCTCGAAGCGCGCTTGGGGATTAACCTCGATGCTCAGTGGATGGATTCTCGATCTCTACCCCAGCCCGCAGGGAATGGTGGTGTGGTTGATCGGGGCGGAGGGAAAACGCCATCGGCTGGTTGACCGGTCGTTCAGTCCGCGTTTCTACGTGCACGGCCCCGAGTCTCAGCTCCCCTCTCTTACACAGGCACTGGTGGCGCGGCCTGCGGTGAAGTGTGCGTTGGTGGAAAAGACCAATATCTGGGATGGCAGGGAACTGTGCGTGCTCGAGATCGCGGTGCGCGACCCCACACAATTTGCCGCCCTGGTCCGCTTCGTGCACCGATACGATTCCAGCCTTCGGCTTTACAACTCCGACTTGATGCTGGCGCCGATGTACTGCTGGCAGAAGGGTGTGTTTCCACTCGCCAGAGTGGAGGTGGAGGAGCAAGGGGCTGGGGACTGGGGGGTGGTCGAGATTTCTCACCAGGGCCGGAAGGGCGGGGCTTTAGCCCCGCCGGTTCGACGCCCTCAGATTATTCCCATGTCTCGCGGCCCGCGAGATGGAAGGGTGGAAGAGGCTGCGTCGGCGGCGGGGCTAAAGCCCCGCCCTTCCGCAGGGGCCAGAGAGGGAACGCAGACCGGCTCCGAGTTCTTGCCAGGTGAAATCAGCGCCCTCACATGTTGTGACGACGAATGGGCGACCGGCTATGAACTGCCTCCGCTGCGCATCATGCGCGTGCGCCTGGAAGGTCCTTCGAGTGTGGACCCGCAGCACGGCCGGCGCGGCGCGCTGGAAGTGGAAGTGGACGGCGAGTGGCAGGTGCTGGACGATGCCGAGGAGCCCGTGGCGCGTGGTTTCGAGCGCCTGCTGCGCGCGCACGATCCGGACATGATCCTGAGCGAGTGGGGTGATGCGACGTTGTTTCCGGCGCTGCTTCGGCAGGCCCGGAAACTGGGCCTGACGCTCTCGCTCAACCGCGACGCGCATCCCCTCGAGCGCCGCCGCGCGCGCAGTTATATGAGCTACGGGCGCATCCTCTTCAAGGGCAGCACCACGACATTCTTCGGGCGTTTGCACGTGGACACGCAGAACTCCTTCATCGCCGATCAGTGCGACCTGGAGGGTTTGTGGGAGCTTACGCGCGTCACCAAGCTGCCCGTGCAGTACTGCGCCCGCACCTCGACGGGCACCGGCATCTCTTACATGCAGATGGAACTCGCTTACCGCGACGGCGTGCTGATTCCTGAGCAGAAAGCTGAACCCGAAAACCCCAAACGTCCGGATGAACTTCTCAGGGCGGATCGCGGCGGATTGGTTTTTCTGCCGCGCCTGGGATTTTTCACGAACGTGGGCGAGCTCGATTTCGTCAGCGAGTTCCCGAGCATCATGGCGCGCTTCAACATTTCGCCGGAAACCGTCAACTGCGGCTGCTGCCCGGAAGCGCCCCGCATTCCCGAACTGGGTTATCGCATCTGCCAGCGGCGGCGCGGCATTACCAGTCGCGTGGTCGAGCGGCTGATCGAAAAGCGGCAGGAATACAAACGCCAGATGGCGGGCGACGACCACGCCCAACCTGTCATTCTGAGCGAAGCGAAGAATCTCGCTGTGAGTACTTTCGAGACAGGGCGAGATTCCTCGTCGCCTGCGGCTCCTCGGAATGACAGACCTAAGGTGGAAATCAGAGACCCCCAAGAACAGGGGACTACGCCAGCCAGTCCCCAAGCTGTCATTCTGAGCGAAGCGAAGAATCTCGCCCTGAATGTTTCGAAGACAGGGCGAGATCCTTCGTCGTCCCGCGGATGCGGGACTCCTCAGGATGACAGCCTGAGGGATGTTTCGGCAGCTTGTAAAACCCCGCCCTCACCGCACGCCGCGAAACAGCGACGCGCGGCATTGAAGTGGCTGCTGGTGTGCTGCTTCGGCTACACCGGTTATAAGAACGCACGGTTTGGCAAGATCGAGGCTCACGAAGCCATCAATGCCCTGGCGCGGGAAAAGCTGCTGGTGGCCAAGGAGACGGCGGAGGCGCGCGGCTATCGCATTTTGCACGCCCTGGTGGATTCACTTTACGCGCAGAAAGACGATGCGACGCGAGAGGACTACGAGAACCTGACGCGAGAGATCGAACAGCGCACCGGCCTTCCGATGGCGGTCGAAGCGGTCTATCGCTACGTGGTTTTCCTGCCCTCGAAGCAGTCGCCGGAAATTCCCGTGCCCAATCGTTTCTTCTGCGTGCCGGAGGAAGGTGAAGTGAAAGTGCGCGGCCTGGAATGCCGGAAGCACGACACTCCGCCCCTGGTGGCGCGCCTGCAGCGTGAAGCGCTGATGATCCTGGCGGAGGCCCGCGACTTTGAGAGTTATTGCCGTAAGCTCAAAGAGGCTCGCGCCGTGCTGGCGCGCTACCTCGAGCAACTCGAGACGGGAAACATCAAACTGGACGAACTCATCATCAACCGCCGCCTGACACGCTCGCCCGGCGACTACAGGCAGGCCAGCGCCACGGCGATCGCGGCGAAACAACTCGAACGAGCGGGCGTCAAGTTGCGGCCCGGAGAGACCCTGCAGTATATCGTCACTAACGCGGAAGCCGATTTGCCGGACGACCGCGTCCGCGCCTGGACGCTCTGGGAAGGATGGCACGGATATGACGTGAAGAACTACCAGAAAGCGCTACGGGAAGCTTTCGAGGCCTTCGAGCACTTCGCCGAATCTAGGCCTGAAAGATGACTAGCGCAGGCCCGGAGGGCCGACAGAGAGTAGCCCATGGCGTAAGAAGGTGTGAAAAAATCGTCTGTCATGCTGAGCGAAGCGAAGCATCTGCATTTACCTCCTTGAAAACGAACAAATGCAGATTCCTCGCTCCGCTCGGAACGACAGGCCTTGGTGATTTTTTCACAGCTTCTAAGCCGTGGGATCGAGGAACCACCCTGGATTATCCTAGCCCCGAAGGGGCGGCAGAGGCTCCCGCAGGATGTCTGTCGCCCCGGCCGGGGCTGTGAATACTAGCGCCGCAACGGGTCCCACGGCTTACGCCGTGGGCTACTTTCTGGCGCCACTCCGCGGCTCTCGCATTCGCCGCACCTCAGGTTAACGCTTATGGGCCGTTGGCCTGGGCTTTGTTAGCTCGCACCTTCAGGGCTGGACGCGCAATTTGCCCTAGTACCTTAGTACAGTCGCACTGGCTTGACTTTCGATATTGCGGTTCCTTACACTTGCCCCGTGAAGACAAGAATTCTCAGCGTTGCGGTCGCATGGCTCGTACTTCCGGTGGCGCTGGTGCCGGGCCAGCAAACACCCGCGGCAACTGCTCTTCCTGCCGCCACTCTAAGCCAGGCCGATTGCACGGGGTTTATCAGCGCAAGTAAAGTGCCCGCGGATATCAACGTGCTGAGCGGCGAAGATAACGACCTGGAGTCGTCGACCCGCCAATACACAGAGGGTGACTCCATCTATCTTTCCGGCCGCGGCAATCCCCGATTCGCCGTGGGCCAGCAATTCTCACTCGTCAGGCCGGCGAAGGAACTTTTCCGCACCACGCGGTACAGCGGTGAACATTGGACCCTCCGCAAACTCGGGAACCCCTACGAGGACGCAGGAAGGGTCCTGGTGACGCATGTAACGCCGCAAGGAGCGGTGGCCGAGGTGAAGTTCGCCTGCGGACCCATTTATCCCGGCGACATCGCTCTGCCGTATCAACCTCGAATTGTTCCCGACTACGTTCCCACGAAGTTGGACCGCTTCGCCCTCTCCAACGGCAAAATACAGGGGGCTATAGTGGCGGCCCGCAACAACTACGCATCGCTCGCAAACGGGGACGTCGTCTATCTGGACTTCGGAGAAAAGAACGGCGCGAAGGCCGGTCAATTATATCGGGTCTTCTACCTCCCGCCTTGTCCAGGACCCTGGGCGATTAACGCTCCTCCCCCCATGCCGCGTGAAACCGTGGCGGAAATTGTGGTCCTGTCCACTCAGGAAAGGTCCGCCGTGGGGATTATTGTGAACTCCGGGCGAGACGTCTACGTCGGCTACGGCGTAGAACTGGAATAGGTTCTTTGGTGGAAATCGTACGGGCGGCTCACCACGTTTGAATGAGAGCGGAAGGGCGGGGCTTTAGCCCCGCCGAAATTGTGGCTCACAAGTTCTTTATTCGGCCCGCGCCCCGCGCAGCCCCGAGGCCTCGGGGCTGCGCGGGGCGCGGGCCGACGAAGTGATCAGCAAGGCCTCCGAGCGGCGGGGCTAAAGCCCCGCCCTTCCCGAGCTCTGGTGAGAAATCCAGCCTATGCCGCCGTTGAGGAGGAGCGAGTCAGCGGGGTGGGCTCTTTCAAGATTTGCGCGGTGAAAGCCTGTATTCTCGCGCCGTGCTGCCAGGCGTCGGCGGGCAAGCCGGCTTTAATACAGGTCTCCTGAAGAAACTGTTCGCGGTTCCAGTTCCACTCTTCGGCCACCTGGGGCAGGAGGAGCCCGCGTCGGCCGCCGCGCGAAATCAGCAATCCATGCCGTCCTACCTCGACCTCGTGGGGAGCGATATCCGCCAGTGGGGAGAGTATGGAAATCTCGATATGCAGGGAGGAAAGTTCGGCGGGCGTGACCGGGTCGAAGCGCGGGTCGTCAAGAGCCGCGGCGCGGGCGCACTCGCGCACGGTGGCGTAGAGCGGTTTCACAGCCTCAATGTGGCCGATGCATCCCCGCAAACGCCCTTGCCGCGTGAGCGTAACGAAGGCCCCACAGGGAGATTCGAGCGCTTCCGCCGGCTCAGCCACCTCCGACACTTTCCCCGAGCACACGGCCTCCTCGATCGCCGACCTCGCGAGTTCGAGCAAATGTTCCTTCTGAGCGTCAGTGAGCTGCAACATCTTTTTCTTCCCGTTCCTTCTGGCCAGTCCTGAGAACCGCCCGGTGAATTAAGACACGGCGTTTAATACGATTGTCCAGTCTTTTCCAAAAGGAAATGAAATACTGCCCCGCAGACGCCAGCGCGAAGATAACCACCATCCACAAGAGGATATTGCCCGGAAGGCGCAGCAGAGGCAGGCGCCGTTCCAGCACAATCACGGTGATCGCCACAACCTGAAAGACCATCTTCGTCTTTCCCAGGTCGGAGACTTCCAGCGAGAAACCTTCCGCCGAGGCTATGGCACGCAGACCGGACACGGCAAATTCCCTGCCAATAATGATCATTGCCATCCACGCCGAAATCAAATGCAGATAGACAAGAGAAATGAAGGCGGCGGAGGTGAGCAGCTTGTCAGCGATGGGGTCCAGCAATATGCCTAGCGAAGTCACCTGGCCGCGTTTCCGCGCCAGATAGCCATCCAACAGGTCAGTGGTCGCGGCGAGCAGAAAAACTACTACCGCCCACAGGTCCATGTTGTGACCCGAAGTTAGTAAGAGCACCACCACGAGGGGCACGAAAAAGATGCGGAGCAAGGTTAACGAAATGGGGAGGTTCATGCGCCTTCGAGATCTGCCCTAGCGGAGGAGCGGACGGGATGGACACCCTAGCCGCGAGTGCCGTGATCGAACGCCAGGACTGCTACGCTGTCCCACCTAACTATATCGAACGTCCACGGAGGTGTCAACGGATTGACGATGGCCCCAATCCGTCGATAACCGGCCCGCCGTAGGGGGGCGGCTTGCCGTCCCCGCGTTTCTGCTGGTCCTGACGAGGGTAGGGCAAGCCCTACCCCTACACCGCCCGGGTCCAGCCGCGGGCGGTATAGAGGCGCGAGGCCATGGGCCCTACCGCCCTCGACCTCCCTTATCGACGGATTGGGGGACGGTCAATTGCCGCACCTTGTCGTTCCAAGCCCTTCGCTGTCATCCTGAGCCCTTCGCTTGTCATTCTGAGCGGAGCGAAGAATCTCGCTCTGCCGCTCACGGTAAACTTCGCGAGGAATCTTACAGAGCGTCAGGGAGTGCGGCAGCCAAGCTGCCGCCCCGGAATGCGAGCGAAGGGCGGTAGCTGGCGCTACCGCACTCCAAGGTGCCTTCAGCACAAGCGTTTTCAGAGTGGCGTTCGTGATCTCCACTTGATTCTCCTGTTGGCGGGTGATTTTCATTTGTTTGAGTGGAGCGCAGACCCATGACCACTCAGAGTCACAATAGCGTCACTGGCCCATCATGAATCGACCCTCGACAATCGTCGATCGTCAATCCAACACCCTGCGAGCCTAGGTTTAATTGAGCCTGATTTTATGCGGATAAACAGGTACATTGGGGCTAGGTAAGGACCCTGAGATTGCCTAATCTTTGTGCAAAACTCCCTTGATTACAAGCGATTTACGCACCGGACAAAATGCCAATGCCGGAGTTCCAGCTACATTCCGCGTGCTTCGTAAATGGCTGAAAACACGATACTAATTTGTCGCATCCGCACGGGAGCCGCATTCTTGGCGGGCTCGAGCAGGCTAGCGAAGGTCTGAGTCCGAGCATGTTTTCCACAGTTTTTTCCACAACCCGTTTAGGCCTGAAAATGCCTGCGTTTAAGAGCCGGAAGCTACGCCCCCTTCCCGTCTTTTCAGCCGTTGCCACAGCGATTCGCGCAGTCGAGCCCGGACCTTGACTCGCTCATCCCCGTATTGGGTCGACAGCACGACGCCGGAGCGATGAATCATGGCCAAACTCTCGCCGTCAGCGGGCGAGAGGTCGAGTTCGGCCTCGATCACGGGATCCTCGGTCAACGATTCATCGATACGCTGGCGGAGGGTATCAAGGCCCTCGCCGGTGCTCGCCGAAACCGAGACATCGTGCGGCCCCGAGGGAAGCCGGTTCCTCAAGGGCGCGTCCACAAGGTCGATCTTGTTCCAGACGTGAAGCCGCGGAGTCGGCCCCACGCTCAGGGTTTCCAGCAGGCCCTCGACGGCGCTGTCCTGGGACTCGTGTCGCAAATCGGAGGCATCGGTGACGTGCAGCAAAAGGCTGGCATCCTCCAACTCTTCCAGGGTGGCGCGGAATGCGGCGACGAGGTGGGGCGGCAGTTTTTGGATGAATCCCACCGTATCCGATATCAAGACAGGCCTTCGCGACTCGAGCGGCAGGGCGCGCACCGTGGGGTCGAGAGTGGCGAAGAGACGGGAAGAGGTGAGCACCGTTGAGGAAGTCAGGGCATTGAAGAGCGTGGACTTCCCGGCATTGGTGTAACCCACCAGCGCCACGGTGAGGAATTGACGGTCCCGCCGCCGCGTGCGATGCAAAGCCCGCTGCGATCTGACCTTTTCAATCGCCTCGCGCAGTGAGCGAATGCGGGTGCGAATGCGCCGGCGATCGTATTCCAACTGCTGCTCGCCGGGGCCGCGGGTGCCGATGCCGCCGCCCAACCGGGAGAGTTCAGTGCCGTGCCCCCCAAGCCGCGGCAACAGGTAGTTCAACTGGGCCAATTCGACTTGCAATTGGCCCTCACGGCTGCGAGCGCGCCCGGCAAAAATATCCAGAATCAGTTGAGTCCGGTCGATCACCCGCAGGTCCAGTTCGCGCTCCAGGTTGCGGAGTTGTGAAGGTGTGAGGTCGTGATCGAGGATGACCAGGTCGGCGGCGGCGGCGTGCGCGGAACTGCGGACTTCGTTCAGCTTGCCTTTCCCCAGCAGGGTTGCGGGGTCGGGCTGGGGAGACCGCTGAAGGAGAGAGCCCACGATGCGCGCCCCGGCGCCCTCCGCCAGTTCGCGCAGTTCCAGAAGCGAATCTTCCGCTTCCGGCCTGCCTGGAATCCGACTCGAATGATACGTAGGTTCCCAGCCTGCCAGAAACACTCTCTCGGATGTTTGTGCGCGGCGAATCCTCTTACCCCTCCGACGGCGCCGGTGCCGGAGCGGTTCCGGCGCGCGGCAACACCACGGTAGCCACGGCGTGCTTGAATACCAATTGTTCCTGGTTGTTGCTCTCCAGGATTAAGGAGTATTTATCAAAACTGCGGATGCGTCCAGTAAGTTTGACACCACTTAACAGATAAACGGTGACTACAAGTTTCTCCTTGCGTACAGTATTCAAGAAACCGTCTTGAATATTCTGCGGTGGCTTCTCCATTTTTTCTCTCTTTTCTGGCGCAGGTCCGCTCGTCCCTTGTGCTGGTCTCGAAACAAAACGTTGAACACCGGCTTCCGGCATACGATTCATCTCCTTGGTGCGGCCTGCTGTACTGATGCAAGAGCAGCTCGTGAGGTTCTCCGAGGGCTTAGCTGGTTTAACAAGCGCAATTTCAAATACGCCTCGGAAGGGCGGGGCTTTAGCCCAATACTGTTCACTTAAGTAAATATGCGGTATACTGCTCTCATTAAAATGAGAGGAGGACCGCAC
>Ga0310038_10003747_pt1 | contig 10897 bp, 10 predicted proteins | sample Sb_taG_6_FD_200461 | JGI IMG/M metagenome (GOLD analysis project Ga0310038, IMG submission 200461) | Peat soil microbial communities from Weissenstadt, Germany - Sb_50d_4_PS metaG (v2) (version 2) | ecosystem: Environmental > Terrestrial > Soil > Wetlands > Peat | place: Germany: Weissenstadt... | reverse complement strand
GGCCCAGGCGGCACGTTAACCGTCCGGTCCGTTCGGTCATACGGCGATGCCGGCCAGGATCGTCTCGGCCAGCCGCCCGGGGATGTCGGCCGGGGTCGCGGCGATTGCGGCCCCCGGCGCGCTGAAGATCAGCCGCGGGAGAACCTGGCCGTGGATCGCGCCGACGATCAGGATCACGACGGCGTCGACGTCGGTGTCCTCGGCGATGCGACCCAGCCGTTGCTCGCCGCGCAGGTACCCGGCGAGCATGTCGGGGAGCCCGCGGCCGTGCCCCCCTTCGTCCGGCACGGGGGCACCATCGGGCCCTCGGACCGGTGCTTCCGCCCCGAACGCGGCGTCGCCGCCGACCATCGCGTGGAACCGGACGAGCACCTTCGGCTGGGTCACCAGCCCGGCGAAGGCGGGCGTGACCCGGGTGAGGACCTCGAGGCCGCCGGCGATGAACCGCCGCAGGTTGTCCGCCACGGTGCCGGTGCCGGGCTCGGGCAGCAACGGCGGGGCGCTGCCCATGACCGCGGCCACGTGCGCGAGCAGCGCGTTGGCCAGCAGGTCCTCCTTGTCCTCGAAGTAGTTGTAGAGGACGCCGTCGGCCACCTGGGCCTCCCGGGCGATGTCGCGGACGGTCAGCGCGCCGGTGCCGCGCTCGCCGATCAGCCGCGCGGCGGTGGCGATCAGGTACCCGCGCAGGTCCTGCGCGTCCCCGCCGCGCAGGACGCTGGCTCTCCTAGGTGACATCGCGCCTGAGTGTACTGAAAGCGGCGGCCGTGGCGAAGACCGCCGCGTAGGCGAGCAGCATCAAGCCGCCGCGGGACTGCGGATGAGCGCGCCGAGGCCGACGCCGATCGCGGCCAGCGCGCAGTTGGCCGCGACACCGCCGAGCAGGGTGCTCACGTGTCGGCGGCCGAAAGCTGCAGGTGTCCACCCCGTTCGGCCCACCAGGCGGCGGTGGCGGCCAGGGCGGCGCCGGAGCAGACGAGCCCGGCGGCGGCGCCGGTCACGGCGTAGACGGTCAGCTTGGCGGCGATGACCCGGCCCCGGCGGGGGGAGCTGAGGTAGGTGTCGGTGATGGTCGAATGCCGGTACTCGCCCGCGACGGCGAGGATGCCGAAGATGAGCGTGAGGATGGCGGCCAGACCGGTGTGCGCGAGCGCCGCACGCTGAGTGCCAGGATCGTGCACGTTCCCCCCGGACTCGACCAGGCCGGTGATGCCGGCCACCACGAGCAGCGGCCTGGCGGCGAGGAGCAGCCAGGGACCGCGGACCGTGGTGAGCTTGCGGAATTCGCCGCGGATGATGGGCAGCATGGGCGGTCCCCTCAGTTCGGTGCCGTGGTCAGGTTCAGGAACGCGGACTCCAGCGCGCTGTGCGTCTCGCCGATGTCGCTCAGCGGCCCGGCGAAGCGCAGTTCTCCCGCGCTGACGATCACGACGTGATCCGCGGTGCGCGTCACCTCGCCCAGCTGGTGACTGGCCACGACGATCGTGCGCCCCTCGCCCGCCAGGTCGCGCAGGTACCGGATTCTCCGCATAAGCCGGATACTCCGCACTACGGGGCGCTCGCGCATCACAGCACCCGCTGGCACCAGTAATGTGCGCCACTTTGTGTCACCACGCCATTGCGAGCGGCACGGGGGCAAACCAGCCTAAGTACTGCGGCAAGTAACGTCGCGGTGCTATCTCGCGCTCATGTCGCGGACGGTCAGCGCGCCGGTGTCGCACTCGCTGGGATGCCCGGCCAGGCCGGCCGCCCCACCTACCAGGTGAAGTCTTCCTCCCAGAACTCGGTGACGCCGCGGACCGGTTCGCGGGGCACCGTCTCCTGGCCGCGCAGCTCGACCCGGCGGATCTTGCCGGAGATCGTCTTGGGCAGGTCACCGAACTCGAGCCGGCGGATCCGCTTGTAGGGCGCGACCCGCTCGCGGCAGAACGCCATGATGGACTGCGCGAGTTCCCCCGCCGGCTGGTAGCCGGCGGCCAGCAGCACGTAGGCCTTCGGCACGTTCAGCCGGAGCGGGTCCGGCGACGGGATCACCGCGGCCTCGGCCACCGCCTCGTGCGCGATCAGCACACTCTCCAGCTCGAACGGCGAGATGCGGTAGTCCGACGCCTTGAAGACGTCATCGGTCCGGCCGACGTAGGTGATGTAGCCGTCGTCGTCGGCGGTGGCGACGTCGCCGGTGTGGAAGTAGCCGTCCCGCATCGCCTCGGCGTTCAGGACGGGATCGTCCAGGTACCCGGTCATCAGCCCCAGCGGCCGCTGGGACAGGTCCAGGCAGATCTCCCCGTCCGGGGCGGGCTGGCCGGTCAGCGGGTCGACCAGGGCGACCGGGTACCCGGGCAGCGGCCGGCCCATCGAGCCGAGGCGCACCGGCTGCCCCGGCGTGTTGCCCACCAGTGCGGTGGTCTCGGTCTGGCCGAAGCCGTCCCGGACCGTGATCCCCCACGCCTTTCGCACTTGCTCGATCACCTCCGGGTTCAGCGGCTCGCCCGCCGCCACGCATTCCCGCAGGCCAGACACGTCCGCCGAACCCAGGTCGGCCTGCAGCAGCATCCGCCACACCGTGGGCGGGGCGCAGAACGTGGTCACCCGGCAGTCCCCGAGCGCCTGCAGCAGCCCGGGCGCGGAGAACCGCGCCTGATTCAGGACCAGGATGGTGGCGCCCGCGTTCCACGGGGCGAACACGTTGCTCCACGCGTGCTTGGCCCACCCGGGGGAAGACAGGTTCAGGTGCACGTCGCCCGGCTGGATGCCGATCCAGTACATGGTGGACAGGTGCCCCACCGGGTAGCTGGCCTGGGTGTGCGCGACGAGCTTGGGCTGGGCCGTGGTGCCCGAGGTGAAGTAGAGCAGCAGCGGGTCACCGGCCCGGGTGACGCCCTCGGCGGCGAACGAAGCCGGCCCGGCGAACGCGTCCAGGGACGAATGCCAGGCATCTGCCTGGCCGTCCACCACGATCCGCGTCCAGTCTCCCGGTACCTCCCCGAACTTCCCCAGCTGGGCCAGCTCGGTGACCACGTGCCTGACCTGGCCGCGCGCGATCCGGTCGGTCAGGTCGACGGGCTGGAGCAGCGTCGAGGCCGGGATGATCACCGCGCCGAGCTTCATCGCGGCCAGGATGACCTCCCACAACGGCGCCACGTTGCCGAGCATCAGCAGCACCCGGTCGCCGCGCCGGACCCCGAGCCCGCGCAGCCAGTTCGCGACCTGCCCCGACCGGGCCGACATCGACCCGTACGACAGGCTCGCGTCGGACCCGTCGTCGGAGACGATCCGCAGCGCGGGCCGGTCCGGATGCTCGGCCGCGATCACGTCGAACCAGTCGAGGGCCCAGTTGAACTCGCCGAGCTCCGGCCAGGCGAACTCGCGCCGCGCGGTGTCATAGTCGGTCCGGTGGGCGAGCAGCAGGTCCCGCCCCGCCCGGAAAGCATCCGTCGAAGAAGTCATGCGCCCATCGTGACAGTTGCCGGCCCGCGCGGGAAGGCCGACCCGTAGCCCATACTGAATGCTGCTGGCACAGGACCGAACGACAGGTGGTGATCGGTGAAAGAGCTCACGGTCGAGGTGGACGCGGCCGAGATCGGCCTGGATTCCGAACGCCTCAAGCGCGTCGACGCATGCTTGGCCGACTACGTGGCCGACGGCCGCCTGCCGGGCTGGCTGCTCACCGTGCGCAGGCACGGCCACCTGGCGCATGTGGCCCGGTGCGGATCGCGTGACCTGGAGGCCGGGCTGCCGGTGACCGACGACACGGTGTGGCGGATCTACTCGATGACCAAGCCGATCACCTCGGTCGCCGCGATGATGCTGTACGAGGAGGGCCGGTTCGCGCTCAGCGATCCGGTGAGCGCGTTCATCCCCTCCTTCGGCGACATCCGCGTCTACGACGGCGGCTCGGACCTGAAGCAGGTGACGGTCCCCGCCGTCGAACCGGTAAGGATCTGGCACCTGCTCACCCACACGGCCGGGCTCACCTACGGCTTCCACCGGGTGCACCCGGTCGACGCGCTGTACCGGGCGGCCGGCTTCGAATGGGGCACGCCGCGCGGCGCGGACCTGGCGCGGTCCTGCGACCTGTGGGCCGGCCTCCCGCTGCTGTTCCAGCCGGGCACCGAGTGGAACTACTCGGTGGCCACCGACGTCCTCGGCCGGGTCGTCGAAGTGGCCTCGGGCCAGCGCCTCGACGAGTTCTTCGCCGACCGGATCTTCCGCCCGCTCGGCATGACCGGCACCGCCTTCTGGGCGGACCCGGCGGCCCAGCCGCGGCTAGCCGCCCTCTACACCCCGGGCCCGGACGGCAAGGCGGCCAGGCTCGACGCCCTCGGCCGGGGAGCGCTCAGGGAACCCCTGATGCTCGGCGGGGGAGGCGGCCTGGTGTCCACGGCGGGCGACTACGACCGGTTCACCCAGATGCTGCTGCACCGGCCCGGCAGCCCGGCCGGCGAGCTGGACGGCATCAGGCTGCTGAGCCCGCGCACGGTCGCCTACATGGCCCGCAACCACCTGCCAGGCGGCGTGGACCTGGAGACCTTCGGCCGGCCGCTCTTCGCCGAGGCCCCGTTCCGCGGGGTCGGCTTCGGCCTCGGCTTCGCCGTCCTCATCGACCCGGTGCCGGGCAAGGTGCTCGGCTCCGCGGGCGAGCTCTCCTGGGGCGGGGCCGCCAGCACCGCGTTCTGGATCGACCGGGAGGCGGACCTGACCGTCTCGTTCTTCACCCAGCTGCTCCCCTCCAGCGCCCACCCGATCCGCCAGCAGCTGCGTCAGCTCGTCTACCAGGCCCTGACCGACTGACACAATCACAATCATGAGGCCGAACGGGCCGGGGTGCGTGCCCCGCCCACGGCGGCGAAGGCGGCCAGATCCGGCCGAGCGACCCCTCGGCCGGTTACCGGCTGATGCCCCCCGCCCCGTGACCCTGGCCCGCCCCGTGACCCTGGCCTGCCCCGTGACCCTGGCCTGCACTGACCAGCCCGGTCTCGTAGGCCAGGACGACGGCCTGGACCCGGTCGCGCAGCTGGAGCTTGGTCAGGATCCGGGCCACGTGGGTCTTCACCGTCGCCTCGCTCAGGGTGAGCTCGGCGGCCAGCTCGGCGTTGCTCAGCCCGCGGGCGATCAGGCCGAGCACCTCGAGTTCCCGGGGCGTCAGGGCGGACAGGTCCGCGCTCACCTCCGCCCCCGGCCCCTGGTGCCCGGCGAACCGCTCGACCAGGCGGCGGGTGATGGACGGGGCGAGCAGCGCGTCGCCGGAGCGGACCAGCCGGACCGCGCCGATGAGGTGCTCGGGGGAGACGTCCTTGAGCAGGAAGCCGCTGGCCCCCGCGGCCAGCGCGGCGTATACGTACTGGTCGAGGTCGAATGTGGTGAGGATGATGATGCGCATGTGCTCGGCGGACCGGGACGCGAGGATCCGCCTGGTCGCCTCCAGCCCGTCCATCTCGGGCATGCGGATGTCCATCAGGATGACGTCCGGCTGGTGCTTCAGGGCGGCGGCCACCGCCTCCCGGCCGTCCGCGGCCTCCGCCACAACCTGGATGCCCGCCGAGCTCAGGATCAGCCGGAACCCGCTGCGCACCAGCATCTGGTCGTCGGCGATGACCACGCGGGGGCCAGGATCGTCCCCGGCGCTCACGGCACCGCCCCCTGGAACTCCGGCGGGACGGGTAGGTCCCCGGCCACCGGCTCCAGCGGAATCCTGGCCACCAGCCGCCAGCCGCCGCCGGGGCGCGGCCCGGCGCCGAGCTCGCCGCCGTACACCGCGATCCGCTCCCGCAGCCCGATCAGCCCGCGCCCGCCCCTGCCGGGAGGCGCCGTGGCGGCGAGACGGCCGTCGTCGCACACCGTGATGAGCAGTTCGGCCGGGCGGTACTCGATCCGGACGGTGGTCCTGGCCTGCCCGGCGTGCTTCATCACGTTGGTCAGCGCCTCCTGCACGACCCGGTAGGCGGCCAGGTCCAATCCGGGTGGCAGGTCACGCCTGCCCTCCACGGACAGCTCGGCCGGCAGTCCGGCGGCGCGGACGCGATCGATGAGCGGACCGATCTGACCGAGGCCCGGCTGCGGGGTGAGCTCCATATCCTCGCCGCGACCGGCGGCGTCCGCACCAGGCTCAGCCTCCCCGTCCGGAGCCAGCAGGCCCAGCAGGTTCCGCAGCTCGGTCATGGCCGTCCGCCCGCTGGCCTCCACCGCCAGCAGCGCCTCGCGGGCGTCGTCCGGCGCGCTGTCCAGCACCCGCCGGGCCGCGCCGGCCTGCACCACCATGACGCTCACGTTGTGCGACACCACGTCGTGCATCTCGCTGGCGATCCGGGCCCGCTCCAGCGTCACGGCGCGGCGGGTCTCGGCCTCATGCTCCTGCTGAGCCCGGCGCAGGCGCTCGGCGGACTCGGCGGCGCGGCGGCGCCAGACCCGGATCACGACCCCGACCGCGACGGTCGGGATCAGTATCAGCATCGCCGTGTAGCGTTCCGGCACCGGCGGGGTGGTGTTCGGGTAGGCGGCCGTCACGATGACCGCCGCGGCGAGCACGCTGAGCAGGGCCGCCCGGCGGAACGGGGTGTAGACGACCGCGCTGTAGGCGGCGAGGATGGCCGCCGCGTACGTGATCGTCGTCGTGTGCCCGTTGCTGCCGATGACGGCGCCCAGGATCACGCAGAACGCGGCGATCGGGTAGATCCGCCGGAAGGCGAGCGGCGCGGTGGTCAGGGCCGCGCCGAGCAGGATCCCCGGCGACGGCCAGCTCGTCGCGGGCGGCGGGCCGATCGGGCTGATGATCACCGGCGTGCTCCCCGGCCGCACGGTGAGGATGCTGAACCCCCCGGTGCTGCTCCGGGCCTGCACGATCACCGCCACCACGGCGGCGATCGTGGCCACCGCGGCGATCGCGACGTCGGCGGTCCGGGCGGCCCGGGACACGGCCGGCGATTCCTCGGGCGGCCCGGAGAGGGTGCTAACCAGGCGCGCCGGGATCGCACGCCACCCCGTTCGTTCTGCCGCCACATGCCCATTGTCATCCAGAGCGCCGCGGATACCATCGTTCGTTCGGCCTACTTGCCTACATACCGAGGATGAGGGGCACCTTCACCTCAGCCGGATTCGGTACCGAAGATGCGCCCGGCGGCCGACGTGCCGACGGCGCGCGCGGCCGTACGGTCCCGGCATGGATACTCTGGTGCGGCTCACCGACGTAAGCAAGACCTATGACAGCGACGGAGCGCCGGCCCTGGCGCACGTCACCATGGACGTCGGCCACGGCGAGTCTCTCGCGGTGATGGGACCGTCCGGTAGCGGGAAGTCGACCCTGCTCAACCTGGTCGCCGGGCTCGACCGGCCGACCGGCGGCCAGGTCACGGTCGGCGGCGAGCGCGTTGACACGCTCAGCGAGACCGGGCTGGCCCGGTTCCGGCGGCGCCAGGTCGGGATGATTTTCCAGTTCTTCAACCTGCTCGACGATATGACCGTGCTGGACAACGTGCTGCTGCCGGCCCAGCTGGCCGGGATGCCGACGGCCCGGGCCCGGGCCCGGGCCGACGAACTGCTGACCGCGCTGCGCATCGGGTCGCACCGCAACGCCTACCCGGCCCGGCTGTCCGGCGGGGAACGCCAGCGGGTGGCGATCGCCCGCGCGCTGGTCAACCGGCCGGCCCTGCTGCTGGCCGACGAGCCGACCGGGGCCCTGGACACCGCCACCGGGGAGGAGATCGGCGAACTGCTGCTCGACCTGAACTCCTCCGGGCAGACCCTGATCCTGGTCACCCACAACCCGGACCTGGCCGCCCGTTACGCGCGCCGGGTCATCGAGATCGTGGACGGCCGGGTGGCCAGCGACGCTGCCGCGGGGGCGCGGCGATGAAGGCCATGTTTATCTGGCCGCCTGCGGCGGCGGGCCCGGCCGTCCGGGCCGCACGAGGCGGGCTGTCGGGCCGCCGCGTTCAGGCCGTGGTGATCGGCCTGGTCCTGCTGGTCTCGACCGCCGCCTCGACGCTGGCCCTCGGCCTGCTGGTCGACTCGAACTCGCCGTTCGACCAGGCGTTCGCGGCCCAGCACGGCTCGGAGGTGACCGCGACGGCCCAGGCCACGACCGCCCAGCTCGCCGCCACCGCGCACCTGCCGGGGGTGACCGCGGCCGCCGGGCCGTTCCCCGAGGGGACGGTCACCGCGACCATCCCGGTGACCCCGCCGCCCGGCGTTTCCGGCCCTCCCGGCGGCGGCGTGTTCCAGACCCAGCTGACCGTGGTCGGCCGGCCCTCGCCGGTGCAGGTGTACATCCCCGGCGTGCCCGGTCAGAGGAGCGGATCGGTGGTGGAGGCTGGTCCCGGTCCCGGTCCGGCCTGGCCCAGCCTGGCCGCGCAGGAAAGCGCCGTCCAGGCCGCGCTGCGCGCTCAGCCGGGCACGCTGCACTACGTGGCCGAATCCGACGACCAGATCGGCGTCCTCGGGCTATCCGATCACACGAACCTGATCGGCTTCGCCGGCGACGCCAGCTGGACCGGTTACGCGCTCATCTCCGGGCACTGGTACCAGGGCGCGCACCAGGTCGACGTGAACACCGCCTTCCTCACCGGCACCGGCCTCAAGGTGGGCGGCAGCGACACGATCAGCTCGGGAAGCAGGCACATCACGGTCCAGATCGCCGGGGAGATCTTCGACCCGGCCGGCGGCAACCCGGAGATAGTCGGCCGCCAGTCCACCCTGGCCACCCTCGATCCGGGCCTGAGCCCCGATCAGTACGACGTGGCGCTGACGCCGGGGACCAGCGCCCAGGCCTACGCGGACGCGCTGGGCGCCGGGCTGGGGCAGCCATACCAGGTCAACGCCAACGGCAGCAACTCCTCGCAGTTCTTCGTCATCATCGGCCTGATCGCGATGCTGACGCTGCTGCTGACCGCCGTGGCCGCGCTCGGCGTGCTCAACACCGTCGTTCTGCAGACCAGGGAGCGGGTGCATGACCTCGGCGTGTTCAAGGCGGTGGGCATGACACCCCGGCAGACGATCGCCATGGTGGTGTGCTCGGTGGCTGGCATCGGCCTGGTCGCCGGCCTGATCGCGATCCCGGCCGGGATCGCCCTGCACAACTACGTGCTGCCGGTCATGGGGCACGCCGCGCAGACCGACGTGCCGCCCTCGGTGCTCAACGCCTACCACCCGTGGGAGATCGTCCTGCTGGCCCTGGCCGGCCTGGTCATCGCCGTGGCCGGGGCGCTCGGCCCGGCGGGCTGGGCGGCCCGGACCCGCACCGCGTTCGCGCTGCGCGCCGAGTAAGACGGCACAGCGGATGCAGGTCAGCGCGGCCGGGCGGGCCGCCAGCCGGTCATCCCCGATTGGCTGCCCGCACCGGTCGCACAGCCCGTACCGGCCGTCCCGCACCCGCTCCAGCGCGGCCCCGATAGCCGCCAGCTGGTCCCTGGCCCGTTCGAGCAGCGCCGCCGTATGCTGCCGCTCGAAGGCCAGCGTGGCACCCTCCGGGTCGTGCTCGTCGTCGGTCCCGCCCGCGCTCGCGGCGTCTGCGAGCTGCGCGAACTCCCGCTCCAGCGCGGCCACCCGCCGCCGCGCGCCCGCCCGCTCGGCCAGCAGCAGCTCGCGCGGGTCACCCATCCTCCCGACCCTAACCGCCGGCTTGACCTCAGCTGCGGTTGAGGTTGCCAGCCGGCTGCGGTACGCGATGTCACCCGAGGGCCGGCCCGGCTCCGGGTTCCAGCAGCGGGAACAGCCGGGCCACGATGGCCACCGGCGCAGCCTCGGGCGGCCGCGCCGCCGGGCTGGCCTCGCGGTGCCGGTACTGTGCGATCAGCGCCCGGATCACCTCCGCCAGGCCGGCCATCTCGTCCGGGGTCAGGTAGAGGACCTGGCTGAACGCCTCGTCCCGGCGCCAGCGCCCGGGCGCGGCCACGCGGTGCTCCAGCCAGCGGCGGTAGCCCTCGTCCTCCAGCCCGCGCGCCACCGCGCTCAGCTGCGCGTCGCTGACCGGGCGCAGCTGCTGTTCCCCCGGCTGTTCCGCTGGCTGTTCCCCGGGCGGGCCTGCCGTCCCGGGCCTGGCGAGCCGCCACGGGCGGACCCGGCCGCGCGGAGCCGGAGCCTCCTCGAGCACGCCGTGCCGGGCCAGCTGGCGCAGGTGGAATGAGTACAGGCCGGTGCTCCCGCCCAGTTCACGCGCCGCACCGGTGGCCGTGACCACGCCGTCGCGGCGGATCAGCTCCAGCAGCGCCACGCGTACCGGGTGCGGTTCCAGCGGCGCCGCCCGGCCCGGGTGCGGTTCCAGCGGCGCCGCCCGGCCCGGAGGCCGCTCCCGCTCCATCCTCATGTCACCACGCCGCGTCGTCACTTTGCAAACTATACTCTTTGCAAAGCAATCGACCGTGAGGAGTGCGCCGCATGCCGGTCCTGCCCGTCCGCCTGTTCGGCGATCCCGTGCTCACCACGCCCGCCGAACAGGTGACGGCCTTCGGCGCCGAACTCCGCCGCCTGGTCCGCAACCTCGACGAGACGCTGTACGACCAGCGCGGATCCGGCCTGGCCGCGCCTCAGGTCGGCGTCGGCCTGCGGGTCTTCGTGTTCCACGAGGAGGATGTGGCCGGCCACCTGGTCAACCCGGTGCTCGACTTCCCCGACCAGGAAGAACAGGACGGCCCGGAGGGATGCCTGTCGATGCCCGGCCTGTACTTCGACACCAAGCGCCGGATGAACGTCGTAGCCAAGGGCTTCACGGCCAGCGGCGATCCCGTCCAGGTGGTGGGCGCCGGCCATCTGGCCCGCTGCCTGCAGCACGAGACCGACCATGTCGACGGCGTGCTGTTCATCGACCGCCTGGACCGCGAACGCCGCAAGGCGGCCATGCGGGCGATCCGCGAGGCCGAGTGGAGCGGCCTCGCGCCGCCGCCGGTGAAGATCAGCCCGCACCCGATGA